>OHKQ01000013.1_pt1 | contig 97013 bp, 87 predicted proteins | sample 1568891 | NCBI WGS metagenome assembly OHKQ01 (sample SAMEA3879596, study PRJEB24766) | human gut metagenome | biome: human-associated habitat; feature: feces | place: USA | collected 1985/1987 | reverse complement strand
CATACTTCTCCGCAATCGCCATAATCTTGTCAATGTGATAAGGCATACCATAAAGTGCCACCGGCACAATCGCCTTCGGATAACGCCCAGTCTTCTCCTTCCTGTCAATGATAGCCTTCTCCAGCAGTACCGGATCCATATTCCAAGTCTCATTCTCAGAACCTACAAACACCGGATGCGCACCGAGATAAGTAATCGGATGTGAAGAAGCACAGAAAGTAAAGCTCTGCACCAAAACCTCATCACCGAGGCCCACTCCGCAAGCCAAGAGAGCGAGATGAACTGCAGCTGTGCCTTATTTAATCAATTTTTCGACAAGCTTATATACGTCAGTACTTAACCCGCCAGGAATACGCTCGCCTAGGTCACGAATCATCCTCGCATTTTCAACTGCCACTTTAACCTTCGGCATAAAAACCGATGCCTTGGGCCTCTTGGTATAACCTCGTCCATCCCCGATACAATCGGCAAGATACAGGTCAATGTAATTATGCTTAACACTGACTTTTGCATTCTCCAATATCTTTTCCCTATCACTATCGGCAATATCTTCCAATTTCCTCAAATGGAGTATAAGCCAAAACTCAAAGCAAGGGTTGCTCAGTGCGATGAAAAAGTTCTTCTCCTTTTCACAATCATCATATAGGGCATTGAAATCGACATGATGAATCTTTTCCCAATCATCTCTGTCAATTATTAGCCAAAATTCGTCAGTGGCCCTGAAATTGTATTCTGCCTTCGCCTTTGACAACAGCTTCTTCACATCCAGAGGGCTATTGCCGCCATTATGTTCCTTTTTCAGAGGGATTGTCTCTATCGAGCCTGAATCATTGAACATCGAAGACTGACGAAGGTCCTCGAAATACTTTTTCTCCGTAACATCCCCTTCATAGGCAAGAACATAAAACTTCTCAGCCTCCAAAAAGCCACTTTTACGGACAAGCGGAGTACTTTCTCTAGGCATCTTTATTAAGTTTTAATGACAGGTCATACCTGTTCCCTATACGAGGAATGGCTTTGAATCGTCCGAGAAGATAGTCTTTCCGGATCTCCTTGTCGAAACGGACATTATAATCTTCCAAAGAATGCATTCGGCTTGTTCCATTATCATCCTTGACAACAAACCATATTTCATCCTTCCTGAACAATTTCTGAGTAAGAAGAGAAGACTCATGCGTCGCTACAATGAGTTGGCTGCGCTGACTCGATGAAGAACTGAGGAACAAGTCGAAGATGTCATATATCAAATTAGGATGGAGGCTACGCTCCATTTCATCAATAATAAAGACATTATTACCCTCAATCAAGTCTATGAGCAGAGGTATAAGGTCAATGATTCGATTCGTTCCATCAGATTCATCCTTCGTATCAAACAGGATCTCTTTCCCATCATTTGTGAGGTGCTTTGTCTTAAGTTGCTGGAACTTCAGACCGCTCCCCTCACGTGACAGAACGTAGGTATAGTTGTTGATGCCCAATATGCTCCTCACGTTTTCACTCTTGGAATTCATCAGGCGCTCTTTTATCCCGGAAAGGATAAAATCCGGTATAACTACACTGCTCGGCTCGACATCCTCCAGGCATACTCCTACAATCCCTGTCCCAAAATACTTGAGCAATTCTTTATAGATGGTATTTAACCGCTCATTGTCATTGACCTCGGACTCCAAACCGACATTGTACTTATCCTCAGGAAAGACGATTTTCAGCGTATTGAGAAACCAGTTGTAAACCGAAGTTATATCGCTCAGGCAACTTACATTCTCCGCAACTTTACGCACGATCAGTTCCCTCAAAAACAATTGGTTATCCGGAGTTCCCTTCGCCGTAAAACGGATAAACTGCTTATCTTCCTCTTTCTCGTTCAATTTCAGCAGCAGAGCCAAATCATAGTTGTCTGCAAATTGCGGATTACGTTCAAATATCTTTTTCTCCGAACGCTTCGTGACTTCATATAGCCACTCTTCAACAATCCGAGTGTTATTGAATACAAATCCATAAGCATAATTCTTGCCGTCAGCCTGAATTTCGAATTCCATTCTAGAATTACTTTCAGCTGAAGATCTGTTCAAACGATATTTTTCATAATCAATCATCTGTCCGGCCGGAAATCCTTTCACGACCATAAATCGTCCGAACGCCATGGCCTTGATGAGATTCGATTTGCCAGATGCATTGGCTCCAAGAATTATACTGGTTTTAAGCACACTGACACCATTGATTGCCGGGGCCTTGTGCTCTTTTTTCAAAGAGCCTTTGCCAGGAATCATCGAAAATTCAGTTCGCTGATTGAATGAAAGAAAATTCTCTACTGAGTACCTTATAAGCATATCTTCAGATGTTATTTTGGACAAATATAGTGATTTTTTCACATCTTAGTGCAAAGGAGCAATGATCTTCCTCAATATCTCTGGCACTTCCTTATGGTCTTCATACCAAATCACCTGTACCCCTAAGTCGCATAATTGGGATTCTATCGTATTGAAGTGAAACTTATTATTTTCAATCTTTTCAAATGAAGGAGACGTAATTGTAACATTATTACGCTTCCCTTCAAGAAAATTTATAAGTCTGTTTCTTTTACCGAAATCAAGCAGTTGCTTTTTTCAGGTCTCTACTAGATTATGCAGTTTTTGTCCCATATTACTATTATTCTCTAATTATCTGATTGTCAATTATAAAATTTTATCACAAAGGTTCAAGCAGAATTATATAATTTAGAATGGAAGCTCATCATCCATTTTCCGTTCGATATTATCAAACCTTGTCCAAAGATTATTCAGTACAATTATTTTGCGGTCTTTAGATAGTTGATTCCACCACTCATAAAAGCGTTCAACCTGATTCACCTGAACCACGGCTCTTGTTATATACCTAAAACTTCCAGATACAAAACACGAAATCAAATCTTTATTGCTTTGCAGGTATGTTTCAAGTATAGATTTTTGTAATAGGTCACTAATCTTAGCTGTTATTATTTCCAAGTCTTCAACATATTTGGTGTCTTCATACATTTTAGTACAAACGCATGTAAACGAATCAGCCATATTAGAGTATATGTTTTTTTCTTCTTCAGAAAACTTGACTAATAGCGAATTCTCTGAAGTGATATTCCTAACCACTTCTTGGAAAGATGAAATACGATTATCTGGATTAGGAAGTATCATACTTTCCAACACTACTGAATACTTAAATAGTTGCGATATGTTATTATCACCTATAAGTCGTTCAAAGAGCTTTCCGACGAAATATACTTCAGTCTTGTGATCGTAAATATTATTAACAAATTCTTCCGGTGTTGAGTATGCCCAGTTAAGACTGACACTCTTGGTGCAATCAATTGTTTCCTGAGTAGTTTTACCAAAACCAAAATCAATTATTTTAGGGATGCCGTCCGTTGAGACCAATATATTTCCAGGCCTGACATCACGGTGCATAATACCATTATCCTCAAGATATTTGAAGCCACTTATGGTCTGAACAAAAATATCGTTGATAGCTTTTGGATTAGCTTTTATATACTCGTCTATGTTGCACCCTTCAATATATTCCATCAGGATATATCCGGTTGTATGTTCCGGATACAGATGATATGAAAAGACGCGGACAATGTTCGGATGATTTATCTTGTATAAAATCTTGATTTCATTGACGAAATGCTCATAATATTTTGTCTTACATTCTGAAAAATATGGCGAATATTTTTTACAGACAAATCGTTCATTTATTGTTTCGTCTTTGATGAGTATAGTTCGTCCGGTACCTCCTTGTCCCACTTCCTTAAGGTATTTATACTCTTTTGATTTGATAAATCTTATAATATCTTCTTTCATATGAAATCTACTCTACTTTTATATCCGGTAGGCAGTTTATAAATCTTACTATATTGTTGAAAGGTTGAGCTATGTATTTATTTCTCCTTGACTACATATTTCTGCTTAGGGTCTGTTTTACTTTCTGTAGAAGTCATTGTCAATACATCACCAAGTAATGGATCAATGTAAAAGCGTTTCATCCTGTATTTGTCGGAATATCCTAGATATTCTGATATTTCCTGTAGAGTGCGGGGCTCTTTACAATAGTTCATCAGTTTTCGAATCGTTTCCTGTCTTTTCACTTCTCTTGACTTTACTCCTTGACTTTTTACTCCTTGACTTTTACTCCTTGACTTTTCTATATACTCAGAGTTCAAGGAGTAAGAAGTCCAACGACCTTTATTTGCAGGTACGAGCATACCTTTTCCGACCAAGGCGTACAATGTTTTTCCGACATCCAATGAATTTCTACCGAGTAATTGCTGCATACGGTAATTTGATGTGCATTTTTCGGTAAAGGCTGTTGCCAAAACTAATTGTTCCTCCTTGTTAAGCTTCTCGTAGTCGCTACCATATGTATCGTGAAGTGCCATGTGGCACTCGTCTGGTATCAATGATGCCATGGTGAGTGTCAATTCCACCAAATGCAAATCCTGATTTTCAACAAGACAAGGCTGACGCCAATTTTCCTTTTTCCAAGCATTTAGTATTGTCGGAAATCCAGAACCTATGTTGTCTCCAAAACCTATCATCCTGAACATTGCCTGCATATTAGGGTTGCGAGCTTTGGAGTGTCCTCCGGTATAAATATCCATTACAGGAATTTTCAGGGAGCCAGGATTTGAAAAGACAAAACAATCATCGTGCTTCTCAACGTTCAACACACCGGTTATCATATAGTCAGAATGTATCACAAGATTGGTCAATGCTTCTCGCACTGCTTTATGAATAGCGGTGTCATCGATTCGCTCCATACCTTCCAATCTGAACGGGCGTTTCAAGTCTTTGATTAATTTGGACTGCACTGTCATAAAGAAGTTGTACAGATTATTTTCCCATCGTCCATCGTATGTCACTCGATCACTCCAGCGACTATCAGGCTGCAAGTTCGTCATGTCTAGATAATCCATACGAATATTGTCAACCCTCTCTCTAATGGGCAATCCTTTACCGAACATCAGTAAACCGGCAAGGGTCAGTCCCTCCCGATGTGTATTCCTGTCAATTATGTAGCCGCCCATATTCAGCAAGAAGTCCTTGTCTGAGTAGTCGTTCCAAACATGATCCATATTAGCTGTGCGGAATCTATTGCGGTATGCTGCAAGAGTATTCGCATCGATGTCGTCCATCGTGTAATTCTCCATAAGAACAGAATCATTGCCGCTGTCGTTTGCATCCCGAATCATTGCCTTTACATCATCTTCGGTACAATGGTAGTCGCCCTCATAGTTTCGTTTGAAAGAACCATTCATCATATTACCATTGATATAGATTGGCCTTTGTCGGTAATCTACTTGCGGAATATTGATAACCAATAGAGAATGTCCTTCGTATTCAACTATATCAACATCTTCTTCAATAAGGATATTTCGGTTTACTTTGTTGCTGTTCAAGGTATCGAAGAACTCCTTTTTTATTTCTTTGGATTATTGACACCGGTTATTTCAAATCTTTTAGTTTGGTCAGGTTCTTCTATATGCTCGGTTATGCCAAGCACTATGATTCCTCCAACAGTGTTTGCGAAGGATGAATAAGTTTCCCATACTGATTTAGGTATTTGATTCTCGCATTTCTTACATTCGAATGAAATGCGTTCTCCGACCTGAAGTAAGGTATTTATATCTGTTATATCCATTTTAGTCTTTATTTTTTGATAGCGTTTCATTGAGTGTGTCCGGAGCCGATCTCACGGAGTTTCTATATGTGCAAATATAATCAATTTCCATTCTTTCGTCGATGATTGGGGAAACGTTTGCATTCAGCATGTAAACTTCACTCATACGTAAAAACGCCTGATTTACGCACGACAGGGCATCCTTTGACCACGATTACAAACCATCCACAAAAAACACTCCCGCCCTACTCTTGAGCCGCCACCACCTCATTAATCTCTAAATGCGAAAGCCCAAGAAGTTCCAGAATCAGACAAAGGAGGACAATGCGCAGTTTCTCAGTCAAACTGTAGAGTTCCATTCCATCTAGCGTCTTTGGCTTTTTGGACCGGTCCACAAAATGACTGTAGTAGTTACGCGAATCCACTACCGCCTCAATGTCAATGTCCATCGAACTGACTTTTGATATGTCAGAAAGGTAATCCAAAGTTTCACTGATTATAGTCGTCAATGGCGTCTGTCGTCTTCTTGAAATATTCTTGTCCGCTTTATAACTCTCATCCTTAAAACGCCACCAGACACCCTCAATCGCCTGCACCACCTGCAGAAAATCAACACTCCCGACCACCGGCTTATAAACCATACTATCGACAAGATGATGCTTCATAGGCTGAAGATTATCCGAATCGGACATCCACTTTTCCAGCACATCAGGCACTCGCTCAGGCATACTCTCATAACAGAAGAGAAACTTATGACGGCTAATCTTTGACGGGTTAAAAACAGGACGTTGGACAGTCAAGACATAAATTGGAAAACAATGACTCTTCCGCCCATCTTTGAAATCCTCCCTGATTTCCAGATCCCTAAGATCAATGGATTCACACTGAACAGTCCTCATAGTCGCCAGCGACAAAAACTGCTCGAACTTATAAATCTCATGAGAAACTTCTGGAATAGTCATCCCAGTATCCGGACGACTAATCGACAAATAACTATATTGTTCAATATACGGTTTGAGGGACAACTCCCCAGGATTGTACTTGGCACTTCTGCAAACGGAAATACGCATACCATTCTCACAATTGCAAGAAAACATTTCACCTTTCTCCCCACGAAGATTGGGAATAAAGAATGAACTGGAAGTGACATCCTCGGCGTCATAATTCACGATTTGATTTATGACTCCCGGTTGGGCCCAATAAGACAGTTCCGGAAAACACACATATGCGGTATAATCACAAATCTCATCAATGGAACTGATATGCTTACCATAAACCAGCATCCTTGCCGAATAGGACATCATTGGAAATCCAGCGTTGAAGTTTAATGAAAAACTGCTACGGCACCCCACTAAGGTAATCACTTTAGCGTCGGAATCCTTTCCATATATAACTGGAACCGATGAATTGTCGTCATCTAGCAAATTCACATACTCTCCAGACGAATCCTCAAATCCGCCTATCAGTTCCAGACAGATTTTCTCATTCGGAATACAGGTAACAATCCCAGCAACCTTCTTCTCCGGATTGTCAGGAAGCCACCAATACCCCTTGAACATATGGCGCTCAGTTAGTTTCAAGTCTTTCATTTAGTCGCGTTCACTAAAAGTCCTATCACTTTCATTCTCCTCCAAAAAAGCACAAGAAACACTCGGAATCTCATCAAGTATTTTCCTAGTAGCCGACGAAGTTGAACTCCTCAACAAACGACTCAGCGAAGTGCATAGTTCAGCCAAACGCTTCAAATCAGATTCGAGATGCCCCTGAAACTCCTTGTTATGTTCAATAAGACGTTCAAAGAACTCATCCGGTTCCCCAATTACAAGAAGTTGCTCCTCCTTTGGAGCTTTTACGGACAACAGACTAAAACCCAGACAGGCCTGTAATTCACCATGCAGATATTTGACATCAATGCCAATGAAAGATTCCATCTCTCGAAGTAGCTTTTTCACCCTTACGTCAGAAAGCACAATACCTGAAAAAGCATCATCATCGACTTTTGCCACCAATTTCGAATAGCGCTGCTCCATACTGCTGACCTCTTCCATATCAGACCTGAGACTGTTCTTGTACTGCGCAACAATCTCTTTCTTCGTTGAATCCGCAAAATCCTTATTCCTCATTCTCGCTCTAACAAGATCACCACCAAGTTCATGACATATCTCAAACAATGCAATAGCAAGTTCCCTAAAATAAGAACTCCTGGCATGAGCATAATTGACGAACACATTGACTGCACCGACGAACGAACCCGTTACCAGTCCAGTAGAAATACGACTTATTATCGAATCCTGTGGCACAAGACACATCAATGTTACGCCTATCGCGAAGATGCAAAATAGCACGTAAAAAAGATTCCTATAAAGTTTCATAAAAAACGTACTCCTCATTTATACCCATAATCCAACCAATCCCTACGCATCTTAATAACTTCTATCTTCGGATCCAGCGCTTTAATAATCGTAACTAGATGAGACGCCACAGAACGTTCCACATTAAATCCAATAAAAACTCGACTAATCCGAACTGCCAATCTTGGCCGCTTAGCACCTTTTGGGGTTTCAGGGCTCAAGAATCTTGTTTCCTGCTCATAGTTCCAAATTTCCGACTTGACTTCAAGTATATCTCTCACAGAACTATTCATCGTCACTTCAGGCATCTCACGAGAATAGCGAACTTCGACTTCTTCCCATGTCTCAGATGTCACTTCGACTTCAATGCAACAGCCCCTATTTTCATTAGCATAATGAGTCCACATTAGCCCAATATTTCCACTACGCGAAAGAGAGCATATATAAGTACTATTCTTCCCGTCAACGAGTCTCCGCATAAAATTTCCATTCTCAGAATATGTAAAATACCCCTCCATAGGATCATTCATTTCACTATATAGGGCACCATACAACTTTTTATCAATGATAATGGAAATAAAACGCTCGAAATTGTCCAACGAACGATATTTATAGAACATACCCTGGCGGCTAAACTGCGGAACTTCCATACTTCACCTCCTAGCAGCAGACGATGGTATCGAACCATAACAACTGTCCACCTGTACGTCTGCCAATTCAAATACTACTTTAGGGATTGTCATTTGATGTTTAAAATCTGAGCGAAGCAGCGGCCAATCCCTTCAATTTCTGCGTCCGACTCATCAATATTTCAATTATATATCTGCTTCCAGTCCTTTCGTCCGGATTTTTTTATGGCTGTTTTTCATGGCACGGATACAGTTCCTCCACAAGAGCTCCGCATTGACTGCAAGTTTCAGTGTCAGGCAGCCGCCAAACTCACCCTTTGTTCTATCCTGTCCACCAGCTGAACCACGTTTGCCGTGTGGATGCCGAAGAAGATGTACAGGATTTCCGTCCGTTTCGTCCTGGCCCTAAACCAACACCACAAAAACCTCAATAATACAACTCCCTCACCCAGCTTCCACCGCCCAAACAAAAAGCCCCGCAAACAACACGCACCTCCAAACTTCCAAACCGAAGATTAAGGTCAATGCCAATGCAGACCGACCACCTCCAAGATACTTGTCAATGAAAATGTGCATCAATGTCCAACAAACAAAAAAATTCGCCCGAATCCTGTATAATCCCACAGATTACCCCAAAATTCGAGCGACTAATTCATCTCTCTCCCCTACAGTCCACGAACAATCTCCACGAAATTCTCTAACACATACTGCACATCCTCCAACGACATCCTCGTATTCAGCGGAAGCGTAATCTCATTCTCGAACAAATGATAAGCATTCGGGAAATCAGCGATATCGAAGCCATGAGCCTTATATGCAGTCATCATCGGGAGCGGCTTGTAATGGACATTCGTCGCAATACCGCGCTCAGCCATCTGCTCAATCACCCTGTTGGCCTCCTCCCTGGTACGTCCCTGGAGACGGACAAGATAAAGATGATGAGAAGAACAATGATCCGGCGCCCTGTGATTCAGATACTTCACCTGATGAGCCGCATCAAGCTCCTCATTGAGAGCATCAATGCCAGCATTATACATCGAAACCATCTCATGACGCTTCTCCAGCATTGAAGGATAACGCTCGAACTGCACAAGACCGAGAGCCGCCATAATATCAGTCATATTGCACTTATACCACGGGCCAATGATATCGTACTCCCACGCGCCTAGCTTCGTCTTCGCGAGCGCATCCTTGTTCTGGCCATGAAGCGAGAACAACTGGGAAAGACGGTAGATAAACTCGTTCCAAGTCTCGCCCTCAATGAAAGGAACCGGACTTCCGCAATACACCTGCTGACGCTCCACCTTCTCATTTCCGAACGGAAGATTCCAAGTCAATGCTCCTCCTTCAGCCGTTGTGAAATTCTTCACGGCATGGAAACTGAACGAAGAAAAATCAGCAATCTCACCAGCCATCTTGCCATGACGAGAAGCACCGAAAGAATGAGCGCAGTCATTGGAAATGGCGATGCGGCCCAGAAGTCGCTGAATATCATTTGCAGGACGGAACTTCGCCAAAATCTCAGGACGATTTATAATTTCACGAACCTTGTCAACGTCAGCACATATACCGGCGATGTCCACAGGAACAATAACTTTAGTACGCTCAGTAATCGCGGCAGCAAGCTTATCATAGTCCATCTCCACATTGTCCTTCTGGGAATCGACCATAACTATAGTCGCGCCCACATGAGCAACAACCGAGGCAGATGCCGTATAAGTATATGCAGGAACAATCACCTCATCACCAGGGCCAATGCCCAAAATATGAAGAGCCATCTCCATAGAAGCAGTTGCCGAATTCAGGCAGACCGTCTTCTCCGTATGGACATATCCGGAAATCTCTTTCTCAAGTTTTTTTGTTCGCGGACCGGTAGTAATCCAGCCACTAAGAATAGCATCACGAACTTCATTGGCCTCGGCCTCCGTCATATCAGGCGGGCTGAAAGGTACATTTCTTCTTTTCAAATCTGTACTCATCGTTTTATAATTTTAATAACTGCAAAATTATCTTTCTTTTACAATAACCCAAAATGTTTTGAAGATCAATTTGATGTCATACCAGAATGATGCATTCTGAACATACTCCAGATACAACTTTATCTTCTCCTGCATAATCACATTGATATAGTAATCCTCAGGATTTTCGGCCTTTTCCATCAATTCATTCTCATTGCGGAATTTAATGGATGCAGGGTCAGTGATTCCTGGACGGACATCCAGCACGTGCATCTGCTCAGGAGTCCAATAATCGACATAATGACGGACCTCTGGACGTGGCCCCACAAGACTCATATCCCCAATGAAAACATTGATAAGCTGAGGCAACTCATCAATCTTGAACTTGCGTATGAAATAACCGCTACAAGTAACCCGCGGATCATGTCCGCCGATAGTAACAAGACTTCCTTTGTCTGCTCCAACCCTCATAGAACGGAACTTGAAGATTCGGAAATCCTTATTGTGCCGTCCGACACGCACCTGACGATAAAAAACCGGCCCCGATGAGTCAAGTTTTATCCAGATAGCGACTACCAGAAACAACGGACTCAAAACCAGCAAGCCAAGACCACTGGCAATAATATCAAATAGACGTTTCATTATTTTAGTGAAATAGTTAATTCAGAAATGACTCGGATATTGTTATCAACATAAGCCTCCGGTGATGCCCGTCATTGAATCCTGGAACTTCAGGGTCACATTCGCGGAAAACATTTTTCTTATGATGACACGCGAAGAAGGTGCGGAGTTTACAACCGATTGCAAGAAGAACCATATCCCCTACAAATATTTTTTGAAGAATCTGAACATCATTGTTTTCCATGAGTACCCCTAAACAGTCCTTGCATTTTTATAGATTATATTCAAAATACATGTAGGCATCATTTTAGCACCTGCATAAGCCAAAGCCCAAAAGTCAGCCAACACACCATAATGCAACATTTTGTTAACTTTATGACGGAGTGTAAAGATTGCCTTGGCATGCTTCCACCCTCTTCTTCGAGCAAAGAAGTTATCATCCAATCTGAACCGGAACAAATACTCAGGAACGTTGGCAAAAATACATCCTGCCGCAAAACCTTGGGCCCACATCATAGTATCCTCACCAAAGTAAGTATCAAGCGAGTAAAAACCTGCTTTCTCAATATACGATCTGGTGAACATTACTGTCGGGTGTATCATGCAGTCACGCTTGCGAAACAATTCTTTGCAACCACTGTGCGTCTCAGGCATTTGTTTGCGAAAATATTCACTACCATCACTCTTTATCTCTATTGCCCAAGAACCAAGGCACTCCACTTCCGGATGACGCTCATAATACTTGACCTGTCGTTCAAAACGGTTAGGTTCACTTATATCATCTGCATCCATACGAGCAATATACTGATATCCCTTTGGCATAACAATGGCGAGCAAATCGTTTAGTGACTGGGCCAATCCCCTATTCTCGGCACGTTTCTGAATTTTCAAACGGTCATCTTTCAGACCACTTATGTAGGCATCTACTTCCTCATCAATAGGGCCATCGTAAAGAATGTAAAAATCGAAGTTCTGATAGCTTTGGACAAGTATGCTCTCCACCGCCATCCTAACAAAGTTCAATCTATCATTACGATAAACAGACATTAATACTGCAATCTTATTATTCATATTATTCTTTATATTAGTGGTCAAGTACTAGACCAAAAGTTGTCGTCTAATATTCTCAATCTGAGCGAAGCAGCGAACTATCCCATCAATTTCCATATCAGACTAATCAAATGTCAATTTTATATCTGCTTCCGGTGACGCCTGTAGTGCATAAATCGAATATTTAGCACCGATCCGGGACAAGTTGGTACGAGTTGGACCTGGCCTGTCACGGGTAGCACCTATTCATATATTATTCCAATTGAAGGGGACGAGTTCTGCCAGATTCCACTGATCACACTGGTAGTAGTTCATAGACCCCAAGACCATTATTTTCTTAATCTAACCACTTTGGCGGGGTTACCAGCCACTACACTATATGGAGGACACGATTTTGTCACAACAGCTGAGGCCCCAATTACGCACCCTCGACCTACAATAACACCTGGAAGTATTGTTACCCTGGAACCTATCCAAACATCATCTTCAATAACGACAGGCCTTTCCTTAGACCAGCCTTGTTGATCCATTGGAATATCCATTCTACTAAAATCATGATTTTGGGTATAGATATACACTTCTGGCCCCATCATGACGTGCTTGCCAATTATCACCCCCCCCTGCAGAAGGCTATTACGTCCTACGCCTGAAAAATCGCCAATTTCAACTCGCCGAGCTATAGTTGCTTTCGGTTGGATGTTCACACACTTGCCACATCTACTAATATAGCCCTTAACTAAATAATATCGAATACGCTCAAAAAAACCCTTATAACTATTACCAAAAGATGGACAATGCTTTGCAATTGTCACGTAAATCAGGTAACTCATAAATATAACTATCTTTCTCATCGTCTTGATGTCTTATTCAGAATTAATAAACCAAAGAGAATATCCCATACGACCTCACGAATACCACCCCCAAAGTAACTTCTAACCCAATAAATTGTCGCAAACATAATCGGAAACATGATAAATAGTTGATATATATTATCCGTTGCGAAAGCGATAGCTGTCTTTTCACCTATCCAACCGAAAAATAGCCCCCATACAAAACACATAACAATGCCTCCAATAACGCCAAAATTCATATATAGTTCCGCAAGAAAAGAGCCACCAATATTCTCATATCCACTATTTAAAACACTTGTCCTTTGCAGTCTAATTGGAGTCGACGACGACTCTGTAATTTTACCCACATCTATTATAGATGGCATCAGATTAGGAATAATCGCAGTAATCCCTTTATAGTATGCATCCCCGTACGAAGGTCCATACTTAGGCAAATATTCATTCAAGGTTTCCTGTGCTGTATAACCTGTATCTCCGCATGTATCAAACAATCCCAATATAACATTCTTTTTTGTCAATAACTCATTTGTCAATTCGGTAAATGATTCAAAACTTTTATCTGAATAGTCGCGAAACTGCCCTACTGCTACGATAAATGTTAACCCAAAGAACCCTGAAACCACATACATCAATAATTGTTTAACTTTTATTGGTTGCAATCGCGATTGCAAGTATATAAAAAGAAAAACTGCAACATATCCCACATTCTCACTTCGAATTCCACTAACCATCATAATTAAAATATATCCCACTATACAAAAAAACAGTGTATTTTGCTTAGCAGGTTGTTGCTTTAGCGAAACAAGTAAAATAGCAAAACCCAGAAGAGAAATCTTACCATAATATAGCAAAATATTTGGAAATGTGTTAACAAAAACTCTAGCCGACTCACCACTCTCTGTCAAAGAAATGTATAATGTTGCAATGTCAAGTCCTAGTTTAACAAAAAATGTCGAATAAATGATTCTTTTTGAAAACTTAATCCAATTGATATTATATCTATATACTTTAGTATCCCACTTCGATCTTCCAGATGATTTAAACAAAATACCTAAACATAATGCAGCTAAAGACATCGTCATTACACGAAAACCATATAGCGCTTTACTATTATCAATCAACAATAGAAAACGTATATGCTCATACGAATCAGAAAAGAATGTCAATAACATCAACTGACCAAAATGAAACAAGAATAAAATGATTACGAATAACGCCGAATAAGTAAATCTTCCATTAATCTTATACTCAAAATAGAGAAACGAAAATAGAATTATCGTACTAGAGTAACCAACTTTAACCAACGCGGATTCAGCGGAACCTGATGAGGAAGCAATATAACTACAGACTAATGATATGAGTCCATATAATACCACTAATAAAGAACTAGCACTTCTCATTACTATTAATGATTTGGATATAGTTGTTCAATTGATTAAATGCATGAATATTTATAGTTGACGCATCCATATTAAAATTATTTAGAGGATTCTTAATGGTGCTTTCCAAACCTTTTAATAATCCAATATAGTTATTAGATACTACCACACCTATTTTTCGATTTTGTACCAGTTCAATCGCAGAGCAAGTTTCAGTAGACAATACTGGAACGCCTAAACAAGCTGCTTCTGCAAAAACCATCGGCGCAGCTTCATGGAAAGATGGTAATAAAAAGCAAGATGCATTAACAATAAATGGATATGGATTGTCTTTATTCCCAACCAATGATATCTTCGAAGTCAATTGTTCGTCTTCTATTAAATTCTGCAACTTGTCATATTCAGGACCTCCACCAACTATAGTCCATGTAAAACCAGTTATACCATTTCTATATAACTCCCCGAAGGCTTTTACTGTTCTATCTAATCCTTTTTCTTCACTCAATCTACAAACAGAAACAAAATTAACTAAATCCGGCGAATAATTTACACCTCGACCAGCCAATTCTATTATGTCATTTACTTTTGTGAAATTTTCACACACTATAGTTTTACTAGTAAGACTTGGAAAGCATTCCACGAAACTCTTCCGACAAGATTCTGATACACATATTATTGTATTCAACTTATTAAGCATGTAGATTTGACGAGGATTATAGCCGCCAAAATTCTTATAATCACAATGAACAATGACAGACTTATGCCTTGCATGAACTTTTTTAACAACATAATCTATACATCCTTTAGATATTGACTTATAACTATCATCCTGTGCATAAGCTATTGCAACATCAAAATCGCCACATTCCTTTATAAATGGCCACAATAATTTTCGTGACATTACACCATTTAAGACACGTGCAACAAAAACCATAATCAGCCTATAAATAGTTAATACGCACGACTCTTGCTTTATATCCGAATGCTTTTTCCCTAATATGTGAAGCCACTTGCATGGCATGACAATTTCCACATTGTTAGGTATTTTAGTTCTATCAATACTTTCTTCATTAAATACTAATAGATAAATACTCATCAAATCTCGTGCAAAATACAGAAAACTATATAGAGAAGTTGCAACACCACCAGTGTACAGATTATCTATAACTACCAGAGTTTTTGGTTTACTATTCATATCATTTTATAATTTTATTTCTTATTATGACTACTATCCATATAGCAAAAAAACATTTCAAATAAACCATATAAATAATTACTTTCTTATAAAAACGTAATGAAGCGACGTATGGATTCATTATCCAGTTTGGATAGAGACTTTCAAACTCTTTCAGTAGATGTTTAGCCTTACCCTTGTCATACGAACAACTAAAAAGCGAAACAATAGTCGAATATAACAAATTTTTAATACCTAAAAATTCTTTTTCCTTAATAAAATCATTCGGAAAATTATCTTGAACATATTTATATGAATATATAAGTGAATTCACCGCCTCCAATGTCGGTCTCTCTGATGCGGAGTCAATTCGTCTAAAATAATCATATAAACATTTATTAGTTGTTGCAAACTTATATGATTTAGCCATAAGAAGGGGTACTGTGGCAAGATCCTCTCCATTTCGAATGTCAGGCAAAAGAGTACTCTTCATAATGTCGCTTTTAACCATAAGCATACAAAGAGAATCAGCATCTAAACAGAAAGCCTCCTCTCTCCTAATTAGTCCCATGCGATTATTGACTGGACGAAACTTGACATTGCCATGTTCATCAACTACTTTATATCCACAAAATGCAATATCTGCAGAATTATCCTCTAGCAAACCAACCATTGTCTCGATAAAATCAGGCTCGTACCAATCGTCGCTATCGCAAAATGTAACGTACTTGGTATCACAAACTAAAATGCCTTTATTTCGACTAGCAGCTGGTCCACTATTATGTGAATTCTGTAAAACTTTTATATCCAATCCTGAACTGGCTTGCAATTGAAGCAAGTATGCATATGTATCATCCGTAGATTTATCATCTACAACAATCACTTTAAAATGCTTATTAGTTTGATTAACTAGTGAATCAATACATCTATTTATGTATCGAGTTGCATTATAGCAAGGTATTACAATTGTTACCATTATTCCTAATAATTAGTCTTAACAAGATGAGAAACAGCATAAGAACGCATACTACATATAAACTATTAAGTGATACCACTTTTCCCTCCCCCCCCCATACACTGCCTTAAAATTCCTCAGACACGAAAAAAGACAACACCTCAGCACATAGATAAAATGAATATACTGTTTCTCGCAAAGTAAAATAATACTTTTTAGACAGTCTAACCCAACCTTCACGTTGTTCGTTCCATCTTAGGGATTGTCATTTAATGTTTTCAATATGAACCACGTTACCAATATTATTGCGATAGAGAAAATCCGTATTAAGATTTAATCCAAGAAAAAAATACTACTATAAAATACTTTAGTTTCTCTTCAAAGGAAAGGCCCTTAATTCGCAAGTACGACTCATGGGTCGAGCTAAACTCATTATACCATTCTTTTGCATATTTAGATTTATATGCGAGTCTGCCAGCTAGTATCTTCTGCCTATACTTTTGGTATTCAATCGCATCAGCAAAACAAGATTCAAGGTTTTCTTTTTTCAAAAAATCAAATGTTTGTTTCGCATTAAAAACAGACTGCTTCCAATTATTATACATTTTCCCTTCATCTTGCACTTTTGTCATAGAGTCAACGTTATAATAATAATTGTAAAGAGATTCTTCAACAACAGATATCTTTTTTGCTCTAACAACAAGTTGAAATGTCATCAACATATCCTCGCCCATGTTATATATGGAGAATTCCAAACCATCATACAATTCTCGTCTGCATAGTTTATTCCAAATAGCCCACGAGTCTTGCATATATAGCAGGCGAGAAACATATTCCGACTTTGTAGTAAAAACCGGAATACTTTCTCTAATAATAACTTTTCCATCAGTTTCGTGATATCCAGTTACAACTAAATCACTACCTTCAGCTATAGCTTTATCATATAGCTTCTGACAAAAAGTAACGTCTAGCCAATCATCAGAATCACAATGAATAATGAAATCCCCAGTTGCCAAGCTAGTACCATATTTACGAACTGCTGGAAGTCCGCTATTCTTTGGCATTCTTTCTATTCTCACGACACAATTCTTTTCCAAAAGACATATTTTGTATTTTTCGATTACTTGACTCAATATCTCCATTGAACGATCTGGAGAACAATCATCCACAAAGATAAACTCCAAATCACTAAGTGTCTGCTCGAATAAACTAACAGCACACCTCTCAATATATCTTTCCACCCCATAAACAGGGATAATAACACTAACTTTTGGCATACGATAATATTTATATTTTACCTATGATAAAGTTTTTTGTAATTAAGCTAATTGCTATTTATTTTTCAACAATATAGATCTCATCTTATTGATAACTCTTTTCCAAATAGGAACAGGAACGTATAGTCTACAACCATATTTCCTCATAAAGTCACACGGACTCAGCTTTATCAACTCATTATATATGAAGTCCCTCTCTTTGGGTCTCGCATCTGGGCGAATCAAATTATGATTATCTATGATAGCATCTTCATATGTCTTTTCTTCAAAATAAAGTTGATTCTTTATTTTGTCAAACATGGCCTTGCCTTTTTCTGTATTTGTCATTACCATGGACACTCCCATTGATACCTTCCCTTCAAACGGTGTCTTTCCTGACAATATTCCCCAAAAGTCACAAATAGTGCAATCTCCTTGGCGATGCTCACCAGTAAAATGACAATTATAGCAAGACTCTCTATGAATCCATCCCTTTAGATATGCACAAATATAACTGTGTTTCTCGCGAGGTATATCCCAAGATTTTCCATCTTTAGGTTTTACTGAATTCGTGAAATACACAGAATTATTTTGGTTTCGGAAATAATAATTCTCATATTCTTGTTTATCTGAAACTCCTATAGATTTTAAATACGACTTAAAAAGCCGAGGAGAAGGAACACCATGGCAAACCAAATCTACAGTAAAAAGATTCTGGTACTCTTTTCCAAGAAACGAACGCAAGCCTGCAACTTGACAAGGCGTTCCAAGGAAAAACACCTGTTTCTCTTCCAACAAGAGTTTTCTAACACTTTTATAGATTTGCCCTGGCTCACTTTGTACATACTTGGAGCCTCTAAGCTGTTTTAAATCGTCTTTGCAAGTAGACGTTTTTATTTTTAAATTCAAGTTTTTGTCAAAGGCAGACGCACATACAACACCATTTTCTAATTGGTAGAAATAATTGGCAAAGGCAGAAAACAATCCTCCTGATGCGCTCTTTTGATGTTGCTCTTTATTTAGATTATATGCTGCATATATCTTTTTGTGCGTTTCCTCAAATTGTGGTATGTTAATAACAGGACACTTTTTTGTGCAGAGATTACAATCAACACATTTACTCTCGTTCACAACAGGAATAAGAAACCCCTCTTTGTCCTCTTGCATGGTTATTGCGCCATGTGCACAACTATTATAACATACTGCACATCCAGTACAATTTTCTCTATTTGGCAAGTTTTGTTGCATTTGCTAAAGCTGAAGTTAAATATTTTATTGAATGTTCTCTATACGCATTAAGCTTTTCAGATATTTGTTTCCAATTCTGAATTTCGAATGTAGAAGGAGAAGGAAGCGGATCACCGACATGGATAAACCGATTTTCAGCTCCAATTAATTTTAGTAAACTTTCCTGTCGTTCATCTTTTACACCCTTTGGGAATAAAGAATAAAAATCCTTTTGAAAATTAACAGAGAAAGCAGCTCCATGGAATGAAGAGGAAATTATAAAAGAGGCATTCTTAAACAGATTTATAATTTCTCTTGGTCCATAACTTCTGAAAGACTTGTATTTGAAATCAAGCCAATAACGTCCTGTTTCATCCAATATCACAACCTTCTTGTTCAAATGCTTTTGTATATGCTTAATAAGTTTGGTAGCATAAGGATAAGGGTTGGCCGTGTACGTTAATATATAACAGAGTATATAATCCTCCTTAATTATCGGTTTGTCATCAAAAATCTTTCCCCACTCTTCACCAGACAGTAATAAAGTTGGGTCGCATGTGCATTGGGATTCTTTTCCACAAATATCCTTTACCATAGCAACACCCGATTTCTCGCGCAACGAAATACTGCAATATTGATTAAGCAAAGGACGCATATACTCTTTCTCTTCTTCTGTCAATGCCGTTGTTCCAAAACTTGCAGAGAATGCAACTTTAGGCACGTCGTTAATAAAATCAAGAAAGTAAGTATTATCCCTGCACATATAACGTGGATTCCAAACCTGATCACTTCCTGTCAAGTATATGTCATACCTTGGTGGATTCTCATGCAACGACTGTATAGTTGGATAAAGTGGAGTTTCTATCAATAGTTTTTTTCTTTCCTTCTGAAACAACATTTGTTTCTTCTGAGCGTTTTTCTTCATACATGTGCGAGCATATAATGCTAACTTTAGCCGCATAGCAAAATTCAGTTTGCAAGCCGCATATGGAGATTTCTTCTGATACTCAGAAAAATGATATTCATTTGGATACTTATAATTTATTATAGAAGTTTTATACCCAAGTCTTTCAACAACAGTTTGAGTAGCAAAAGCTTGAAGCAACGAACCAAAATTGTTTATCGCATGAATAGTTGCAATTCCTACTGTTTTCATTTTTTTATTCCTACTTTGTTTAATACTTTAATTGCCGCATTTTTTATCATAAAACGCTCAGACTTATTCATTCCTACTACCAATATAACAACACCGGATACTATCCAAGAAATCACAACGGTTAAAACTAACCGTATGAAACCATTTACAGTAATCAAATTATAAACTGAATTGCTTAGGACATAAGACAGTGTAACCACTATTAATGCAATTCCTAAAACCTTCGTCGTAAAGTCCTTTACAGGGAAAGATATATAACGATTAAGCATGAAAAGTCTTATAAGCAAACTTGCAAATGAGATTATAATAGCTATTTCAATTGTCATTTCAGGCTTAGCCCCAAGTTTCAATGCTATATAAGAAACAGGTAAATTCATTATAAGCAATCCTCCTACAATGATCTGGTACCACTTTACCTTGCCAACAGCTAACAAGCATGTGATAACTGGCGATGAGAGTGCTTCTATCATCATTAGGATAAATGTCAGTCGAATGAACGAAACGGTATGTTCAGGCACATCTACCAACCATAGCTGAAGAATATATTCAATATCTATAAAAAGGGGCAAAGCCAAAAAGAAATATAAAAACATCGAGAACTTAGCACCTCTTTGCACTAACTTAAACAGATTATCAAAATCTCTCTGAGCATAATATTTAGTGATTTGCGGATTCATTGCAACCTGAAAGTTTGTTATAAATCCTTGTACAGCACCTGTTACTTGGGACGTTACGCCACGAGCAGCATTGACCACTGTACCAAAAAATATATTTATCAGAATATTAACACCTTGTTCCTTTGATACATAAGACAATGCTCCAATTGTATTCCATCCAAAAAACGATAACATTTGTGACATTTTTTCTTTATCGTACCTGTATTTATTATGAGTACATTCTTCAAAGTGTCGTTTACAATATACTGTATAACATATTCTCATAATGACAGCAACAACCATCAGCAATACGGAATACACAATCAATTTATCTATAGAGGATGGCAACTGTAACAACAAAACAGCAATGCCCAATTTTGAGAAAATATCTATCAAGCTAAATCCTGCAAATACTGACATTTTTTCATGAGCAATTAGGGCAGCATTATAACTTACACTTATAATCGTTATAAACAACGATATTACAGCAACTTGAAACACCCATATTGCTGCAGTCAATCTTCCATCGGGGATTGTTAAATGATTAAACAATAGCCACATTCCTATTACCTCTATAGCTACAAGCGTTATTAGGGCTATTAACCATAAAATGATTTGTGATGCAACAAATGTCCTTCTCAATTCATTTATATTACCTTGTCCTATAGCATACGACATAAATCGTTGGGCTGCTGTTGACATAGTACCACTCATAAAAGAGAACATTGTTACAACGCCACCTACTACATTATATATACCATAGTCACTAATACCTAAAGCATTAAGAATAACTCTTGATGTATATAGTTGCACTATAAGAGACAGCAACATTCTCATATAGAGATACAGCGTATTCTTCGCTATTCGTTTATTGTTATCTGATATCTGATTTGTCATTGACAATGTGTTATATTTAATCTTATTTATAGGTCTTATATTATAATTTTTGTTCTGTTATATTTGGAATGTATCTATGTGCCTTCGCCTCAAAAACTACTCCCATCTCATCCGTTGCTTCCAGTGAATGGTAACGTTCTTGCTCTATCCACACACCTGGTGTTTCACTTCCCGCTTTCATTACTACCATTTCTGTTTCATTACCTTGTTCATCATAGAAATGCTCAATGGCAGAACCATAAATACACACAACAACTTCGGAAGTGTCGGTATGGCGATGAATGGCAGACTTAGTCCCTGGCAACAGGACATTAAGCATGCGTTGTCCGTCCTCGTCCTCGGAGTCACGTAGGTCGTAGTGCATACGTAAGCGAGGACTTTTAGCAGCCTTAGCTGCTGTTTGCTCGAAAAGTTGTCTATCTAATTTCATAACGTGACGGAGTGTAGGATTAACATTAATTCCCTTTGATAGCATTTGCCACTAATGCTCCTACTTTTCAGGGTCTGTATTTTCTGATTCTTCATTATTTGTATTTCCTTTGCTTATAGGTATAGTGGTCATTCTACTCATAGCTTGAATACGAATTAAAACATCATTGAATTCCATATCGCAGAAATGATTGTCTTGCTTTTTGGCTTCTTTTAATCCCAGCTGCGCATAAAAATGAGCTTCACTTAATCCTCCATAGCAAAATATGTCTGCGAGAGATTTGATAAGTTTTGGATATCGTAAGGGGCATAAAGAAGAACTGTATTGAAGTCATTCAATGCCATAGGAAGTTTATTTTGTAACCTGTATGTTATCAATATTGCCATAATGAAATTTTCATTAAATGTAACACCTATGACTTTTGATAACACACCCTCTGCTTCTTCATTTTTATTATCTTCACGAAGTAGGGATGCCTTATTGATATTCGATTCCTAAAAGAATGGCATTATTTGTATACAATGATTCAGATAGTTCATACTCTTTTCCTTCCACAAATCTTCTTTTTTATCAATTGCAAGCTTTGCTTTGTTATAATATGCAATCGCTAAGTCTGGATTAAAAGTCAAAGCTTTGTCGAAATATTCATCTGCTTTTTCCTATTCTCCCATCGCAGAATAGGAATTGGCGATATTCATCATTAAATTTTCATCTTGTGGATCCAATTTTAAACCTTCCTCAAATATTTCTATACTTCTTTTATAATCCTTTTCAACAACATAATAGTGGACTAAGGAATAATATGGCGCAACTGTTTTAGTATCTAATCTTGCTGCCATTTCATAATCAGCCAATGCCTTCGCTTTTCTCGATAGTTCCATATAAGCATTGCCTCTACTTATATAAACATAGGCATAATATATTCCTTCAATATTACCACTTGTTCTTAGAAAATGCGTATATTCCTGCACCTGTCTACTTAGATCTGGGATATTGGCAATTCTCATTAATGTATCATAAAATTTCTGACGATACGTACTTTTGTTCAATATGTTTTTTATTTGTTCTTCTGCTTGCTTTACAATATCCTTTTGCGCTTTATCTGCCTCCAGCATCACCTCGCGATTTTTATTCTCTATATTGTTGAATTTATCACTGATGCTATGCTTTATTGAATTAAGTTCTTGAATTTTTTGGTCTATATTCCAAAGAGCTAGTACTGAAAAAACGAGGAAAGCAATTGTAGTAATTGTACCTCATAAAGATATTGCATCACCCGGCAACAACTCTTCTACATGCCAACCTAATCCACATGTATGAAACCATATTGCTAATTCAACAATGGTAAATTGCAATATTATAAGAATAATGTATTTTATATATTTCATATATTGTAGCGTTAATGCTCAATTTATGGCGTAGCCATTTGTATAGGCAATTGTATAAGCACACATATTTTAAACTTATATATGTTATAACAGCGTCTCATAAAATCGGAAACTTAATCTTCATCTATTTGCAGTTGCCAATAAGGAACAACAATAAAAGGGAAGCGCGCCTTTGACCTACAGTTTAGATATATATCAGGATGCTGTCGCCCTTTCGTTTTATTTATAACTGTAGCAGCGGCCTCCTGATGAATATCATCAATGCTCACATAATAGGATTTACCATCATGCTTTTGCAAATTATGTTTTTCATTTATTTTTCTTTTGGTTGCGGTTAACAACTCATGACAATAAACACCACCATCGCGAGGATTCTCATCAGCAGTTTCATTATATGAATTAGAGAAGTAAACCAATTGCATTGTAGAGGGTGTAAGCTCGATTAAATAATTATACCAATCTCTGCATATTTTTGCATAAGCAACATTTCTTGCTTCATCAATAGTACTAAACAAACGCTGATTAGCAATACGTCCACCCTCTTGCAAACGGTATATAGCTCTACAACTATCAGCTATAACCAAACAACGGCTTTTGGCAACTGTACTCAATAAATCTTCAAGTTTTAATGAAGTATTCGGTCGAACTTCAAAGTGGATTTGATTATTTTCATCCGTAAATCCATGTCCACAAAAAACTATTAAATAGAAATCAACAGGCTGTCTATTTAATCTTGCATCAAGATCTGTTGCTTTAAGAATTTGTAGGTCAAAGTTATTCTTGTCAAAAACGTTTATTTCTTCATCTTTCCATGCTCCACCTTCTGGTGATTTAAAGAAATTTAGAAAATTTTCTTTATCTATGTGAACACCACGAAGAGGAGAGTTTCCTCCGCCATCACTTATAATTAATAATATTTTGCGCACCATATTAAGACATTTTATTTTCTGTTGCATTAGACGTAAATGATTCAATTATTGAAGGGACAAATCTCTCATTGAACCCAGCTATAAAACCGAAAATACAATGATAAGCCCACAAATTTGATACAGTGAGTTCTTTTAAAAACAATCCAGTATCAATAAGCAATATAGCTATAAAAGAAAATATTCATCCACAAAACAAACGAGCAAAAGCCTCTAAATAATGGATATCTTTAGAGGCCAAACCTTTTAGATTTATTTTTCCAAATCTCGACCAAATAGAAACATAAGAGCCAAGGACACCCAGTTCTAATCCGACTATTTTTTCGTTCGAAAAAAGGCAGAATGAAAAACCTATTATTAACGACAAAACTACTATTATCATGGAAAAGGACAAAATAAGAAATCTACTTTGTTCTTTGTTCCTGTCTCTAAGAAAAAGTAAAGCTTGATCTATACAAGGCTGAACTGAATCAAAATTTCCATACAAAGCACCTTCGTAGCCAGCACCTAACATAATCTTAAACTTCATCACATTTTTCTCACTCAAATTTAAGCATGGAGAAACTTATGCGATATCTAACTTAGCAAGCCATTTATATCTTTCCTTGATTAATTGCTCATTTCCTTTTAATGGATCATCCAACATTATCCAATCCACATCATTTTCAAAATCTATATAAACAAGTAATTTAGCATTATCATCTTCGCAATGATGAATCAGATATTTGTCTACAATCCCTTGAAATGTTTGTCGATAGGATCGCTGATAATCATCTTTTGGTGGATAAAGATCTTTGATTTTATTCTTTTTAAACCACATTTATCAATATTATATATTTATCTTCTATACTACAATTAATCTCTTCTGAATACGTCGCGTGTATATACCTCGTTTTCAATTTCCTTCAAGCAGTCATCAAAGCGGTTAGCAATGATAGCCTTGCTTTGTGCTTTGAGCTCGTCAAGGTTATTAACTACCTTGCTACCGAAGAATGTTGTACCATCCTCAAGTGTCGGCTCATAGATGACAACCTCTGCACCCTTTGCCTTGATGCGATTCATGATGACCTGAATGGCAAGCTGACGGAAGTTGTCTGGATTTGACTTCATAGTCAGGCGGTATACACCGATGACACAGTTGTGTTCCTTACATGCATCCCACTGATCATTTTCTGCATAATAGCCTGCTTAGCGAAGTCCTTCATCGGCATTTCAGATAGAGGTTACGGATTCCACCAGGAATGTTACTCTTGATGACCACAACAGCATCTGGATTCACCTACAACACAAAGTCAATTACTTCCTTCACATGAGTAGTGCCTAAGTATACTTCACAGGGGCATAATTGATAGGAGCAACAATCACCACAAAGTCAGCTCCTTATACGCATCCTTGCCATAGAGAGTGAAAACAAGGTTAATAAGCTTCACCGCCAAATACTTTTCTATATAATCACTCCGAATAGGCTAAATACGATTATTTAGGGATTGTCGTTTAATGTTTTCAATCTGAGCGAAGCAGCGACCAATCCCTTCAATTTCTGCGTCCGACTCATCAAAATTTCAATTTTATATCTGTTTCCGGTCGTTTCGGCCGGATTTTTTGTCTGTTTTTCATGGCGAGGATACAATTCCCCCACAAGAGCTCCGCATTGACCTCAAGTTTCAGTGTCAGGCAGCCGCCAAACGCGCCCTTTGTTCTATCCTGTCCGCCAGATGCACCACGTTTGCCGTGTGGATGCCGAAGAAGATGTACAAGATTTTAGATACGATTTTCGATCACTTTATCAATCAACTTGTTGCGTAATTATTGGGCATTTCCCAACAGTCCCTAACTAGTAGATACGGAAGGTTGATGTATCAATTCCTATGATGAGCTGTTGGCTAGTTAGGCAGCGAGCACAAGAGATATCCGGAGTCTGTGTTCCATATTCTTTACTACGGACTTCTTCTGTTGTTGCAGTGGTAGCTGCATTGTGGGCTTGGTTGATTGTACGGAAGTCATTGTAAGGGACTGCTGCACTTTGACGGAGAAGGTTCTTGGTGTAGTAGCCGCCTTCGTTGGTGCAGTAGGCGCATTCACCTATGCTACAAGCATAGAGTGTGACTTGCTGTGGGATAGCATACATCATTCTTGTATCGTAACGGGCACGAATGGTGGATCGGGTGGTTTCAGAGAACATCTTCAATTGAGCTTCGTTGAGGATGTCAGTGATAGTGCTGGTGGCTCGGCAACAGTCGAGCGAAAGGATTTCTCTTGGTGCAAGATTCTTAAGTTCTGACTCGTTGATGGTATCGCCATCAGGGTTTATCTCCAAAATGGTTGTGCGCTCCCAGCCTCCGTGACCAGCGTATACAACAAGGACGAAGTCGTAATTTGCACGTTGAACAAATATAAGGGATGTTTCCAAGGCATTTTTTGATGGATTTGTGAGCACCTGGATCTCGTCGGTTCGCCAGGCTCCACCAACTCCGCTGCAAAGGAATTTCTTCCAGTTGCTGATGTCGTTCTGGGCGCCAGCCGCGTCAAGGTTGGCTATGAGTAGTGCGTGTCGTTTCATTTGGTCTGTTTTGTTATGAGTTTTTCAATGAGTGAAGGGACTAGTCTTTCGCTGAATCCGGCAGCAAAGCCCAGAACGCAGTAGAGAAAGAACAGGTTGCTTTGATTTCCAATGGCCAGCATGAGTCCGCTTCTGATAGTAAACATGACAATTACGGCGGCGATGGCGCCTATGAAGAGTCTGGAGATGGACTCCAGATAGTGTAAGGATTTGGTTGCCAGGCCAGTCATTTCTTCTTTGCCGTAGCGTGTCCATATGGAGAAGGATGCGCCCAGAATGCCAAATAGAATGCCATTGAGCCAGACATTTCGGCCGCCGGTGAAATACATGGTCAGCCCGGTAATTGCAGCTATGAGAGCTACTATTCCGGCGGATTTGAGGAATAGTTCGCGAGAGGCTTCTACGTTGCGCTGGCGAAGGTATTCTTTTGCGTCTTGGATTATGGTGTCTACTTCGGTAAAGTCTTTTTCTAGGATCTGGAGATAGGCTCTGCCTAGAATTTGCTTGAAAGAGAGAAGCTGTTGCTTTTTGAGGTTGTGGCAGGGTGAGGCTTCGGCTTGCTGAAGTTTTCCAAGGCAGCGCTGAAAGTTTTGGATGTCTGTTTCTGTCCAGGAGGACTTGTCTCGCTTGTCTATGTAGTCAAGGTCGTTTTCGTTATCTATGAAAACGACGTATCCTGTGCTAGCTTTCTCATCCATGGTGTAGTAAATGAGGTACTGCTCACTGGTCTCGATGCCGAAGAAGCTTTGGTATGCTTTTCGGTTCTCATCAATCATTGAGGGTTGTTTTTTTTTGCACATGGTTATACTGCGTTGTCTATTTTGTACATCAACAGCTTATACGTATGGGCTTCCGGGGATTGTGACCTAAGTCTTCGCTGATGATTCCGTAAAGGCCGTCGATACCTTTCCGAATATCTACCTTGCCCGTATACAGGTACAGCCTATATTCGCTCTTTATCGATATCATTGTCAGTTCAGAATCTTGCGGATTGCACTTATGACCTCTTCCACATCACCGCCCTTGCGACTCATAACCAGACCGTTGTTGAACCGGATGCGGATCTCACAAACCTTCATCGGTTCATCGCGTTGCACCGATGATTGAGTCCCATCTGGATTTACCTCTATAAAAACGGGATGCTTGTCCGCTGTTTTGCATAAGTACGTATAGAAGCGCGAATCTTTTTAGGGGCACGCGATAGCTCCCTCAGAAGTTTAAGTGCTAAGATTCGACGGTTGCCTTCTGCAACGTAATACTTATTGTTGTATGTGTCTTGCCAAACTACTATTGGTTCTGCTGGAATAAATCCATTGATGACAATAGATTTAACAAGATCTAGAAAGTTGCGTCGATCGTTTTCGTCTTCAGTTATGTCCTCAACAAAATCAGCAAGCGTTATATGCTTTTCGTCTGGGTTAAGACGAGGATTCTCATTCCAAAGTCGTAGATTGTCTATGGAACGTAGATAGCGTTTGTTAAACCAATCAATATTTGGCATACTCTTCAGAATTTTAATAAATTGCAGTTATTAGTTTCATTAGTTGCAAGTTGCTAGATATTAAGTCGAATTTGTCGTTTAAGGTTTATTCAATCCACTCGCAAGCCCTCACAGCCTATCCTCCTGCCCATTCTTTACGCTGCGGAGATCGCAATTGAAATCTTTACGAAAAGTTCTTTTGGCTTTTTCCATATCAGTATTGGCTTTATTTGAGGGATATGAATTTGCCACTACCCTTGCTCGTATGTCTTTGTTAGACGGATGCCTGAACTTTGGATGATTTAGAGTAGCACGCAGTTGTTCAATTGCTCGTAGAACATCTTTTCCTTTCAACTCTACAAATATTTCAGCCCACTCTTCATTTAAAGCCTCACTATCTCTTCTGACAAGAATCAGCTTGTCGCATTTCCTACCTTCCTCTTTCTTTATAATGTCTCCATCAATCTGAAACACTACAGAAGACTTTTCATTCACGACAAGTTTATATTTCGTTCCGTTTTCGCTTACTGAAACTATCTTACGTGTCTTTAGGTCCTGCTCCGGATAATAACCTTCTCCTATCAGTCTGGAGTATGTGGAGGAGTAAGGTTTGATATTACGATTCTTCTCCATATAAAACCTTATTACACAGACTGATTATCTCTTCCACCCAATCTGAAACGCCGTCCAGCTCCATTCCGCTAAGCATTTGGAGTTCGCTATCCAGAATGCTTCTGAAAATACCATCATCGCTGATGAAATAACCGGAAATCTCAGATGGTTTCAACAGATACTTTGCATCTATTATTTCATTACCAGTGTTTTTACCTGCAACACTTGCTGCAGATAGAAGCGCATTCACAACAGAAATGATATATGGACTATGCGTTGTCAACATAATCATACTTGGCTCCGATTCTACTTTTTTAGCTTCCACAAGAGCGTTAATCAGACTCAATATGATAAGACGTTGAGATTCCGGATAGAGATTCTGTTCGGGTTCTTCGATGAAAACTTGAGCGGACTGGTAGGTGAGTCTCCTGGAATTCGGTTCCGGAATAGCATTCAAATCCGACATTGACATCGGAGCCTTTCTGCCCACTTGTGACATCATATAATGCGACATTACATCCAAAGGTGTCACAGATTGGATACCACTAGAAGCATAAAACGCCAGAGATTCTGTTCCGTCCTTCCGTATGATTAAATCATTTCCCGCTTGGCTAGCGTAACTGAAGTCTCCGGTTACCGACAATTTATACGGATTTGATTTTGTTGAAGTGGATTTAGCCTCATCCCATTCATAAATGAAATTGAACAATACGTCTCTTTCGGTCGCCTTATATGCCCTGTCAATGTTCTGAAGGGCGGAAACAAGATTGCGTTCGGCAGGGATATAGCAAATTTTGCTATTGTAGCGCCTTTGTGCAAAATCTGACTTTCTGCTGATTTTGGGATTCGTGCCTCCGCGATATTCTATAGTTATAGCATCTCCATTATATTCAATACTTGAATTATCCTTGAAATAATCATCATTGAGTCTATGGAATTGCTTGAGCTCCTTGACAAAACGTCCATAATGGGTATATTGGTTAATGATATCATCAGTCGATACCATAACTCGTTTTTCTATCCAACGGCAGAAGCAAAGCACTTTCATAAAAGTACTTTTTCCAGAACTCTGACGTCCGATGAGTACCATAAGAGGAGTGAATTCAATCTTGGTGGAGTCTTCAATCGGACCGAAGTGTTTGATGTGTAATGATGCCATATTACGTAAACATTATCATTTACTTGAGTCTGTCAATGTAACAAATTTAACGAATTCTCACTCATTATATGCAGACTATGTTGCAAAATGCACTATTTGAGTGCATAATACCGTCCATACCACTCCGCGAACCTCCTAAGTCCATCTCTAAGCGGTGTGCTAGGCTTGAAGCCGAAGTCCTGCTCGAGCGGTGTGGTGTCGGCATATGTGACAGGGACGTCGCCTGGCTGCATCGGGACGAGTTCCTTGTGGGCCTCGAAATCGTAGTCGGACGGCAGGACGCCAGCACGTACGAGTTCCTCCTGGAGTATCGTCACGAAGTCCAGAAGATTCTCAGGGGAGTTGTTGCCGATGTTGTACACCTTGTACGGCGGAATCGGAAGTCCGTCCTCGCCGTTCTGCTTCTCCGGGGCATGTCTCATGACACGCACTACACCCTCCACGATGTCATCGACATAGGTAAAGTCGCGTTTGCAGTTGCCGTAGTTGAAGATCTGGATGGTCTTTCCTTCACGGAGTTTGTTGGTGAAGCCGAAATATGCCATGTCCGGACGGCCGGCAGGACCATAGACCGTGAAGAAACGCAGACCTGTGGACGGGATATTGTAGAGCTTCGAATAGGCATGGGCCATGAGCTCGTTGCTCTTCTTGGTCGCGGCATAGAGGCTCACAGGATTGTCCACCTTGTCATCTGTCGAATACGGCACCTTCTTATTGCTGCCGTAAACTGATGAAGATGAAGCATATACGAGATGCTCCACCTCATGATGGCGGCATGCCTCCAGGATATTGTAGAAACCTATGAGATTGCTCTGGATATAGGCGTCCGGATTCGTTATGGAATAACGGACACCGGCCTGCGCAGCAAGATTGACCACTACAGAAATATGGTTGTCACTAAAAATCTTCTCCACCGCATCCTTGTCCGCAATCGACGCGTGGACGAATGTCCAGTCTCGTCCGAGGGCCTCGATTTCGCGCAGGCGCTCGTACTTTATATTGACGTCGTAATAATCGGTGATGCTGTCGATACCGATGACACGGATATTGTCAATGTCCCTGAAAAGGCGCTTGACGAGGTTACTGCCGATGAAGCCGGCGGCACCTGTCACGAGGACAGTCTTGCCTTCGAGATTCACATTATAGTTTACCATAATTAATCCCTCCTGAAAATGTCACGTGTGTAAACCTTGGCGAGGACATCGTCGAGGCAGGTGTCATAACGGTTAGCGATGATGGCATTGGACTGGGCCTTGAACTTGTCGAGGTCATTGACCACAATGCTGCCGAAGAATGATGAACCGTCTTCGAGTGTAGGCTCGTAGATGACGACCTCTGCGCCCTTGGCCTTGATGCGCTTCATGATGCCCTGGATGGCAGACTGACGGAAGTTATCAGAGTTCGACTTCATGGTCAGACGATATACTCCGATTACGCAATGCTTCTCCTGGGTGCTATCCCACTGGCTGTTACTGTTATAGTAGCCGGCCTTTGTAAGTACCTGGTCTGCAATGAAATCCTTTCTTGTGCTGTTGGAATCCACGATGGCCTGGATAAGGTTCTCAGGAACGTCATTGTAGTTCGCGAGAAGCTGCTTGGTATCTTTCGGGAGGCAATATCCGCCGTAGCCGAAAGACGGGTTGTTGTAATGTGTGCCGATACGCGGGTCGAGGCATACGCCGTCGATGATAGACTTCGTGTCAAGACCTTTCATCTCGGCGTAGGTATCGAGTTCATTAAAGTAGCTTACTCTCAGCGCCAGATATGTATTGGCGAAGAGTTTTACTGCCTCTGCCTCGGTAGTTCCCATGAAGAGGACCTCGACGTCTTCTTTGATGGCGCCTTCCTTGATGATCTGGGCAAACTTGTGTGCAGCCTCCTCGAGTCTTGCGTCCTCGTGGTCATAACCTGCAATGATACGGCTCGGATAGAGGTTGTCATACAATGCCTTGGATTCGCGGAGGAACTCAGGGGCGAAAATGATATTAGGCTTCACCACCTTACCATCAGCATCAGTGTGTGCATATTTCTCGCGTACTGAAGCGGTATAGCCTACAGGAACGGTCGATTTGATGACCATCACTGCCTCAGGATTTACCTTCATGACGAGTTCGATGACCTCTTCCACGTGTGATGTGTCGAAGAAGTTCTTCTTGCTGTCATAGTTGGTCGGTGCTGCAATTACCACGAAATCAGCATCTTTGTATGCCTCTGCACCGTCGAGTGTCGCAGTCAGGTCCAACTGTTTCTCTGCCAGATACTTCTCAATGTATTCGTCCTGGATAGGTGAGATTCTGTTGTTGATTTTCTCCACCTTTTCCGGAATGACATCTACAGCTGTCACTTCATGATGCTGTGAAAGCAGAGTGGCGATACTGAGTCCGACATATCCTGTACCGGCCACAGCCACCTTAATTTCCTTAATATCTTTCATTTTTCAGTAATTTTTGTCAATGTTAGTTTGCTGCCTGTGCTGAGGCCGGCTTCTTGTCAAGTATCTCGTACTTGCTCTGGCGGCTCTTGTACTCCGGCACAATTTCCTTCATGACCTTGACGATAGCCATATCATCGAAAGTCTTGGATACTTCCATGAGGCGGCGCTCGTTTTCGCATGCGGTAGCATAGTCGTATTCACGGACTTTGGCCACCATGATTTTAGGATTGACAGTAGGGAGAGTGCCCTCCTTGTCATTGAGAACTTCCTCATAGAGTTTTTCGCCGTCGCGGAGGCCGGTGAATTCGATTTCGACATTCCTCGCGCCTGAGAGCGAGATCATTCTCTTTGCGAGATCAACTATCTTGACCGGCTGCCCCATGTCGAATACGAAGATTTCACCGCCCTTGCCCATGGTTCCGGCTTCGAGGACGAGTTTGCAGGCTTCAGGTATAAGCATGAAGTAGCGGATGATGTCAGGGTGTGTCACTGTGACAGGTCCGCCTGAGCGTATCTGCTCCTTGAAGATAGGGATAACGCTGCCGTTGGACCCGAGGACGTTACCGAATCTCGTGGTGACAAACTGGGTTATACCCTGTACCTTACCTTCTGCTATAGCCTGGTTAAGGCTCTGGCAATAGATTTCGCAGATTCGCTTGCTGCAGCCCATGACATTGGTCGGATTCACGGCCTTGTCAGTGGATATCATCACGAGTTTCTTGGTGCCGTATTTCACGGCGAGGTCCGCGATGACGCGGGTACCGTAGATGTTGTTCTGGACCGCGATTGCCGGGTCGTCCTCCATCATCGGCACGTGTTTGTATGCTGCTGCGTGGAACACGTATTCCGGTTTGTAGACCGCGAAGATACGCTCCATATGTTCTTTGTTGGTAATGCTGGTGACGATGGTCCTGTTGCTGATGTGGCCGAAATCGTGGGCCATCATCATTCGGATATTGTGCATCGGAGTTTCCGCCTGGTCGATGAGGGTCATTTCGGAAGGGTTGAATTTGGCTACCTGACGGACCATTTCGGAACCGATGGATCCTGCCGCTCCGGTTATAAGGATACGTTTTCCTGTCAGGAGCTTGCCGATGGCATTCATGTCCACTTCGATTTTCTCGCGTGGCAGAAGGTCTTCGATGTCCACCGGGCGGAGATTCTGGTGTGTGAGGTTTTCTTCTTTTCCGTCCCATTCCTCGCCGTTGTTCATCATCATGATGGTGATTCCGGCTGAGATGAACTCGTCCACCATTTCGGCGTTGTTACGGAACTTCTCGGTTTTCAACGGGGATACAAGTAAGGCTTTGACGCCTTCTCGTCTGAGTCTCTCGGCGAGTCCCCGTTCGTTCAGGAATACCGGCTTGCCCATGAGATATGAGCCTTTCATTTCTTTTCCGTCGGAAATGAAGGCCTGGAGGGAATATTTCTTGCCCTCGACAGCTGTTATGCTCTTGGCAATGCTGATGCCGCCGGCTTTGGTGCCGTAGATGGCGACCGGGGTGGCGTTGTCCAGATTGAATGAGTCGAAAAGGCGTTTCACGACCACGCGTTCAACCCACAGGAAGAGTGAGCTGCCTACGAAGATTATGAATACGGTCTGCAGGTCCGGTACCATGATGGTATGCTGTTCAGGCCAGATGCCGTTTATGCCGAGTCCGAGGAGGTAGCATGCGACGGAGCCGGACAATGTGGCCATCATGACGCGCTGCAGGTCCACGAATGATGAGTATCTGACAATGCCTAAGTACGTGTGAAGGAGTCTGAATGCGACGATGAATGGCACGAGCCCGACCATGAGCCCGAATGTAATCTGCCAGAAACTGTCCACAAAGATGTCACCGCCTTTGTCAATGTAGTAGCCGACGTAGCCGGAGAATGCGACTATCGCGCAGTCTATCAACAAAATGCAGAGGTGTGGCAGTGCTTTTTTGGTAAAATACCAGTTTGAGATTCTTTGAAGTATCATATTGTCAGTTTATTTCATAATGAATATAAGTTTCGCTCTTGCGAAACACAACTTTTGGAGCCCGCGAGGGCGATGGTAAGTCCCTTCCCCGAGGGGAGGGATTTAGGGTGGGGGTAACGTGCACAAAAAAGTGCGTGGGCCTTACAGCCTCCGTGCTAGAATAGGACCTCCAATTCACGCAAGCAATCAGCAAGTCGATAACTAGCGAGATTTAAGCAATGAATAAATATCCGTGTCTCAACATTTGTGAGTCCAGATTTGTTTCGAGATCTTGTCTCGTCCGTTCAGGCAAATGTTTGTTGTCCAGGATGGTCAATGCTGTTTTGTATGCGTTGTTCCCGGCCTTTTTCACGGGCGTCAGGTCAATGCTTTTCTTCTTGTAAATGTTTGTAAACCAATAGCCTATCTCTTCGAGGAGAAAGGTCAATATCTCTGAGGCGTCGGCCAAGTTGCCGGCCTGTATGAGCCGCCGGGCACGTTCTGTCCAGAGTTCAATGTTGGTCGTGATGACGAGGATGTCATTGAAAGTCTCCGGGGTGAAGAAGGCGGTATCGACTTTCTGCTGTATAGGAGTCAGGAGCCGCGGGTCCGGGTCAGGCATGGCTGTCCGTGGTTTTTTGCCTGAGGCTGACCTGAGTTCCTCGCAGGAGTTCCTGTCGGAGTCCGGAGGCTTGGGCGCCACGTCGGCATCGACATTGACATTGGCCTCAATCCGTTCGCGCAAGCGTCGTTGTTCCGCTTGCCGCCGGGCGCGTTGCCTGATGTTGACGGCGCGTGCGACTTCCTCGACTTTTTCGATGTTTTCCTTGTGGACGCCGCCGATGGCGACTGTCATATCGCCGACGCCGATGACGAGTTTCCGGTCCCTGTCAATGCGGATGATGTATCCTTGCAGTCCGGCAAGCGGGCCGGTCATGATTTCGACGAGTGTGTTGCCTTCGGCATAGTGTGTCAACGGATTGACGAGGAATCGTATCCGTGACGGGTCGGTGTTCGCGATTCTCATGAACGGCTGCATGACGCTGTCGGGGATGACCGCGGCCTTGCGTGTGCTGCAATCGTTCACAAGGTGGTATTGCGGGAACCGTTCCCAAAGATATTTCTTGATGACCTTGGTCTTGCCCTGAATGAAGATGAGGCCGGAGATTGTCGGTCGACCCTCGGTGGGCTTTCCAGTGGGCTTGATTTCTGGATTGTCCGAGGTGGTTTCGGTGGCCAAATTATCTGACTCGACATTCGGGGACTTTCCAGATGTCCTGTCGCCGGACAACCTTTTGGATTTCCTTTTATCGGAATTCCCTCCGGAAGTTTTTCCTGTAGCCTCAGTAATTATCGTGCGATGGACAAATGTCCTGAATCCGCCCTCGGTCTCAGCTTTCAACGAAAAATATTCGGCGTCCCGTTTTCGGATGAAAAGATAGCTCCACGGCGCCGGGACCTGACTCCGGTCGCGAGTCGGTTCCCTATCCGTGCTCGCAGGCGTTTCCATGTCTGTTTCCCCAAAGTTTTTTATATCCGCCTCATGGGACAGATCACCTAACTCATTACCGGGCAGTCCCTTCTGCGGACCGTCAGGGTGCACCAATAATCTTGGACAGGACTCGCCCTGTTCAATAGCACTGATGCCACTCAGAGTTTTTTCGCCGTTTGCCACATTTGCGGTCGCGATTTTCTGCTCCTCGGCTATAGACTGACCAATTGAACTATCCAGTTGCCTCATTGACAATCTATTTTATGTCTCTACCTCCGGCCACTTCAATTCCAGACGGCTGCGAAGTTCTACTTTCTATCAGTTTTCTCATACCATCCTCTCCTCTCGAAATAATCGCCTTCGATTTAACAACAATAATCACCGTTTGCCTAACTCACTGTGCGAGATTGACAAACCCGATTGCAAAGGTAGTCAAAATATGTCACATAGCCTAACATTTCAGCGCGTGAAAATGGTTCATTTCTGGTTCATTTAGATTTCATGTTTAGCGCCTGCATCCCGGGCATTTGCCCCCCCTCGACCATTATATCATTGATTATCAATGCTTTAGCAACACAACTTCCAACTTTTTGAATAATTAACACGCACTTTCGACACAGCAAGGTGTCAGTTCACAAGTCAGGTCGTCCACGCCCCCTACAGATACTTCTTTACGGAAGCGGGTACCATTACGTCGGCCAACTTGTCGGTGAACCTCATGCAGAGTCCTGTCAGTATCAGAGAAAATCTGAGTCATGGCATGGCATCGTGAAAGGACGACGTCGCGATTCCATGCATATTACCCCTCCTGTCGGGACGGCGCCACGCTCTCGATTATAAAACATTGATACACAGATAATTACATAACGCAGTGTGGATTTCCGGCAAAAAAAAGTTCAAAAATCCACACTAAAATAAAATGGTATCTGATTATCAAGGTATTACAAGACCGCCCGTGGCATCGTCCCGCCACGCGTCCAGGCGCTGACAACTGCGTGCGTCGGTAACTCCGAAGACGCTCACTGCCGCCGCCCCCTACAGATACTTCTTTATGGAAGCGGGAACCATAACATCGGCCAGCTTGTCAGTGAACCTCATGCAGAGTCCTGTGAGGAGGGCTGACATGATAGTGCCTTCACGGATCACGTTCTCGGAACCGTTGCCCAGCAAATTGCCGAAAGCGAACCAGGCGATGGCGGCTGCAGCGACTACCAGGAAGATATCGAAAGCTATTTTGACATTACGGAACTTGACATTGAGGACATCGGCCAGGGCGGCATTGGTCATCTCGCCGGCCAGCATCCAGGCATTGCCCTTGACTTCGAGACTGATACCGAGGGCTGTCACTAAGATAGAGAGGCACATGAGAACCAGCTGCATGAGATACGAACCGGCATTGACCCAGTCGAAAGCCCAGATTGCGCAGTCGGTCAGGACTCCGAAAACTATGGCTGCGGGAATCTGCATGAGATGCTCGAGCTTGAACTTGCTGCGCAGGAGGCAGAGCTGGAACATGATGAAAATCAAGTGCATAAGCATCGTGTACTGGCCGACTGTTCCGATTGTGAAGGAGCCGATATTGAAGGATCCGGCCAATGATACTACGTATGGAGGACACGAGATAGGAGCCGTGCCGAGATCAGATTTGATAGAAAGGGCAACACCGATGGCGACCAGGATAAGGCCAAGTGTGCCTGTGCCGTAGCGTGCGGCACCAGATTTTATTGAATTAACCATTGTTTTGTACTGTTTAACGAATTATGCGGAAACACCGCAGATTTTAACAAAGCGGGCAAATATCGCATAAATTTACTAACTTCGCAAATTGGATTGGAAAATCCAGCTGGGAGGCCCGGACATTACCATGAACAGGAAACCCAGGGATAAACATCCGGATGTCGATACGGAAACAAACACTGGCAACAACAGCGACACTGACGTTGACATTGAAACAAAATATTGAAACAAAATGTTGAAACAAACAATAAACACAGTTTATATGAAAAAAATAACAATGCTCATGGCAGTAGCTGCAATGGCGGCCAGCTGCACCGGCGGAAAACAGGCCAAGATCTCCGGCATTGACCTGTCATACCTTGACACGACAGCGTCACCGGCAACTGACTTCTACCAGTATGCGACAGGCGGATGGCAGAAAAACAATCCTTTGAAGCCTGAATACGCAAGATTCGGCTCATTCGACTACCTCAATGACAACAATGAGGACCGCCTGAACCAGCTCTTCAAGGAAATGACACAGATGACCGCAGAAAAAGGCTCTGTAGAACAGAAGATTTCAGACATCTACAAGATGGGACTTGATTCCACAAGGCTGAACGCTGAAGGATTCGCTCCTGTGAAGAAATACCTCGACGAAGTCTATGCAATCCAGAACAAGAACGAACTCGCAAAACTCGTTGCTGAACTCCACCAGAACGGCGAGGCTCCATTCTTCGGAACATTCGTGATGTCAGACCTGATGGACAGCGACAACCAGATACTCTACGTAGGCCAGGACGGGCTCGGAATCGGCGACAGAGACTACTATACTGACCCTGCCAATGCCGAAATCAAGAAAGGCTACAAGAACTTCCTCACCAAGATCTTCACACTCGCAGGTGTTGAAAACCCGGAGAAGGCAGCCGCAAACGCACTCGGCGTAGAGGACGAACTCGCAAACATCTCATGGACAAGCGTTCAGGAGAGAGATATGGAAAAACTCTACAACCCTATCTCCACAGCAGAGTTCGAAGCAAAGTACCCTGGCTTCGACTTCAAGACCTACTTCGCAGCGATGAACATTCCTGACCAGGAGCACATGAACGTGAACGAGCCTTCATTCTTCGAAGGATTCAGCAAACTCATCGAAAAGACCGACCTCAATGTCCTTAAGGACTATGTGGCAGGCAGACTCATCAGCGGTTCATGCGGCTCTACAAGCGACGACTTCTACAAGGCATCATTCGACTTCTTCGGAACACAGATGTCAGGAGTCACCGAACCTAAACCACGCTGGAAGAGGGCAATGCGCGTTCCTAACAGCATCCTCGGAGAGGCAGTCGGCAAGATGTACGTTGCAAAATACTTCCCTGAGTCATCCAAGAAGAGAATGGTCGAGATGGTAAGAAACCTCCAGGTAGCCCTCGGACAGCACATTGACGAACTCGACTGGATGAGCGACACCACAAAGGCAAAGGCTCACGAGAAACTCGACGCATTCATCGTGAAGGTAGGATACCCTGATAAGTGGAAAGACTACTCATCTCTTGACATTGATCCGTCCCTTTCTTACTACGAGAACCTCCGCGCAGCCAGCAGATGGTACACCGCTGACAACCTCAGCAAACTCGGCAAACCGACAGACAAAGAGGAGTGGGGCATGTCTCCGCAGACTGTCAATGCCTACTATAACCCATCTACCAATGAAATCTGCTTCCCTGCAGCCATCCTCCAGCCGCCATTCTTCAACCCTGAGGCTGACGACGCGATGAACTACGGCGCAATCGGAGTCGTAATCGGACACGAGATGTCACACGGCTTCGACGATCAGGGACGCCTCTTCGACAAGGACGGCAACATGATTTCATGGTGGACAAAGGAAGATGCTGATAAGTTCAATGCCAAAGCGGCGATCCTCATCAAGCAGTTCGACGAGGTCGAGATTCTCCCGGGCCTCATGGCAAACGGCAAACTCACTGTAGGTGAGAACATTGGCGACCACGGCGGAATCAGCATCGCATACTCTGCACTCAAGAACGCGACCAACGGCGAGAACACCGTCATGGACGGCTTCACCACCGACCAGAGATTCTTCCTCGCATATGCTGCAGTATGGGCTCAGAACATCCGCGACGCGGAAAAGGCCCGTCTGACCAAACTCGACGTACACTCGCTCGCAGTGAACAGGGTCAATGTTTCCCTGCGTAACTTCCAGCAGTTCTTCGACGCGTTCGGAATCAAGGAAGGCGACAAGATGTATCGCCCTGAAAGCGAAAGAGTACACATCTGGTAGTGAACGCTTCTGCATTCATAGCCAGGAAATTACGTTTCCAAGGAAGGATAGCGGTGGCCACCATAGCCATCGCCTCCTTCATTATAATACTTGCGGTTGCCGTGTCAGCGGGATTCAGAAAAGAACTTCGCGGCGGAATCGCATCAATATCCGGGGATATCAGACTGACGTCCCCGGATTTGAATTATATAAACGAGTCAAGCCCGATAAGAAGCGACGCGTCATACATGCCGTCACTCGACTCATTGACCGGCATTGACCGAATCACACCCGCAGTTTACCGCGCGGGCATCATCAAATCCGACACCGATATCCAAGGCGTCCTTTTCAAGGGCATTCCGGGAGGCGGCGACAGCCTGAAAGTGTCGGTTCCACGCAGATTATCATCGATGCTGGGACTGAAAGAGGGCGGTTCAATGCTGACTTACTTTGTCGGCAAATCAGTGAAAGCGAGGAAGTTCCGCATCGCATCCATCTACGACGACATCCTCGGAAGCGACGACAGGCTGATAGTTTACGCAGGCATTGAAGACCTGCAACGCGTGAATGGCTGGGACCCGAATGAGGTATCCGCTATCGAAATCACTCTGGACGACAAATTGCGCTCCGCGGAAATGATGCGCGAAATGACTCAGGAAGTCGGAGCAAGCGTACTTTTCAACACCCCGGAAGACGAGAGCACAGTGGTGGCCTCATCGGCATTGAACATGTATCCGGAGATTTTCTCATGGCTCGAGCTGATTGATTTCAATGTTCTTTTCATCCTGATACTCATGACGATAGTGGCGGGGTTCAACATGATTTCCTCCCTCCTGATAATGCTTTTCAGAAACATCTCCACCATCGGAATCCTGAAATCAATGGGTATGACGGACAGGTCAATCGCGTCGGTTTTCCTTCGTGTGGCGTCGTCAGTCGTGCTCAAGGGAATGTTGGCAGGCAACGCCCTCGCCCTCCTTTTCTGCTTCATCCAGAGCCGCACCCACATAATCGGACTGAACCCTGAAAACTACTTCGTATCCTTCGTTCCGGTCAGCATTGACCTTGTCAATGTCATTGCGGCGGACGTTATTTCTTATCTTGTGATAATGCTGCTGCTCCTTTTGCCGTGTCTTTTCGTGTCGGGTGTGGATCCGGCTTCGACGGTGCGTGCGCGCTAGCAGATTTTCTGCCGGACAGGGCGGAGAATAAGTCGTACAGAGAAGTCATTTTTTCTACGTAACTGATTGTTTCATAGCCCTTGAACTTACCCAGTTTCACGGTATCGGCATCCAGAATCGAATCTTCCCTCATGTCAGGAATAATTGCGACAATGTCATTCCATGTATGATGTGGAGCTCCGATGGAAGCCGCATAGTTTATGCAATCCTTTATACGTCCCTCTCCCGCATTGTAGGCGGCCATAGTAAACTTGGCCAGTTCCGTTTTATCTTTGGTATAATGCGAGAACATCCGCTGGAGGAGTTTAAGATATTTCACAGCGGCGCGTATATTCTCCTCAGGGTCAAGCAGATTGTCAGCCTCGAACCTGTTCGCCGTACGCGGCATCATCTGCATGAGGCCTACCGCTCCCCTGCGGGAATGCGCCTCGATACGGAACTGTGATTCGTGCCAGATCAATGCCGTGAGCATTTCCCTCTCCCAGCCAAGTTCTGCGGAATATTTGCGGATCAGGTCGTCGTAAGGGCTTAGAGTATTGTACTTCCAGCCCTCGCGATATCTCCTGTGCGGTTCATATCCCGGCTTGAACCTGCTGGCAAGCTTGGCATGTTCGTCCGTAATGCAAAATCTTGACAGCCAGAGGTTTACTTCTTTATGCGCGGCTATCATACTGCCATTGACAATCCAAGCCGAGCTGTCAGCGAGTGGCACTGACGCATAGTAATCCTGGTCATAGACCAATGAATCAGAATAAGGAAGGACAACGATGTCCACAGCGCTTGTCTCCAGCGAGTCCAGCCAGGTCTCGTCCGCCAGAAATATGTCTGCTTCCTTGTCGATCTGCCATGAGAACAGGCTGAGCATCTCGTAGTTGTAACCGACGGAATATCTCATTCCCTTTCCTCCCGTGGCCGCTATGGCGCAGCGAAGTCTGTCCCCCTCGAACTCCCCTCTTTGTGAGATCGACTTTTGCAGAATCGGTACTCCAAGTATGATAGCTACTGGAGGTACGAGGTACTTCAGAATTATTCTAAGTTTGTCCGGTATCATACACATGCCGGTTTATGTAACTAAAATGAGCCGCCGAATCCGCCGCCGCGGTTAAGTCCGCCTCCGCGGCCTCCGCCACCGCCTCCGAACCCTGACATCATTCCGCCTTCCGATGATCCTCCGGATGATGAGGATGAGTTGCCGCCTCCCAATGATCCTGAGGCACTTACAGCTTTGTTTCTGGATGGCTGCATATAGAATGGCCAGAAAATTCCGAATTTTATGGCTCTCTGTGGTCTGATATATCCGTGGGCGCTGAAATAGTCGGCCTTGTCCATTGGCCAGCCCATTCCGACATTGACAAATTTGACGAAGATGCAAGCCCTCTTCCACTGGATGTTCACGAAGGCGTCGATGTACGGACAGTTGCCGTATTTCTCTTCTTTCTGGTTGTAGAACATGCCGAGTGCAGGGCTGTAGCCGGGTTCGTACCACTTGGTGGTATAGGTAACATTGGCACCTAACTGCATCTGCATCACGTTCTTGACGACATTGAACTGCCAGTACCATCTGGAGTTGACGGCGAGCATCGGCACAGGTATCACGTCTTCGTCAGATGAGACCTGGAAGAGCAGCCTGTTGTCGAAATGGAGTCCCCACAACTTGAAATTCTTGTTCAGGCCAATGTTGAGAACGCTGACTGCGCTCCCGTGCTGGGCAGCCATCGCCTCCCCGTTGTAATACACATGGTTCTTCATGAGGGTCCAGCCTGCGTCGATGCCCAGTTTCCAATGAGGAACGGTTATCGCTCCTGAAACTTCAGTCCTGGATATCTTCTTGAAGTTATTGTCCCACTTGTAGTGGTTCGAGTAATAATGCTGCTGGTAGTATTCCGGCTCGTCAAGAGAGGTTCCGAAATGAACATTGAAAGAAATCGGGCTCTTGCGGTGGCGGCGAAACGGATACAGGTTGAAACCTACATTGGCATTGACCTCAAGGTCGTTGATTTCCTTTCCGAGGAAGGTGTAGTTCGCGTCGGCGTCCCAGTGGAAGTAGTTGCGGAACTGGCCTTTCGCGCCGCCGTAGATGTAGGCGGAGTTCCAGACGGTGTTGCCGCCCTTCGTTTTCAGGTAGCTGTCCGGCGTGAACATGTAGTAGTTCAGGAGTTTGTCGCCGATTCCGACGTTGATGGACGAAACGATGGCGTCCGTGGCCCAAGGCTGGAGTTTCAGGAACACCTTGTTCTCGAATTTCATGACTCGCAGCGAGTCGGAAGTCGCGTTTGGATTCAGATAGAACTTGTTGTGATACAGTTCTTTAGCATCGGTATCGTTCACTCCTATCTTGTCTTTGTATATCTTTCGATAGACTGAGTATTCGCTGGTGTGCCCGATGAACGCGGTTGTAATATCTGTGTCCAAGGTGTCTGCCGCGGCTTTTTCATCGCGCATCTGCTGGTTTTCGGCCAGCATGTCCTCCATCTTCATGATTGCCAGACTGTCCCCTGTCGCGAGGACGCTGTCCCTGTACATATTCTCGCGTTTCAGGACCTTGCGCTCCTGCATTTTGCGGATGAATGTGAACGGAATCCTATATGTCTGGTCCAGGAAAATGGTGTTTTTCTTTATCAATGTCGATGCGTCTTTCAGCCTGACATCGATTTCTCGGGAGCCCACGGTGGTGTCTCTGATCCAGAAATTGTCAATGATACCTCCGTTTTCGCCGCGTGACATCTTGTTGTATATGTATCCGGCGTGCATAAGGTATCTGCGGCCCATGTAGTTCGTGGATGCGACGAATGTCCTGTTGTCTGTCTTTTCGTTTTCGAGCATACCGTTGGAGCCGAAGCGGTCGTACTCCAGGGTAAAGTTCAATGACGGCAAGATGTTCTGTGTCGTCATGATGTGCAGTTCATCTTCCTCTCTCTCGGCATTGGCGAAAAGTGTTCCCCAGTACGCCAATTCCGTGTACGGTGTCTTGGTGTTATACATCGGAAGTGTATACGGGCTATATGTATAGCTTTCGTACGGGCCGTAGAATGAGACGCCTTCTTTGTTAGCTCTCTTGGTGAAGTCATAAGGCTGGACAGCTGAACCGATGGTTCCGAGGTATGAGACATTGACATTATCCCTGAAGAACGGATAGTCGTTGTACCAATAGTTGTACGAGGTATCCAAGTCCTTGAGTTTCAAATCATTGAAGTGTTCATCTTTCTTCCATGTGAGGATACGTTTGTAGAACATGGAGTCCGGCACGGCGAATGTCTCGAGGATTCTCGGGGTGTTTTCCCTGATGCTGTCCCGTATGGCGATGAGGCTGTCTTTTGCTGACAGCAAACTGTCGATCTTATGCTGGCGAACCTTCATTTTCTGTTCGAAGTCGTATTTTTTTCTTGCGGCCTTGTCCAATGACGCATACCAGGCATTGAATTTTCTTATCGCAGTTTCGATGGAGTCCAGCCGATAAAGAGAATCCAACCTAGGCCAGTCAAGGCTGTCGCCGGCTTTTTTCAATGAGTCTCTGACGATTACGTGTGTCAATGAGTCTTTGATGGCGACGTAGTACTTATATCTGAACGGATCCGTAAATCTCAATGAGTCAGGGACTTTCACTGTATCCCTGGCAGTCACGGCAACTTCTGCGCTGTCCTCCAGAAGGAAGTCCGACAGAGAATCTGCAATTACCCTGTCATATTCAGACCTGAATTTGGTATATATATTATTATGGTATATGACGGTGTCCGTCACCGGATCCGGGCTGCTCCAGAATCTGCCCCACATGTCAGCACTCCTGGAGTAGTCAGACGCGAAACTCTGCACGGCCACTATCCCGACTACCAGCGCCGGGAACCATATTTTGGATATTTTAGACAAAATGCGTTTCATACAATCTACAAAGATAATAATTTACAATCAAAAAATAATCCGCCGGCAAAGTCGTTCCCGATTTCCGGCATAATTTTTCTTGGACGGCAGATGCGGAATTGTCACGACAAATCATTAATTTTATAGGAGAATAAGTTTTGGACAGATATCAGTGAAATAACTGCTGTCGTTGTACATAACTAAGAACAAACTATAAAGATTGGGACCACCATGGCTAAAGAAGAGAAAAACATATCTGTAGTCCTCCATGAGGACTGCGATTACAGGGACTGGCTTGTAGAGTTGAAAGAAAGATTCTATAGCCATCACCTCAAGGCTGCATGCGCCACAAACAACTACCTGTTGGATTTCTACTGGAAACTGGGAAGGGACATTGAAGCCAAACAGTATGCAAATACCTATGGCTCAGATTTCTACAAAAATCTGAGTAAAGACTTGCAAGACGAAATGCCCGGCGCAAAGGGATTCTCGCCAACAAATCTGAAGTACATGAACTATTTCTATAAACTCTATTCTCCACTTTTTGCGAATCGTCTACAAGCTGTTGACGATTTTGAAGAGAACATGTACATTACGGACATTCAACATGTTACAGAGCTGTCCGGAAATCGTCTACGCGGTGTAGACGATTTCAAAGTTCTTTTTTCCATTCCGTGGTTTCATCACCAGCGAATAATAGACAAATGCAAGGGCAACATGGACAAAGCTCTGTTCTTTGTCAGAAAGACATGGGAAAACAACTGGGGACGTGACGCTCTGCTCAACTGGCTAGGTACCGACTTGTATGAGCGGGACGGCAAGGCGATAACGAATTTCCATACCACGTTTCCCTCTATACAAAGTGACTTGGCGCAACAGATAACAAAAGACCCGTATCAATTTGACTTTCTTAGTCTTAGGGAGAAGTTTGACGAACGGGATATTGAGGATGAACTTGTGAATAACGTAACTAGATTTCTATTGGAACTTGGCAAAGGGTTCTCGTATATGGGCAGACAATTCCGTCTGGAAGTGGGCCAGCAGGAGTTCTTCCCCGATTTGCTGTTTTACAACGCTCACCTTCACGCATATGTAGTAATTGAGCTGAAAGCCCAGTCGTTTCATCCATCATTCTTGGGACAACTGAGTTTCTACGTGTCAGCCATAAATCACCAATTCAAGACTGATATAGATAATCCGACAATAGGACTGCTCATCTGTAGGGACAAAGACAATGTGGTAGCAAAATATGCATTAGAGTCGTACAAAGAACCAATGGGCATATCAGAGTATCAGTTATCTGAACTTTTCCCTAAAAACTTCAAGTCATCAATGCCGACTATTGAAGAGTTGGAAAAAGGATTGGGTGACCAACTCAAATCACTATCTTCGCATCATGGACTATCTAAGTAAACTCAATACACGCCAGAGGGAGGCGGTCACTTCTACGGAAGGTCGGATCAGGGTCGTTGCCGGAGCCGGCACCGGCAAGACAAAGGCATTGACCTGCAGGTATGCATATCTGGTCAATGAAATCGGCATTGATCCTGCCAATATTTTGTGCCTCACTTTTACGAACAAGGCGGCAGCTGAGATGCGGCAGCGAATTTCGGCAATGGTCCAAAGTGGTGATTACAACGACTTTGTGTGCACGATTGATGGTTTTTGCGTCAAGCTTTTGCGCCGCGAGATTTATCGTCTCGGATTCCCGAAGAATTTCAGGATTCTGGATGAGGATGATGCGAAATCTGTGGCGAAGGAGTGCATGGACGAGCTGGGACTGAAGCGCACGGAGAAGACTGTCAAGAATTTCCTTGCGGGCGTAAGTTCCTCTAAGTCAATGAATGACTACATCTCGACCTACATGGTTCCCGGCGCTGTTGTTTCGGACGAGATGAAGAAGTCTGAACTGGCATGTTTCATTTCACGCCAGCTGAAGGATTATGCATTGGATTTCGATGACATTGAAAATTTTACAAAGTATATTCTGGACCGGTTTCCTGATGCGCGTGAGTATTGGCAGAATCAATTGAATTATATAATGGTGGATGAGGCGCAGGATTGCAACACGGACAACTGGGAGATTATCGAGAAGCTGGCCGAGTTCCACAAGAACCTGTTCATAGTCGGCGATCCTGACCAATGTATTTATGAGTGGCGTGGTGCGAAACCTCACCGTTTTGTGGATTTCGCTGCGGACAAGACTATCATTCTGGATGAGAATTATCGTTCCACCCCGAATATCCTGGATGTGGCTAACTGTGTGATATCCAATAATGTGAATCGTATTCCCAAGAATCTTTTCACACTTCGTCCTGATGGCGTCAAGGTGACTCATTTCCATGGCAAGACCGAGAAGGAGGAGGCGGAATGGATTGCCAATCAGATTGTTAGGCGTATCGAGGGGCGTGACGGCGCAGCTCCTGCCAGGCCTGCCGACTTCGCGATTCTCTACCGTTCGTCATACCTTTCCCGCCCCGTCGAACAGGCATTGATGTCCGCCAAAATCCCGTATTCGGTCTGGGGCGGCGTGCGGTTTTTCGAACGGAAAGAGGTCAAGGACGCGTTGAGTTACCTCCGCGTAATCGCCGACCCGAATGACGACCTGTCGTTCAGGAGGATTGTCAATGTCCCTGCACGTGGCCTGGGCAAGAAGTTCATGTCCAATCTAGAGGCTACCGCGAAAATGGGCAGTGTCAATGCCGGTGAACGGTCGCTTTTTACGGCATTGACAGATACCCCGGCGCTGGCCGGCATCAAGGGGGCTTCCGAATTTCTGGCATTGATAGAGATGGGGCGGAAGCTGGCTGAGGAACGGAGCATTTCTGACCTGATGAATATTCTTCTGGACAAGAGCGGTCTTAAGAAAATGCTTCGTGAAGATCAGGATGAGGACCGTCTGGAGAACGTGGATGAGCTAGTGAAGTCAATCCGTTTCTATGAGGAGTCTCATGAGGGGCTGGAGGTAAAACTGTCTGATTATCTGCAAGATATCGCGTTATATTCCAATGCTGATTTTCGTAAGGATTCGTCTGTGGTCCGTCTCATGACCATCCATCAGGCCAAGGGTCTGGAGTTTCCTTATGTTTTCGTAACGGGTCTGAGTGAGGGTATTTTCCCGAGCATGAGAACGATTCGTGAGTACAAGAAGAATGGTGAGGAGGAGGAGCGTCGTCTTATGTATGTCGCTATCACTCGTGCTGAGTCTGAGTTGTTTCTGACCGAGTCCGAGGGGTTCAATGTTTCTACTAAGATGAACAAGTATCCGTCTCGTTTTCTTACTGAGATTCGCAGGTCAATGTTTGTGACTGAGGGGGTCATGCCTGAGTACTTATGGGGCCGGACCAAGAATATGATTCATGTGCTGGACCAGGAGAATTTCCGTCCTGAGATGGCGTTTCAAGGCATTGGTGATGGGCTTGGTAGTGGTGGCCAAACCGGTTTCGGCGGATCTGGAGGCGATTTCGGTGATGTGAATGATGGCTTTGCTGCGGACCGTTCCATCTATGAAAATCCGTATCGTATTGGTGCTCAGGTATCTCACAAGATTTTCGGTGTCGGTGAGATAATAGATGTTTCTAAGGATGGCGGTACCTTCCAGGTCAAATTTTCCGATGGTTCAGTAAAGTTTTTACGCCAGGCATTTCTGAGTATAGTTTAGGGACAGCCTTGGTTACACGTTAAACAGCCGTAGCTCCGTCCCGCTTCCGGGGTTCATGTTGCAAGACGCAACTCCGGAGACGCTTACGACAGGCGCAAAATTTCGACCTTCTTGGCAGGCGTTATTCCGGACACATTCGCTGTAAAATTTTAATATTGAGCGTATTACGAGATTAGAGCCACGACAGGAATCTGCCAAGACCACCTTTCTTTGACCCCTCTTGGCAAGAGACTTGTTACCTAATCAATTAAGATACAAACAATTACAGATGAATCGACCTGTCAAGAAGGTCGAAAATCACACCTAAAATCTAAAGTACGGAACCATTGACAGAGCGTCGATACGCAACTCAGGAGATGCTCACAAATCACGAGAGGAGGGGTCGGCAGATTGGAACTTCAGAAACACTTGACTATCAGGGACTTATAAAATGCAAATCCGCCGACATCCGGTTTTTACGGACAAAATTTATGCATAATACACAGGGTTTTCCCCCTGACCCGATCTATGCCTGACACACGGCACCGCAGCCGGCAAATACGCCGGCCGGCTGCACAAAGCAAACTGCGCAGCTCAGCCCAAGGGCTGCTCCGCTTGCTTTGTGCCTCAGACGCACTATGAAATACAAATCAACCGGGATTTTACGTTGAGCCGGACATCCCCCACGGCGCTGCCATCCGGATACAAAAAAAGGGAAAGCTTAGCACATCGCACCGCTACAACCTCCTACCCTTGCTGCCTTCCGACCCTGGGGGAGTTTAGAGGGAGCTGGTCGTGTACGACTTTCCCGACTGCAAATATACGTATTTTTCTTTAATTGACAAAAGTCACGGTCATTTGTTTCACATCCACATCACAATTCATCACATTCCCAGTAAGAATTCCAGCACTTAGGCCGTCACAAAACGCACAAGCGATACAAAAAAAGAGTCCACCTCTTCACAAGACCATAACCGAATCCACAAAGCTTCCTGAGATAAAATCATCCTCCTAAGTCATTCATATCCAGAGAGAAATGCCGCAAAACAAAGCCAGTCTTCCCTCCCAGGCTATCTTAAAAGGCCTTGCCAGACTGAAACACTCCGGACTCCTATACAGGGCCGATAGCGGATTCTCGATTCTCACTGAGGACTGTCTGACTTTTCAGACACTCTTCCCCTCGGCAGATGCCAATTCTATAACTCATTGACTATCAGACTTTCCGGAAAAACAAATCCGCCGACCCCCACAGCCGCTACTTGCAGGGTTTCCCACTGTCTGACCTCAGCGCGGCGGCCACCCTGACACTCTTAGAAGTCCACGCGAAATAGGAATAATCCAAGCGATACAGAAAGAGGCCACCCCTTCACAAGACCGAATACAAATCCACGCTCCTCACCATGGACTCCCTGACTTTCAAGCCAATTCCCCAGCCCCTACAACTTCTCCAGCCGAGCCTTCGCAGACATCCTTTCTGCCTCACTATCAGTGTATTTCACCAGCATTGGAAGATACTTCTTCTCCAGCTTCACATTCCCCGAAGACCTCGCCATTAGCACCACATTCTTTATTGCCGTAAGGTCTTCCGGCTTGATTTTCAACACTTTATTGTAATACTTGAGCGCCTGCTTGTTATCCTTCTTCACCACCAGATAATACGAACCCATGTTATCCAGGAAAAGAACATCATTCGGCCTGTAAGTCAGCATCGTCTGGGACAACTCACGGAACGCCTCATAGGAACCCGGAGTCGCGTACTTGAAAAACACATAACAATACTCCTGGACAGCCGCCACGAAAAAATCCTCATCTACCTTACCATCAGCAGCATACACCCACGCAGGATGCTGAGTCTCATTGTAGATAATGAGCGACCTGAGGTCCGACAACGCCATGTCAGGACTTTCCTTTTCATAACCAACATACGCCGCCGTCTTCATAAAACGGAAATCCAGCCTGTCCGGAGCCAGCTGAATCGCCTTTTCCAACGCCTTCTGGGCCTGGCCGAACAGCTCATCATCATAAAAATTCTCCGTAAAATAATTCACGGCCTTCCCCGTCGAATCCTTCAGCGAAAAAACCGGCTTCTCACCAAGATACTTATCCTGATCCTTGACCACCACAGAAGAACTCTGCGACTTAGAGAAATAAAAACTAAACTTCGCTATAAGCATCTCAATATCATCAGGATACGCTGCCTCCCAACGATTGATCAACGTCTCGACACCCACACCGGAAGGCCCCAGCTTCGACACCAGAAGCTGATAACGGTCATTGAACTCCTTCGAAGTAGTCTGGGCCAATGCCGTGCTGAATGTCATGACGGCCGCCGCTACGAAAACAATAAATCTGCGCATATCAATCAATGTTCATTCGGATTCGCCGCCCCTGCGGATGCAGGTTGTTGCAACGATTTCCGAGATTTTTCACAAACCCGAGCGGATGCCCGCCAAAAGTCAGCAGCACAATCCCCCTTTCGGTATTTGTCAATGTCAATGTATCTTTATGGAGAAAGGCCAATGCCTGTTCCCTCGTCAATTCCGCCTCCGGAAACACTCCCCGTTTCAAATCTATGCACAAAGCAAGATCCTCATCAGGAACAATATCCTTACCTTTCAACTGCCCGACAGCCGTTCCCCTCAAAATCGGACGAAGCACATCGAGCACTCTGATTTCGTCCATAAGTTCCTCAGGCACAGCGACAATCATATCTGACCGCAGCATTGACCCGACCTCCCCGCAAAAATAATTCCTCACCTTAAGGTCAATGTCTTTCGGAAGTTCCGCTACCGCCTTCCTATCCTGCCGCCTGCCGCCTGCAAACGCGTAGCCGCGATTCTCGGAGGTTCTTGTCAATGCTGCACAGTATTGTCCCTCACCAGGTACCAGTCCAGGCACCAGTCCGACCCCCATACCGGTCTTCAGAACTCCCTGAAAATCAGCATTGAAAATAAACTTTTCCGCTCCGAGTTCAGACGCAATCCACTCCGCGTTGTCATCATTCTCGAACCGGTTGAACGTGCAAGTCGAATATATCATTGACCCGCCCTCTGCCAATGCGGGCCACACATCAGCGACGATACGGCGCTGGCGGGCCTGGCACAACGCGACATTATCGGCAGACCATTGGGCGAGAGCCTCGGCGTCCTTGCGGAACATGCCCTCTCCGGAGCACGGAACGTCTGCGACGATGATATCGAAATAGCCCTGAAGCGAAGCAAACGCCTTGGGATCCACTGAGGTAACTACGACATGAGGGTCGCCCCAAATCCCGGCATTGTCAGCCAGAACAGCAGCCCTCTGCTTCATTATCTCATTGGAAACCAGCACGTAAGACTGGCAGCCCGACATTTTCAATGATGCGAGTATATCGGTTGTTTTCCCTCCAGGCGCGGCACACAGGTCCAGCACCCGTACAGGTCTTCCGCTACCTATCCTTCCGGACTCCAGCATTGACCTCAACACTTCCCGGAAGACGTGGCCGACGAACATGGCCGACGAGTCCTGGACGTAGTAGCAGCCTGCGTGGAGCAGCGGATCGAGGGTGAAACATGGGCGTTCCGGCAGGAAAATTCCGTAAGGACTCCATGCCACAGGGGATATTTTTTGGCAAATCTCAGATGGAAAATTTGCCATTAGCCCCGTAAAGGCTTGATTAGCAAAGATATCGGTATCAACCTCAGCCACATCAGCATTGACAATTCCGGCATTGAGCTCGGTCACACCCGCATTGACCTTCCCCGGATTCATTCTCACGGACACTGAAGCGGGCCCGGATAACGCATCAAGGGCGATACGGGCATTGTCCTCCCCTATCGCCTCTTTAAGATATGTCTCGAAAACCGTGTTCAAAAGAAATCAGAGTTTGATGCCGAACTTGGACGGGTCCATTCCCTCAGGGAACATTGACGGGTCAATGCCTTCCGGCATCTTGCCTTCAGCCATATCTGCGACTGAATCGACCATCTTATCCACCACGTCCTTCAGTTTGGAACCGAGCACCATCTTCATCATGAAATTAAGATCGGCCTGTATATCGATGTAAAAATCAGTGCTGTCCGGATTGCCTCCGTCAGCATCGAAGTGAATATTGACAGTGAACTGGAACGGCGCTCCGTCGTCCTTGTATGTGATTCGTGAATAAGGAACCCTTTCCTGAACGCGCACCCCGACATTGAATCCCTGCACAGTCGCGTGCAACGAATCATAATCCGCCTCAATGTCCTTTTTCTTGTCCTCGGGAAGCATTGCGACGAAATTTCTCAAGTCCGCGAACGGCATATAAAGCATGTACGGCGCCCTGTGCACCGACCTGTGCTTACTCTTAACCTCCATATCAATTGTATTTTAGGTCAATGCTACTTTCCCCATTCTGAAGGGTTTGCCCTCCATTCGTGGAGTGACTCGGCTGCCGATGCAGATATGTATCCTGTCTCTCCGGCCACCTCAACGAGTGCAGAATAGCATGACAGTGTGTCGAGTTTCACGTTTTCTTCTGCAAAGCGCTGTGCTGCAAGGTCGAATCCGTATGTGAAGATTGCCACCATTCCGAGCACGTCAGCTCCGGCATCCCTGAGTGCTTTTACAGCCGCGAGACTGCTCATTCCCGTAGAGATAAGATCCTCAATGACAACGACTTTCTTTCCCGGAGCGAGTTCGCCTTCTATCTGTGATCCGGTTCCATGGTCCTTTGGTTTCGGACGCACATAGACGAAAGGTTTCTTCATCCTGTCAGCAGCGAGAACGCCATGTGCAATGGCTCCTGTAGCAACACCAGCCACGACTTCTGCCTCAGGATAGAGTTCCATCGCTTTCTCTGCCAGCCACTCTGCTACCTGCGCACGCAGTTCAGGATGCGAAAGGATTCTTCTGTTGTCACAATAAATAGGTGAATGCCAGCCAGATGCCCAAGTGAAAGGCTGTTCCGGCCTAAGCAGAACCGCCTTGATGTCCATCAATGATTTAGCAAGTTTCTTATCTGTTCCAGTTTCCATGATGTTAGTGTTTTATTCTCCGAAACCCGATTTTCCCCACCGGGTTCCCGACAACAAAATTAATAAATTTATGCCGATAACTCATTACACTTCTCCAATTACTTTCACATCCGCCCTCCGCTACACGATTTTGGCGGCGAGGAATACTTCTCTGATGGAGGGGTAGGTATTCTTGAGGTAGGGCGGAAGGCTGGACTTGGCTACCCAGGCGGCTTTGGTGATGTCCTCTTCGGTCTGGGGGATGAGATCGACCGGTTTGAGGTAGGACATGTGGTACCACCAGGTGTGCTTGAGGTGCCAGATGTTGTTACGGCGATAACAATGGTCGGTAACACATATCAGGTCACCGAGTTGCAGATCTTCAACACCGGTTTCCTCTTCGACCTCACGGAGAGCTGTGACACTGATATCCTCACCGGACTCCTGATGGCCTTTCGGTAGATCCCAGAGGCCGTCACGGCGAATCATCAGAAAATCACCACGACGATTGCAAGCCAGGCCTCCGGCAGCATTGACCTCCTTGAACTGGCCGCAAACAATCCGGTAACACTCCTCCACAGAATCGGAAGGAATGTAGATACGCTCGAGAGTTGTCGAAGTCTCGAACATCTCCACGAGCGGACGGATGTCGTTCCTGTCGGTAAAATGAAACTCGACAGCATTGGGGTCTGTCAATGCTGCTTCCTCCGGAGTACATATTATAATGGACCTGCGGTCAAAATATATCTTGTGCATATTCCGCAAACTTACAAAAAAGAAAGGACGAGATGAAACAAATTCGATATTTTCTCGTATATGATAATGTTTTGACTATATATCATTTGACAATATAATGAAATTATCACAGTTTCAGTTTCAGCTTTCGCTCAAAAACGACGTTGCACACGAACCTACCGCAAAATGGAGAGACGAGAGCCGCATGATGGTGCTTCACAAAGACACAGGTGAAATCGAGCACAAAATTTTCAAGAACATCACTGACTATTTTGGAAAGGGCGACACATTCGTTCTGAACGACACAAAAGTTTTCCCGGCCAGACTTCTCGGAAAGAAAGAGAAAACAGGTGCCGACATTGAGGTTTTCCTGCTCAGGGAACTCAACAAAGAGCAGAGACTCTGGGATGTGATTGTCGAGCCTGCAAGAAAAATCAGAATCGGAAACAAACTCTACTTCGGAGACGACAGCCTCGTGGCGGAAGTCATTGACAACACCACATCCAGAGGCCGCACACTCAGATTCCTCTACGACGGAAAATACGAAGACTTCAAGCAGACATTGTTCAGCCTCGGCGAAACACCGGTCCCTAAATACGTAAAACCAAAGGTCACACCTGAGGACAAGGTCAATTTCCAGACCATCTTCGCCGACAAGGAAGGCGCCGTCTCTGCACCTGCTGCAGGACTCCACTTCAGCCGCGAGCTCTTCAACATGATGATTCTCAAGGATATAAATAAGACCTTCATCACAGAGCACATGGGTATCGGCTATATCCGCAAAGTGGACGTGGAAGACCTTTCAAAGCACAAGATGGATTCGGAGAGGCTCATCATCACGCCTGAGTCTGCAGAAGTCATCAACAAGACCAAACGCGAAGGCCACAAAGTTCTCGCTGTCGGAGTCACCGTCATGAGAGGCCTCGAAACATACGTCACCACCAACGACGAAGTCCAGGCTTATGACGGATGGACCAACAAATTCATCTTCCCTCCTTACAGATTCGCAGTTCCTAATGCAATCGTGTCGAACTTCCACATGCCTTGCTCTACAATGCTCATGGCTGTCGCAGCCTTCGGAGGTTATGACAATGTCATGAACGCCTACGAAATCGCGTTGAAGGAAGGCTACAAATTCGGACCTTACGGAGACTCCCTCCTCATCATCTGATGAAGGTCAATGCCGGAAATCTTTAAGAAAAACATTTTTGCAAGTGGTTTCACGTGCAGGGAAGTTTAAGAAAAATCGGAAAAAGTTTAAAAAACATAAAAAAGTGGCTCATTTCCCGGGACTTGAGCCACTTTTCCTGTATAATGCGGTCGGGACACGCTACCTTAGCCGTCGGAAAAACAAAACCGCATGAGATACGATGACATTGAACAGCTCGCGCCATGGTGCGCATTGAACAAGATTTTCGGCTTCAACCCGGCAATGGGATTGAAACTGGCGGAACATTTCGGCGGAGCCGGGGAAGTCTTCCGTGCAGACAAGGACGAACTGGCATTGACCTTAAAACCGAATTCCATATACTGGCCAAAGATAAACCGGGACAGTGTAGCGGAAGCCGGACTCGAGCTGCAGAAACTGGAAAAGGACAACTGCAGATTTCTATGTATTGCCGACGAGAGGTATCCCGAGATTCTCAGGGACTGTCACGATGCCCCGGCCGGACTGTACATAAAGAGTTCCACGCCACCGGAGGAGGTTTTCAACAAACGCACAGCAATCGGTGTAATCGGTACACGAGATATAACCAGCTATGGCACAGAATGGTGCACAAAGATAGTCGCGGCATTCAGCCGGGCAGAGACAAAGCCAATGATAGTGAGCGGTTTGGCATTGGGGACAGACATCACAGCCCATAACGCGGCATTGGACAACGGACTGCCGACAATCGCTGTTCTGCCCACTGGCATTGACACTGTCTATCCTTTCCGCCACGGCTGGGCGGCTGACAAAATCGCAGACAGCCCAGGCAGCGCACTGGTCACGGACTACCCTCCCGGAACAGTCCCGAAAGCCATAAATTTTCTCCGACGGAACAGAATCATAGCCGGACTTTCCGAGTCAGTGATACTTATAGAATCGCGGACAAAAGGCGGCGGACTCATGACTTGCAGGCTGGCATATTCCTACAACCGAGGCGTATTTGCCCTGCCCGGAAGGATTGACGACACATGCTCCGGAGGCTGCAACTCATTGATAAGAGAGAAGATGGCAGAACCTGTCATTGACATTGACACCCTCGTTTCCGAGCTGGGGCTGGGGCACGCCGCGGCAGCGGGAATAACCGACATAAGGACATATACGTTCCGCAGGTATCTCCACGAGACGGGATACACGACAGCGACCGCATTGGCCACAATCGCGGAAACCATACGAAAAAACAGGGATATGACAGACGAAGATATAAGTGCATTGACAGGCATCGACTACGGAGATGTCGTGGAACTGACGGGAAGACTAGCCTGCGACGGCATCATAACCTCCGGACTCTTAGGAAATTATACCATCGATCCGGCCATACTGAGCTAGCAGCATGTGCCCAGACAAGCCCCAAAGGATTGCCAAGTATCTGCCTGCAGCCTTTGAACATTTGGAAAGATAAGTTACATTTGCATCAAACAAGATAGCAAATGCCCTTATACACATATATTGATACGCATGCACACTTGTGCGACGAAGCATTTTCCGGTGAGGAGGAGCAGATTCTGGAAAAGGCAGCGGAAGCCGGAATAAAACTGATACTTCAGCCTGACATTGACAGCTCCGAAAGGGACAGGATGTTCGCGCTGGAGGCAAGGTTCCCGTCAATGCTGAAGAGTATGGCCGGACTTTATCCCGGTTCGGTGACCGAGAATTGGGAGGAGGAGGTCAATGCTGTGAAGAAGGCTGCGACAAGCCATAAAGTCGTGGCTATCGGCGAGATAGGACTGGACTACCACTACTCGAAAGACACGGCGGAACTCCAGAAGGCGGCATTGAAGGCACAGTTCGAGATTGCGGCGAAACTGGACCTTCCCGTCAACATCCATGAACGCGACGCCACGGATGATTTCTTCAAGGTACTCGACAGCTGTAAAGGACTGGGACTCAGGGGGAACATGCATGCGTTCAGCGGCAGTTACGAGACCTTCATGAGGCTTCAGAAATACGGCGAATGGCTGGTCGGAATAGGCGGCGTGGTGACATTCAAGAACGCTGGCGTGGCAGAATCCGTGAAGAAGATTCCGCTGAGCCACATCGTATTGGAGACTGACTCTCCGTACCTTGCCCCGGTTCCTTTCAGAGGGAAACGGAACGATAGTTCGTACATACCGGTTATCGCCGAGAAAGTGGCGTTGCAAAAAGGAATCAGCCTCGAAGAAGTGGCTGAGACAACCACTGCCAATGCCTGCAGACTCTTCAATCTTGAAACCACATGACAGACAGACCTGTCGCGAAAACAATACAGACTGTTCAATTTCGAATCCAGATAAACTATGGCCAGAATACACGACATGACACAGAAATCAGCCCTTCTGCTCATCTACACAGGAGGTACGATCGGCATGAAACAGGACATGAAAGACTTGACACTCAAGCCTTTCGACTTCAGCCAGATTCTTGACGAAGTTCCTGAAATAAGGAAGTTCGCATTCAAGATAGACACTTACTCGTTCGAGCCGCCTATAGACTCGTCCGACGTGGAACCCTCGCTATGGCAGGACCTTGCAAGACTGATAAAAGAGAAATATGAGGACTATGACGGATTCATCATCCTGCACGGAACCGACACGATGTCATACTCTGCATCGGCATTGAGTTTCATGCTGGACGGACTCACGAAACCGGTCATCTTCACAGGTAGCCAGTTGCCGATCGGCGTACCGCGCACGGACGGGAAAGAAAACCTCATTTCAGCCGTCGAGATCGCCTCCGCCAAGGACGAGGAAGGACATCCGGCCGTGCCTGAGGTCTGCGTATGCTTCGACTCGCTCCTGATGAGGGGAAACAGGTCCACAAAGGTCAATTCCGAAGTGTTCCGCGCCTTCCAGTCACCGAACTTCCCGCCGCTCGCTGAGGCCGGCATCAACATCCGCTACAACAACGAGTACATCCGGAAGCCTAATGACTGGTATCAGAGCCTGACCATCAACACGGAACTGGACACCAGAGTTTCAATCCTGAAGATCCACCCGGGAATCACGCCTGAAGTGGTGAGGAACATCCTCTGCGGAAAGGACACCAGAGCGATAATCATGGAGACCTACGGTTCGGGCAATGCGCCGACGAGAGACTGGTTCCTCGATATCGTAAAGGAATCGTCTGCAATGAACAAGATAATTGTCAATGTCACACAATGTCTTGCGGGCACGGTCAACATGAACATCTATGCAAACGGAAAGGCCCTTGAACGTGCCGGAGTGATAGACGGATACGACAGCACGACCGAAAGCGCATTGGCAAAACTCTTTTACCTTATGGGCAAAAGCAGGGACAATGAGTGGGTGAAAGCGATGATGGGGCGCAACCTCAAAGGAGAAATATCCAAATAAATATTGTCGAATGAAAATATTTTACTAACTTGCAACGGATTTCGGGGGAGGTGTATCATGTACTTTCCACGGATGAGTACTTGAAATTTATAAACATTAATACTTAATTATTTCAAACACACAAAAACGTTATGAAAAAGTTTTTCATGTTTTTGGCAGTAGCCGGCATTATGGCCGTATCTGCAAACTACGCTTCTGCTCAGGAACAGGCAGCAGACGCAGCAGAGCCTGCAACTGAGGCAGTTGCTCCAGCAGCTAATGACATGGCAGCTCTTACTGCTAACGCTCCTGAAGTTCCTCTTCATCAGCAGCTCAAAACCAAATTCATCGAGGGTGGCCCTCTCTGGATGGCTCCTATCGCCCTCGTTCTCGTACTCGGCCTTGCGCTTTCTATCGAGAGAATTCTTTATTTGACATTTGCAAAGACAAACACCAAGAAACTCCTTAAGGGTGTCGAGGATGCTCTTGCAAACGGCGGTATCGAGGCTGCTAAGGATCTTTGCCGTAACACACGCGGTCCTGTTGCATCTATCTTCTATCAGGGTCTTCTCCGTTATGAGGAAGGTGTTGACGTAGTAGAGAAAACAATCGTTTCTTACGGTTCCGTTCAGATGAGCCTCATGGAAGACGGTATGACATGGATCTCCCTCTTCATCGCTCTTGCACCATCTCTCGGATTCTTGGGAACAGTCGTTGGTATGATCGCTGCATTCGATGCTATCCAGGCAGCAGGTGACATTTCTCCTAACGTTGTCGCTGGAGGTATGAAGGTCGCCCTCATCACCACTGTGTTCGGTCTTATCGTAGCTATGATTCTTCAGGTGTTCTTCAACTACATCCTCACCAAGATTGAATCACTTACCACCGATATGGAGGATTCTTCAATTTCCTTCGTTGACGTTCTTACAAAATACGCAGCTAAGACTAAATAAGGATATTCATAATGAAAAATCTTAATAAATTATTCAAATGGCTGATGTGGCTGCTCTTCGCTGTCAGCGTAGCCATCCTCGTCTTCGGCGTGGTAAAGGGTTACCCTACCAGTGCCGCAGAGGGTGACAACGGTACAGTGAATGCGCTGATCTACTGGTGCTATGCGATGATCGGAACAGCTGCCTTCTGTGCAGTCGTATTCGGTATCGCCGTATCAGTTGCCAACAATCCAAAGAGCGTCATAAAGCTCGGTATCGGTATTGTTGTAGCAGCAGCATTCTGCGGTCTGGCTTATGCACTTGCACCTGCCAGCCCAGCCATCGGTATGCTCGCGCAGCCGACCCACGGAGAACTTAAGTTCACAGATACAGTACTCAACATCGTTGCATTCGCTGGTGGCCTTTCAATAATTGCTATCGTGTTCGGCGAGATTTGGGGTGCAGTACGTAATAAATAATTTGAGATATGGCTAAAAAGACTCCTGCTCTTAATACAAGCTCAACGGCAGACATCGCGTTCCTGCTCCTGTGCTACTTCCTTATGACAACAACCATGGGATCACAGACAGGTTTGCAGCGTCGTCTTCCGCCGATGCCAGATCCAAACCAGAAAGTTGAAGACCAGAAGGTCAATAAGAGAAACCTTATTACCGTGAAGATCAACTCTCAGGACAGACTTCTGGCCGGAACAGAAATGATGGACGTCAGCCAGCTCAAAGACAAGATCAAGATTTTCCTTACCAACCCGGCAAATGACGCTACTCTTCCGGAGAGAGTCATGACACCGATAGAAGGCTACGGCCAGTACCCTGTCTCAAAGGGAGTCATCTCCCTCCAGAACGACCGTGGTACCAGCTACAGGGCTTACATCGCAGTTCAGAACGAGCTTGTAAAGGCTGTCAATGAACTTCGTGACGAGTTCTCTAAAGCCAACTACGGCAAGCCATTCGCAAACCTCACAGAGGATCAGCAGGATATCGTTAAGAAATGTATCCCGCAGAACATCTCAGAGGCAGAGCCTAAGAACGTTGGTAAATAATTTGGAGGAACAGGAATATGTCAAAATTTCGTAAAGACGAGAAAAAGGAAACCCCGGCACTGAGCTCAGGTTCAATGTCCGATATCGTGTTCATGCTCTTGTTCTTCTTCATGGTGACAACTCAGATGAGAAGCACCGAAGACAAAGTCATGGTGAAATTGCCTGATGCTTCAGAGGTTGTCAAACTGGAAAGAAAAGATCTTGCTTCATACATCAATGTAGGTCCTCCTACAAGGCTTCTCCAGCCAGTGTATGGAACTGATGCCCGAATTCAGTTGAATGACTCATTCAAGACAGTCACAGACATCCGCGACTTTATCGCAGCTGAGCGTGACGCTATGTCAGAGTCCGACAGACAGTACATGAACACTGTACTTAAAGTCGATCAGGACGTGAGAATGGGTATCGTTACTGACATCAAACAGGAACTTAGAAGATGCTCTGCGCTCAAGATCATGTATCAGGCGCGCAAATCAGCAGAATAAAAGATTCCTTAACATACTTAAGAAGACCGGTTAAAGTAATTTTAGCCGGTCTCTTTTTGTATAGAAAAATATCTTTGCTTATCTTTGCTGAAATAACGGAATTCACAGCAATGGAAAAAGTTATAAGGACAAAAATCAAAGACCTGCTGAAGATGCAGCCGGGTCAGGAAGTTCTTGCCAAAGGTTGGGTAAGAACCAAAAGAGGTAACAAACAAGTAAAATTCATAGCACTTAACGACGGTTCGACAATCAACAATATCCAGATTGTCGCAGAAGCAGAGCACTTCAGCGAGGACCTCATGAAGAAAATCACGACAGGCGCCAGCCTGGCTGTGAGAGGTCAGCTCGTAGAGTCACTAGGAATCGGACAGCATGTGGAAATCAAGGCTGAATCCATAGAAATCTATGGAGAGTGCGATCCGATGAAGTATCCACTCCAGAAGAAGGACACTTCACTCGAGTATCTCAGAACCGTAGCCCACATGAGACTCAGAACCAATACGTTCGGAGCAATCCTCAGGGTTAGGAATGCTATGGCGTTTGCTATCCATTCTTTCTTCCAGAGCAAGGGTTTCGTATATCTCAATACCCCACTTATCACAGAATCAGATGCTGAGGGAGCAGGAGACATGTTCCAGGTTACGACCATGGACCTTGCCAACATCCCTATGCACCACGGCAAGGTAGATTTCAGCAAGGACTTCTTCGGAAAGAAGACAAGCCTCACAGTGAGCGGTCAGCTTGAGGGCGAACTGGGAGCTACTGCCGTAGGCGATATCTATACTTTCGGTCCTACCTTCAGAGCCGAGAACTCAAACACTCCGAGACATTTGGCAGAGTTCTGGATGATCGAGCCAGAGATGGCGTTCTGTGACATGTACGAAACGATGGACCTCGAAGAGGAATTCGTGAAATACCTCGTACAGTACGCTCTCGACAACTGCATGGAAGACATCCAGTTCCTGAACGACAAATATGACGACGGTCTGGTGGAAAGACTGAAGAGCGTCCTCGGCATTGACTTCGTCAGACTCACCTATACCGAAGGTATCAAGATTCTCGAAGAGTCTGGACAGCAGTTCGAATACCCTGTCAAATGGGGTGTTGACCTCCAGAGCGAGCACGAGAGATATCTCGTGGAGAAGCACTTCAAGAAACCTGTCATCCTTACGGACTATCCTAAGGAGATCAAGGCATTCTATATGAAGCAGAACGAGGACGGCAAGACAGTCCGCGGAACAGACGTGCTCTTCCCTAAGATCGGAGAGATCATCGGCGGTTCTGAGCGTGAGGCTTCCCTCGAGAAACTTGAAGCACGTATCGACGAACTCGGAATGAGCAGAAAGAACCTGGAGTGGTACATTGACACCCGCAGATTCGGAACAGTGCCTCACAGCGGATTCGGTCTCGGATTCGAGAGACTTCTTCTGTTCGTTACCGGTATGAGCAACATCAGGGACGTGATTCCGTTCCCAAGAACACCTCGAAACGCTGACTTTTAATCCTGATAGCAATGCTCGTCATAGGTATAGCAGGAGGCTCAGGCTCCGGTAAAACAACTGTAGTAAAAGAAATCACAAAACAGCTCAAGGAAAGAGTCGTGGTCATTCCCCAGGATTCCTACTACAAGGACTCCAGTTATCTTCCTCTGGAAGACAGACAGAAGATCAACTTCGACCACCCGGAAGCCATTGACTTCAAACTGCTTTGCAAGCAACTGAAGGAACTGAAAGAAGGCAAACGCATCGAACAGCCTGTCTATTCATATCTGACCTGCTCCCGTTCCACTACCGAAACGGTGACCGTGGAACCGGCCGATGTCATTATCATTGAGGGTATCCTTGTATTCACCTGCAAGGAGCTCCGCGAACAGATGGATATCAAGATATTCGTGGACGCGGACGATGATGACAGACTGATGAGAGTGATGGCCAGGGATATCATAGAAAGGGGCAAGACTGTGGAAACGGTCATCGAACGATATACCAAGACAGTCAAGCCGATGTATCTCCAGTTCATCGAGCCGAGCAAGAGGTATGCGGACATCATCATTCCTCAGGGAGGACACAACAAAGTCGCAATCGACATAATTTCAGCTACAATAGAGAAATCTTTGCAGAAGAAGCATGCTGACTCAGGACGATAAGGCAGGACTGTATCTAACGGTAATCGTTCATCTGATTATTCTGATAGTCCTGCTCATAGCACAGATAGGGTTTTCCTTGCAAAAGGAGAACTCTTTTGTCATAGACTTCTCCAAGCAGGATGAACTTCAGAAAACAGCTGAAAAGGAAGAAGCTGAAGAGAAAGTGAACAAGACTCTGGACGACCTCATCGAAGACAGGGTGAACCAAATGCTGAACGGAAATACCGGCATTGAATTCAAGAACACGACATCTTCACGAAACAAGGGCGCATTGAAAGACGACCGCAACACAGACGCGGAGAAACTCTATGCAGATGCTGCGAGACTGGCAAAGGACCTGAAGAACGGTCCGGACATCAAGTCTGACGATGACTATGTGGAGACTCCTTCAAAAAATGTCAAGAAAGACAAGCCGAAGGAAAGCAACTACAGCGGTCCTTCGGTACTCTCATGGCATCTGGACAACAGGAAGGCCAGCCATCTGCCAATCCCGGCCTACAGATGCTTCAGCGGAGGAATGGTGACAGTAGTCATCACCGTCGACAACTCAGGAAAAGTGGTGGATGCAAGGGTGCTGGATGACGTGTCCTCTTCAGACAGGTGCCTTAGGGATTTCGCGGTGAGGGCTGCCAGAATGTCGAGATTCTCGGCATCACCGAAAGCCCCGTCCAAACAGATTGGAGATATCGTATATCAGTTTATCGCCCAATAAGATAGACATCCTCATCAGGCTGGGAGAAGTGGAATGTGGAACGGGCGAACTCCTCCAGAGTGTCCCGGTCGTTTGAGAGCATGCGGACCTGTTTGTCCATTTTCGCTATCTCATCCCTATATTTCTGTATCTGAGCCTTCTGCTGACGTATTTCGATACCGGCTTTCGCCCAACGCAGCAGGCTGTCGTCACTGATGAAACACTCGAACACAAGAAATGCCGCCGTCGCATAAGTTGCATAACGGATGAATGACTTATGCGGCCCGTACCATGCCTCTTTTATCTTGTTGCCTATCTTTCCCATGTGCTTGAACAATTAACAGAAATAATCCGAGTAAATCACGACAAAAATAACTAAATTTGCCCAATATAACATATAAACTTAAATAAAGATATGAAACCAACATTGCTAGTCCTCGCTGCCGGAATGGGTAGCCGCTATGGTGGACTCAAACAGATGGACGGACTCGGCCCGAACAACGAAACAATCATCGATTATTCTATTTATGACGCAGTACAGGCCGGCTTCGGTAAAGTAGTGTATATCGTAAGAGAGTATTTCAAGGAGCAGTTCGAGGAGACCGTAAAAGCAAAGTACAGCCATGTTAAATGTCTCGACGGCGAACCTCTCCAGTTCCAGTTCGTCACACAGGAACTTAACAAAATCCCTGCAAGGTTCACATTGAACCCTGAAAGACAGAAGCCTTGGGGAACGGCACATGCGGTCCTTATGGCAAAAGATGCTATCCATGAGCCATTTGCAGTCATCAACGGCGATGACTTCTACGGCAAGGAATCATTCAAAATCCTCGGAGACTGGCTTCGTGCACACGAGAACAGCAAGGGCGTTTACAGCATCGTAGGTTTCGAACTCGACCATACACTCTCTGAGTCAGGCAGCGTATCCAGAGGTATCTGCGCATACGACAAGGAGCAGCACCTCACAGACGTTGTCGAGCACCTGAACATCGCCAAGGAAGCTGACGGAAAGGTATATGGAGACAACTCTGCAACTGGAGAGACACATGTCGAACTCGTTGCCAACAACCTCTGTTCAATGAACATGTGGGGCTTCACTCCAGATTACTTCGAGCAGAGCGAAAAGATTTTCGAGAAATTCCTCGAGGAGAACAGCCAGGAACTCAAGAAAGAGTTCTACATCCCGTTCGCAATCGACTGCATGATCAAGTCAGGCGAGGCAAAATGCGAGGTTCTCTCTACCCCGTCACACTGGTTCGGAGTAACTTACAAGGAAGACAGACCAGGCGTTGTTGCCAAGTTCCAGGAACTTGCTGACAAGGGAGTATATCCTACACCTCTCTACAAATAAGCAGCAACATAAGATTTACAACATATCCGCTGTCATGATTTCCAGTCACGACAGCGGATTTTAAAATCCAAGGCAATGAGCGCACACAAAAAAATAAGAAACTACAATCTCCTGGGCGGCTATGACTATTTCACACCGAACCCGTGGGAAATCTTCGCGCTACTCCTTTTCCTTCTTGGCGGTTCCCTCCTCGGAAGCTTGTTTGCAGGCTGTTTCGCCATGTTCATGCCAGGCACTCCCAATGAAGTGAAGATGCTGATTTCATATCCGATAATGTTCATTCCGCCAATGATTTACGCGCGGATGAGAAGCCTGCGCAATTCAATGTTTGACGACGGATACAGCCTCGACTCGGAGAATTTCGGCAAGATAGGAATCCTCGGCTGCGCAGGACTGGCAATGCTTTCGACACTCGCCCTCGGCTTCGCAATGGATATGGTCAATGCCAGAATGCCGGAGATGCCGCAGTGGCTCAAGACAGCCCTCGAGAGCATGACCGGAGGCAATATAACCCTGAACTTCATCTGCGTTTCCGTTTTCGCCCCGTTCTTCGAGGAATGGCTGTGCAGAGGCATGGTACTCAGAGGATTGCTTCACTGCACCCGCAAACCAGGCAAGAACGGAGAACTGCGGAAAGGCTTCTCCCCTGTCGTGGCCATCATCATCTCGGCACTGTTCTTCGCTCTCATACACATGAACCCATGGCAGGCCATTCCGGCATTCGCCCTCGGTTGCCTTTTCGGATATGTGTACTACAAGACAGGCTCACTGAAATTGACAATGCTGATGCACTTCACCAACAACACATTGGCATTGATAGCGGGCAACATTGACGCACTAAAGGATATGGAGACCTGGTGCGACGTCATGTCAGCACCTGCATACTACGGCCTCGCCGCATTGTGCATCGTATTCCTCGTCTTTGCGATAAGAGTTTTCAACAGAATACCTGCAGAAGGATCTCAGGACTGAGAAATGAACCTTTCAGCCTGAAGAAGAGTCTCCGGCTTGCCTGCGTCAATGAGCGTAAGGTGAGCCGGTTCTTTTCCATATACAGGGAACGCCGCAGCTGCACGGAGATAGAAATCCGTAATCGGAAAGCATTGGCCCAGAGCATCATAGGAGCCCTCAATGACATTGCCGGACGCATCGTACAGAGGATACTTCTCCGGAGCCACATCGATGGCGTCCATGACATTGAAAATCTCACTTGACAGCATGTGGATGCCGGCGAAAGCCAGCTTGTGGCACCTACTTACATCAAGTCCGCGGAACGGGGTCTTCACGTCGCCGGTGACGATATTGGTCCAGCCGACGAGCCGCATATCATCATTGAAAAGAAAATAACGCTGGGTCTTGCGCTGACTCACCAGAAGAGTGGAAACGGCATCAGGACGTGCACAATTCTCGAACTCGCTGATATTCAGGTCGGAGACTATATCCACATTATGAACAAGGAAATTCTGGCCCTCCAGAAGAGGCTTCGCATAGCGGATTCCGCCGCCTGTATTCCGGAGCAGATCCCTCTCATCTGAAAACCTGATGTCCAGCGCGGCAAGTTCCGGAGTATCATGCACATAGTCAATGATTTTGTCGGCAAAATGATGGACATTAATGACAAAATCGTCGATGCCGGCATCCCTCAACCTCATCAGCACATGATACAACAATGTATGGCCGGCCAAAGGGGCCAGCGCCTTGGGAAGATTGTCTGTCAATGGCTTAAGCCTGGTTCCAAGGCCAGCCGCAAACACCATCGCTCTCATGCTAGAATGTCTTTTCGATATCCAATTCTCTATGTGTCACGGTAACTCTGATGTCGAACTTCCTTGCAAGATGCTCGGCAAGATGTTCCGCACTATAGACTGACCTGTGCTGCCCGCCTGTGCAGCCGAAGCAGACCTGAAGATGTGTGAACTTCCTCTCAATGAAGCGCTTGACATGGGCATCGACCAATGCATACACGCTGTCCAGGAAGGTTAAGATCTCGCCGTCATCCTCGAGGAACTTGATGACTTCCTTGTCTAGGCCGGTGAACTGACGGTAAAACTCGTACTTCCCGGGGTTGTTCACAGAACGGCAGTCGAAAACGTATCCGCCTCCGTTTCCTGAGGTGTCAGCCGGAATACCCTTCTTATATGCGAAACTGAAGATATTGACATGTAGTCTCTTATCCTCGGCATTGACATAAAACTGCTCCATGGTGGTGAGTTTCGTAAGTACCTCTGACAGATAAGGATAGCGTGCGAACGGACGCTGCATGAGCCTTCTCAGATTGTCGATTGCGAAAGGCACGCTGGCGATGAAATGCGGTTTCTTCTCGAAATATCCGCGGAAACCGTAAGCTCCCAGAACCTGAAGTGTACGGAAAAGGACGAACAGCCTCAGACGCTCGTGGAAATGTTTCTCGTCAATGTCAGGCATATAGCTTTTCAATGACCTGAGATAGGTCTGCACCAGTTCTTCCTTCAGGTCCTCAGGATAGCGGGAACGAGCCTGCCAGATGAAAGAAGCCACGTCGTAATAGATAGGACCGCGTCTTCCGCCCTGAAAGTCAATGAAATACGGCTCACCGTCCTTTATCATGACATTACGCGCCTGGAAGTCTCTGTAAAGGAATGTCTGGGTATCCTCACCCAGAAGGTCGTCATGAAGTTTCTCGAAATCGTCCTGAAGCTTAACCTCGTCGAACTCCATTCCGGTAGCCTTGAGGAAGCAGTATTTGAAATAATTCAGGTCGAACATCACCATCCTGCCATTGAAGGCCGGCTCCGGAAAACAGATATTGAAATCGAGATCTTCCGCTCCTTTGCACTGGATTTTAGGAAGCATCTCCAGAGTGTGGCGCAGCATTGACCTTTCATAAGAAGAGTATTCTCCGCTTTCGCGCCCCTGGGCGAGCTTGTCGTAGAGGAGATCATTTCCCAGATCTTCCTGGATGTAGCTCATTCCGTCCTCGCTCACGGCAAGGACCTTCGGGACACGGATACCCTTCTCCAGGAAATGGCGGCTCAGATAACAGAATGCCTGGTTCTCTTTCAGGTTAAGTCCGAGGACTCCGACCAGGGAAATCCCTGTTTCGCCGGTGATTCTGAAATAACGGCGGTTGCTTCCGGATGAATTGAGTTCCTGGATGTCGGTAACTTTCTGCCCGGCATAAGACTCGAAAAGTCTCTTAAGAGTATCTGTCATAATAGTTTATGTTCTAAAGTACACGTGAATTTGCCGCCCCTGACATGCTCTATTCCGATGCCGTGGTTCACCGGCGGCGATAAAAGTTAAATCTTACCATGCTAATTTAGCAATTTTCCGTCACAATTCGTACATTTGCATAGTAACGTAAAAAAAACAACCTGCTTCAGATTAGGAGAAGATTTTCGAGGATAGATTTCTTTTCGAAGAAGGAGTGTACTGGACGTACACGACTGATGAGAAAAGGAATATAGACCGAAAAGATTCCCTTAGATGATGCATGTTATTTTTTGAATGTTGCATAGCATGGTCATCATAACTCAAGTTTCGCAAAGACGAAAATTGAATAACATAATTATTAACAAAATGCTACGGCATTATAATTAGACATGGAAGTCAAAGAATTTGCATATTGCTCGGACAAGTACCAGTACACGATGGGAAAGTCATTTATGGACTGCGGAAACGGAGAGAAAACGGCAGTCTTCAATCTGTTTTACAGAAAAGCACCGGAGAACAACAACTGGGCTGTAGTCTGCGGCACGGACGAGGTGGTCGAAATGATAGGCAACCTCGGGTCAATGCCGGAGGAGTTTTTCGAGAAGTTCCTTCCGGGAGAGGAATATGCTGATTTCCGCAGATATCTGGCCGGAATGAAGTTCACCGGAAACGTCTATGCGATGAAAGAAGGTGAAATCGCTTTCCCTAACGAACCTATCATCACGGTAGAGGCCCCGCTCATCCAGGCTCAGGTACTTGAGACACCTATGCTCTGCATAATGAACCACCAGATGGCTGTGGCCACCAAGGCATCCAGAGTATGCCGCGCAACGTCCCATCCTGTAAGCGAATTCGGTTCCAGAAGAGCCCACGGCCCTTGGGCTGCGGTCTATGGAGCGAAAGCTGCAATCATCGCGGGATGCGCCAGCACTTCCAACATCCTGACCGGTGTCATGAATGGTGTCCCTTCCACGGGAACCATGGCCCACAGTTTCGTGACTTCATACGGAAGCACGGTAGAGGGCGAACACAAGGCCTTCTGCGACTATATAAACACACACAGGGGCGAGAACCTGATTCTTCTCATTGACACATACGACACCCTCAGATGCGGCGTGCTCAATGCGATAAGGGCCTTCAAGGAAAACGGCATTGACAATGACTATCCTTACGGATATGGCATCAGGCTAGATTCAGGCGACCTCGCATACCTCTCCGCGGAGGTCAGGAAGATTCTGGACGCCCACGGTCTTACAGGATGTAAGATATTCGCCACCAATTCGTTGGACGAGTACCTCATCACCGATCTCGAGAGACAGGGAGCGAAAATCGACTCTTACGGAGTGGGTGACGCCATCGCTACCAGCAAGGCAGCTCCATGCTTCGGCAACGTGTATAAACTTGTGCAGATCGGGGACGAGCCTGTCCTAAAAAAATCAGAGGACCGCATCAAGCTTATCAACCCTGGATTCCAGATTACCTACCGTCTCATGAAGCATGACGAAGAATTCGGAGACATTTTCAAGGCGGACGTCACATGCCTCCGCGGAGATGAACTGAGCCAGGACATCGAGCACGGCAAGACCTTCACCATCAAGGACGAATACGACCGCTACAAGTTCAAGACCTTCGACGAGGGGACTTACCAGTGGAAAACGCTCCAGATTCCGGTAATCGAAAACGGCGAAAGATGCGCACCGAAGATGACATTGATGGAGAAGAAAGCCTACTACAATGATACTCTCGCCCACTTCAGCCCATCTGAAAGGCGTCTCATCAACCCTCATTACTATAAGGTAGATATTTCTGACAACCTATACAACCTGAAGAACGAGATTCTCACCAAACTGGTGAACGAAATCAACAACTTCAGAATCGACAAGGACTAGATATTTAAAAGATATGATCAATGATTCTGTACTAATCGTAGTCGATATGCTCTACGACTTCATTGACGGCAGCCTCGCCTGCGCCAATTCCGGAAATGCAGTGGCCAACACGCTGGATTTCATAAAGAAAACACGTGACGAAGACCTCCCAGTGCTCTTCATCCGCGACCACCATCCGGCAAACCACTCCTCATTCAAGGAAAACGGAGGAATCTGGCCGGTGCACTGCGTGGCAGGAACCCGCGGAGGAGAAATCCACGAAGACCTGAGGCCATACGCTGACGAGGACCTGATTTTCGACAAAGGATGCGATGCCGCAGTGGAGCAATACTCAGGCTTCGACGGGGTCAATGCCGCAGGACAATCCCTCGGAGAGGTCGTGTCAATGCTGGAGCCGGACAATGTGTTCGTCTGCGGAATCGCTACCGAATTCTGCGTCAGGAACACCTGTGAGGACCTGAAGAAAGCCGGTTTCAATGTCATATTGCTCCCCGATTGCCTGGCCTATGTGGACGAAGCCGGTCACAGGAAAGCGCTGGACGAAATGCGATCGGAAGGAATAAAAATCAGATAATTTGCCAATGTATAAACGAGCTTACACATTATGTCTTCTTTTAGTGGTGCTGCTGGGGTCGGCTACCGTGAAAACTCGTGGGCAGACTCTCGAAAGCCAGACATCACATGAAACCGTCCAAGGGATAAGGTTTACAGGCAAAGTCGTGGACACTGACGGGGAACCCGTCCCTGGTGCAGGCGTTGTCTGTAATGAAAAGAATTCCGTCGGCACAACGGCGGACCTTGACGGAAAATTCAGCGTCACGCTTCCGCCATCGGCGAGAAGTGTGACGTTTTCATCTATCGGGATGAAGAATGTGACGGTGCCAATCACCCAAGGCAAGACCACGGACATGACCATCGTGATGGAAAGTGCTGACAATCACCTCGATCAGGTCGTCGTCACAGGATATGCACAGACTTACTTCAAGAGGATGACCGGTTCCGTAGCCGTGCTGGATTCCGACAAGTTCAAGTCACAGGCAGTATCCTCAGTCGATGCGCTCATGCAGGGAGAGGTGGCCGGAGTCAACGTCAAGAACACCTCCGGACAGCCCGGGACCCAGACCAAAATCACAATCCGCGGAGCCAACAGCCTCATGGGAAGCCAGCCTCTATGGGTGGTAGATGGAGTGCCCCTGCAGAGCGACTCCCCAAATCTGAGCAAGGAACAGATTGCTACAGGCGGATTCGACAACATCTTCGCTGAAGGCATCGGAAACCTGAATCCCAATGACATTGAGAGCATTACGATTCTCAAAGACGCCGCAGCTTCGGCAATCTACGGTTCCAGAGCAGCCAACGGCGTCATTGTCGTGACCACGAAAAGCGGAGAGTCAGGCAGAATGCGAATCAATTACAACAACACCTTTTCCTGGTCCTTCAGGCCGCAGAGAAGCCTGAATCTCATGAATTCTTCCGAAAAACTGGCATGGGAGGATGAGTTGTGGGACGAGTTTTCAGCAAAGAGATACGCTGCCTCGCAGATTGACAACACCATCATCTACCCTGTCATCGGAATCGTGGGCCAGATACGCGCAGGACTCGGCGAATTCGCGCCAATGAAAGACGACAAGGCCGCACAGGACAGCTACATAGCATCGCTCAGAGGCATTGACACGAACTGGTACGATCTCCTTTTCCGCAACGCCTTTTCTCAGGGACATCACCTTTCATTGAGCGGAGGTTCGAGCAAAAGCACCTATTATATCGCTCTCGGCCTGAACGACGAAAACGGAATGCTCCGCCACAACGACTACAAGAGGTATAATGTCAATGCCAAAATGACATTGACCCCTATTGACCGTGTGCGCATCGATGTCGGACTTACAGCGGCACGTCAGGAATCCAAGATGCCTTATTCGACCGTGGATCCGTTTCTATATGCCTATTTCTCAAACCCTTACGAAAAAGCGTATAATTCTGACGGCTCTTATGCCGCAGACCTGACATGGTTCTCATTGGGATATTATAACGGACGCGGAGCCGAGCAGGTGATGCCGCTGAACGGGTTCAACATCCTCCGCGAGCTGGACTCGAACTACAGCAAGACAGTCAATACGAACGGAACTTTCCGCACGCAGGCTGACATCGGCATTATCGGTGAACTCCATTTTGTCGGACTCGTATCTTATTCATTTGCAAACAATACGACGGACAAAATCGTCGACAAGTACACGTATTCAGCCTTCCGTGACAGACTGGGAAGCGACAACAGGTCACAGACGAATCTCTACGGAAGCATCTCGCAGAACAGCACGAACAGGAACAGTTACGTAGCCAGAGGACATTTCTCTTTCAACAAGACTTTTTCCGACATCCATACTCTTAACTTGCTTGCAGGTGCCGAACTCCGGGGATCGGGTGCCAACACGCTCTATACCAAGAGGTACAATTATGACCCGAAGACCGGAACTGATGCACTTCCGCCGATAAGCGGTCCGCAGGAGGAATGGCTGAGCGAGGTAGAAAAACTGAACGGAGAATATTTCGGCAAGACAAGATACGCGTCATTCTACGCCTCCGCAGACTATTACCTCGGCAACAGTATCGTGCTGAATGCTTCTTTCAGAACTGACGGAAGTTCCAATTTCGGAAGCAACCGGCAGTTCAATCCTACATGGAGCACAGGTGCCGCCTGGCATATCGGTGAAGAGAAATGGTTCAAGAAAGCCCTGCCTACGGTGTCGCACGCGACATTTAGGACGGCCTACGGCTTTACCGGAGATGTCAACACCAGCACATCGCATCTGCTCGTCGTCAGATACCTCCAGCAGCAGTACAGATATTTCGGTGACGAGTCTTTCACCCTCGGAACGATTCCTTCGGCACCGAATCCGGACCTCGGCTGGGAAAAGACCAGAGACGCCAAAATCGGTCTCGACCTCGGCCTGTGGAAGGACAGGTTCAATGTCAATGCCGAGTATTACTACCGCAAGAGCACTGACGTGGTCACAGCCTCACCTGTCCAGAGCACGACCGGATTCACCAGCGTCTATTTCAATTCCGCAGATATCCAGAACAGCGGTGTCGAACTGACATTGGGATGGAAAATAATCAAGACCAGAGACTGGATGCTTTCCGCAAGTGCCAACTTCGCATACAACTATAATAAGGTCCTGAAATACAAGCCTGTAAGCAAGACCGGCATAACCTCGAAGGACAGATATGTGGAGGGCTACCCTACCGGTGCCATCTTCAGCGGCGATTATGCAGGAATCTCCAAAGAAACAGGACTTTATGAGTTCCGTCTGAGACCGGATGCAGACATCAGGAAAGTTACGGACCTGAACAAGCCTGACAACTATACCCATTATCTGGGGACCCAGAATGCCCCTTACACGGGAGGTTTCAACATCAGCGCCTCATGGCGTCAGCTCAGGCTCAGCGTCAGCGGTGTATATTCGTTAGGCTCGAAGATCTATGACAAGCCGCGCTATCCTGCCACATACGGCAGCGCGCTGCGCAACGGTATCAGCACTGAGGCTGTCCAGTCCCAGTTCAGCGACCTCTACGGAAACCACCTGAACGTGGAGAAGGACAGGACAAACCGTTGGACAGCAGACAACACCACTGGAGTGAAGTACCCGAGAATCTATGATTTCTACGGGACGAGATATAATTTTTCCAACTCCAATCCTATGGATGCCAGCATCATAGATGCCATCTACCTTAAGGATAACTCGTACCTGAAAATCAAGACTATTCTTCTCTCATATTCTCTTCCTCATGCAGCTGTGAGGAAGATGAGGATGCGCGCACTGAGTTTCCATGTCTCGCTCAACAATTTCTTTACCTTCACGAAGTATGACGGTATGGATCCGGAGATTCCGGGAGCCACATACCCTACTACAAGAAGCGTATCGGCAGGTATGAACATTGAATTTTAGGAGGGCTTGAAAATGAGACACTTAAGAATATTTACACTGGCATTGACCTTTATCTTCTGCGTCAGCTGCGGGAATTATCTGAATGTCCAGCCGCAGGGCCAGGTCATCCCGAAGACCGACGAGGAGTTCGCATCCATAATCCATAAGCGACTGAGTGACATCGAGGGCGGTGAGGACGAGTTCGTCATCGGAAACATGGATATGATAAAGTATCTGGAAGGATGCTCGGACAATCTGGATGCCAACATCATGACGAGCAGTTTCCTGGAGTTCTTTGCCGGGGAGGAAATCGACAAGAGACAGCATTTCTACAGGGACAGCTGGAAAATAGTGAGAGACTGCAACATTGTCATCGGCAATCTGGCAGGCAGGGACACCGAAACCGCAAAAGGCTTGGTTTCAGCATCTTACGCTATGAAGGGCATCATTTATTACAATCTTCTGCGCGAGTTCTGCCAGCCTTGGGAAGAGAATCTGCCGGGCATTCCTCTTGTGGACAACTTCGACATAGATTCGAGACCTCTACGCGGAACCATGAGACAGACTTACGAATACACCGGAAAGTTGTTCGATGAGGCACTGGCATTGAATCCGACAGACAAGAAATATATCTTTACTACTTGGGTGATAAAGGCTTACAAGGCGAAGCTGGAGTTCTGGTGCCAGAATTGGGACAACGTCATCTCGATATGCAACGATATCATTGACAACAGCGGTTATTCACTTACGCCGGCTTCGGATTATGAGGCGATGATCAATGCGCCTTCCGAGGCGAAGGGTGAGGTTCTGGTCCGCTCGCATGTGAACAATTCCAGCGGTCTGGACTGGTATTTCAGCTACACGAAGAATTATATCGCGACGCGGCCGGCCTGCGCGAAACTGATACGCCTGTTCGGCGGGAATCCTTCGGATGACGTGAGGTACGCGGCTAGTTTCGACAAGAAGAGGTTCAATGTCAAGATGCCTGAATGCCGGGTGAGGCTCTCCGAAATGGTGCTGATGCTGGCTGAAGCCTACTATCACAAAGGGGAAAAGGACAAAGCCCTGGATTGGGTCAATGAACTCAGACGGAACAGAATCAACGGCGCCATTGACCTGACCATGAGCACATTACCGGCAGTCCGCACGGATGAAAGAATCGTCGTAGACTGCAAAGGTATGGCAATTACACCTCTCCTGCAGGCCATCTTCGACGAGAGACGCAAGGAACTTTATATGGAGGGAGACAGGTGGTTCGAACTGAAGCGCAACGGCAGACCTGAGTGGTGGGTCATCAGCAATGGTCTGAAGTTCACTACCAAGGCGTATCTTTACACCGCGCCTATCGTTAAATCCGACATTGACCTTAATCCTGACCTGGAGCAGAATCCGGGATATGAATACTGATGGACATGAAAAACAAGAAATATATAATTGCCTTATTGGCAGCCAGTTGCATCGGCCTGAGCGGGTGCGGCTACTCTGAGCTTCCGCCCAAGACCAGCGATGCTTCCAAGAGTTACATAAAGCCTAAGGGAGAGATTCCGAGCAAGGAGGAGACCGATGAGGTCAAGGCCATCAAGGCGGAATATGAAGCGGCTGTCAAGGCTGCCGAATAACCAGCAAAACCGGTTACAGAATATGAAAAGGATATCATATCTTCTGGCAGTTCTGGCTGCCGCGGTTTCAGTGATTTCCTGTCAGAAAGGCGGGAAACCGGAAATCGGGTTCGAACAGATTCTATATACGATTTACCAGCAGGGCTCTGTCGAGGTAACTGTCAATGTCAGCGAGCCGGTATCTTCCGAGCTAACCATTCCGCTGCTGTTTTCTGGCGATGCCGAGAAAGATGTAGATTACACAATATCAGCCGATTACATCACCATTAAGGCCGGCGAGTCTTCCGGCTCGGTAACTGTCGGGGACATCTCGCTTACGGAATCCAAGACGCTTACCCTGCGCTTCAACACGCCGTCGGGCTACTCTCTCGGGACAAAGTTTCTTGCGGTAATCTCCCCTGACCCACAGGAGGCGATGATTTATTCCTTCAACATGTCAAGGGGCTACGCCCTGGAGAATGTCATCGTTTCTGTCAATGTTACCGGAGCGATAAGTGGAAAGGATCTTGCCACTACGGAGGATATAATGATTCCGTTACTGGTCTCCGGCCCGGGGGCTTCCAACCTTGTCTTCTCGGGAGAATCCCAAACGAAGTCTTCAGATGCTTCATATCCGGCCTATATCCTGCTCAATGCAGGTGAGACTTCCGGTTCGGCAAGGTTCACCGTCCCGGCCGGTTTTTCGGGGGATGATGAGGCAATCATAACTGTGGACCCCGAGTACGGCCGATTCATTGCCGGTGACAACAGTTCTGTGTCCGTAGCTGTACGCGGTGTCCAGACTCCAGACAAACTGGTCGGCACATGGAAGTTCAGCAAGACTTTCGCCCTGAACCAGATCAATGAGGATTTCACTGAGATGGAGGAGGATACTGAACTAATTCCTACTCATAATGAAGGGTTTACATTGACTTTCTCGAAAGAGGCTGACGGCTCCGTCTCGCTGACTCCCGGCGGTTCGGGTGACTTCATGAATTTCTTCAGGAAGTGCACGGTCACTCTTGCCTCCCCTATAAATTGCACCAGGCCTTCGACTATCCTGGGCAAGCACACTTCCTATGAGTGCCAGATGTATGTGAGTGCCGACGGCATTCCTTACCAGTACAATACCTATTACACGTTGTCCTGCGCAAACCGTTCCTTCAGTGCTGATGATGAGACATTTGGAGAGGCCGTGGTCGTATTCGGCTTAGATGACAACGGCCTCAGGCTGGAGTTCCGGGACTATGACACTCCGCCGTTCGGCGAGATGCTCTGGGATGACAAGTTCGACCCCGACTTTTTCGGTTTCGCATCCCTGTTCATAAAGAAATGAAAATACCGCCGGGTGTGGAATCACTCCAGACCCGACGGCTTCCATTTACTCAATTAAAGCTTTGAGTATAAATATGTAAAACTTATTAATGTTTAACTACGTTATTGGATTTATTGCTTACAGTCTTTGGATTGCCGTAGTAATCTATATGTGAACTTCCTGACGTTTCCGTCTCGAGTTTTTCAGTGACAGTAACGGTGGCCCCGGCCACTCCGGAAAGTTTCAGTGAGGCATCTTTCACTGTAAAATTCTTGGCATTCAAGGTAGAAGTTCCGAATGCGGAGACAGTCACTTCGTTTCCATTTCCATGGAGAGACAGAGAGGAAGCTCCCTGCATCTCGGCTGAGATTATTCCGATTTTTCCGGTGAATTTGACAGCCGAAGCTCCTGAAAGATTTGCTATGAGCTCACTGGCATTGACTTCGAGGGAACTGAGTTTGCCGACACCGCTCGCCGTGGCATCGACAAGTCCGGAATTGATATTGTCGATCTTTATCGAGGTCGCTCCTGACATTGACAACTGGACTTTGTCAGAAGATATGGACGATACTCCGGCAATTTCAGCAACACCACTGCAGGTGAGATAGCAGGCTCCTGATTTCAAAGTCAGGTTGTTCATGCGTGCAGTGCCGCTCATTGTGATATTTGCCCTGTTCCAAGTCCCGGAAAGGCCGTCTATTTTAGCGACCCCAGACAGGGTGACTGACAGATTATCACCGGAGAACGCACCGCCGGACACGCTCATCTGGCTGGTTCCACTGAGCGTAACGCTCGGAAACTCAGGAGTATATATCGTCACTGTCGCACAAGGGTCTTCGGCTTTGCTGTGGTATGGATACTTCTTTATAGCCGTCACCAATTCCACAGTGTTTCCTACACGTCTGACTTCGAACAGGTCGATGTCATCCCTGTCCCAAACTTCCATGACGACTTTATAATGATCCGACTTCACCAGTGAGATTTTATAACTGGAAGTGACGTAAGTGCCCCTGCCCGAAAGAGACTGTCTTCTGGACACAGTGCGGACTGCATTGAACGACGTAAAATCGTATTCCTTTCTCATTGCGGGGTTCACACCTGCATTGACATTAATCACAGATATCACGCAAAGCAATATCAGTACAAACAGATTCTTTTTCATATCATTGACAATTTAAATTCCATTATCTTCAGTAGCTGTCGCCCCGGCGCAGTATGCCCGGCAGCATTCGCCGTACAGAGTCCTGATTTCGTCAAGGCTGCTGTCACAATATTTTCGGGCAACTTCCAGTTTCTCAGCATCTTCCAAGCCATCCAGCCCGGCAGTCATGCCATCTGAGGAGTCCTGCAGTTCCTCAATGACGGACGACAAATCCATTTCCCTGCACAGTTCGGACGACATCTCCATCTCACGTACTTCCGACAGCAGCGGCGACACGCCTTCCATAAAGCTGTCCATATACACTTCCACAGGATTGACCGGAACTTCCGGAACGTGCAGAATGACGAAAACCGCCAATGCAGCAGCCATCCCGATAAAGGTCAATGCAAGTGTACGGGCGCAGAAGCGCTTTCTCGCCTGCTCCTTATGGAGCCTCCCGAGGAAATCCTGTTCTGTGACGGACGGATTGTCTCCGGCCTCATCCGCAAGGCATCTATAGTTATCGAAATATTTTTCTATATCATTCATAATCATTGACTTAACTTTTCCTTCAATTTTTCCGCGAGTTTCCTGCGGCCCCTCATGTATTGGATCCGGACACTGGACTCGCTGATTCCCAGCATTGACGCAATCTCTTTATAATCAATATCTTCTATGAGTTTCAATGTCAGTATCGTGCGGTAGCCGTCGGGCATTGATTTCAGCAGGTCCATCACCATCGGGAATAACTTCCCGTCCAGACCTGACCAGATATCTTCATTGTCATTGACAAGAACCGTTTCCGATGAAGTGACGGCATCGTCGATGTTCACGAAGCGTTTTTCCCGGCGAAGGTAGTCGATGGATTTGTTTATGCACATCCTCCGCAGCCATGCCCACACATCATCAGGCCTGTTGCCTCCGGTAAGGAATCGGATCAATGTCTCCTGCATGATTTCTTCGGCTTCGTATGATGACAATGTTATACGCAAGGCCGTGTTGTACAACCTTTTACCGTATTGACGGAACAGTTCCGACGCTATTTTGTCATCGATTTTCATATCGTCAGTTTCCTGATGTTCTATACTCTAGACGGACATTGATTGATTTTGTTGCATAAGTTTTCCTAAATTTGTGAATAATTATTGACATTAAAAATCTGATATCATGAAAGATGCTATAAACGAGGACGGGAAATGGAAGATCATAAAGAGTGAATATCTTTTCAGACGTCCGTGGCTGACGGTGAGGCGTGACTGCGTGGAACTGCCAGACGGAAGGCAGAATCCGGAGTTCTATGTGATGGAGTATCCTGACTGGGTGAATGTAATCGCATTGACAGAAGACGGGAAGTTCGTTATGGAGAGGCAGTACCGTCATGGTCTAGGCAAGACCTGCTTCGAGATTCCGGCAGGTGTGATAGAAAAGGGCGAGACTCCGCTTGAGGCTGCGAAGAGGGAGCTGATGGAGGAGACCGGCTACGGGGACGGAGAATGGAGCAAGATTATGACTGTGTCGGGCAATTCGAGCACGACCAACAATCTGTCGCACTGTTTCGTGGCCAAGGGCGTGAAAAAGATTGGCAGCCAACACCTTGACAGCACAGAAGACCTTCAGATCGTGCTTATGGACGAGGCCGAGGTAAAGGATCTTATGGTCAATGACCAGATCAGACAGTCCCTTATGGCGGCTCCGCTCTGGAAGTTCTTCGCGGAGAACAAGATGATTTAGTCGCAGCCGCCGGCATTGACATTATCATTGACATTGAACTGAAAAGTCCCCCGTTCCGTCGGAGCGAGGGACATATTGTTTCAGATTATGATATCCGGTTATGCGAGACGCTTCTCGAGACGCTCACGGATAGCAGCCATGAAGTCAGCTGAGTTCTTCACCTGAGGTGTAACGCCTTCCATAAGGTTGGCGAGGTCCTTGGTTACGATACCTTCATTGAGGGTATCCAGGCAAGCTGCCTCGAGCTGGTCAGCATAGTTGATAAGCTCCGGAAGGTTATCCAGCTCACCTCTCTTACGGAACGCACCGCTCCATGCGAAGATTGTTGCCATAGGGTTGGTAGAGGTCTCTTCTCCCTTGAGGTACTTGTAATAGTGGCGGGTAACTGTACCGTGAGCTGCCTCATACTCGTATTTTCCGTCAGGGCTGACGAGAACTGAGGTCATCATGGCGAGTGAACCGAATGCTGTAGAAACCATGTCGCTCATAACGTCTCCATCGTAGTTCTTGCAAGCCCAGATGAATCCGCCTTCGCTACGCATTACACGTGCAACAGCGTCGTCGATCAATGTGTAGAAGTACTCGATACCTGCTTTCTCGAAAGCCTCAGCGTACTCTTTGAATACATCCTCGAAGATAGCCTTGAACTGTCCGTCATACTTCTTGGAAATGGTATCCTTTGTAGCGAACCAGATGCTCTGTTTGATGTCGAGTGCATACTTGAAGCAAGCGTGTGCAAATGAGCGGATAGACTTGTCAGTGTTATGCATACCCTGAATGACGCCAGGACCTGCAAAGTTGTGGATGATCTGCTCTTCTACCTTTCCGCTTTCACCTTCGAAGACGAGCTTGGCTACTCCTGGTTCCTCTGCGCGAATCTCCACTCCCTTGTAAACGTCACCGTAAGCATGACGGGCGATGGTGATAGGCTTCTTCCAGAACTTCACAGCCGGAGAGATTGAAGGAATGGTAATAGGTGCACGGAATACGGTACCGTCCAGCATTGAACGGATTGTTCCGTTAGGGCTCTTCCACATCTGATGAAGATTGTACTCAGACATACGCTGTGTGTTAGGAGTAATGGTAGCGCACTTTACTGCAACACCATACTTCTTGGTAGCATTGGCAGAGTCGATTGTCACCTGGTCAGCCGTTTCGTCACGATGAACGAGGCCGAGGTCATAATATTCTGACTTCAAATCTACGAAAGGAAGGATAAGTTCATCCTTAATCATCTTCCACAGGATCCTTGTCATTTCGTCACCATCCATCTCAACGAGAGGAGTAACCATCTGAATTTTTTTCATAAAAATATAATTAATTTAAGTGTTATTACAATAAGTCGTTTTCAGTTTATTTCTTATTCTGGGCTGCGTAGAAGTTCATGAGGCATCCGTCTGCGAGAATTTCACGCTCGTCAGCTGTGAGGTTCTGGAAATAGAGGTGGATATCCTTCACGCCGTCAGCGCTGATAACCTTTGCATCGATTTCCTCCTTGCCTGAAAGGATAGCCTCGCGGATACCAGGAACATATACGAAGTCACCGGCATTGTACTCGAAAGGTGTTTCCTTTGCGATTGTGAACGGAACGATACCCCAGTTGATACAGTTGCTGCGGTAACGCTTGGTAGCATACTCGTAGCAGATGTTCGCATCACCGCCGAGGACCTTCTGGCAAGAAGCAGCCTGCTCACGTGCAGAACCGTCACCCGGCTTGTTGGCGAATACGCATGAACCGAATGAGGTGTTTTCAGCATTGGCACCTACCTTTGCGAGAGCGTCGAGAACGTGCTGAGGAGTCTTTCCTGCACGGCGGTCGAGGTCCTCTGACTGGATGCGCTTGCTCAATCCTACGTACTCAGGAACGCGACGTGAAAGTGCGAACTCAGAGAGCTTGAGAGGGTTTGAACGGTAGCTTGAAGTCTCACCTGAAGGGATGAGCTCGTCAGTTGTGGTAACAGGATCGTGGATAACCGCAGCGAGTTCGACAAGCATATTCTCCTCCATCTGATACATCTTAGGCCAATCTTTGATGTTCGGTCCGTAGCGAAGCTCGACTGTAGGGTCTGCCTTTCCGAATCCGTTGTAGATACGGCTCTTGTAGATGCGGTCATCGAATGAGTATGACTTGTGTGTATCCTCGTACTCTACGTCAGTTGCAGCTGTGATGATACCGCCGTTGGCAGCTGTAGCCGCGATAGAACGTGCATCCATCAGGCATACGAGAGAAATCTGTCCCTGGCCTGGCTTGGAGCCCTCACGGTTAGGGAAGTTACGTGTCGTATGACGGATTGAGAGACCGTTGTTTGCAGGAACGTCACCGGCTCCGAAGCAAGGTCCGCAGAATGCAGGTTTGATTACTACACCGGCCTCGAGCAACTCTTCAGCGATATGGTTGCGTGTGGTTGCGAGGTAAACAGGTGTTGACTGAGGGTAAGCGGACATTGTGAAGTAGTCGTTTCCGATAGTCTTGCCCTTCATGATGGAAGCAGCCTCGCTGAGGTTGTCATATGTACCGCCAGAGCAGCCTGCGATGATAGCCTGGTCAGCATAAGCCTTGCCGTTCTTCACCTTGCTCTCAAGATCGATGGATATCTTGTCGCCGAAGCGGTTCTTTGCATCCTCCTCGACCTTCTTCAGGATTCCCTCCGGATCAGCCTGGAGCTCATGGATTGTGTAAGCGTTTGAAGGATGGAAAGGAAGGGCTATCATTGACTCCTGCTTAGAAAGGTCAATGCGGATCATTGAATCATAGTATGCGACCTCACCTGGCTGAAGCTCTTTGTAAGCCTCAGGGCGCTCGTGCATCTTATAGTATTCCTCGACTTTCTCGTCAGTAATCCAGATGGAGCTGAGGCAGGTGGTCTCAGTTGTCATCACGTCGATACCGTTACGGAAATCAGTTGGGAGTGATGCTACTCCGGGACCTGCGAACTCGAGAACTTTGTTCTTCACGAAACCATTCTCGAATACTGCCTTGACGAGTGAGATAGCCACGTCGTGAGGACCGATACCCTTCTTAGGCTTGCCTTCGAGCCAAACGAGAACAACTTCAGGAGCATTGATATCCCATGTGTTGTTCAGAAGCTGTTTCACGAGCTCTCCACCACCTTCTCCTACACCCATGCAACCGAGTGAACCGTAGCGGGTGTGGCTGTCTGAACCGAGAATCATGCGACCGCAACCTGCAAGTGCCTCGCGTACATACTGGTGAATGACTGCCTGGTTTGCAGGAACATAGATTCCGCCATATTTCTTTGCAGCGGAAAGTCCGAAGATATGGTCATCCTCATTGATGGTACCGCCCACCGCACAAAGTGAGTTGTGGCAGTTGGTCATCGCGTAAGGGATAGGGAACTTCTCAAGTCCGCTTGCACGTGCTGTCTGGATAATTCCGACATATGTAATGTCGTGCGAAGCCATTGCGTCGAATTTGACGCGCAACTTCTTGCCCTTGCTTCCGTCCTTGTCATGGGCACGGAGAATTCTGTAGGCGATAGTATTTTCGCGAGCCTCATCGGCAGATGGCATACCTGTGGCATCATTGACGATTGTTTTGCCGTTTTTCAAGTAAACGCCATGTGGAATCAATTCAACCATAAAATGATAATTTTTGTAGTATTAGTATTAGTTGTTAATTATTATACTCTTAATAAACATCGTCAAGGACAACATGTCGGCGCTTCCGCCTGGCGAGATGTTTTCCCTGATGAAGTCGCAGTTCAATGACGACAACCCGCTCATGCTGAAGTTCTTAAGCAGCCTTGCCGCTTCGGACTTGGTATGGGCGAGCCCCTCCGCTCCCCTTCTGTGGAGAACATTGGTGTCGTCAAGATCTGTCATTATATACAACAATGTCTTGTGGCAACGATACGGGTCGCCTTCCAAAGACCTGTAGTATGGTAACCAGGCGGTAAAAAGCTCAGGATATGCCTCTCTGGCATTCTCCAGCGCTCCACCGACCTTGAAATTTCTCTTGGCTTCAGCCCCGTGCGTACTCTGGGCTGAAGGTATCCGGGACGCGGTACGCGAAACAAGTTCTCTGAATGAATCAGCTCCCACTGTCCCAGTGCTGCAAGCCAGAAAAGAGGCAGCAGCAATCGACAGGCCAATGCAGAAAAGTGCTCCCTTGTGGGTATTCACCCCTCCTGTAGCCTTCAGCATGGCCGCTTCTGCTTCGATGCCTATCGACATTATTCCGGCAGCATTGACCTCGGCCGCGGACTCCACTGCGATTCTCGTCAGATAAGGTCTTAATGCAGAGATACTTGCAGACATCAACGCATAGTCCATATCCTTGTGGGCACCATTGTCCTGATTATCGACAAGACCCGGCTTCGGAGTGGTGTCCAGTTCCTGTCTCAACGACCTTTCAGCCAAATCCGCTATGAGGTAAGGCACTGTGGAAACCGGAACGAATTCCATCGCTGCCTTCAGGTCTCCCCTGTCCAGTGCACTTCTGAGCGCTGTCGCACTTACCGGTCTGCCGTTCTGCTCGAGACGCGGAATCTCGACAAAACTGATCGGCTGTCCGGCCGGATTATCCTTGGAGCCGTATCCGCCTGCCGGAAGGATTTCCGACATCATTTCGTTGTAGCATCGTGTCAGTTTGTCTTCAGGCTCACTGCCTGCGAAACGTACAGTGACTCCGAGCGGCCGGGCGATATGCCTGACGAACAAGTCAAGGTCCAAGGCTATATGGGCAGGAGTAGCGTCATCCAGCTGCTTCAGGAAATATGTCGGGAAGGTCGCTGCCGAGATGGCATAATCGCTTCCCTCACAGACAGTTACATTGGCAAGTCCGGCACATCCGGCCTCTATCATTGACTTTCTCTCGGCATAAGGGAATCTGGAACGGTCCTCCTTTACGACGATTACATAGAGGTTGTCAACCTGAGAGGCTGCCTGCTCTATGAGATAACGGTGGCCCTTGGTGAACGGGTTGGCATTCATCACGATAGCCCCGTTTTTTCCCGGACGTGAGAGAGACTCAAGATACTTTCTGTACTCGGGAAGTCCTCCCCTGCCGTTTTCCATCAGAATCGCATTCTCAGATGATGCAAGAAGCCTGAATCCCAGACTCTTGAAGATATCCTCGTTGGCCGGTTTGGTAAATGCCTTGACCGACTCGTAGCCTTCCTCATGAGCGATGGCAATGAGACGCGACACCAGAATATTCATAAGTCCCTCACTGCGAGCCGCTTCCGATACCGCCACGCACTTGATGACATTGCCGTCAAGACCGCCTCCCGCAATAATCTCGTCACCGTCCTCATCTCTGGAAATGACCACATAGCGTTCCAACGCAGCAAGCCTCAATCCGTTGGACGAGAGGAATGCCTCCACCCGTTTACGGACCGAGTTCAATGATAGCGGGACCTCGCTTATGTAGTGACGGTTATCGCACATAGGCCTCAATCATTTCATCTATTTTTGCGGACAGTTCGTTCAAGGTATGAGTGCGGTTACGCATGCAATAGCGGGCTTCATTGTCACAGATAAGACACTTCCGCGGGCTCTGCCCGATCGATTCTCTGGATACGGGAACACCGTCAGTGTCAATGACATCCAGGTCGAAAAGGCGACCGAGAGGATGGGTATCCTCGATGCTGCATGTCTTCTGTTTCGCTTCCTCATTGGAAAGCGTCGTCTCCATGTAGGCCTCGTAGCCTGTCTGCCTGTCACGGAGCACAAGTTTCTGCATCGTGTCTCCGAAAGCCGAAACCATGGCCGTGACCGCAGCCTGGGCGACCACAAGGGATTGCAGATTACGCTTGACCTTGCCAGGCATTATGACGGTAAGGCAAACCAAGGTCTTTCCAGGGTAACTTTTCAAAAGTTCCTTCTGGAAAGACGCCCGTTCCTCACGACTTGCCAACAATTGATCAAGCGTAATCTCCATAATATAAGAATATTAGTCTTCGATATTCATTATGACATCCATGACGGACCCGTCACGGTTCATTACGACACCTACGACCTTGTCTCCGAATGGAAGCGGATCAGGAGTTCCGATGTTCTTCAGAGCCAGATTCTTGAGATCATTGATATCAACAATCTTCAATCCTGCAGCCCTCAAGCGCTCTGCAATCTCAGGACGGCGAGGGTTGACAGCGATACCGTATTCAGTTACGACTACATCGACTGTCGAGCCCGGGGTGATAAGTGTGGTAACCTCATCCACAACGCAAGGAATACGGCCACGCATCAACGGGCAGACAATAATAGAGAGTGCTGAATCCGCAGCTGTATCAGGATGTCCTCCGATAGCTCCTCTGATGACACCATCACTTCCGACAAGTACGTTGATATTGAAGTTCACATCCACCTCGAGAGCGGAAAGGATAACTATATCAAGGTAGTGCACTGCTGAACCCGGCTCATCTGCACTGGCATACTCATTGGCAGAAACACCCTTGTGGAACGGGTCATTCTTGATGGACTCGGCTGCGACCTTGTCGAATGACTGTACGTCGATCAGGCGACCGATGAGGCCTTCCTCATGCATCTTTACCATGTGGGCTGTGATTCCGCCAAGTGCAAAACTTGCATGGATGCCACGTTTGAGCATTTCCTCACGGATATATTTAACGGCTGCGAGTGATGCTCCGCCGGAACCAGTCTGGATAGAGAAGCCTTCCTTGAAATAACCACTATTGATAATCACCTTCGCGGCATTCATTGCGAGCAGGATATCACGAGGGTTCTTGGTGTCACGGATGGCACCTGAAGATATCTTGGATGAATCACCTACTGAATCTACGAGGACAACGTAATCCACGTCGTGCTCCGAGATAGAGTTAGGAGTATTCGGATAGTCGACGAGGTCGTCAGTGATAATCACGACCTTATCCGCGTGCTGGGCGTCAGGTTTTGCATAACCGAGTGAGCCACAGATAGATTTTGCATTTGGAGAGCGTGAGTAACCGCTGGCATTACCTGCAGGGTCGCAGGCTGATGCTGCGAGGAACGCCACATCAATGTGCAGATCTCCATTGGCAATGGCACTGCCTCGTCCACCATGGCTGCGGAAGATAACAGGCTCCTTCATCAGGCCGTGAGAAATCTCTTTTGCAAGCTCACCGCGGAGACCAGAGGTGGAAATCTTGGTGATCACGCCATTCTTGATATGGTCGATAAGCGGAGCGTGAACGTCTGAAAGGCTGGAGGCTGCGAGGTGAAGATTCTTGAATCCCATCTCGGCGAGTTTGCCGACAACCATGTTCACAACCTTGTCACCTCCTCTGAAGTGGTGGTGGAAAGAGATTGTCATTCCATCCTTAAGCCCGCTGAGCTTAATGGATTCTTCCAAGGTAACCACCTTAGAATGAACCTTCTGAAGGTCCTTGCGGAAAGTAGTGTTCTTCGGTGTCTCACCTGCATACATTGGCTTGCCCATTACTGCGGCTTCCTTACTTACAAGCGCAGCTCTATCTTTTATGCTACTCATAAACATCCTCCTTTGTTAAAATGCCTGATGCGATGGCAAGGTCAATGGTACGCTGTGCCCTGATTACGACAGGACGATCGACCATCTTGCCATTTACAGCAATTACGCCTGATCCGCGTTTCTCGGCTTCCTTGATGGCGGCAATAATCTTCTTTGCCTTCTCGATAGCCTTCTCGGTCGGTGCAAATACCTCATTCACAATCTGAATCTGACGAGGGTTGATGATGGACTTGCCGTCGAATCCGAGAGTCTTGATGAGTTCAACCTCCTTGCGGAATGTCTCCATGTCATCAAGGTTTGAATATACGGTATCGAGTGCATCGATGCCGGCAGCTCTGGCAGCCACTACGATTGTCTCGCGGGCGTAAAGGAGCTCGGCTCCGCCCGGAGTACGCTGTGTCTTGAGGTTTGCGCAATAGTCCTCAGCTCCAAGTGCAATACCCATCATTCTCTTGGAAGCCTTGGCGATAGCGAATGCATTGCAGATTCCCTCGGCGCTTTCGATAGCTGCCATCATGCGGGTTCTGCCTACGCATCCGAGTTCTCTTTCCACTTTCTCTATCTCAGCCTCGAGTTCACGGACTTCGTCAGCCGTCTCGGTCTTAGGCATACGGATTACATGCACACCGGCCTTTACGACAGCCTCGACGTCCTTGCGTCCGTAAGGAGTGCTGAGCGGATTTATACGTACTACCATTTCGGTGTCACCGTAATCAATGGATTTCAATGCATTATAGACGAGCAGACGGGCTGCGTCCTTTTCTGCCATGGTAACAGAATCCTCGAGGTCGAGCATGATAGAGTCCGGACCGTAAATAAAGGCATCCTGCATCATTCCAGGGTTATTGCCCGGAACGAACATCATCGTTCTTCTTAATCTTTCCATAACCGTAACTGATTAAGCCCAAACATCTTTTCCTGTAGCACGTACAGCTGCTGCTGTAACTCTCGCGCGAATTGTGCAGTCGCGGGCACCTTTGTCCACTGCTTTGATGTCAGCATCTTCAAGACCGAAATCCTTAAGGGTCTCCTCAATGACCATGCGAATCTGACGACCGAACTGAGCGGCTACAGAGCTGTCAAGGTCAATGTGCAAACCTTTTGTTTCCGCCGGTGCAATCTGAATCATAATGTCTCCAGATTCCAGTGTTCCGGCTACAGCATTTTTAACTTCCATAGCGAAATATGCAATAATAAGTCATTAGTATCCCTGAATAAACAGGAACGTGTTAATAATTATGTATCAATCTCAAACAAAACCCACCCTATGAGGCTACAATTTATAATATTTTCGGAAATATTCCAAAAAATCTTTAACCTTTCTGCAGGTAGTCCTAAGTTTTGCCAAAGTTAAGATACTTTTTTCAGTTGAGCAAATTTCCGGCACTTTTTGGAGCAATAAAACGCATGAACCTCAATTGATTATAAATCACGCAAAAAGTCCGTTCCGGAGTTGCGGACATGACAACTCCGGAACGGACTATATCATTATGAATCAGCATATCGGGCCAAACGGCCCTGCAAAGCATTGTCAGGATAATCAGAAGCAGCGGAAACCGAATGCGGCAGCCGTGTTCATATAGAACTTCCTTGCAAGGTATGGAATTATTCCAAAGTTGTAGCCGACTCCCGGAACCGTAAGATTGTGCTCCTTGGAGAAGTTGCTTATGATGCTCCTGGAATGGGCAAGATCTCTCTTGCAGCGCTGCTTCCATACCGGATCCGGCTTCGTGAGAATCGAATTGGCATTGACACGATATGTATAGGCTGTGTTAGGGACGGTGACGACCTTATCGGCATAGTAGAGAGCCCTGAACGAGAACGGCAGGTCCTCGATCAGTCGTCCGGCCTCGAAATAGAGGCTGTTTTCCACCAGCATTGACTTTCTGAAAAGATATCTCCAGACATAGCCCCATTTGCCGACCCAGGTAATTCTCATCTTGTCACGGGCAGATGAGACGACTTTCTCTTTATTGAAAATCTGGCACTTGTACGCTTTCTTCTCATTGATGATGCCCGAGCACGCGACATCCGCTCCGGTGTTGCGCACAGCAGCCGCCATATTGATATAAAAATCCCGGCTGATGGCGTCATCTACATCCATGAAGTGGATATAGTCGCCGGTAGATTCTCTGATGCCGATATTTCTGGCTACGGAAAGTCCACGATTCTCGTCCAGAACTATCATTTTGACGGGATACTGAGACGCAATCTCTGCAGATCTGTCACAGTTGCCGTCAATAACAACGATGATTTCCAGATTCTTATAACTCTGTGAAAGCAGATTCTCGATACATCCGGAAATGTATTTCTCCCCTTTGTAACAAGGGACAATAACAGATATTTTCATTAGCCTTGAAATGATTAGCACCTATATTCATTCAAGGTCAGGTTCAAGTACAGCGCAAAATTACAAAAAATTGCGACATTCCAACAATATTTTTCTATAATTGTTTATTTTGCAACCAAATCTTCAAATAATTTCTTCCACTGCTCCATAGTCCTGTCAATGCTGTATTGCGCAGCAGTTTCCTTGGCCTTGGCGCCGAACTTCTTGCGCCTGTCAGCATCGGAAATCACATCGCACACCCTCCGGGCCAGCCCCTTGACATCGCCGGGCTTCACGAGATATCCGCTTTTTCCGTCAATGATAATCTCGGCCGGACCCTTCGGGCAATCATAACTGACCATAGGCAAACCAGTCTCTACAGCCTCCAGAAGCACCATCGGGAATCCTTCGTATGCAGAACTCATAACAAGACATGAACTGTCAAGCATCTTCGAACGGATGTCACTGCTGCTGCCCATGAGCCTTACCTGGCGGTCCAGTCCCAGACTTGTAATCTGTTTCTGCAATGATTCCTTCTGACTTCCATTGCCATAAATCTCCACAACCCAGTCCGGATATTCTTCAGCAACATATTTCCATGCGGCAACCAAGTCCCTGAAGTTCTTCTGAGATTCAAGTCTGCCGATTGCAATGCACTTCTCATTATCCAGAGCAGCAACCTCTTCAGACTTGAAAGTCAATGGATTATAGATACTGGTCACATTCGGCACAAATGGTTCCCAGTCTTTCTTGTCCGATTTGGTAAGCACGATGAACTTGTCCAGTTTCGCGGCCACCTTCTCGATTTGCCCTATACGGAAACGCGCATAAAGATTCCCGAAGAAAGACCCTCCGTATTTGACGGCATACTTTTCATGTGAGAAATGGAATTCGGACACCTTTATGCTTCCGTCCGTACACGAAGGCAGACAGAAGATGTCCCTTCCGCCTACGGAAACGCAGATGTCAGGCCGGATTTCGCAAAGAATCCTGTTCAGTCTCCTGCCATAGACATGCAGCATGAATTTCTCGCTAACCCCGACATCATGCAGCTTAATCTTGTCACTCAGAGCGAAATGCGGGGCTCGCCCCTTCAAATCCGCAGTGATGATATGTATGTCATAGCCATAGACATCGGCAAGATAGTTGGCCTTGATGCTCAGAACTCTTTCGATGCCTCCGAAAAGATGAAGTGAATGGATGCAGTATGCTATTCTCATGGCTCAGTGTCATTAATTACCATCCCCAACTATCAGATTGTCTGGTCAGTAAGTCGGGACGGGATGTTTCACTCTATATGAATATAGTTTCTTATTCCACCACAAATTTAGTAAATTTGTCAACAAAACAAGGCGTCAGGGAAACTTTTGACCAGACCACGGCCGCATACAACAATCAACCGATAACACGAATAACACATATGAGAGCTCTCAGCCAGGATGAAATCCACTCGTACCTGCTGAACATATTAAGAGTTGTCGCCGATTTCTGTGACCGGAACGGACTACGCTACTCTATCGCCTACGGAACACTTCTGGGCGCCGTCAGGCACAAAGGATTCATCCCATGGGACGATGACATCGACATAATGATGCCGAGGCCGGACTTCACCAGGTTCGTCGCAACCTTCGGAAAAGAGCCGGATGCGAGATACAGATGCCTTTATCATACTGTCAATGACAAAGAATCTTTCTATCATTGTTTTGCCAAAGTTCATGATTCACACACACTTAGCAAACAGAACAGATTCAAGAGATTCAAATTCGGCCTTAACATTGACATTTTCCCCATTGACGGCAAGCCTGACGACAAAAAGACTCAGGACAGAATCGAGAAAAATCTTACTTCCTGGGCCCATCGTCTGAACATCTGCGGAACAAGGTTCGACCTCTTTAATTTCCATCAGCCGATTACGTCAAAGCTGGCGGCCCATATCATAGGCAGGAAATGCTGGGGCAAGAAGTGCGACAGTGTCCTGCTTTGTTACGATTTCGACAAATGCAGGATTGCCGGATGCGGATGGCGTGACGTGTTCGAGAAAAGCGTGTTCGAGAATTACATTGACATGGAATTCGAGGGGCAGCAGTTCAAGGCCATTGCCGCGTGGGACAGGTTTCTGAAAAACCAGTACGGGGATTATATGAAACTTCCGCCTGAGAACAAGCGGAAGAGTCATCATATAAAAGCTTATTTGCTGAAATAGGCGTGTTTTATCTTGAAATTGAAGATTGCGGAAAATTTCATTGACCTGATGAATTTGTACGGGTCGCCGATCAATTTTTCCAGACGGCATCTGTGCTTGCGTCCCACGAGTTTCTTGTCTGCAGTCAGGAACGGTATCAGCATATCTCTGATTTTCAGGACATAACGCTCAATTTTCTCGGATTCCACTCCGCTTCGGCTGACTTCCTTTGCCATCTTGACACCGATTTTCAGCAGGCGGTTCCTGAAGAATTCCTGACGCTGCGGAAGAAGATTTTGCGCAACGATATACTGATATCTTTCAATTTCCGATGTGAGAAAGTCAATGCTGCGCTGGGGATTCACATGATGGTCAATACTGCCCTCCCTCTGTCTGTAGTGGTACAGCGGTTTGCCGATTGCAACAATCTTGTCGGCATTGATGAACCATTTATAGACTGTAGCATGGTCCTCATACATTCTGGATGGCATTTTCTCCTTTAGGACTTCCTTCCTGTACAGCTTGTTCCACACATAGCTGTTGATTTTGCGGTCTTCGAGGATAATGTCCAAAGCCTCATCACGTGTATATGTCACGATTCCGTGGCACGGCAGTTTCACTTTAGACTTGTTCCTGTATGCCTTGTAGATGCCGCATACTGCAATGTCCGCTCCTGAATCAATCAGGGTATGGTACAATGTTCCGAACATGTCCGGTTCTATCCAGTCATCACTGTCAATAAAACCGATGATGTCGGCTTTTGCCATTCCGAGTCCAAGGTTTCTGCTGTCTGAAAGACCGGTATTGGCCTTATGTACGACTCTGATACGGCTGTCTCTTGCCGCGTATTCATCGCAGATTGCCGGGCTATCGTCTGTCGAACCATCGTCAATGACAATGAGTTCCCACTCATGGAATGTCTGCGCCAGCATTGAATCAAGGCATTGACCCAGATACTTTCCTATGTTATATACGGCTGTGATTACACTTATTTCAGGTTTTTCCATATTCACATTTTAGTGTTGTAAATGCCACTTCGCTTCGAAAATTGCAAACTTACGAAGAAATTTCCGGATTTTAAGTATCTTTGCAAACTCAAAAATAATGAAACCAGTATTTTAATCATGGATAAGAACAGTTACGCATTGGGTATGAGCATTGCCCACAATATGCTCCAGTCAGGTGTCAAGGAAGTCTCTTTCGACGATTTCGTAGCAGGTCTCAAGGCAACATTGACAAGAACAAAACCTGCGATTTCTTATGAAGAGGCAAGTGATCTCCTCGACAAGTATTTCCAGCAGCTCCAGGAGAAGCAGGCTGCGGAACAGGCTGAGATTGCGGACGTTATGAAGAAAGAAGGCGAGGAGTTCCTTGCTGCCAATGCGAAGAAGGAAGGCGTTATCGTATTGCCTAGCGGCTTGCAGTATAAGGTCATCAAAGAGGGTGAGGGACGTATGCCTGAGCTTACCGACAAGGTCAAATGCCACTACGAGGGAACTTTCGTTGACGGCGAGAAGTTCGACAGTTCTTATGACCGTCATCAGCCGGCCGTTTTCGGTGTGAATCAGGTTATCCCAGGATGGACTGAGGCTCTCCAGCTTATGAGCGAGGGTTCTGTATGGGAACTCTATATCCCTTACAAGCTCGGTTATGGCGAGGCAGGTGCACAGGGTGCAATTCCTCCATATGCTGCTCTTGTATTCAAGGTAGAGCTTATCGAAGTTCTCTAGGAATACGCCAGACAAAATTTATCGGGGATCCGTTCATGCGGGTTCCCGTTTTTTATTTATCTATTCCCAAGTCCACCGCTGCAAGCGAGGAAATGCAGGTGAGATCCCGGGATGGATTCCGAAACGAAACGAGGCCCGGAAGTCAGTGCTTCCAGGCCTCGTCACCTATTTATGAACGCTCTGATTATTCAGCTTTTCCGTCTGAACCGAGAACGTCTTTAATCTTGTGCTCATAGAGCTTCTTCATCTCGTCACGTGCAGGTCCGAGGTACTTACGTGGATCGAACTCGCCTGGTTTCTCAACGAATACCCTACGGATGGCAGCGGTCATGGCAAGACGTGAGTCTGAGTCGATGTTAATCTTGCAAACTGCTGACTTGGAAGCTTCGCGGAGCTGCTCCTCAGGAATACCTACTGCATCTGGAAGTTTTCCACCGTTGGCATTGATAATGTCAACATACTCCTGTGGAACTGATGATGAACCGTGGAGAACGATTGGGAATCCAGGGAGTTTTTTCTCGATTTCGTGAAGAACGTCGAATGCGAGTGGTGGTGGAACGAGACGGCCTGTCTTAGGGTCACGTGTGCACTGCTCAGGTTTGAACTTGTATGCACCGTGTGATGTTCCGATGGAGATAGCGAGTGAATCGCAGCCTGTGCGGGTAGCGAAGTCGATAACCTCCTCAGGCTTTGTATAGTGAGATTCCTCAGCGGCAACCTCATCCTCAACACCTGCGAGAACGCCGAGCTCAGCCTCTACAGTAACATCGAACTGGTGAGCATACTCTACAACTTTCTTTGTAAGAGCGATGTTATCCTCATATGGAAGTGAAGAACCGTCGATCATAACTGATGAGAAGCCCATATCAACGCAGCTCTTGCAGAGCTCGAATGAATCACCGTGGTCAAGGTGAAGAACGATCTGTGGATGTTCCCAGCCAAGTTCCTTAGCATACTGTACAGCACCCTCTGCCATGTAACGGAGAAGTGTCTGGTTTGCGTAGTTACGTGCGCCCTTTGATACCTGAAGGATAACTGGTGACTTCAGCTCGGCAGCAGCCTGGATGATAGCCTGGAGCTGCTCCATGTTGTTGAAGTTGAAGGCTGGAATAGCATAGCCGCCTTTAACTGCCTTTGCAAACATTTCTCTGGTGTTTACAAGGCCCAATTCTTTATAAGAAACCATATTCTATAAAATTTAGAAATTATTTGTTCGTCCTATAATTCCGTCCGTTTTTTTCATGTCCGCCCAGTCCGTTTCATGTCCGTTTCCGAAACATTCACGTTCACCCGGAATTTTTCCTGTCTTTCCGGACTTCCGACGGTCGCAGAAAACTTTCCGAAACCGCGTTTTCATGTGCAATAACTCTGCCAATTGGGGAAATTAAGCCAATTTGACATGATTTTTCCCAAAAGCACCGCAAAATTAACTATTTTTGCGAAAATAATAAAAACAGATGAGCAATAAAGTTGTCATTTTTTCCGCCCCTTCAGGTTCCGGAAAAAGCACCATAGTAAATCATATCCTCAAGCTTCACCCTGAAATGGAGTTTTCAGTTTCGGCCACCTCCCGTGCGCCGCGTGGTCAGGAGAGAGACGGAATCGAGTATCATTTCTTCACGGCCGACGAGTTCAGGAAGATGATTGGCGAGGACAAGTTCGTCGAATATGAAGAGGTCTATGCCGGTTCATTCTATGGAACTCTCAAGTCGGAAGTCGAAAGGATCTGGGACAAGGGCCACGTGATAATATTCGATGTGGATGTCAAGGGCGGCGTGAATCTCAAGAAGTATTTCGGAGACAAGGCATTGTCCGTATTCATCCAGGCCCCGTCCGTGGAGGAGTTGCGCAAAAGGCTTGTCGCCCGCGGAACTGACAGCGCCGAGGCTATCGAGAAGAGGGTCGCCAAAGCCGCAGAGGAAATGACCTATGCCGACAAGTTCGACCATATTCTTGTCAATGATAATTTGCAGAAAGCTTACGAGGAAGCAGAACTAATTGTAAATCAATTCCTTTCAAAATAAGTCATGCGGATTGCCGTCTATTCCGGTTCGTTCAATCCATTGCATATCGGCCATCAGGCCATAATGGAATATCTCACCAGTGAAAAGAATTTCGACTGGGTGTATCTCATTGTTTCCCCGAAGAACCCACTGAAGAACAACATCAGTGCGGATTCCGGGGAGGCCAGGTTCAATGCTGCCGTAGAGGCTCTTGGGCGTCATCCGGAGCTCAATGTCAAGGTGGATGACATTGAACTGAAGATGCCTCCTCCACATTATACGATCAAGACTCTGGATGCATTGAAACGGCGTGAACCTGACAACGAGTTCACATTGATAATTGGCGCTGACAATCTTTCTTCCATCCACAGGTGGCGTGATTTCCCGAGGATTCTTGCAGAGTATGGTGTGGCAGTCTATCCTCGCACCGGTTTCGATATAGTCAGTCTCCGTCGTGAGCTGATGGAAGAGTGCAAGAGTTTTCCGTCCCTTTATGTTCTGGACGAAGCCGAGTCCGGGGCTGACAGATTGACACTTGAGGATACTGACAATCATTTTTATGACATCGAGATTCTGGACGCCCCGCTGGTGGATATATCTTCCACTGAAATCCGTGACGGCATCATGCAAGGCCACGACATGTCCGAATATTTGATGTAAACCGGCCGGCAGCCGGATGCGGCGGAACTCACTCCGCTGCGCTCCGTTCGGCCCTCCTACCGTTTCCTGCGTCC
>OHKQ01000011.1_pt1 | contig 103547 bp, 101 predicted proteins | sample 1568891 | NCBI WGS metagenome assembly OHKQ01 (sample SAMEA3879596, study PRJEB24766) | human gut metagenome | biome: human-associated habitat; feature: feces | place: USA | collected 1985/1987 | reverse complement strand
TATAATTAACTTATGCACAATTTCAGTGGTAAAAGCAGGTGATTATCACCTGCTCCCCCAGCCGCAAAAGTTTACCCCCTCTCATTTAAACTTTCAGGTGAATAAGGTACACCTTTCCACTCCTGTGCTTCAACAGGAGTGGGAAACTCTTATCTCCGAAATGGGAGGAACCGTCTCCCCCAAGGCAACCGGTACTATTGAAGTTAAATTACTGCCGACCCTCTCCGAAATACCGATGAACCAGGATGAAGCCTACCGACTGAGCATCACAAAGAAGCGGATAATTGTTGAGGCTGTAACCGAACGCGGTGTTTATTGGGCTATGCAAACTTTAAGGCAGCTGGCAGAAAAAAGGAATTCAAAAACGCATATTCAAGGAGCTGAGATCATCGACTGGCCTGCTTTCTGGGTTCGCGGATTTATGCAGGATGTTGGAAGAAGCTACATTTCACAGGATGAACTTAAGCGTGAAATCGCCGCGCTTGCCAAATTCAAAATCAATGTTTTTCACTGGCATTTGACCGAGAATCAATCCTGGCGTCTGGAAAGTAAGATTTTTCCGATGCTGAACGATAGTGCGAATACCACCCGCATGCCCGGCAAATATTATACGCTGGAAGAAGCCAAGGAGTTGGTTGCATTCTGTAAAGCACATCACATGACGCTGATTCCCGAAATAGATATGCCCGGACATAGCGCTGCATTTATACGTACTTTCCGCCATGATATGCAAAGTCCTGAAGGGATGAAAATTTTGAAATTGCTGATGGATGAAGTCTGTGAAACGTTTGATGTGCCTTATTTGCATATCGGTACGGATGAAGTGCGGTTTACCAATCCCCGTTTTGTGCCGGAAATGGTGTCCTATGTACGTTCCAAAGGTAAGAAAGTAATTTCATGGAATCCGGGTTGGCACTACAAACCCGGGGAGATTGACATGACTCAACTTTGGAGTTATCGTGGAAAGGCGCAGAAAGGGATTCCCGCCATTGACTCACGTTTTCATTATCTGAATCATTTTGACACCTTTGGTGATATCATAGCATTGTACAACAGTCGTATTTATAATAAGGAACAAGGAAGCGAAGATTTGGCAGGGACAATCCTGGCTCTCTGGAATGACAGGTTAGTCAGTACCGAGTGGGGGATGATTATCGAAAATAATTTCTATCCTAATATGCTGGCTATGGCGGAACGTGCCTGGAAAGGTGGTGGGACGGAATATTTCGATAAGAACGGAACAATACTTCCAACCGACGAGCATTCGGAACTATTCAGAAGTTTTGCCGATTTTGAACGTCGTTTGTTGTGGCATAAAGAACATACTTTTGACGGTTATCCGTTTGCGTATGTTCGCCAGACAAATGTGAAATGGAATATTACAGATGCTTTCCCGAACGAAGGAAATCTGGCAAAGGCTTTTCCTCCGGAAGAAACTTTGCAGGATAGTTACAGCTATGGAGGAAAAACATACAATGTGCGTCCTGCTATTGGTGCCGGAATCTATTTACGCCACGTGTGGGGGACGCTTATTCCCGGATTTTATAAAGAACCGAAAGAAAACCATACGGCCTACGCCTACACCTATGTCTATTCGCCGAAAGAACAAAACGTTGGTTTGTGGGCTGAATTTCAGAATTACGGACGCTCCGAAGCCGATCTTCCTCCTCTGCCGGGAAAATGGGATTATAAGGAAAGTCGTATCTGGATAAATGAACAGGAAATATTACCGCCTGTCTGGACAGCTACTCACCGCACCAAAAGCAATGAAATAGCTTTGGGCAACGAAAATTGTGTGGCACGCCCGCCTTTGGAAGTTCATCTACAAAAAGGCTGGAATAAAGTACTTTTGAAATTACCGGTGGGGAAGTTTGTTAGCCCGGAAGTCCGGCTAGTAAAACAGATGTTTACTACTGTCTTTGTTACTCTTGACGGACAGAAAGCGGTAGAAGGACTCATTTACTCACCAAATAAAACACTAGAGTGAGACATATCGATTATAGAGGGAGAACTACTTATAAATATGCTATGAGCAGATTTGAATATGCTATAATGAAAAACGGATATGCTAATGAGTAAATAAAAAGAATAGTCATGAAAAAGATCTTTTTTTTAGTGGTCATATTGACCCTGTCTTTGTTATGCCGCGCACAAGAACGCAAATATTCTACGTTTTACTACCAGCGTGCTACATTGTTTGAAGAACTGCCTGTTACATCCAGTGACATTATTTTTCTGGGAAACAGTATCACAAACGGTGCCGAATGGGCGGAACTGTTCAAGAACAAACATGTCAAAAACCGTGGAATCAGCGGCGATATTTGTATGGGAGTATATGACCGTCTTGATGCTATCCTGAAGGGAAAGCCCGCTAAAATATTTCTTTTGATTGGTATTAATGATGTGAGTAGGGGAACTCCCGCCGATACTATTGTATCCCGTATTGAGATGATTGTCAGGAAGATAAAGGCAGATTCGCCTAAAACAAAGCTATATCTGCAAAGTGTTCTTCCGGTCACCGACCATTACAATATGTTCAAGGGACATACTTCCCATTGGCAGGTTATCCCTGAAATCAATAAAGGGTTAGTCGGCTTGGCAGAAAAAGAAGGAGCGACCTATATAGATTTGTACTCCCATTTTATAGACAAACAAACCGGAAAGATGAACACTACCTATACAAATGATGGTTTGCATCTTCTGGGGAAAGACTACTTGAAATGGGTAGAGATTGTGAAACCTTACATTGGGAAGAAATAAATGAAAAAGATTTTACTATTATTCGTCTGTCTGTTCGTTTGTTGGGTGTTGTCTGCCCAGCAACGGATAAAGGTTGCATGTGTAGGAAACAGTATTACTTATGGTACAGGATTATCTGACCGTGCAACACAATCTTATCCTGTGAAGTTGCAAAAGCTGCTGGGAGAACGTTATGAAGTCGAGAACTTCGGGAAACCTGGCGCTACCCTGCTTAATCAGGGACATCGCCCTTATACCCGACAGGAAGAATATCGGAAAGCATTGGATTTTGCAGGAGATATTGTTGTCATTCATTTGGGTATCAATGATACCGACCCTCGCAATTGGCCTAACTACCGTGATTTTTTTGTGAAAGATTATTTGAAGCTGATTGATACATTCCGTGAGGCCAATCCCGCTGTACGGATTATCATTGCACGAATGACTCCGATTGCCGACCGCCATACCCGTTTTTTGTCGGGAACCCGTGATTGGCATGGAGAGATACAAACGGCTATTGAAACGGTGGCACGCTATGCCGGGGTACAGTTAATCGATTTCCACGGACCGCTTTATCCATATCCTTATCTTTTGCCGGACGCTGTTCATCCTGTTGCTGAAGGGGCTGCGATAATGGCGAGAACAGTTTACTCGGCTATCACCGGAGATTATGGAGGCTTGAAATTATCTCCGCTTTATACGGATAATATGATTCTTCAGCGCGATACTCCTTTGAAGGTTCATGGGATAGCCAATGCAGGAGAGCAAGTAACAGTTTGCATAGACCGCCAGCAGTGGATTACAAAGGCTGCACCGGACGGTAAATGGTCCGTGAAATTATCACCGTTGAAAGCGGGAGGACCTTATACGCTAACAATTTCTACCCCTCATAGAATCTTGAAATATACAAATGTCTTGATAGGAGAGGTTTGGTTATGCTCCGGTCAGTCGAATATGGAATTTATGTTACGGCAGACTATTACCGGCAAAAAAGACATTCCTCAAGCTGCCGACGAACAGTTACGTTTGTATGACATGAAAGCGCGCTGGCGCACGGACGCAGTGCAATGGGACGCTTCCGTTCTCGATTCTTTGAATCATCTTCAATATTATAAGGAGACCGAATGGGAAATTTGTACTCCTGCCAATGCTGCCCATTTCTCTGCAATCGCTTATTATTTCGGTCAGATGTTGCGGGATAGCTTGAAGGTTCCGGTGGGGTTGATCTGTAATGCTATCGGCGGTTCACCCACCGAATCATGGATTGACCGGAATACGTTGGAATATCAATTCCCGGCTATATTAAAAGATTGGACGCGTAATGACTTTATACAGGACTGGGTACGTGGAAGAGCTGCATTGAATGTTAAACTCTCGAAGGAGAAGTTTCAGCGCCACCCTTATGAACCTTGTTATTTATACGAGTCCGGTATTCGGCCGTTGGAGCAATATCCCGTCAGAGGTGTGATCTGGTATCAGGGGGAATCAAACGCTCATAATTGCGAAGTTCATGAGAAGCTCTTTAAACTCTTAGTCGGTAGTTGGCGTAAGAACTGGAAGAATGAGGATTTGCCATTCTATTATGTACAGCTTTCCAGTATAGCTCGTCCTTCGTGGCCGTGGTTCCGTGACAGCCAGCGTAGAATGATGGCTGAAATTCCGAATACCGGTATGGCAGTATCAAGTGATTATGGTGATTCGTTGGATGTACATCCTAGAAATAAAAAACCGGTTGGAGAACGCCTGGCCCGCTGGGCATTGAATAAAACTTATGGATATACATTCCTTGTTCCTAGTGGCCCTTTATTCCGCAAAGCCGAATTTCGTGATTGGGAGGTTTTAATCACTTTTGACTATGGAGAGGGCATGAGGAGTTCGGATAATGGTCCTATACGCGCTTTTGAGGTGGCTGAGGTTGAAGGACTGTATTATCCTGCTACAGCTGAGGTGTTGGAAGACGGGCTGATGAGAGTTTCCTGTGAATTTGTGAAAAGTCCACGCTATGTACGGTATGGCTGGCGTCCGTATAGTAATGGGAATCTTGTAAACAGGGAAAATTTGCCGGCATCCACCTTTCGGGTTGGTATCCCGTAACAAAAGGGGACTTTCGATAAAGCTGTTTGTGAGGAACACATACTGCGTGTGATGTAGATTTATTTTTTTTATTTACAAATATAAGATATGATGGAAAAGATTACAGGGCTTATAAACGCCCCTTTCACCCCGTTTTATGAAAATGGTGATGTCAATTATGAACCGCTTGGAACGTATGCTGAATTTTTGGTAAAGAATGGCCTGAAGGGAGTGTTTGTTAACGGTTCTTCCGGTGAAGGCTATATGTTAACGGATGAGGAACGCATGAAATTGGCTGAACGCTGGTTGGAAGTTTCTCCCGCGGATTTTAAGGTCATGGTTCATGTGGGTAGTACCTGCGCCCGTTCCAGTCGACGCCTGGCTGCACATGCGCAGTCTGTCGGTGCCTATGCCATTGGTGCGATGGCTCCTCCCTTTCCTAGAATCGGCCGTGTGGAGGAACTGGTCGCATATTGCCAGGAGATAGCCTGCGGGGCTCCCCGACTTCCCTTTTATTTCTATCATATTCCTGCTTTCAATGGGGTTTATCTTTCCATGACGGAGTTTTTGGAAGCTGTGGACGGACGTATTTCCAACTTTGCTGGTATAAAATATACATACGAGAACCTGTATGAATACAACCAATGCCGTTTGTATAAGGACGGAAAGTTTGATATGCTTCATGGGCAGGATGAAACGCTTTTACCGTGTTTGGCTATGGGAGGAGCCCGCGGTGGTATCGGTGGTACGACAAATTATAATGGGCGTACCCTCGTTGGGATTTTGGACGCTTGGAAGTCTGGTGACCTTGAACGCGCCAGGGATTTACAGAATTTTGCTCAGCAGGTAATCAATGTGATTTGTCATTACCGGGGTAATATCGTGGCTGGAAAAAGAATCATGAAGCTGCTCGGTTTGGATCTGGGTAAAAATCGCATTCCTTTTAGAAATATGACGGAAGAGGAGGAATCGACTATGAGAGCGGAACTGGAGGAGATTCACTTTTTTGACCGTTGCAATAAATTTTAAAGAAAAAGATAAATAACCAATCATTAAAAACAATGTAAAGATGAATGTTACGGAATATTTGACTTGTTGGGCCGCTTCCTATAAGAGTGATCTTATAAACAATATTATGCCTTTCTGGATGAAATATGGCCTTGATCAGGTAAACGGAGGTGTGTATACATGTGTAAACCGGGATGGCAGCTTGATGGATACGACTAAATCCGTCTGGTTTCAGGGGCGTTTCGGTTTCATTGCCGCTTTTGCCTATAATCATATGGATAAAAATTCTGAATGGCTGTCGGCTTCAAAAAGTTGTATCGACTTTATTGAACGGCACTGCTTCGATACGGACGGCCGTATGTATTTTGAAGTGACGGGAGATGGTCGCCCCCTGCGCAAACGCAGATATGTCTTCTCCGAATGTTTTGCTGCCATTGCCATGTCGGAGTATGCGTTGGCTTCGGGCGATAGGGTGTATGCTGAAAAAGCTCTTGAGCTTTTCAGCCGGGTGCTTCGTTTCATTACGACCCCAGGAATATTGTCTCCGAAATATTGTGATACCCTTTCCTTGCGGGGGCATTCCATTACGATGATTCTGATCAATACAGCTTCCCGTATACGTGAGGCTATTGACAATCCCGTATTAACAGCCAGAATCGATGATTCGCTTTCCGATTTGAAGACTTTTTTTATGCATCCTGAGTTTCATGCCCTGCTTGAGACTGTGGGGGAAAACGGTGAGTTTATAGATACCATTAACGGACGTATCATCAATCCCGGGCATTGTATTGAAACGGCATGGTTCATACTTGAAGAATCCAGATACCGTGGCTGGGACAAGGAGATGCTTGAAACAGCCCTGACCATTCTGGACTGGTCTTGGGAGTGGGGCTGGGATAAGGATTTCGGCGGTATCATCAATTTTCGTGATTGTAGGAATCTCCCCGTACAGGATTATTCACAGGATATGAAATTCTGGTGGCCGCAGACGGAAGCAATCATTGCCACTTTGTATGCCTATGAAGCTACAGGAGATGAAAAATACTTGAAAATGCACAATCAGGTTAGTGATTGGACATATGCACATTTCCCGGACCGGGAATACGGAGAATGGTACGGGTATCTGCATCGCGACGGCAGTGTGGCCCAGCCCGCCAAGGGGAATATCTTCAAAGGGCCTTTTCATATTCCCAGAATGATGATTAAGGGCCATGTTCTGTGTAACGAGATCTTATCCGGTCTGTCCGGTACGGAAAATATAAAATTGTAATTGGACATAATGAAAAACAACAGAATATATCCCTGGATATTGGTTGGTTTGCTTTGGGGAGTGGCCCTTCTCAATTATATGGACCGCCAGATGCTTTCCACCATGAAAGAAGCCATGCAAGTGGATATCTCGGCGCTTGAGTCTGCGGAGAACTTTGGTCGTCTGATGGCGGTCTTTCTTTGGATTTACGGATTCATGAGTCCTGTTGCGGGCATGATCGCTGATCGTCTTAATCGCAAATGGTTGATTGTAGGCAGTTTGTTTGTCTGGTCAGCGGTTACTTATGGAATGGGATACGCTGAAACGTTCACACAGCTTTATTGGTTGCGTGCTGTAATGGGGATCAGTGAGGCTTTGTATATACCGGCCGGCCTTTCCCTAATAGCGGATTGGCACCAGGGAAAGTCACGTTCGCTAGCCGTGGGTATTCATATGACGGGCCTTTATACCGGTCAGGCTATCGGGGGATTCGGGGCCACCGTGTCTGCCGTCTATTCCTGGCATGCCACTTTTCATGGCTTCGGAATTATTGGGATCATATACGCAGTCGTTCTGATCCTTTTTCTTCGTGAGAACAAGGGGACAGGCACGGCAGAGCAGGTGTGTCGCGAAGGGGTGAAAGCACCTTCCCCGTCTATCTTCAAAGGAATGTCGCTGTTATTCTGCAATATCGCCTTTTGGGTGATTCTGTTCTATTTTGCGGTGCCCTCCCTGCCTGGCTGGGCTACTAAAAATTGGCTTCCGACCCTGTTCTCTGACAGTTTGGATATGCCTATGTCCGAAGCCGGTCCGTTGTCCACGATCACAATAGCGCTCTCCTCTTTTCTCGGAGTAATTGCCGGAGGGATACTGTCTGACCGTTGGGTCCTAAAAAATATTCGTGGTCGTGTGTATACAGGGGCTATTGGATTGGGGTTGACGATCCCTGCCTTGCTATTGTTGGGGTTCGCTCATAGTGTTTTCGGTGTGGTCGGGGCAGGTCTGCTGTTCGGTCTGGGGTTCGGCATCTTTGATGCAAACAATATGCCTATTCTTTGCCAGTTTGTTCCTTCCGGATACCGTGCTACAGCCTATGGAATCATGAATATGACAGGCGTCTTCGCCGGAGCGGCCGTGACCCATGTGTTGGGGCGGTGGACTGACCAGGGGAATCTGGGATTTGGGTTCGCCATACTTGGTGTCGGTGTTTTATGTGCCCTTGTCCTGCAGCTTTATTTCCTAAGGCCCCAAACGGATAACATGGAGTAGTATGAGTTTTGCGGAGTCTGTCTCTGCTCGGAAATATATCATGATTTTACGAATTGGCCAGGAAAGATCTTTGTCGCTCCGTTTAATAAAGTGTTTATGTGGAATTATCAGAAAAATATACTTGTTTGTATGATTGCAGGTTTAGGTTTGTCAACTTGTACCCCGTCAGATGTTAGTATTCCCGGGGCTGCGACAATTGATGTCATGAACGGTTTTCCCGATGGAGAATCCGGATATGCTTTGGGAGTATCCGGTTGCTATGCCGGAAAGTTAGGAGATTTCTTGTTAATGGCCGGCGGATGCAATTTCCCGGATAAACCGGTTTCGGAAGGGGGGATCAAGCATTATTATAAGGGCATTTATATAGCCCGGGTGGATGGCTCTTCTTCCTTGCGTTGGGTGAAGGCTGGAGAACTTCCTATGGAGGCGGCCTATGGAGCTACGGTATCCTTGCCGGATAGGCTTATTTTTAGGTGCTGATATACATATTTACACTGAAAAATCATAGAAAGGCTGGAGTTGGGAAATCCCCGAACCAGTCTTTTCTATTTATTTAACGTTTCCTCTTTACATTCTACTCAATTGCAATCCACTCCCAAGACATAAACGGACTATCCGATTTCTACGTTACATATTCAGTATCAATCATTAATATTACTGAATATGAAATTAGACGAAAACATTTTGAAAGCCTGTAAAGGTTTGGTTATGAACTGTAATTGTAAGGTTCTTATCCTTGATGTATTGGGTGAACACCGTGTATTCCTTGTGAATGATGTACACCTTAAAACTCGTGAGTGCCGATTTAACGAAGTCCATGATGCGCAAGACATCACTACTCTTGTCTTGAATGTCGGTCACAACTTTGCCAATGGTATGACCGAACAGACTTTATTGGAACGTACCCAATCTATCCATAAAGAAGATTTCAAATTTGGAACGGACAATTACCTATGGATAACAAAAGTTGATTTGAATAGATAACCATTTTAATATTGAAGAGTATGCAGAAAGATTTTATTACAGTTACTCCGGACTCCGGAGGAAGTGGTAGCACAACTGTGACTGTCGCAGCGTCTGCTAACCAGACAGAATCCACACGCAGTACGAGCCTTTCAGTCGCTGGTGGCGGGATGACACGTACTGTTGGCGCAAGTCAGGCTGCGGGAGTAGTAACTTGGAACTATTACTTCTCCGTGACTCCGACATCGCTCAGTTTCGTCGCTGGTGGTGAAACGAAATCCGTTACCGTAACTTCCTACCGAAAGAAAGTTATAAACGGAGTCGAAACATCAACCCAGGAAAATGTTCCATGGACAGTTACAGGTTCTTCTGGGTTTAATGTTGCAGATACCAGAGTCGTTTCAGAACCAAATCCTAATAATAATAGCAGAACTGGAACTGCCACTTATAAGCAAGATGGAACCAATAAAACAGTTACAGTTGATTTGGCACAAGCTGCTCCCAAAATCAACACTCTGAGAATTGAAATAACGACTCCTGGCTCAACCGAAAGTCAGGTGTATATGTTTAACAAAGGGGGAGAGCCGACTTATCCTCCTTCAGCTTATCAGCCTGTTAGCTCCGGAACTAAGAATTATGTTGAAATTAAGTGGAATAATATTCGAGGCTTGGAAGTTTTTGATCCAAATACTAAATCCAAAGTTTTCATTCATGCAGGCGATGTACCACTTATAATTATGAAAAGAGAAAGGGGGGATTTGTGGGCTTTTAACCAAACAAATTTTAGATTGGAAGATACCAATCAAACAAAATTTTGTTCCAATTAAAATAAAGTATTGATGAATATAAGCCCAAAAACAGCTATCTTTGCAGTAGCCTTCCGAGGCTAAACATTGTGGAAAATAAAGGGAAGTGCCTTGATACTCGAAGAATCGCCAATTCAACAAAAAGTACAAATGAGGCACAGTGGGCAACCTATATCAAGTGGGCTGCTCATCTGTGTGTTTGTACAAGCGTTTGGCGATGCTTTCGAGTTCACACAGGTGGCAGTCCACTTTCTTTGTATATAACGTAATTTCTCACTGGCTGTCTGAGAAAAACTCGAAAAATTTCGCCATTATGAAAAAGTATTTCGTTTTATCAGTATTTATTATGCTGATTGGAGCATTTACAAATGTTCAAGGTCAAAATTCTGTAACTCCCGATAAAGGAGTGTTAGTTCATGGAAACGTCCGTTTATGCAACTATGAAAGAGGCTGCTTAATAACAGACAACGACATGAAGCATTGGACACAAAAACTTGAAATTTCCTATGACGGTTCGGACAAGACATACGGTATTTATATCAATGTCCGAGGGGATATTATCAATTTAGGTGTCAAATACAAAAGTAGTGGAAAAGAATCCTATACATACGAGGGTACGGACAGGGTAACAGGACGAAAGGTCGTTGTCGTAACAAAACAAAAGTTGAGTTGGTATTTGAATAACAATGGAGTTGATTCTCATACAGAAGTTGAAAGTCCAAAGGGAATAATCGTTACCGTTCCTGCTACTTATACAGTGTTTTCAGTAATTCCTATTAAAAACAAATAGCATTACTTGATTGATAGTACAGTATTAAACCGATTCATATCAGCCGGACTAAGTTCCGGCTTTTTTATCAGTTCGTTTTTAGGGTCTATAAGCAATGGCAGTGCCTCTGCGAGTAACTTCTTAAAGCCACGTTTTGTTTTCGCCCTTGACGACTTGTAGAGGTGATTTATGACAGTAAACTTGTAACCTTTACCGAACCAGTCCCAAGTGAACACATATTGCTGGGGAATGTCATCAATAGACAGGTCGTTAAAATAGGTGTCAATGATAAGTTGTACACCCTCCGTTCTTATGGCTACTGCTTCATCGAACATTTCAATATAGGGAACAATGATTGTTCCAAGTCTGAACTCCGTGGGTTCTTTTCTTCTTTTCATTTTAGACATACTGATTCTCTCATTTGTTTGTATGTATAACGTGTGTCAGCGCAACAGAGGAAACAGTTAAATCGGTCTGAATTGCTGATGTCTCTCAGATTATACCTATACACGAACTCATCAACATACTTTTGCAGATGTTTCTTGGGCAAGTTTATGTAAGTTCCGTGGTACATACGTTTAAGGACTGTCCAAGCTCCCTCTATCCTGTTAGTAGTGATGTCTCCATTGCCGTATTGGTGTTTGCCGTGGTCAACATAATAGCGTTCGTAAATTCGTCCTATCTGATTGTAAGAGGCATTTTCGTCTGTAAACAGGATTGTATCGGGTTCTACGAAAGCAAGTATCAAGGACGATAATGTATCGGCAGTTGTATCTTTTGTAACTTTGGCTACCAAAAATCCGTCCCGTTCTATCATTCCCACGACAGTAGTTTTGTCTTTATGAGAACGACCTTGTGAATGTTTGACTTTCTTGTTCCAGTGTCGGTTTTTATTCCTTCCACCGATATAGGTCTCGTCCGCTTCCACCTTGCCCTTCAGCATGGATTCGTTGGCAAGATACATTTGCCGCCTTATCTTTTGAAGCATATACCAAGCCGTCTTTTGCGTTACTTCTATATGGCTTGCCAACTGATAGGATGAAATTCCAGACTTATCGTTAGTGACAATCCAAATAGCTGTAAACCATTTGCGTAGACTTATTTTCGTCTTTTCAAACATCGTGCCTGTGCGAACGGTAAAGTTCTGACCTGTATTCTTACAGCGATATTTGCCGCTTCTCAATTTATAAACTTTGGAAGTCTTGTCAAATGGTGAAACAGGTTTGCCATGCCAATTAATAGCTTCAAGATGTTTGATACAGGCTTCTTCTGTAGGAAACAATTCGTATAAAGCCATGAGGGATGATACATTAAGTTTGAATGGGTCTTTCATATGGCTGTCCTCCAACTTTTGATGATGTTACAATTTACAAAGATTGATTCGTTCAACAATGAGTTCACGGAGAAAATCTTGATAAAAATCCGATAACCTCCTGTGCATATAACGAAAAAGTGAAAGACGAGGTAACTCGATTTATGGTTAAATGATGTGAAATGCCACATAGCACGTTATATGTGTGTCATAGTCACAAAATAAATCTGCATAAATTTAGTTATATCTCAAAAGTCCACACCGTAATATTTTGTAAACCAATGATTTATATTCCGACATGTTTTTATTAAGGAACAAATTAGGAACAGAAACACAAATTATCGCATTTTCCTGTTTTTTTGTTTGCACTACCTTTCTTTCTCTTCACTTGTTCGTACTTTGAGCATTTTTCCAAACCTTTTTGCTCGATTTTCATTCTTTCGCGAAGAGTTATTGTTTCTGTATTCATTAGCGAAAAATCGCAGCCAAAAGAAAAAAGGAGCTAATCTTTTTTTCAAGGAACATTGTTTTTTGCAAAGGTAGCTATTTCCCTCGAAACACATATACAGGCAGCCCAATATATCTGCCTATATTTAGTTTACTTTAGTTTAGCATATATATAGGCTAATAGACTAAACTAAACCTTTCCCAAACGACCTCCCCATACTTTTATATTTGCAGTCAAAAGAGAAGATAGTCACACCGATATTTTCTCTTTTCGCTGCAATCCCCTTTTATTCCATAGTCCCATTTACAGATTACCCATTGCAGGTGTACTCCCACATTCTTGCATATCGACTTTCAGGCTGCCTGATGAGAATTGTGTCGCAAAGGTACTTGTCATGGCTTTCTTGTATTCAAGGTCACAGCCTGACGGTTCCCGACAAAATCTCCACGCTCCGCTTTGCAGAGGTCGTATTTGGTCGTGAAACCCTGCATAAAGAGCCATAACACCTTTTGAGGCGACATAATTTTCAATCAAGCCCGAAAGTAGCTGAAATGCTAAAAGAGGGAAAAATAAAAAACTTAAAACTTAGGATTATGGCAAATTACGCAACAAACCTTTTCTTCGCAACTACAGAGAATGAACAAGACCTTGATAAAATAGAGGTTTTCTTGAACGACAATTTTGGTGACTGTTATCTTGAACGTGCTGATGACGCTTTGGAGGGCGAGTTTTCTTCTCGTTGGGCTTATCCAGAGGAATTGATAGACGAATTGGTAGCATCTTTAGAGACTAAAGATAGTATCTATATTCGAGTTCTGACATATGAAATGGGATGCGAATATGTTAGCTTTCGGACATACTCACAAGGCAAATGGCATATCAGGTTATGACTGTAAAATGACATGACTATGTACGAATACGAAGAAGATAGCGAAATTATCGGTGCGCACTGCACCCTGCTTACCCCCTATAAAGGCTATACCGAGGGAACAGTTGTCGGCGACTTCGGCAATAAAATAGTGGTACGTCTGAACAGTGGCAAGGAGGTGGTCGAGTACCGTGATGAAGTGATTATTTACGATTAAATACAAGAGCGATGCAACAGGTAGCAATGAAATTCGTCCAATGGGACGTACCCGAATTAGAGAAGCTGAAAGACAGCAGGGTTTACCAATTACGGGAACAACTTGATAACGGAGACAAGTTGAGCCGTGAAGACAAGAACTGGATTACCCGAAACGTGAAAGAGTGCATCCATTTCAAAAGAGGTATCGCATTGATGGGCTACTTCTTTGATTTCTCCGATGTTCTCAAACGATATTTCGTAAAACAGCACGGACATATCGCCGAGTATTACGCCATTGACAAAACAGCGTTGCGCTCTGTCCTGTATGGTCGAATAGAAGACATAGTAGAAGTATAATTAAAATCAAAGAAACATGAAAGCAACGATTGAGCATAGCTTTTGTCCTTATTGTGACGAGGTAACAGAACTCTACTTCCGTATCATCAACACGATTCTTTTCTCCACCGATGAAGCGGAACTGCGTACCGGCATGGAACGCCTACAAGAAAAAACACGCCTTGATGATTATTTCGTCTTCGGCTATGGCAAGCATCATCTATGGGTTTGCCAAAGACGTCCCAGTAATCAAAAAAAGATTTTCGAGCATCGGGTAATCATGGCAGAATTTTGATGATACAGGCAGGAACGGGATAATCTTCCATTCCTGCCATGCCGCATTCCCTTTTTTACATTTATCTCTCTCTTTTGGCTGCGCCATATCCTTTTGTAAAAACCAGCCATTCGTGAAAAGCTGCCGTCCGCTTTTTCCGATAAGCCGGGTTCTTTCCTTTTTCCCTTTTGTCCCCTTTTCTTTCTGCCGGACGGGAACATGGCAGCACCCCGATACCCCGTTCCGCCTTTTGTCGCCACTTCGTTGATATTCCCTTCTGCGGTACCGCAACCTGTTGTCAGTTCAGTGTTCTGTTTGTAGCCACCTCAATTCAGTCCGACCGAATTACACGAAAATCCCTGCCGATTCTGCGGACTTACAGCCGAAACGCGCACCATTGTGCCGGTGGATGGATTGCACTTTCACTTCCCCTGCAACTACGGTTTCCCGCTCATTTTCAGAATAGTTTTCCGTCGAAGTCATCATCATTTTCCGATGCAAAGATAGTATGCAGACGGGAACGACTTTGGAAGTCTTGACCAATGGCACAGCCGTACAATCTTCCTTTATCGAGCCTTCCGGTTTTGCCTACGGACAAAAATAAAGAGTATTGATGCGTCCGGCCTTGGTGCATCCCCTTAACTGCACCTACTTTTTGAGGCAGCGTAAAATTGATTTAATAACTTCTAAAAACAATTCATTATGAAAAAGATTGAAAACAATTTCGTAGTAACCGGTTTCGTAGGAAAGGATGCAGAAATCCGTCAGTTCACCAACGCAAGTGTAGCACGTTTCCCTCTGGCAGTAAGCCGACTGGAGAATAATGGCGAGGAATCCAAACGCGTTTCCGCCTTTATGAATTTTGAGGCGTGGCGTAAAAACGAGAACACCGGGTCGTTCGACCAACTGACCAAGGGTACGATGCTGACCGTCGAGGGGTATTTCAAGCCCGAAGAATGGAGCGACCAAAGCGGCGTGAAACACAACCGTATCGTGATGGTCGCCGTCAAGTTCTATCCGCCCGTCGAGAAGGAGGAAACTCCTGAAAAGCCGGCCAAACCAGCGAAAAAAGGCAAGAAATAATCCTTGCCTTATCACGACAAAAGCGGCCTTCGGGTCGCTTTTGTTTTACTCATTACAGTGTTGTTGCACCATCTGTATTTTATACTCTACTTGTTCTCTTTTACCGCATTCAGAAATGCTTTGGCAGGTTTGAATGCAGGGATATTGTGAGCGGGAATTTTAATTGTCGTATTCTTCGAAATGTTCCGGGCCATCTTTTCAGCTCTCCGTTTGATGATAAAGCTGCCGAACCCACGCAAGAACACCTCGTTTCCCGCAACCATCGACTCTTTTACATTTTCCATGAATGATTCCACCACAGTCATCACAACCGTTTTCTCTATTCCGCTCTGCCGTGAGATCTGAGCGACAATTTCCGCTTTTGTCATATTGTTCTTGATTTTAATGAATACGGTGCAAAATTAACAAATATCCGCCTGTTATAACAATCCAAACTTATTTGTCATCCCGAAAGCTGCTTTTACTGAATCCGCCGAAGACGCCCCTCAAGAGCCTGCCCACTACCAAAAACACCAGCAATAAAATTATAATATCTCCCATAGGTCTTATTTTTTATAGTTATATTCAACTTAAAGATACGAAAAAATAATGAATTACGCAAGTAAACTACTGATTTTCAATATCCATATTTGATTTATAAGTTCTATTTCCGGATGCCCGGCACGCGTCCCGGTGTCCGGTTAAGCTGAACCTTGTATTTATTGAGAATGCTGTACACGGTGCTTTTACTCCGGACACCGCTCTCTTTCCAAATATCACGGATTGAATACCCATTGTTATACATATCCACGATTTTTTTGTCCCGTTCAGTTTTACTCATACTTTTTTTGGTAATCGGAATACTGATACTCTGCTGCAGGCGTATAATCTTATCCGACGACTTCCGCAAAACAGCCACTTCCTCCGGTAATGCCCCGAACATGGCCAATACTTCCGCCAGTGTCGTGTCCGGAAACAATTTGTTGCCGGTGTCAATTTTATCGTGAATGGAGATAATACGCACGACCTTGATGCGGCATAGCTCGATCAATGCCGATAGTTCCCGTAAACCACGCACGGCATTGCTGAATTTTGACACCACCAATTCGTCGCCTCTTTCAAGATTCGACATCAGTTGTTTCCATCTCGGTCTGAGCGTCTCGTGTCCGACCGATTCTTCAACCACTTGTACACACCCGTACTGGCGCATCCATTCCTTATCCGCATCAAACGCATCGTAGGAATTCGCCTCGAATATATAACCGACTTTTGCCATATCAATATACAATATTCATGATAACAAGTGCAAATATACAAGTTTTATTCGAGTATATGAATCATACTATATTAAAAAACGAAAATCGTACATTTTTTCATGTTTTTATCTTCACTTGTTTTCATTGGTAATCATATCATTAAGTACGATATTAAAAAATGCACAAAATACGGTTTTCTGGATACGAAGTATCAAAAATAATATATAGTTTTGCACTAAATAGTACGAAACAATATAGTATGAAAACATCAAAATCGAACTTAAAACAGCCGATAATCTTTGCCAAAATAATTGCCGTTTCGATTGCCATATTCCTATGCGCGTCATGCGACAACGGCAATGGCAAACGATTGGCGAAAGCCAAGAATGATCCTGCCGGAACATACAGGGAATACCTGTCCGACATACGCAGGCAGAAAAAACTCTCCATTAAAGAATTGACCGGACACCTCAAGCAATGGCAAACATTGAGGGATTCCGTATTCCTGTATCTCGAATGTGATACGCTTGGCCGACTTCATTCCACTGTAAGAGAAGAGTGTGAACAGGTACATGATTCCATCCGCATGGAATTTTCACGGATGGTGCTGTCTCAGACACGCACTTATAAGGATATACTGTGGGTAAAAGAACAAATCTCGCCGCATCTTGAAGACAAAGAGTTGCACCGTGCGGCTGAAACAATCCGGCCGTTCTTTGCCTCATTGGATAACCAGCCCGTCAGTCAGAGAAACCGACAACACATTCTTGCCACTTATCGAACTACCCTTGCTGAAACGATTGATTACGGTATTCATTGTATGGCAGACCTGACGACCTTTATCGAAAAGGAGGATGCTGTGTACCGGGCATTCCTTTCACGTCTGCCTGATTTCGACGGCGAGAATCTTTCCGACATCACGCATGACACGGAACGATGCTGCGCACAGGTATTCCTTGCCGCCGAACGGAACGACATCACCTATCGCAATGCCATGATTTATTTGGCCATGCGCACCAACCGCAGGCTGATTCAGAATGTCCGAACCTGTATCGACGACATCTGCAATAAAAAAGTCAAGACACCGGCACAGGCACAAGCTTACATCTGGATGCTTCTCCAGCCTTATTCGTCGTTGGACGGTTTCTGCCTGGCGTTGCTTTCAGCCGAAGAAAGAGAGCAACTCGATATGCTTGCCTCGCAGACACCCGACGCTTTCAGGGAGTTGGGCAGGATGCTGCACCCCGGAGACAACCGCTTGGACGAGCTGCCCGGAATGCTGATGGAAGCATTCATACACACGCTGTAAAATATAACAACAGAAAAATATATGAATATGTTACGACATTTTTATAATGACTTCATGGCATTCGTCCCCCTGCAACTTCCGCAGTTGCTCGATGTGACGACGATGGAAGAACCGCAGTTCTACGGCGACTATGTGCTGCTTACGTTTCCGTTGCGCACCCCTTACGAACTGGACGAAGTAATGGATATGTTTGAGGACGACATGGAGTTGATCACGCTTTACCACCATATCCCGATGCGGACGGAAAAATTCGGTCATAGCACTTGTGCATACTCCAATCCCGCTTTCGGACAGATGTTCAAGATGAACGCCAAGACGGATGCCGAGGGCAATGTAAACAGCATCCTTGTTACCATCTATGATTCTTTGGAGCAGATGTACGGGGACCTATGCCTCGATTTGGAACTTCACTCCAAAAGCGGGTTCCTGAAATACAAGAAAGACAAGTCCGACGTGCTGATGAATTTCATATGAGAGAAACTTTATACCGACAGATGGTCTATTGCATCAACACCTACCGGACGTGGATAGAGGTTGCCGATGACAATCTCTACAAGGAGCATATCATCTCAAGAACCGACCGCACCGACTACCTCGTTTCCCGTACATTGGTACTGCGTGCCTTCAAGACGAACGGCATACACGCCGAGGGTATGACATGGACTATTCCCGAACACGAACTGGACAAGGCTTTGGCCATCTACCGAAAGCAAGACAGTACATTCAAGCAGCGCATCAAGAAAGCGGCCATGTACTTTTCGCCCAAGGATGCCGAAACCCTTATCCGGCTGGCAACATACGGCATTATCCAATTGGAACTCATTGTGTGTCCCGCTCCCATACCCGAAAAGCCCTATTACTTATGTTACTGAATATCCTGCTACTCATTTTCTGCGTGATACCTTTCGGGGTATCCATGTCATTGTACAAGAACAACAAGCGGTTCATGGCAACCTTTTACATGGCAATGGCACGAAGCGGCAACGCCCGTAAACTATATGTGCAAGTATGGCTGATATGCCTGCTTCTTTTCCATTATGTATATGCCTGTGGACACATGGGCGAGTTTGGAATCCTACTCTCTACCGGTGTCTGTGCCGCGATGTTCTCGTTCCGACGGACGGACAACTGGTTACGCAGGTTGCTTGACCGCCCCCGTGCATTTGTCACACTCGCGTCGGTCGCACTGGTCATCGGCTTTGTGCCGCATCTGTACACCTTGGCAATAACCATTGCCTATCTTCTTCTGGCAGCCCTGTTCTATCCCTCCGTTCGGGTCATGTCCGAATGCAAGGATACGGGCACACTTTCCGGATGGGCAAAGCATCCCGGAATGCTGTCAGAATCCTATCACGACAATCATCACGCAAATCTGCCGCATGAAGCGGACAGCGGCAACACTGATATATCCGCACAATATGAATCATTAAAACCGAATGAAAATGAAAAATAACCAAAAGATACCTGTTTCCATATTGGCAGACAGGGAGGTATTCGAATATCTCAAGGAGAAAGGGGATGAACGCAAGACACGCACCGAAGCGTACTGTGACCTGTTGGACAAATCACTGGTAGGTTTCGTCTCCCCGTTTTTAAGAAAGAAGGACTACGTGCTGCAACCCAACCAGTGCCACCTGACCGTTTCCGACCTCGCATCGGAGTGGCATTGGCACAGGGCTACCGTCCGTTCTTTTTTGAGTGCAATGGAGGCATTCGGCTTGCTGACCCGCATCCAGCTTCCCAAAAGCGTGGTCATTACCATGACCGTACAATCCGGTCAGGCAGCACAGCCCCGCAATGCACAGGAGCAGCCGGACTTTGCCGGACAGCTCCGTGAGGTATTGTTCGATTGGGTAATCGGCAAAACGACCGCTGCCGAAACTGGCGTAATATGTGGACAACTCGTAAGTCTGGCAAAGGCTGAAATTGCCGACCGTGACGCCGGACACTGTTCGGACACCCATTCCAACACGACCTCCGCACATTCCGGCACTTTGGTCACGGAACATCGTGAAACAGCCTTGTGCTGCATCGCCCACGCCGCCCTGCAAAAAATCCTGCACAAGTCGAGATTCGATGACAGTTCGCCGCTTGTGGATTTCTTCCGGTTTGACCTCGGCGAAGAATGGGCAGCTTTCATCGAGGCTGCCAAAGACCTCGTCGGGCTGATTCTCGACACCGAGGCATCAGTGACGGACTTCGACATGGACGAAGACCAAGAACGCCTCAAATCGCTTCGCAAACCCTTTTTATCGCTTCTGGCGAAGGCACAGGCGATGGTGGATTGAACCGGGAGTCGAAAACAGATTGTATAACGCGAACAATCCGCCTCCATCCCTTAACGGTTATCCTGCCGGTTATAGGAGGCACACGGGCTTGCCCGTCTGCCACGAAACAAAGGGAAGGGGGAGCCTAATACCCCGACCGTCTATCGACCGTCGGGAGGCTGTCCGGGCAAGCAGCAAGCTGGGACAGGACGGATTGTCCAAACAACACGAAAAGAGTATGGCAGATCAAAAACAGGTACTTGATATGCAGGTGTCGAAAGGCATCACCGCAGCCCAAAGTAACGAACACTTGCGCGATCGCAGTGAAAGGGCGGAAAAGTACGCTATGAATAAGGGGAATTACGACCCCACACGCAAACACCTGAACTTCGAGATTGCACCCGGAGGCAAGGTACGTCCCATCGACACGAGCCGCAACATTCCCGAACGGATGGCAGACATATTGGAGAGGCGTGGAATCAAAGACCCCAACGAAGGACTGGCAGAACCGAAGTACCGCACGGTGGTGAACTTCATTTTCGGTGGTTCCCGTAAGCGGATGCACGAACTCGCGTTCGGCGCGCAGAACGTGGATTTTGATGAAGGTGCGGACAATACCCGTATCAAAAGAATGAGCGATATTGAACGCTGGGCGAAAGACGTCTATTCATTCGTGAGTGGCAAATATGGCGAGCAGAACATCGCCGCATTCATCGTACACCTTGACGAATTGAACCCTCATGTGCATTGTACTTTATTGCCAATCAAAGACGGCCGCTTTGCGTACAAGGAAATATTCGCCGGAAAGGACAAGTTTGAATACAGCGCAAGGATGAAACAGCTTCATACCGACTTTTTCGCCGAAGTCAATACAAGGTGGGGAATGTCGAGAGGAACAAGCATATCCGAAACAGGCGCACGGCACAGGACTACCGAAGAATACCGCCGTATGCTATCGGAAGAATGTACGACCATCGAGGAAAATATCAGCCGTCATCAAAAAGTTCTGGCTGACCTCCAATCGGACATCCGTCTGGCAGAGCGCAGGGTCAAGGGGCTTACGACAATGGTCGATAACCTTGAGAAGTCGAAAGCCGAAAAAGAGACCCTGCTATCGGCAGCCGAACAGGATTTGAAAGCGAACAAGGGTGATGCTGAACAATTAGCCGCACAAGTGAAAAGTCTGGAAAAAGAACTGGCCGGAATCAACAGGCAACTGGCAGACAAGCAGGAGAAGTTACAGACGGCTGACCGGCAGCTTGCCGAGCTGAAAGAGAACATGGATGCCATTGAGGAACGTACCGGGGAACTCAAGGAGGAAGCCTACAAATACTCCCATGATGTACATTCCAAAGTGGACACGTTGCTCAAGGATGTCCTGCTGGAAAATGTGGTCGGCGAGTATAGGAACGTATCGGCACAGATGGACGTGGCGGAACGGCAACTGTTCGACGGCTCGCTCGTCCAGTCCATAGCGGAACAAGGTACAGACGTGATGCACTGCGCGACGATGCTGTTTCTCGGTATGGTCGATGATGCCACCACTTTTGCCGAAACTCGTGGCGGCGGAGGTGGCGGCAGCGACCTGAAATGGGGGCGCGACGAGGACGAGGACAACCGTGCATGGGCACTCCGCTGCATGAGGATGGCGAGCCGTATGATGCGTCCGGCTATTGGCAAGAAACCCAAACGGTAAGTGACATACGTCTCATTACAAATCAAAAAGTATAACGAATAATATCATTGGAATATGACGAAACAGATCTTTTTTATATTGGTCGTGCTTTGCACGTTGCAGGCACAGGCAAGTGTACAACCCGTACAGGTGGATACTGTACAACATACACCGTACTATAATGTCTCGGAGGAACTGCAACCGATACAACCTGTCTATCTTGAAGGAGTGGTACTTCCGGCATCCCGGACTGGCAACTGGTTTGTCAGTATTGCGGGGGGTACGTCCGCCTTTCTCGGCACACCTCTCGGCTGCGAAGACCTCTTCGGACGCTTGAAACCCTCGTACAGTTTCGCAGTCGGAAAATGGTTCACTCCGTCCGTCGGCGCACGTATCAATTACAGCGGTGTGCAGTTCAAAGATGGCACATTGTCCAATCAGGACTACCACCATATCCATGCGGATCTGCTGTGGAATGTCCTTGGCCGCAGATATGCCCTGCAAGAACAGGTACGCTGGAATCTTGCTCCCTTTGCCGGTGTCGGCCTGTTGCACAATGCCTCTAACGGGAATAATCCCTTTGCTGTTTCGTATGGCGTACAGGGAGAATATCGGATTTCCAAACGAGTAAGTGCCATGTTGGAACTCTCCGGCACGACCACCTTTCAGGACTTTGATGGTTACGGACGCCCGAACCGCCTCGGCGACCACATGGTATCGCTGACCGCCGGTTTCACGTTTCATCTCGGAAAGATCGGTTGGAAACGCGCGGTTGATGCGACATCTTACATTCATCAGAATGAGTGGCTCGTGGATTATGCCAATGTCTTGTCCAGAGAAAACAAGCGTTATAAAGACTGGTACGACCGCAACCGACGGACGCTCGCAGAATTGAAGAAAATTCTGGAAATAGAAGGATTGCTTGAAAAGTACGGTCATCTGGTTAATGACGATGAGACCGACCGCCGTCAAGGTTATCCCAGAAATAATTACAGCGGATTGAACTCACTTCGGGCAAGATTGAAAAACCGGCATTGGGATGGAATCTCGCCACTTGATTCTGCAAGTATTGTATATAGCAACAACGGAGATGATTCCGAAAAACCGGGCATAATCGTTTCTGAAAAGACGGAACTCATACAAGCCGGAAATTGCATCGGGTCGCCTGTCTATTTCTTTTTTAACCTCAATACGGCGCACCTGACGGATGCTTCCCAAATGCTTAACCTTGATGAACTGGCTCGCGTGGCCAAGAAATACGGATTATCCGTGAAAGTGACCGGTGCGGCCGACAGTTCAACGGGGACTCCCGTGCTTAATGGTTCATTAAGCACATCGAGAGCGGATTATATCGTTGCAGAATTAGAAAAGCGTGGCATACCAATCGAACGCATCGTCAAGGAAAGCAGGGGCGGAATCGCCGATCATATACCGGTTGAAGCCAACAGACATACGAAAGTAGAGTTGTTCTTTTAGTTTTTACATTCACTGTTATCAAGTCCCTCAATCCATAATTCGGATTGCAGGGACTTTCTGGTAAATAGCTGTCATGACGTTATCAATGAGAGTAATAAGATTTATAGGTTTACTGAATCCTGATTACGATTCGTATGACTGATAATATTTTCTGTCGAATTATGGAAAAATCCGCTTACGAGTACAAGATATTTCGGTAGAATACCATTCTTTCCCCAGAGCAGTTCTATCCCGAAAAGTTCCGAGAGAGTACGTGCTATATCGAACCCGAAAGCTTCAAGCGAGGGACGTACTTTGTCCGGATGCAGACAAGGACGGTTGCACTTGCGGGCACATTCCGCACCGTGACAATATAAACACTTGCCGACATAGGCGAATGCCCGACCTCCGAATCTGAGTTCCAGTTTCAGCAGTTCTTTTTCTATACTGATTCGTTCAGGCCTGATTAACTCTTGTGATTTGTCTATCGGGATGCCTTTTTCGATAGGAACAATTTTGGTAGCCATAAGATAGGCATACTTGTATTGGCGCAGAAATTCTCCGGTATCGAAATCGAACGGCGGACATCCCCAACTATTACCGTAGTTGGGGCATTGTTTGCAAAATTCGACAAAACGTTTTTCATCTCGGAAACGTAAAATGTATTCGTCCACGCTGATATTTGTCGTGAAATTCTCTGTGATGTATCCTTTGCTCATTGCTTCACTTTAATGGAACCTGTTGCGGTATCGAACGTCACGGAATTATTACGGAACAGCCGTTCGATGCAACCGCTCCGGCGCATCTCTTCGGTCGGCAGGCACGACAGGCAGGGCGGGTCGATAAGGGCTATCGCATCGGTGAGCGACAGGGCGATATCCAGCTCGTGAGTGGAAAAAAGGATGCACTTGTTTTCTTCATGCGCCAGCCGTGCCAGTAGCGTACACAATTCGTAGCGGTTGGGCATATCGAGAAACGAGGTGGGTTCGTCAAGTAGGATAATCGGCGTATCCTGCGCCAATGCCCGTGCAATCATGATGCGCTGGCACTCGCCGTCCGACATCCTGTCCATCGTGCGTTCCGCATAGTCCTCCATGCCTACCGAGGCGAGCGACCGCATAACGATCTCCGTGTCGGCCTTCTGCATCCTTCCTATCCAATTGGTATAGGGTGCGCGGCCGATAGCCACGACGTCCTCGCATTTGAGGTTGGCGATGCGTGTGCGCTCGGTCGTGACGAATGCCAGTGTTCTTGCCCTCTCTGCGACCCGCATATCGGCGGCGTTATGCCCGTCGAGCAGGATTCGACCGGCATAACGGCGGTTCAGTCCGGCGATGGCGCGGAGCAGCGTCGATTTGCCCGTGCCGTTGCGCCCGATAAGGGCTGTCAGTTTGCCTTTTTCTATGGTGGCTTCCACCTCGCAGAGCAAAGTTCGCTCGCCGTAGCCTATGGAAAAATCGTGTAACTCTATCATGCTGTAACGGATTTGTTGCGCAAGACCACCCACACCACAATGGGGATTCCCAGCAATGCGGTGATGGCGTTGATCGGCAGGGTGAACAGTTTGGAAACAAGGTCGCAAAGCAGCAGCACGGAAGCACCCGAAAGAACGGTTCCCGGCACGAGCACCCGATGGTCACTGTTGCGGAACAGCATCCGCGTGACGTGGGGCATGGCCAGCCCGATGAAACCTATCGGACCGCAAAAGGCGGTCACAGTGCCGGCCAGCAACGTCGTGGAGAGGAACAGCAGTCCGCGTGAGCGACGAACGTTCAGCCCCATCGTCACGGCATACTCCTCGCCGAACAGCAACAGGTTGAGCGGCTTGATCGTCACCACCGCCAACAACAGTCCGGTGGCAATCGACGGGATAAGCACTGCAAGCTGGTTGAAGGTCACATCGCCGAGCGACCCCATCGTCCAGACGACGAACATTTTCAAGGATTCATCGTTGGCAACATACTGCAATATTTGGACAATCGCACCGATTCCCGACGAGAACATCATGCCGAGAATCAGAATTACCATGATATCCTTGATGCGGTGTCCGACGGCGGCGATGACGACCAGCACGATTGCCGCTCCGAGCCATGCCGCCCCAGCGATGCCTATCGACGAGCCGACACCGGCGAGTACGACGAGTGCCACGCCGAGGCTCGCGCCCGAACTGATGCCGAGCACGTAGGGGCCGGCAAGCGGATTGCGGAAGAGGGTTTGCATCTGGAGTCCGCTGACCGACAGGGCGGCTCCGGCCAGCAACGCGACCACCGCCTTAATCAGTCGGATATTCAGTATGATTTTCGCCGTCGCTCGCGGACAATCACCGCCCGTCAGGGCCGCCCAAACATCACCGAGCGGTACGGCGACAGCCCCCACCGCCAAATCCAGCAAAAACAGGAAAAGGGTGAGGGCAGCCAGTGCGGTAAACAATAGGACGGAACGGGAGCGCATCTATTTCAGTTGCTTGTAATAGACGAAATCTTCCTCGACCAGTTCGGGGTGGAATATCTTCACGAGGTCTCGCAGCACGAGGTCGGGATTTACGACTGCAGACTCATAGTAGTCGTTGCCGCCAGCAGCATTGGTGCGGGCGTTGTTGTTATAGACCTGTCCACCACGGAAACAGCGGGTGTCGATGAACTTCGGGCAGGCGGCTCGCAGCTCGTCGAGCGTGTTCGCCATACCCACATGCAGCCACATATCGGCTTGCGAGGCCAGCAGGTAGGCTTCCTCCAGGTCTATGGGCACCGAGGCATTGCCCGTGTTCTTTTTGTAGATGTAATCGCCTCCGGCATCTTTGACCATTCGGGCGACATAGCTTTCGGTCGAGGGCATGAACCAGCTGTCGCCGTAAGGGGTGTTGAGCATCACCGACGGGGCATCGAGAACATTGTCCGCTACTTTCTTTCTCAGGACATTGTATCTGACGGGGATTTCCGCGAATACTTTTTCGCCCTCCGCCCGTTTTCCGATGATCTCCGAAAGTGCCAACAGCCATTCGGCTTTGCCCAGCGGCGATTCTTCGAGGTAATCGCCGACGTACATGAACGGAATATCCAGTTCTTTGAGCTTGCCCTCCATCGAGCTTGCCCCGTTCACGCCGTAGAGCAGCACGAGGTCAGGGTCGAGCGAGAGCAGCAATTCGTAGTTGATATTCCCTTCGTAGCCTACATCTCCAACGCTGTCCCGCCGTGCCTGAATGTCGGGATTGGAGATGTAGTCGATGCCTGACACGCCGACTACGCGTCCCGTTTCACCGATTGCGTCGAGCATGGCGATATGGGTAGAGGACATGCAGATGATGCGCTCGGCATCTTTTCCGAGCACCTGACCGGTGAAATCTTCGGGTACGCTTTCTCCGTCACGGGCGATGAACAGGTATGTGGTAATGCTGTCAGCTCCCTGCCAAGGGTTCGTGACGGTAACCAATACGCTCTTTTTGCCGTCTGCACCTTTTATGTCAAACCCCGAAGCGTATTCGGGTGTATAGACCGCTCGGTTGAAATCGGCAAGTTTGGAACTCTTATCATGGCAGCCTGTGAATGTCAGTACAAGCAGCAATATCAGGCTCAGATTTTTCAATGCTTTCATATCGTTACAAATTTGTGTTTACGGACTTTTTCTTGTTTTTCCCGAACTTCGGGGTGATACCGATGAACAGCTCGAAGTTGATGCCGGGCATGGGGCGCGAGAGTACCGAGAGGTAATCTTCATTGAAAAGGTTGTTGACGGCGAATTTCAACTGCACGTCCACCGGTTTGAAAAAGAGGTTTTTCTCCAAGGAGACGTTGCTCATGAAATATTCGGGCAGGTGTCCTGTCAGCGTATAGTCGTTGCTCGACATGGTGAAACGCTCCGAGTAGAACGCCCACTTGTAAAGGAACGCCCACGACCGCCACGACAACCGTCCTGTCAGCGAGGCGGAATGCTCCGGCACGTAGGGTAACTGTTTGCCCACCGACTGGTCAGCAGGTGACATTTTCTCGCCCTCGTTGATAGAGGGTGTCCACGAATAGGAACCGTTCAGGTCAATGAGCCAATCCTTTGCCGGCTGCACGGCCAGGTTCGCCTTGACCTCGATGCCGTAGGCGTGTACCTTCTTCACGTTGCGGGGCGAAAAGAAGCCTTTGGTGGTGGGCAGCCAGATAATCCAATCGTCGATGTAGGAATCGAACCAGTTCACGCCGCCGCTCAACTTATAGACATTTTCTTTGCCGACCTCGAAACTTACACCTGCATCGTAGCTGAAACCATGCTCGTTTCTCAGATTGGGATTGCCACCGGGCAGAAAATAGAGGTCATTCAGCGTCGGGAAACGGTAATTGCGTGAAACAGAAGCTTTGAGCATCACATTCCCTTTCGGAGAAATGATGCCGTCAATAAAAAAAGCCGGTATAAGCGGAGCCCACTCGGAACCGTACATTTCTTCTCGCAACACAACCGACATGCCCATGCGGTCTATGGGCTGCCATTTCGCCGAAAGGGAGCCCGAGAGTTCCACGCGTCCCTTGTCGTAGCCCACGATGGCCTTGTTTCCGTCTTGCAGGATGATGTTCTTGTCCTCGCTGCGCACGAAATGCTGGTGCGCCGATACGTTGGCAGTGAAGAACCAGCGTTTCGATGGGCTATACTCGCTCTCTGCCTGACCGTAGAACGTATTGACCTTGCTGCGCGAGCGCGTCATTGACGCCCAGTTATCGGGAGCGACCTCGCGCTTGTAGTCGTAAGCCATCCACGTATGGATGTAACCGCCCTTTACGCCGAGTTTCCAGTCGCTTTTGATATGGTCCCACGACACAACGCCGCGGAATGTCTGCTCCCGCTGGCGGTTCTCGAAGTCGGTCGCGTCGCCGTAGTCGGTCGTGAGCATCTGCAGCTCGCGGTTGGAGTTGATATACCAGGCATTCAGTCCCACCTTGTCGCCTTTGCGGGTGTTGTAATAGACCTCTTGAAGCAGGTGCAGGTCCTTGAACGCCCCGGAGCGGTTGCGCTCTTTAGGGTGATACTGCCCGATGATGTTCTTGTCCTCGTCGTAGATGTTTATCTTCTTGTCGTGGTTGGTGTACTTGTAATCGTTGGGCGAGGAAGAATAGACCGCACGGGTGGAGATGTGCCACCGCTCGCTTCCGTAGGTGAAGCGGGCGAACTCGTCGAATGTCCGGAACGATCCGATGCCCTGCACGTACTGGGCGTTGAACCCTTCGGCAACGGTGGGGGTGGTACCAAGCTTAACCAGACCGCCCAGTCCACCGCCAGTCTCGTTCACCGATGAAGTACCGTGCAGCAGCGATGCGTTGTCTATGAAGTAGGACGGAATGGTGGAGAAGTCTGTCATGCCGAGCATGGGGTTGTTGATGCGCATGCCGTTCCATGTCACTTGCGTGTGTGAAGGCGACGTTCCTCGGAACGCGACGGTCGAGAGCGTGGCGCGTCCGTAGCTCTTGACGAATACGGACGAGTTGAACGTCAGGATGTCGGCCATCGAGAGGGCGATGTTCTCTTTCAGTGCGAGTGAATCGAACTTCGTCTTCTGCACACCGATTTCTTTCATCGGCCGATGTCCGATGACCGTGACTTCCGGTATGGTAAGATGCCAGTCCGACCGCTTTTTGCTTTCCGTCTGCTGCGCGAAGAGTGTCGTGGGGAGACATGCTGCCAAAGCGAAGAACAGATATAGTCTTTTCATATTGCCTCCTTTCTTATTTCCAACAAAATGCACCGGGGATAATCCCGACATAAAATTCATCTATCAATTTCCCTTCGGGCGAGTAGCGGTAAATCATGCCCTGCTGCTGGTAGTCGATGGCATCGGCGATGTATACTTCCCCGTTGGCGGGGTTTACCGTCAGTCCGTAATAAATCGTGCCGCTGTATTCGAGGAACGGACGCACCGGCACATGGCTGGCTGTCACGTCCATGCTCCAAATGGCCTTGTTGATCCAGTAGAGTTTGTCCCTGTCGCCATTGAGCTGTACCTCCGAGGGCCAGTCGCCCAACTTGAACTTGAACTGCTTCTCCACCGTGAATGTCTCGGCGTCGATGCGGTAGAGCGACGGGGCTTCGTAACCGTAGGGGCTGCCTTCGTAACCGCCGTCGGTCACCGTCCACATCTTGTTGTACTTGTCCATGACCAGCGATGTCGGTTGTATGCCGACCTTCAGTTCATCGACCACTTGGTCGGTTTCGGTATCGATTTTGATGATACGGTTCTGGTACGACCAGCAGTTGCAATAGACGTATTTGCCGTACTGCACCATCTGCTCCGTCGAGCCGCTTTCCATCGTCATGTCCGGCACTTGAATGTAGCCGGTAATTTCATATTTCTTCGGGTTGATGATGAAGATGCGGTTGTCCCACAGTTGGGTGACGTAGGCTTTTTCGTCGCTTAGGAAATGAATGTAGCGCGGCGAGGTCAGGTTCTCGATGCGTCCCACCTCCTTGAAGGTGTTCAGGTCGATGGCGAAAATCACGTGGGAGTTGTTCACCACGACCCAGCCCTTGTTGTCGTAGATGGTCATCGACTGCGCCACGTCGCCGAGTTTCATGCCGTTGGCACGGAAGAAGATTTCGTTCTGTACCTGTTTGGTCGCAGGGTCGTAATAGGACAAGGTAGCATTGCCGTACTGGAAGTTGCCCTCGTTGGTGATGAACAGTCCGGCTCCCGTGGCATTGAAGTCTTCTACGGCATCGCCGTAGTCCCACTTCATGCAGGATGTCAAGGATAGTGTCACTCCGACAACTACGCTCCATAGCAGATATTTCAATTGGTGATAGGTCATACCGTTATTTTTATAGTTAATCCCCGGTAGTCTTACCTTACGGTAAGCATACCGAGGATTGGCAGAAAACTTATTGTTTGGTTATCTATTCGGCAGGCTTGTACTTCCCGTCTTTCATATCTTGGTATGTGGGGTTATAAGCACATTCTCTGACAGACCATTGAGATTCTCCTGTTAGAACATTGTTTTCAAACAGGTATTTGAAAGAACTGAAATCGCTAACATCTCCTTGCCCGCTTATACTAATCCCTTTTACTGATTTGAGACCTGAAAAATCAATGGACAAAATACCATTAGAACCAAAATCAGAATACGGGCATGTTATTGAAAGATTTTCGGATATTGATTCAACGGTAGGATAAGACACCTCATCAGCCGTCATACCCCATACAACAGTAGATGTTACAATATTAAACAGTCCGTTTATCGTTTTTAATTTGGGACATAAAATATTAGTAACATCAATCTTAAACTCAATTTGTGTATTTGCTCCATCCGTCCCAATGCTTTCCAAACTGGTAAACTCAATATCATTCTTAAGAAAATCAGTCGTAACCGAACATGAACCGAGAATTTTTTTCAATGACGGGAAGGTAATATTATTTGCATTCGTATTATTTTCTAATGTTAAAGTACCTCCTATTTCCTGCAATTTAGGAAATTCAATTTCCGCACCCGTATCAACACTTCCCGAATTCAATGCAATAGTCATATTTCCTGCCACACGAATAAATGGCATAACAAATTCTTTTACATAAAAATAATCTTTGCATTGGAAGTCGCCCTCTATATTTGAGATTCCCTCAAGAGTCAATTCGGTCAATCGACAATTTTTAGGAAGCAGAAGAAGGCTACCGTTAAATGTTTCCGAACCTACGATTTTATTTAGTTGCTTACATTGTAGGGTAAGTGTATTCCCGTTAAAATTTATCTGGGACAAATCCAGTTCTTCTATGAGCAGATTACTTAAAGTCATATCACCGAGTACATCTTTCAAAGAAGATATATTAAACTTATTGACTTTATTCGCATCCACACTGGTCTCTCCGCAGGAAATAAGACCGGGAAGTTCAACAATGGAAATCTCTTTGCAATTTTTTATAGTCAGTCCTCCAACCGAATGTAATTCGGTCATTGCAAGACTTCCGATGGAGGACATATCGGAGAATGAGGCAGTACCGGCCACACTTTCCAATGCCGGTAGATAAATTCCTTGCAGTTTGGGAAAATATTGGACTGTAAGTTCATTCCCGACCCGTTTGAGCGCTGAGAAAACAATGGCTTCGGTTGTCGCTGATTCTTTTTGTGCTACCGAACCTTTGACAATTAAGGAAGCTCCGACAGATTCAACGGCATTTGCATCCAAATCAAGCAAAGCATCGGAGGTTATATACATATCCTCACCAATGAACTCGACTTTGGGTATGGATATTTTTTCAATGACAGAACTGTTAACGACAAAATCGCCGGTCACTCCAAGCAAAGAGGGCAGATTAACCGTTTTGAGCGTTATGTTTTTACTGGTAGAAGTTGTCGATCCTAATTTGAAACTTCCGAGTTGTTCCAGATTATCCAACCCCGTCAAATCCGCTCCTTTGTAAGACGGATTGATAACAAGAGAGTTACTGATTTGTTTCAGGTTGGCAAGTCCGTCCAGATTGGTGATTTCTTCTCCGTCTGCCGTTCCGATGGTCAGGCTGCCTTCGATTTTGTTTATTCCTGTCTTGGCAAAATTATCCACCTCGGATTGCGTGGCAAGTACCACGCTGCCGCTCTGTTCGATGTCTGCATATTGATAAGTATAGGAATATACTTTGCTCTCCTGCATTCTGGAGGTGACTACGAATTTCCATTCATTTTCCCAATCCTCTATGGTTGATGGATTCGGGTTAATAGAGGCTCCCTCGCAAAGGGCATACTCTACGGTAGCCCCTTTCAGACTGGTATTATAAGGTATCTCAACTGTAATCTTGTCCCCGACTATCATGGCTTGATAGGTAATGCCATCTACAGTTAGAGCAAACTCGGAGATGAAGTGATCCTTGCCGTCTATTCCGCTTACTTCAGGGTCGTCATCACTACATGCAGCAAGGCAGAGCGTAGCGAAACAGAATAGGATGAAATGATATATTTTGTTCATAATGAATTTTATTTGTCGTTATTGTTGTTTTCATCACAGAACTTGAAAACTTCCGTGGAATTTTCCCCTAACCATCCGGCTTTTACATTGACTCCGGTCTGCACCTTGATAAAGTCGATATGGGAAAGGTTTGCAGGTGTACCGTCGATATTGACTGCATCGGAAATCTTAAAATAGTTTCCAAGTGCTCCCGCGTTAGGATTGTCTTTATTGGGCATATCATCACCAATATTATCGGCATATCCCCATCCGAACGGATTATTGGACCACATGCCTGTCGACGGGCTTTGTTCGGTACGTGCTTTCAGGCATGTGCCGTATAACGTATAGGAATCCGCTTCAATCCACAAAGGATAATAAAACTCTTGCGGGTGATAGTTGCCGAGACGGTCAATCGCTCCTTTATTTCCCTTGTTGTCCTGCCATTGAGTATCCATGTTGGGACCGGGACGGAAATAAGTTACGGCATAGTCCTGAATGGTTTCGGGTTTTCCATATTCAGAACCCTTCAGTTCATACCATTCATCGTTGGGCAAGCCGTCTCCATTGACATCTTGCATTACCCATACAATGCCCGGTTCATTTGACGAATCAAAGGCATTTCCTTTGATGGAAAAATCATAACCGCCTTTGTTTTCGATACTGTGGTCGAATCCTACTACGATATATCCTCCCCAACCTCCAAGAGAAACATATTGTTCATTATCAAGACGTTTTTGTGCGTAAGCACAGGCTGCTTCGTGCGTGCTTTCCCCATTGAAACCTGCTGTATTCGTTTCGTTTACGAATTGTCCCGGAGCCGGAACAAATTCATATACTTTATTGCTGTAAATGGAATTTCCGGCAGCAAAAGGTCTTTTTCCGGCCGCTTCACAACATTTCACCGGAATATTGACACTGACTTCATCGACACCGGAAACAGCAATATTACGAGTGAGGGTTGCTTTTGTTATTTGATTATCGTATTTCACGGTAAAAGTAAGCGTGTGTTCTCCGGTTTTAGAGGGTTTGAAACCGTAAACCAAGGAATTGGCTCCCTCAATCGGTTGCCCGTCCAAAATCCATTGATAAGAAGGCTCGGCACTTATTGATACAAAGGGGCGGACAAACAAAGTACGTCCTAATTCTACGTATTTGGTATTATCCTCGGTGAAATATAAAGATGACGGAACTACGATTTCAATTGGAAGTTTATCGACAACCTCAATAGAAACTGTCTTCTCTGATTGTCCGTCTTCATTCGCTACAGTTAAAGTCAGTTCATAAGTTCCCAACTCATCTTGCTTGAATGTATAAGTATTTTCAGTTCCGACTTCGTTCCCGTTAAGAGTCCACAAATAAGTAGCTCCTTCTGCATTTTGAATGTCGGGAGTAAGGATATATTCACGTCCTGCGACAACTTTAAGCCCTATAGAGGGGGTTACCAATGAAATGACGGGCGGAGCCAATTCATTGACATCCACACGAATTTCTTCCTCTGTGCTGGCATCCCTCGTATCCACACGCAGGGTAACGTAATACGAACCGCATTCGTTGAAAATGTATTTCAATTGAGGCTCATCGGAAATGATACGACCGTTGCATTTCCATGAATAAACGGCGTAATCGACATTCTGATAGGTCGGCTCAATAACGACCTCTTTTCCTATCTTTACAACATAGATTCCGTCTTCGCTGTCCAATTCAATGACAGGAGGCACGGTCACGTCCTGCGATATTTCTTCGTCTTTGTTGCATGCAAATAGAAATATCGTCAAGGAGAATAAAAGCAAATACTTCTTCATTATATTTATAATTTTAACGCTGAAATTCCCTTGAAGAAAGTATTTAATTTCAATCTCCATTGGGATATAATAAAAAGGGGCAAATACTTAGCATTTGTCGTTAAAAAGCATTTGCCCCAAATTCATGTTATTCGTTTACGGTTACATCAATATCGTCTATGGCAACGTAAGCAGGAGTGTTCAATCCGTATGCGCTTGAATCGCTTCCTTTAAAATTGATAGCTACAGTACATACGCTGTCACCTAAACCGCTTAAGTCCACTTGGCTCCAACCAGTACGGATTTGATTGGCCAAGCCTGATTCTGCATCCTTACTGGAATCGAAGTTTGCCAAATAGTATTCTACTTCCTTACCTGTAGGTTTACCCGTCGCATCCAACGCAACAAATACCACCTTAAACCATCCTTTTTGTGCCGACAAAGAGCCTTGTGTAAACGAGTTGCCATCCTTCATGACCAAGTAGGTATAAGTTGTATTGCAGACCCATACACTGTTGAATTTGCCATATTTCGGTGTACCCTTAACTGGCTTCTTTGGAATTTCGACTTTATATCCGGTTGCATTGGTCAAGTAAATCTTGGCGCACTTGTCATAGGTTGCTCCCGCATCATTGTATGAATCGCTATAACCGAAAGCAACGGCAAAATTTTTACCGCTATGACCGCCATTCTTATCATAAACGCTACATTGATTCTCATAATCACCCTGTGTCAGATTATGGAAATTAGAGATGGCAAAACCACCATTCCAAAACTCATATTCCCAAGGCTGTCCGCTTACCCATTCTTGTTCCAAATAGTTAATCGGGAACTGAATGTACGTACCGGTTTGCCCGATTTGAGTGATGTAGCCGGTCGTTACCTGCTTGCCGTTGGCCGTGGCAGAATAGAGATTGTTTCCATACTGGTCAGAAGCCATTACGCTGGAAGGTACGTTATCAAAATTGATAAGCGCATTGGTAGAACTTATCGCGCGGGTTTGAATCGCACTCTCCTCATACGGAGCAAGGAAGTCATCATCGGACGAACATCCTGTGAACACTGCGGCGGCCATTGCTACAACAGCCATTGCCAAGAATTTAAGATTCTTTTTCATAACTCAATTATTAAAAGTTAAACAAAAAAGTTTAATTACACATTCGTTTTCCTTGCGATAGATTTGCAACGAATGAGAAATCGGTTATCAAAAAGAATATTAGGTGTCTTTGGACGAGCCTCTGTTCATTTTAATCTAATGCCAATTATCCCGTGGTCACTAAATCATATCTCATCAAGCAGGTCTTCTGGCTCATCCCGCTTATCGCGCCTTCCCAGCTTTCACCAGTGGCAAAGAGTGCGATAAACTTTAATAGGACTTACAGCTGCGAGTACAGCTCCGGATTTTCACCGGGATTCCCTTTTAATTCCATTCGACGCTTCGATTGGAAACTTGACTGGTGCAAAGTTAATGGTTATTTTTTAATCTCGTTTCTTTTTCCCTAATTTTTATTTCAAGAAAAGATTATTTTATAGTGCGAATTGTATTTTCATGCCAACTAAACATTTATAACAACTATGAATAGTCCTTCCCCTTTATGAATAATAACATTTCTCAATTATGGCTTTTTCTCATCTCACGTCAGCAATTCTCTTCGGAGAGGTTTTCTATGCAAAGGTACAGCGTGCGTCCGGTCGTCAAGTACCGCTTTCGCTAACGGTTCCCGGATATTCTTCACGGCAGCCTTCCGCAAATCGAAGATGGGCTTTTAGCCCCCGTCTCGTTGCAGAACAAAGCCGGTCGAGCCGGGTTTTGCCCTTGCACTCGGCGGTTGGGTATTCCGTTCCATCCCGTACACTGTTTACTTGCCTTATCCGTCCTTTTTCCGCTGTCAGTCCTGCATAAAAATCATTCCCCGACGAGAAGCCGAAGAGCTTCAAGAAAAGGGAAACAAGAAAATGTTTGACAATCTAAAATTTACAATTATGCACAGCAGGATTTTTCAAATTTCAACGGAGCCGATAGACAAAGAAAACTATCTGAATGAGGACACACTCCAGCAAGGAGACGGGAGCTTCTATGACTATTGTTCAGAAATAGACGAGGAAAACCGTAAAGAGGATATTGCCAATTTGGTCAATCATGCCTTACCCAACGGAATGTTCGAGCTTATATCCGATGACACCATGCGCTATAATGGTGGAATAGAGCAATGGAAAGAGGAGTATGTCGCCAATATCAAAAAGAGAGCGGATGCTCTTACGGTAGATAATATGTTGGAATGGGGTTCGACCTATTATCTCAAACAGGCAGTAGAAAATCCGTTGGATGTCGCCTATCATTTCTATTTGGATGGCGACGGCTGCCAGTCTTTTGCCGAACAGTCCTTTGCGTTTATGGAGTTTGTTTGTAGGCTTGAACCGGGAACGATACTCTACATCGGAGGAGTTGTTGATTATCACTTCTGATGATTGTCCGAAACATTGGCAATCACCCGCCTCAAAAGCGGGTGGTTGCTCTCTTTTTTGCACAGGCTCCCCGATTACTTTTATAACATACTCTGCCGAGTTTCCGCCATCGGCTTCCCTGCCGGTATATTCCTGTTTTAAGGGTATAATCCCTTCACAGCCCCGACATACGCCGCAGATCTGTTTTCGTGTGCAAAGGTACGGTGGACGAACATGGTTCAAGTACCGCTATCGCTACCTGAAATAAAATTTGACGACAACTTTCCGTAATCGGAGATAACGGTATTTCATAAAATTTCATCGCAGGTTCCTTGTCCGTCGTTCTTGTATCCCCCGTTTGGAACGCACATGAAAACAACCTCTTTGGGCGAAGTCAGAAGACTTCAAGAAAAGGGAAATAAAAAAAATCACTAAATCAAAAGACAATGAACAAGTACGATTTCATCAAGCAAGGCAACCTCCTTTATCGGCACACTGCCGATAACGATGTAGAATGTCGAATTATCTCAACTCCCGAAAAAGTGGATAGCGACAGTATTATTTTAGTCGCAACAGGTTCTTCTGAGATTGAAGTTTTGGCATCGGAGCTATCACCCATTGGCTCATCGAGAAGCCACAAAGAGGAATTTCTGCGCTGGAAGAAAGAGCGTGAAGCCGAGGGCATGGAGTTTTTCAGCCGGTTGTCCGAAGTCATGGAAACAGACAGCGGTTTGGCTGTAGGCGATATGGTGGCGTTTACAAACGACTATGGGGTGGTGTTTGGCCCCAAAGAAGTATTAGCTTTCAGAAAGCCGTGGAATGGCGGTAGATGCGTATATATCGACAGTGATGCCTATTGGTTTCCAGACCGTCCCGGACAGCTTACTATCCTAAGCAAAGGAGGTGCGGAATGACAACAACCGGCATACTCAAACGACTTTGCGGCAATATTGCCGCAGGTCGTTTCAACTGGCAAAAATACTGCACGCCACAACTTTACTTCGGGTGGGAGATTTGTGTTACCCCTCTGCATTGCTCATACGGACAGATAGGCTATACCGTTAATTTCCCTTATACCAATATACCGGAAGTGGAATACGATTGGGAAATGGGCAAACTGACCATTGACGGCGAGAAGTGGAAAAGTTATTTGTGGAACGAATAATAATAAATATCAATATGGCACAGAATTTTTATACCAAATGGCAGAACGCTATCCTTGCAGATGCAGGAGGCTATGTTTCAAAAGAGTATCGCAGTTTCCAGACAGCATTGGTACGTGAGATTTCCAAATATGCAACGGCGGTCGGTGCACAGGTGGCATCCAACTTAAAAGGACATTATGATACCTCATGTTTCATCGAGCGCAACGGCAAGTTCGTTTACATCAGGCACTCTTCCACGTTGGCCCGAATGGGCGGCGGCGTAAGAGTTGAACTTGATTCGTTTCTGATACGGACAGCCCAACACGCAAAAGACTACAGAGGAGGATATAACCAATATTGTGACATGGCAAATTTGCAGTCCATGATGGATGATTTACTGAAAGAATAAAAAAACGAAAACAAGAAAAGATGCGGAGCCAACCGGTTCCGCATCTTTTCTTGTTTTCCTTACCGGCGCATACCGCCACCGTATTCAGCCTCTTGTAGTTCTGCCCGATACTCTTCCAGTTCGTTCAGCTTCTCGTTCACGGCTTGCAAGTTAGCATCCAACCCGATATTGTGGTCGTAAGGGAAACGATGCTGCGCGACCAGCCCGGCATTGGTGGGCTGCCCGACATCAAGCGTATCGGATTCCTTGTTATATTCGACATACAGCACGTCGCCGTTCGGCATCTCGAAGGTCGGAATCTTTTGATGCGCCAAAGCGGAGAACTGTTCCACCGCCATCTCCCTGGCAACCTCTTTTATCGTCTCTCCGGCAATATCGACACCGTAACGCCGGATATGGTCTCGGATTTCCTGCTCCGTGAATTTCAACATCACCTCGTAGGTTCCCCCGACACTCCCGTTGTACACGACAGCAAAATTCCCGTCATCGACAATAAGGCTGTCACCCTTGTTGTTCGTAGCCGACGGATAAGTATATTTCTCGTTGATACCGTTGCCGTCATAATACTCCTTGGCAAGCGTAAGCAACCCCTCATAATCACCTTTGTCCCTAAGTTCGTCAAGCTGCCTCGTATCATCCGAGGACTGGAGATAAACGACAGAGGAATAATAAATCTTCTCCTTTGCCGCCACTCCATTCTCCTGCTTCTCACCGACATTCTGTTCCAACTCCTGCGCTATCTTATCCACCCTTTGGGTAATCATTGAAGTCGCTTTCTTTACATCCAGAAGCGTCGTCTTAATGAACTGCGGCGATTCCTTCAGCTCATCAAGCCAACTTTTGAGATACGCGCAACTGTCCTCCTTGATATGCTTGGTCATGCCATAACGCTGTGCGACCAATGCGCTGCCCAATTCCGCCACCAGTTCCTCACGGGCATACTCCGGGGAACCGAAGGCAGTCGGCTTGAATCGGTCGAGAACACCCTCCGCACCGGTCGAGTGTGTCATTTCGTGGAACAGCGTCCCATAGAACGACTCTCCCGATTTGAATTGTTCCTTTTCCGGCACGATGATTTCATTGTTCGAGATTGAATAGTAGGCTTTATCCTGATATTGCGGTGTAATCGGGCAAATCCACAGATTGTCCCGTATCATCGTATCGACAGGTGCGAAACTGAAATGCTCGCCGTTCTCAATGGCCGGACGCGAGTTTTCCCGCTCCAGCTTTTCCCATAGCTCCGGCCTCGCTTCCTGCAAATTGGTCTGCGCGACATTGAAGACACGGAACACCTGCATCTTCGGATAGACATTGTACTGATTCTTTTCTTCATCGGACAACTTCTTGTAATCGTCATACTTGATTTTCTCCCTGGTTTCCTTATGGATGCAAGTGAACGTGGTGAGCATGACCGGAAAGGACTTCTCGCCACGAAGCACGGAGACACGGGGCAGTTCCTCCCCATCCTTGCCGGGCTTGTTGAGCCGCTGCACACAGTCGAACGTACAGAAACGGGGAATCTTGTACCCCTCTTTCTCACAGTGAAGGAGCAACATAAAGGCATTCATCCCGTTGTACTCGCGCCCGTGAAGGTTGCGGGGCCACTGCAACGCACCCTCCGTAAACCAAGGCTTTTTCCAGTCCTTGTGGATGCCCTCGATTTTCTCGATCATCATTTCGGCGAACAGGTCGAGTGCCTTGTCCTCGCTGTTCGGCCCGTCGGCATTTCTTTTTCTGTAACCGGCCATAACCCTTACTGATTATAGTTAGACGAATCCGCCACATATTGCGCCAGTTCCTCCACCTTGCAGGAGAGGTTGACCTTCCCGTTGTGCGCCGACAGGTTCATTTCACCTCTGGCATCCACCTTTACACCCGGCTGCAGCCACTCATCGCGCTCCTTGCCGAAACAGAAGAAGCGCACCCACTGGTACTCGAAGCCGTCATCGACCTTCTCCGCGCTGAACGCCGAGAATACCGTGTACGGCTGGTCTTTCTTATCCCTTTTTTCTTCGATGTTCTGGCCGGTCTTGCCACGAAACACCAGTTCGCCCTTGACGGAATCCGCATTATCCGTAGCGGCATGGCAGATTTCATCGGCGAACAGGTTGAAATAGAGCTTGTCGCCCCGACGTTTGAGATACATCGTACCCCTCACTTCCACACGGGAGCCGTTCCGATAACCGGCGGCTTCTTCCTGGTTGCCCTCCCTGCGGACATCCACCTCGATAGTGTGCTGGCCACCAGTCGCCGGAATCTGTACCCGGAGTGGAAATGCCAGAAACTCTTTATCTTCTTTGTTCTTGCGAACCGACGCATCGCGGCCGATAACGCCGCATACCGTAACATTACATTTAATCATTTGTTTTTCTGTCTTTAATGATACATGGATCATCCGACAAGTGATACATGGGTTGATTGATGTTGAACTGTTGGAGGGTACAGTCAGTCAGGTGCGCGTATCATCGCCCAGACAATCCATCCGGCGATGACTAATTGCACGCCCACGACAACGAACGTCCCGATCCACCCCAACAGCAGGTAGCAGAACCGGACGTGCAAAGCAAGGATGGAAACTCCCGCCAGACACTTGCATAGCTGTATCATCACGCATTTTATCATATCGCCATGCTTTTATCTTCGCAGGTTTTCCGTCTGTCCCTGTTGCCGGGACATCCCTTGCTCGAAATTCTGAGAGGCCGCTTCCGACAGGATAACCGTATTCAGCATACCGGTTACACGCATCCGCTTGGCCTCTTCCGTGAGTGTGCCGTTGTTCAACGTGGCAGACAACCGGCTCAGCTCGGAAGCGGTCAGCTCCCGTGAGACACGCAGTTCGCCATTGTCCGCATTCAAGACAGCCTTGCCGTTCTCGCCGATAGTCAGGTCGCAGTTCTTCATATTCGGCAACAACGGCTTCAGGTCAATGGCACGAAGATCCATCATAGCAGATATGGCCGCCTTCTGTTCCTCTTCGTTCCGGTTGTCAATCTGTGTGGCCAGCAGCATCAGGGAGGCGAAAGCGGTCATCGCCATCTCCACAATCGGGTCGTTGCAACCCGACATTCCCACACCGCTGTCCTCCGACGAAAGGAGCTTCTTCATCCATCCGTCAGGCGAAAGGTTCTTTTCAGGCACGGTCTCTTCCGCCACCTTGTATTTGGCGAGCAGGTCATTACCGTTGTGCAGCATTTGCAGCTTGATATGTCCTTTCTGTGCGATTTCAGCCAGATACGCCGCAGGGTCTATGTCCCGCATCGTTCCGTCGGCATAGATATTCTTCACACCGAAATGCAGATGCTCCCCGGTCGTCCGTGTCCCCGTATTGCCCGATGTGCCGAGCCGTCCGCCGGCCTGTACCGTATCGCCGACCTTGACGGAAATCTCCTTGAGGTGCATATAGGTACATTGTACCTTGCTGCCGTCCGTCCGGGCATATTCCACCGTCAGCGACCTGCCGCCGGGCGTGTTCCTGTTTTGGTTTACCGCCACGACCTTGCCGCCGTTTTCCGTAGCCAGTACCGCGTCGCCTTTACAACGGATATCCACCCCCTTGTGCATCTGCTGCTTTGTGCCGTCCATCGGGTCTTGCCGTGTTCCGAACGGCGAGGTGACGAATAGAAATTCCTCCCGTTCCACCGGAAACGAATACCCCGTTCCATGTTCCGCACCCTCGGATGTTTGGAGCGGATTGTGTTCCACCCCGAACTGCCTGCCCTGTGCCGCCATCTCCTGCATCACCTGCCTGTCATACTGCTGCAAGCCGTTCTGTTCGATGATTCTTTGCAGGTTCTCGGCATACTTGCCTCCTGTGGCGTAACCGGCTTTCTCAATACTTTGTGCCCAGCCCTTGTAATCGTTCGGGGAGAGCTTGAAGCAACTGGCATAGCGGCTGTTCTCCTTCAAAAAGCGGGAGTGATGCTCGTATGAATCACCCACGCTGTCATAGCTGCAGAACTTTTCATTCGGCTTGTCGTCCGTATAGGTTCCGTACCTGCCGCCCCCGGCAATCCACGAGGGGGTTGCCTTGATACCGAAATGGTTGTTCTCGTTTCTTGCCAGACGGCTTTGTCCGTTGCTGCTTTCCAGTATGCCTTGCGCCAATGTGACGGAAGCCGGAATGCCATACCTGCGCATCTGTTCCATCGCATACTCCGCGTACTGTTGTGCATATTCCTGATTCTTGCCCATAATCTTCCTCCTTATCTGTGAATACCACTGTGCGTTTCCTGTTCGGCCTGCTGCTTCTCTTGCGCCTCCATGTCACTGATAGCAACCCGCTCACCGGCACGGACAAGTTTCGGCAGGTAGCTGTCAAGCTGATTCATCGGGAACTCCGCATAAGATGTGAAGCCCCGTTCCCGGTTCCCCGCATACTCATTCAGTCCGATACCCAGTATTTTCGCACTCTTTACGGCGTCCTCGTCATAGAGCCGATACACCTCTCCGGTACGGATCAGGTGCAAGGCATCGGGGTACTTTTCCTTGACCTTGTCCCAAAACTGCCGTTGTGGGGAAACATTTTCATCATTTTTCGCTTCCGGCCGGTTCTTTGCCACCGCCTCGTTCTGTTGCCGCACCTGTTCTTCCTGCTTCTGTTCCCCGACGGATTGCCCCTTTTGCAGCACATCGGCAAACAGCGTGGCCGCCAGATGCCGCTTGTAGCCTTCACGGTCTTCCGCCACCCACATCCGTTGCCATTGTTGCGGCGTGACGCTCCGGGGCTGCAATTTTTGCCCGTCGATGGTCGCCACGCACTGAATGCCGTCCTGCCTGGTCTTGAAGACAGACACACGCTGAATACGGTTCAGGTCAATCTCCGGCGTCTCGCTGCTGAACAAATCCACTTTCAGGTCAGGCTTGACTTCCGCCAGTGTATAATATTTGTGCGCCAGCTCCATGCGTACCTTGTCGATGTTGTCCATCGCCTGCTTGAGCGTGGAGAAAAAGCGGTTCACATCCTCCTTGTCGGGATAGACACTGTACCCCTCCTTGTTCTCCGGCTTGATATAGAGTGCCCATCGGTTCTTGTCATCCTGAATCATCTGTACGGCATCGAACCCGACCTCGTTCGCCCGCCTGACCGCATCCGACACGTCCAGTGTGGAAAGCCTTTCCAATGTGTAGTTCCTTAGCCTGGCCAATGTCACCAGTTTCTCGTTGAAATAGCTGTCGTCAGGTCTGTAGCCCAGCGCACCGTCGGTATTATAGAAGCGTACCTGTTCGATGCCCTCCTTATTCAAGGCACGTTCGATACGCCCCTTGTTCATGCCGGGAATCTCGTTGTTCACTTCGGTCGAAGCCCCAGCCGGCAAAATGACATCCGCCGATTTCGCTTCCCGGTCAATAACGAGGACAATACTTTTCGCCGCCTTGTCCGGGTGTTGGCGGATTTCGTTCGCCACGAAGTAATGCTTGGGCATCTGCTCCTGCATGGTCGTGGTCTGCCGCCTGTTGCGCAGGGTGGCGTACTCTATTTTCTCGCCCCGTTCCGCCTTGCGGATAACGTCAAGCGCATTGTTCACGTCGCTTTCGAGTGCATCCATCATGCAAGGATTCTCCTTGAACTCCCGACACCAGTAATCCACCGTCTTCAGACTTTCATCGGACAGACGCGCAGGCAGCCCCAGTTCCAGCATCTTGATTCCCGAAGCCAGTTCCACAATCAGCCGTTCATATTTTACCGCATCCTCCGACGGGGCCACGCCGTTCTTCATGACCATGCCCTCACGGGCAAGCCGCTGTTGGTGTCCTGTGGCACTCACAATCTGCCGCAAGGTTTCCTGCACATAGTCGTGGTAATGCTCAAAGTCCTTTTGACGCGGCATATAGACCGCATCCTTGTCCGTCTCGTAATGGGGTAATCCGCAGCCGTCCGAACGCACGGGGACGAGGTTGTCCCGCATTTTCAGCAGGAAATCGTTGAACCGGGTGCGCAACTTGCGGTTGTCCGCTTCGGTATATCCTTTCTCCTGAACACCGCCGTCCTGTCTTACCGCATCCTCGTAAGCCGGCTTGTCCACGTAGGGCAGCGTCGTCTGGTCGATGTTGAAGATAGTGCGTATCTCCCGGTTGTGGACACCCTTGAACTGTGCCTTCTGCCCTTCGTCCAACTGGAGATAGGCGGTGCGGTCGATGGTTTCATTCGGGTTGTTCCGGTTGACATACTTGTTCCAGTTATAGAACAGGAACGGTACGCCCTGCTCATGCTCCCGTACCGCAGCACCCCGTGCCTTGGTCTCGCTGTAAAGCGTGAACAGGTTGGTCTTGCATCCGTTATTGTCCGAATGCAAGGCCATAAAGAGGGCATTGAACGGACTGGCCGAGACACCCTGCGGATAGAGCCGGGGAAATCCCTTGCCCGATACGTTGAGCCAATGGCCGCCGGCGTTCGATGCCCCGCCCAGTGCGGCAGACAGCAGCTCCGCCTGCCTTGCTTCGGCTTTCTTTTCGATTTGCGACTTTTCTTTCATATCATCATGCTTTTATTGTTCATGGAATTATTGGATGCCCCGTGTGCGCACGACCGTCTCCCGCTGTCCGTCGTCGTAATTCTGCGAGGCGATATGGCGCAACTGGTCGCTTTTGGCAAGCACGGCGTTCGCCAGCGTGTTCAGCGGCAATGCCCCTGCACGGTAAGCCTCTCCGACAGTCGGCGTGAGCTGGATAGTACAGGGAACACGGTCTATCGTGGCGATGAGCGTGCTGCCTTGCAGTACCGGGTTCACGATACGGGGATTGAGCGGCTCGTCGGGATAACGGCGGTACTGTTTCTCCGTCTGTTCGGCAGCGGACGGCATGGGTCGCCCCAAAGCCTCGTGTCCAGCCTTGTTCAGCAGGTTCGCGCCGCCCAGACCGACAAGGAGCATCTTCAGCAACGGGTTACGCACGAACAGACCGGCCACGATACTCGCTATCGGCAGCAGGTTGTCCCCCAGGCGCAACGATTGTGTCTTGCCGGTAAACGCCCCCAGCAGGATGTCGGGCAGCATGGCCATGACATATCCGAGGTTGCCCGTGACGTCTCCCATACCGTCCAGCCCCAGCATACCGAGCAATCCGTTCCAACCGTTCGTGTTGTTCTGTACGGCCTGTTCCTCTTGCATTTCTTCCTTGTGGGGAACAACCGCCTGCCGTTCCTCTTTTTCTTCTTTTTCCCTCTGTTCCGTCTCCGGCTGCGCTGACTCCTTTTTGGCAGTTACAGCCGTTGCATTCTTATATTTCTCCAAATGCTTCAGATAGGCTTCTTCCTGTCCGGGAGCGACGACCAGCGGCACATCCTTGTACCGTTCGGCACGTTCATTCTTCTTTTCAGGGTGTCCGGGCAGTTCGGGCATTTGGAAAGGGGTAAACTTCGGCGTCTGCATCCACTTCAAAAAATTAAAGTCCATCACCGGTATTTTCTTTTTCAATCGCTCGTTGGCCGCCATGATAAGCGGACTCTCGCCGGTCTGTACCGTTGCAGCCTCTTTGCGGAAGTCCGCAAACACGTTCCGTTCGCTGCCGAACACCCCTTTGCTGATGCACTGTTCCACAGAAAGCGTATCAGGCTTTTTCGGCTCGAAACGGGAGGCGACTGCCGAGATAGCCACATCTGCCCCGACAAACTTCGCCAGTGTTGCCCACGAACCCACGCCGCCCATCATCACGGTATCTGCCGTTGCGCCCAGTACCCGACCCGCGCCTTTTTCCCATCCTTTCGGACGGTAGGCCGCTTCGCCCCGTGCCTCGATTTCCTCGGCAAGCGGCGAGCGGTTCAAGGTCTGCGAGAGTCCGAGCAGGCTCGATTCGGCGGCCTTGCGGATGATGTAGTCGGCTGACGATTTCGGCATACGCTCCTTGACCAGCCGGTCAATCATCAGTTCCTCCACCCGGTAGTCCATATAGGCATAGGCAAGGTCACCGCCTAATTGTTCCGACAGTTCATCGTAACGCTTGCGTCCGATTTCCTGCACGACGGTATCACGCCACTGCCCGGCCATGTATGCGAGGTCTTGCTGTATCTCCTTGGAGCCGGTAATCTCCGCCTTGCACATTCCGATATAGTCCTCCGTTGTCTTCGAGTTCCATTCGCCCGTGACCTTGAGTACCTGGTATGGGTCGCCCATCGGTTGTGCCGCAGACGCCATCGCGCTGAGTATGCCGCCCAAGGAGGTGGAATATTCCCTCATTTCCTCGCCCTGTTTCTTCGTGAGGTAAGCCTGCGTTTTTGACATGACGGGCGCAAGGTGGCAATGGAAATAGTCGCTCACGAGGCGTTCCATTTCCGCGAATTGCCGGCTATGTTTGATTCCATCCATATTGTGTACTATATATTTATCTGTTTCAATAACTGTTCTTTCGTCTGCTCGATGGCGTTGTGGTAAACCTCCATCTGCCGGGGAAAGAACTCTTCCAGCCATGCGTCCTTCTCGATGTTGTCCTGCATGAACCGTATCGCCTGCTCCCGTTCGATTTCGACGGATGTCTCGCCCTCTTCCCGGTTGTTGAACCATGCCTTCGTCCACCAGCGCACACCCGCCCGGTCGGGATAGACCGTGACAAGCCTCGGTATGTCGAAGCTCTGGATGTCGATGTCCAGTTCCGCCAACGGGTCGATGACACCGTTATATGTCAGGGCTTCGTCATGGAGTTTTTTTTTACGTCGCCGTCCGCTGTGGAGAGGTACACGTCATGCCGCAGGGCGAGGTAATGCAGGAAATCCGCAATCAGGAGGTTCTGTACCTTGCAGGCCAGCGGCAGGGCTTTGTGTCCCAGTCCGAGCGGATTGGCCATGCTCGGCATATTCTCGTAGAAATACTCCTTCATCGCGCCCACCGTGAAGATGTGGCGTAGCGACTGCTCCGTATTTCGGGGCAAGGTGTATGTCCCATGCCGCAAATCCTCCATGTAATGCGGCAGGAAGCGCAGCATCAGTTCCTCTATCTCCCTCTTGTCGTGTTCGTAATCGGTTTTCAGTTCCAGACCGGAGAAATAGTCAGTCTCGTGTCCGCCAGCCTGACGCATCGCCTGAATATTCCCGTACAGCATCGTCAGGAACTCCAGCGGGTTCAGTTCCTCTCCCTTGAAGCGGACGGCGATATGCAGCTTGTCGCCGCTCAGGGCTACCGTCTGCCCGGCCTTGACACGCTGGCCGAATTGGGCGAACACATTGGACAGGTTTCCGTAGGTCACCTCATACTCCCCGTAGCGGATGGTCTGGCAGATGCCGTGTCCGCTATCGTTGCCCACGCCCGACACGATGCCGCTGGCAAGGGCGGAAAGCGTATAGCACCGCACGTTGAAGTCGATGCCGTGATGAAAGAATTTCTCGCCCGTCGCCGGGTCGGTCTGTTCGCCGTAGCCGAGCGACAGCTCCACATCCTTGCCCTGCTGTTCCTCGAAAGGCATACAATAGCCGCTCTCGGATTGCAGGATCATTTCTTCTGTATATTTCATGCTGTTTCCATTTTGATTCATATTCCTATCTTCTCATCCCTCCGCTGTGCGTCTGTTTCTCGGCCGGAAGGTCAGGTGTCCGGCTACGCTGCACGTTTCCCGTTTCCTGCGTTCGGAGGACACCCGCGTTATTACCGATAAGCATCATGCCGAGGAACGCCCCCGCGATTTTTCCTAACCAGCCGAAGCGTCCGAATATGAGGAACGCCGCCGCGACCAGTCCGGCGATGCCCAACCCCGACACGTTGCCGCTGCCGAGGTTGCGGAAAAAGTTGCCGAACATATCCATGACACCGCCACCAGAGGCTTGGCGCAGAAAGTTCGACACGCCGTTCAGCTTGTTGTCGATACCGGTCACCGCACCGCTGACCGAGCCGATGGCTTCCCCGGCCTTGCCCGTCAGTTCACGCACACCGTCAGCCGTCTCCGCGAGGGTATTCGTCGCCAGTTCGCCGATGACCGCATCGCTCACGATGCGCACCACGCTTTTGTCGGTGGTCAGCTTCTCCCAGCCCACATAACCGACTGCGCCGCCGACAGTCGCCGTCTTGACGGCCTGACCCGCACCACGCAAGGTTTGCGAGGGGTGCAAAGCCGCATTGCCCATTTTCTTGCCGGTAGCCGCCGTAGCCGTCCCGACACCTTTCATGGCCTTGCCGCCATATTTCAATATTGAATCCCAAACTCCCATACGTTATCTGTTTTTAAGGTCTTACATTTTTTCCTATCTGCCGCCAGCGTCGCTTGGCAGCTTCCACGATGTCCCGCTTGTCGGCCGTCGGACGTGCCCCTTCGTTGATTTCACGCCAGATGTCGCCCATCGTCGTGTACTTCACCGCCTTGGTCAGCCGTTGCAGCTTCTTGTTCATCAGCTTGAGCTTCGGACGGATGCCGAAGACGATTTCCATGCGCTCCTTCTCCGTCATCTTGTTGTCCGAAAGGCACGCCATGCGGATGTCATTCACAATCTCCACGCTGTTCATGATCAGTTCCCGGTAAATCCGGTTCCGTTGCGTGGAGAGGGCGACGGCCAGCGCATTGGGACTGTTACGGCTCACCTGTCTGGTAAAGTCACCCATATTGTCCGTCAGCTTCGATATTTCGTGGTAGAAACCGTATATCTGCGCCGCGTAGCAGACTATCGACCGGAAAGAGTCCAGATAGTTGTTGAACTCCCGTTGCAGGTCGGTCGTGGCTTTCACTTCCTCTTTCGTCCACAGGTGTCCGGTGGTCTGCAGCAGCATGACCTTCTCCTGGTTCTTCAGCTCCTTTTCCGCCTTGTCGGTATAGAGCAGAATCATCCCGGCAAGCACGGGGTCGTTCTGCGCCCATGTCTTGTTAATACCGATGCACAACAATAAGATGCCTATCCAAATCGTCCGTTTCATTGTCAGTTCCGTTTTTATCGTGCGAGGACGGCAGCCCTGCGCCAACGGGTCATGGCCATCCGTGCCGCCTCCCCGTTGTTGCGGTCGAGCATCCCGGCCGTCACATTGTTCCACACATCATTGAGGGTATAGTACCGTATGCTCAGGTAGAGCAGGTGCAGCTTCCGGCTGAAAGCCGAAAGTTTGTCGTTCAATGCCCACAGGGTCTTGCTGCGTTCCGCTCCCGTGAGCATATTCTCATGGCCGCCCTTGGCTACCGCGTCATTCAGGAGCGTGAAGACCGATACCAGTTCCGTTGCCGTCTCGATATACAGGTTGTTCATGCTCATGGAGGCGACGATGCCCTGCGGATTGTTCCTGATAGCCTTGCCTAATTTCCCCAACGTAAGGAAGATTCTCACCCCGTCGTTATAGAGGTGGGTGCAGGCTTTCAGTGATGAAGCATAGCCGCTTGCCGTCTTGAGATAGCTGTTATATTGCTTCTCCCATTTGTGAATGCGGTTGAACTCGGCGGCGATGCTGTTCTGCAGCATCGCTGTCTTCGTTTGGCCGTTTATCTGTTTCTCTATCTGGTCATTGATGACTTCGTTGCCCTCGGCCAACGCCATCCATTCCAACGGATTGGATGCCGTGATTTGTGCTTTCGCCCAGTGTGGCATCATGCAGACGGCAAAAATGACCAGACTAATGATTCGTGATTTCATATATTCCCTTTTTTCGTTTGTTATACTCGACCCGTTCCCGGATAAGCGTTACCGCATCGAAGTCGTATTCAATACCTACCAAATCAAGCCGGGGTGTATTCCTGTCCGTCGAGAAGATGCGTACCGTCTTCAATCCGCAAAGCTGTTGCATGAGGCTTTGGTGTTCCACAAAGTCCACGATGCGGTATTGCTCCATGTAGTCCGTCTTCCGGGACAGCACCCCATGCTGGCTGATAAGCTGCTCGCAACCGATATGGTAGCGTGTCCGGCGCAGATAGATGAAACGGTACAGCAATGCCAAAGAGAGCAAGGTGGCGACCGGTACGGCAAGAGCCGTCAGAGGCAGCCCCTCCATACCTCCGTACACCCATGCCGCACAACACAGCACGATTGCGGGCAGCTCGTCGATAAAGAACTGTCCGGCGTGCGGTTGCAGCACGATACTTTGGAAATGTCCTGTAGGTGCATCGGTCATCATCGGCGAAAGTGTGTTTGTTGTTCCTCTTCCGGTGACTGTTCTCTCGCCTGTGTCTCATCGACCGTCTCTTCCCGTTTCAGCTCGGCCAAAAGCTGTTCGTTCCAGTCCTTGCTGGGATAGGTCGGCTGTTCACGGACAAAAGAGGTATCGTTTTCCCTGTCCAAGCCGAGGAACTCCCGCAGCCCTTCCCGAAATTCCCGGTAATGACCGTTCATGATATCCGTCTGCTCCCGTATGTCGTCCGGGTGGCACAAACCGCTCGACCGCATCGACATGGCTTCTTCCCACGCGGATTCATATTTGCCGTAACTCGACCGCAAAGCGTCGGGCAACAGTTCAATGTCGCCTTCATCGAGATTCTTGCCGTCAGCGACGGAATCCAGATATGCCTTCCGCTCCGGCGTCTGCTCGATGGTGGAGCGGACAACCCGGTACATCTCCTGTTGCAGATTCTTGGCAAACTCGATTCCCGCAAGGTCGGTATCAAAACAGATATGCTGCCGGGCAGGAAGTGTAAGTGCGAGAACACCCCGCATCTGTTCCACCGTCGGGTTGCCGCCGGTAGATACGAAGACCGCTTTCCGCAAATCCTTGTTGTTTACCTGATGAAGCTGGTAATAGGCCATCGCATCGTAGGCACTCTCGAACCAGTAGATATGCCTGGCATTCGCAAGAGGCGTTTGGGCTGGGCTGGCAATCCATAGCCCTTGGCTCGAATTGCTCCCTTCCGCCTTTCCTTTATAACTGCCGCTGCCGTCCATGCGGGGGCGGCCTCGCTCTTCCAGACCGACAACCTGCCCCGTATCTTTCGGAACGGTCAGCGGAAAGGCGAGGTTGGTGTATTTCATGCCGTCCTCACGATGCTTTGTCGCCAGACAGAAATTCCGGTGGAAGGCGTATTGCGTGTAAAGGTCGATTCCACGATGCTTGAAAAACGGATAGAACTTCTTTTGTGTCGCCCGATCCTGCGGATTGAACTGGTGAATGTCGTAATCCGCCATATCAAACGGCTTCACCTCCCGTTTAGGCTGGATAATCCGGGTATCCCGGTCAGCGACGGGTTGGTTCAGCAACCGGTTGCAGACAAGGTTTACCAGTCGGTCGGAAGACACGCCTGCACGGTATTCCGCAAAAAAATGCGGATGCTCCTTGATAAAGGAAATGATGTTATACGACTTCTGCTGTTGCGGTTTGAAACAGCATTTCCCTTGCTGCGTGACAATGAACTTGTCGTTGCGGATGCGCCGCCCCTCGCTGTCCAACCGGACATACGAGGGATAGCGCAGGCCGTCGCGCCGGTTCAGGTGATAGCCCGCATCGATAAGCACGTCCTGAATGTTCAGCCTGCGCAGAAAATCGTCATAAGTCAGTTCGCCCTCTCTCATGGTTTACCTCCCCATTCTCATATCATTGATTTCACGGTTCATCTCTGCCTCGAAACAACGGATGGCCACATCCCTCGGCGTATCGACACCCGGCTTGAAGTACGGGCGTGGCGGACCGCCGAAACGCTCGCCGTAGAACTCCGGGGCATGGCAGTGATGGTGGATGCCGTGCGCGACACCCGCCGCGACTACCGTACCTGCGGTGAGGGCGGCAAAGATTTTCGTACCGAGCGCCCGTTGTGCTTCCGGGCGTGTTTTCATGTCCACTTCGCTGAAAATCTTGGAAAAGAGCTTCATCCGGTGATAATCATCCACAGCAAGGAACTTGTCGTAGTCCCGTTGAGTGATTTCGTGGCTGATAGCCTGACCGTCGATAACGGCGGTCATCCTGTATTTCCCCTCGGTCTGTGCCGGTTGAACGGCTATCTGGCTCACTTCGACTTCCCGTCCGTGCTTCTCTTCCCGATACCATCCCTTGTTTTCATTCAGAAACTGGAGGTCACGCCCGTCCACTGACGCACCGATCTCTCCCTGTATGGATTCCTCTTGCTGTTGCAGCGAGGTTTCCACCGGCATGAAAGCCTCCTGCTCCTGCCGTTGGCGTTGTTCCAAATCCTGCTGTACTTCGGGATGCAGACCGATAGCGATGCGTTGATCGCTGTTGAGAGCCTCCATCGTCACTTTGTCGGAAAAGTCAGCCCCGATAATGCCGTTCAGCAGTTCCAGACGTTTTTCTACGGGTTGTTCCTCGATGGGTGTGGCAACCAGTGTCCTCACTTCCTCTTCCGTCAGGTCATAGACCATATCGGCTTGGACGCTTTCCGACTGCACGGTTAGCGTCCGCCTTTCCGCATCCACGACAAGACCGTGCGAGGCAAGGCACTCCGCCCATTTCTCGTTGGAAAAATAGACCGGAGAGGCTATAAGCTCCTTGTACGGCCGTGCCGGTTCTCCGCTGCGCGGACGGCTGACAATCGGCGTGATGACCGCCTGCAAGTCCTGCAGAACGTCCCGTTGCTGTACGGGTTGCGCTTGTTGATGCCCCTTGTAATAGAATCCGTAACCGCCCGATTGCAACTCGCCGGGCTTCATGCGCCCGTCGGGACGTTCGGGTACGATGGACGGCCCCGGAAAGAACAGTTGGCCGCCGACCCTGCGCAGGTGGAAGCCCCACTGGTTGCGTGGCGTCCAGCCGAGGAACGGCGGGGGCATTCCCATCCGTCCCATGCGACCGTACTCGCCGATGCCGATGCGGTAGCCGTGCAGCCCCATAGCCACACGCCCGTTGGCATTGCGGGCATGGACGAAGTTCTTGGGCATGTAGAAGTCTTTGCCCACGATGCTCGTGAGCACGTTGTAGGCTTTCTTGTTGGCCGTATTGGTTCCCCAGTCCGTGAGTGCCAACATCTGACGTTCGCTTATCGGATAGACCAGCAGCGGAGAATCATGCCCCTGCACAATCAGCCGATACCCTGAACCATCAAGCGCAACATGGGCTTGCAGGCCGTTACGCATCAGCATATTGCGCATTTCGGGCTGCAAGTCCATCTGCCGGGGATTGGTATTCGTTCGTATCGCCATAGTCGGATTGTTTTCGTTATGCGTCGCCGCGTTCCATTGCCGCCTCCAACTGTTCGTCCTTGAAGCGGACAAACTCGGCAGCGGATTCGTTGCCGACAGCAAGCCCCTTTTCCTCGCAGTAACGGGCGTATTCCTCCTGCCAGTCGGCGGAGAAATGATTGACGTAATCGAGCCAGCCGTATTCGCCGCTCTGCATCTTCCCGACAAGCACCTCTTCGGGATAATATTCGTTTTGTGCCATAATCTACGGATTGATTGTTTTTACTTGTGAAGGGCTGCCGCACGGTTGCGCTCGCCGCTCTTCTTCTGTTCGTTCCACAACTCCTCGGTGTAGTCCTCTTCCGAAACGTAGTCAAGGTTGCCGTCATCGTCCATGACCCAGCAACCGTAGCACCCGAAGGTGTATTTGTCCCACTCTCGCTTGGGTTGGTTGCGCCATTGCTGCGCGTCGCCCGAACAGATGCGGATGCCGGTCTTGGCATGAAGGTCTATGCCCACTGTGGCAGGCTCGCCGTCCACGACGACCGTCAGCGGCTCGCCGTGCTGCATCCCGTTTACCTCCACTGCACCGAGGCGCATGACCTCGGCCAGCACTTTCAGGTTGCGTGCGATGATGGGCGTGGGGACATACATCACCTGTTTCGTCTCGGTGTCAATCTGCACGAAAGCCTTGCTGTTCCGGCCGTCCGCCATTTCCACGTCGGCGACAATCGCCTTGCCGTCGAGCAACTGTTTCTGCTGCGCTTCGTCATACCGTTCCAACGGAGAGGATTTCAGTGCCGGATAGAAGACCACATCCACCTGACCGTTGTCCATGCGGATAAAGGCAAAGCGGCTACGGCTCTCTATTTGCCCGCCATGCTCGTCCGTAACACGCACGGGAAGCACGGGAGAATGCCGACCATTGCAGATGTCGTCCAACACACGCATCGGCAAATCCTCGATCATCTCCCGTGTGAGACCGAATCGTTCCAGTGCCGGGAAGGGTAATTCATCAAATTCAATCTGAACTTTTTTCATACTATATTTATATTATAAAATTGTACTATACAAAGATAGAGACATCTTATTGTGACGAACAAAAATACAGCTATATAAACGGTTGTAATATGCTGTTTTTATCTTCATTAGTACAATTATCTAATCAAAATCGTACTAATAGACGCAAAATATCAAACCAATACAAGAAATGACGGCTGTTTGTTTCCGACATGAAAACTCCCGTTATAACTTTGCCGAATGAGAAAAATTTTACTGATAGCAATATCGGGTATTTCATTCTGCACGATGCCCGTTCAGGCGCAGTTCAACACGATTGCCAAGACACCAGAAAGATACAAGGTAGAAGCCTTGCAGGAGGGTATGAAAAAGCAGGAGCCGACACCCGAAAGCATGGCTCCTGCACAGGAGACTTCGACAAAACCTGCCGATGAAAGTAAGAAGTTGTGGATTGACCGTTATCTCAGCGTGTCTTATCCATTGCAGCGCATCAGAATTACATCGCCATACGGCTACCGGAAAGACCCGTTTACCGGGAAGAGGAAGTTTCACGGCGGTATCGACCTGCACGCACGGGGCGAGCAGGTATTGGCCATGATGGAGGGGGTGGTCATCAAAGTGGGACAGGACAAGACTTCCGGCAAGTATGTGACCCTGCGGCACGGAAATTACACCGTCAGCTATTGCCACCTTTCACGGGTGCTGGCCGCCAAGGGTACGGTAGTCCGTCCCCGTGATGCCGTCGGTATAACCGGCTCGACTGGACGAAGTACAGGCGAACACCTGCACATAACCTGCAAGCTAAATGGCAAGAGTGTCGATCCGTCGGTCGTTTTCGATTACATCAGGACTACACAGCAGGAGTGCATTTCAGCTTTGAGCAGACTGTTGTAAGAGTGTTTATGTCGCCAAACGCTAATCGAAAAGAGTGTCATTAGGTGATGTGGTTTTCGATTAAAACAGGGGACTTTTCATTTTGGAACTTATCGTAATTTTTTATTTGAATGATTGTGAAACCAAGACCGAGTAGGGAGATCGGACTCTAACGGTCTATCCCGTTGCGGGAGAGGACGCCTTCCGTGTAATAATGTTTGACTTCTCGCATCTCCGTGACCAAGTCGGCTATGTCGATCAATTCTGCCGGAGCGTACCGTCCCGTGATTACCAACTCTGTCCCGGAATGTCGTCGAGAAATCGCCGTCAATACCTCCTCAATAGAAAGCAACTCGTAATACAGGGCAATGGTTAGTTCATCGAGCACGACCAGATTATACTCTCCCGAAGCGAGAATTTGTTTGCAGCTTTCCAATCCCGCATAAGCTGCGTCAATATCTTCTTGTGCCGGCTTCTTTTCAATAAAGCACCCCCGACCGAATTGCTGGATGCGGACGTTGTTAAACAGATGTTCGATCTTGGTTTCATTATATTTCATGTTCTTTACGAATTGTCCGATGAAGACGCTTCCTCCGGCACACAAAACTCGAATGGCAAGCCCAAATGCGGCCGTTGTCTTTCCTTTCCCGTTGCCAGTATAGACATGTATATATCCTTTGTTTTCCATATTGTTGATTTATGATTGCAAATGTAATCCGTGTTATGGTTCGGCGGAAAGATGGGCAAAACAATAAGTATAGGTTTGAATCGTGCCATCCTCAAGCCGGATGTCATAACTTTGGCTAAAGGGAGTTCCCAGTCGGAAAAGTACGGGTGAAGAGAATATCGGTCCGTCGTAGCAGAACGTGTGGTATTCTCCGTTTTCTCCGTTGGGGTCCATTTCCTTGGGGAGAGAGGCAATAAAGTCGGCATCTACCTCGCGACCGATGGCATCCATTCCCAAGCCATCGGCTTGCGTGGTCACGATGACCGTCTTCAGTCCGGAAGCGAGGTATTGCTGCATGACGATTTCCGAGGAGACTACTCCCCATAACGGCTCCACAACCTCTATTCCGAGTGGAGCGAGTTGTCGCTCCCGGTAGGCACGGACATCGTGCAAGTAAATATCCCCGAAAATAAAATGGGTTACTCCTTGCTCCTTGAAATGTAGGGCTGCGCAAGTCATGGCCTCTGCGTAATTTTCAAGGTTCCCCTGGGGTGTGAGATTCACGATATGCAGGGGAATACCGATACTGTCTGCTTGTGCCTGAAGCAAGGGGAGTGGGATACCGTGCATGGTGGAGCGTTGCGAGTCACGATTGATTGTGGTGAGCAGGGCAACGATGTCGTATAGCTCCGATTGACGAGCTCGCCAAAGGGCATGCGCGGAGTCTTTTCCCCCGCTCCAGTTGAATACGGCTTTTATCTTTTCCATTCGATGTTCGTAAAACTTCATGCTTCCAATAACTCACTCGTTTTTGCCCAATAATAGTAGGCTTCCGGTAGGTTGCTTCTCAGCTTATTCAGTTTGTTGGGCAGCGAAGGTCGGATGACCATATCCTTTATATCGGCAGGGTTGTTGGAATAAGATTCTATTTCATTGATTCCCTTTTCAATTAACGTGGCTAAATAAGCCGCCCTTGCTGCATCAATAATGGCATGGTCTATCAGATAACGCTGATTGTACATGAATGATTTGACACGGATGATTCCGTCTTGTATCAGGTCGAAGTCTCCTTCTCCGGCTTTTCCCCGTGTGGAGATACAAAGTGCCGTTTGGCGGATGTCATTGAAAACTTGCCCTATGTCCGTTCCGAAAGACCGGTATGAAAGTTCGACCACCGCAATCTTACGGAACGCTTCTTTGGTAATCTGCAAGTCTGAAACATTTTCAAACAGCCGCCCCACATCATAAAGCTGTTTGGCTATCTCCATCGAACAGGACCTTCCATTCTTGTAATAAGGTATTCCAGTTGTGTTGGGAGCGAAAGCCGTCAGTTTATCGCCCAAAATATCTTCTGCGGACGGGACTGTTACCATCAATGGTTTTCCTTCCAACCGTATGAACGGGCAGTCGATAGCTATTTGTTGGGTACGGAAATAATGAATGTCCTCGTAGAGTACATCCAGCAGGATATAGGATTGTGCATCGGTGTCATTTCGGTAGGCAATCTGATAGAAAAACTTGGAATGGCTCTTGGGAATATCCGCATCATCCCGTTGCTTGCGTTCCACAAGTTCCAGATTGATGAAGCCGAAATCGGCAAATGATTTCAGATAGTCTTCAATGTTGGTTCCAGGGGGACAGATAACATCAATGTCGATTGACAGACGATGAGCAGATTTCCCAAGTATGAGCATAAGTGCCGTTCCTCCCTTAAAAACCAGTGGACACCCGGCTTTAACCAGCATTTCAAGCAGGGACAGGGCACGGATTACTTTCTCTATCAGATTTTTATCATTATAGTGCAATTCGGATGAAACCTGTTCGATCCATTCTGCCGTAAAACACTCCTTCTTTATCATTTTATGTTCAGATTTTCTAATATGGACAATATTTCTTCTTTTGCCTTACGTCTGCCGGCATACCTGAATAGCCGATTTCGATTGACAGCGTACAGGTTAAAGGCATTTTCAAAGATATGCTCGCTTTCACTACCTTGTAGGTAGAAGAAATCCGCATCCCTCAATATATCCACCAACAGCTTTTCCAGTGTAGGCATCGGTACATCTGATACTTTCTGCAAAGGAGCTTCCGAGACCAAATTTTTCACAAAAAAGACACGGCTGTCCATATCTACATATCGGTAAATCATATCTTTGTCCGGTCGCAGATAGACGTCACGGTTCCCGTCTTTCAAAAAGTTGAAAACCGTTTCTGCCGAATCCCTGTCTGTTTCCACATAGACAACACGGTTGGAAGAAAGGTGATGCTGCAAGGGTGCGATAATATCCCCCTGATAGACGCAGAACTTCGCAAATGGGAAATTGACCAGCAACGAATCGTAAATTTCTCTTACTTCACCTATGAGTTTAGGAACAAAGGGCTGTTTCATGACTTTAGCATACATTCCGCGTCCGGTTCTGACCAGTGCATTTTCATTCACGAGCTTGAACAGATACCATGACAAGGAAGACTTGCTTATACCAACCTTTTCGTGAAGATAGGCAAACAAGTCATCCATGCTGAAATCACGGTGTACTTCAGCGTATTCAAGTATGGATGTCGTTGTTTTATTACTCATATTATATCCTGTTTTTGCCTGCAAATATAGCAAATTTTCGGCACTATTCAGAAATAGTGCCGAAAATTTGTATTTATTTAAAACAATCTATATGTAAATAACCTTTTGTCATCATCTACTAAATATCGGCACTAAATTAAAATTGTGCCGATATTTAGTGGTTGTTCAATATTGTACAATGACAATTTACCAAATCGTATTTTCCTGTTTTATTGTTGTCACATCTCGTTTATCGGCAGGTCATTCTTTACTCTTTTCGTCGGCGAATGTAGGACGAAGCGCATAATCGCCAAGCCGCATTGCATTCGGATGACGAAAACAGACTGTTGCACGGTCGGTTTTCTATCCGGGTTTGGCTTATGATGCCACAGCTTCATCCTCTGGCTGCCTCAAAAAGCTGAAAACAAACCTGCACGGCAAACGAAAGCAGGGAAAAAGAAAAAATCAGCAGAAAAGTTCAACCAATTAAAAGTAAACAAGTATGGTAGAAGAAATTAGACAAGACGGCAAAGTGATATTGTCGAGCGAAGACGTTTTTTCCGTCCCTATGATTTTCAACAACCTTTGTGGAAAGAATTTCATTGGCAAAGAATACAAGGACTATATCAGGCATATAGCCTTTGAGGAAATGGGACTTAAGCCGGGCATCGTGTCCCATTATCGGGACGGTGTTCTATATAAGAACGGCACAATCCCGGAACTTTGAACAGGTAAACCCAAATAGGAACAGCAAAAATCAAAATTCATATAGATATGGAAACAACAACTATCCATCCGGCAGAAGCCTATCTCCGAAACGAGCAGAATCCCGCCTCTTTATATGTAAGGATTGCAGGCCAACGCAGGCGATTATTCATCAACCGCAATGAAAATGTTATCGGCATTATTGCGCCCAAAAAACGAAAAAGCGGGTACATCTTCACAGATTGGGCAAGCATTGAGAAGATATACTATCCGTCATCCTCTCCCGAAGATGCAGCGGACATAGAAAAGAAACTGGTCTTGAAATACCAGAAACTTGCCCGGCTTGCCACGCATACAAACGACTGGCTTCGCAAAATCGCTAATGCCGATTTGGATAAATCCCTTTACGAGAACCGCATCACGACCGGCACACGCATCGACGGCAAGTGTATCGGACTTGCCACCATCGAGAAGTATTGCGGCAGTTGGGATATGGCTCGTTTCAGAACGGCACTGAAGCAAGGCGAAAAGTTTTCCACCGGACGTTTCGACTTTTGTGGCTATGACGGTACGTTATGGTGTGAGCCGCGCGAAAACGGCGATATGGCGGCTGGATTCAGCAAAGAATACCGGAATTGCGGTAACGGCTACTATTATCTGCTTATCAACGATGAATACATGATAGGCTATGACATAGACTGAGTTATATGCAGGGTAAGGACAGACCGTATCGGGCAAAGTCTCGGTACGGTCTGATGTTCCCGTCCGCCAACGACCTTTTATAGAACTCCTGTTCTCCCTCTTATAGCCTTACATCCTGCGGCCAGTTTGCTTCAAGCAGCCTCACGCATTTTGTGTAACACCTTACATAAAGTGCGTGAAGCCCCTTTTTGCAAAAGGACGGACACGGACAGACTTGGCATTACAGGGGGCGGGATAAATCCTGCCCTCTGTAGTCCCAAGACAGTCCGTCGAAAAGTCCGTCCCGGCTGGCCGCCTTATTCTTTTACCCATAATCTTTCCTTTTTCTAACGGATTCCCATTAAACCCAAGTCCGCTGCCGTGCGACCTACGGGATAGAATTTTCCGCAAAGGTAACCGGCCGCTCCAATCTTGCCAAGGCCGGCGTGCCGCTGCGAGTGACACGTAAAAATCTTCCTCTCCGTCTGTCGAGCGTATTTTTTCGGATCAGCCTTGTCCGATTGTCCCTCACCACCTTCTGAAAGCAGAAAAATCTTCCCGGCGGTCGCAAACAGACCGAACAAAGGGAAATAAAAAGAAAGGTTAAATATGAGTTACAACAAATTGAAATCATTGGTGGCAAACGTGGAAGCGATAAAGACAGCGTTACAAATCCACATTCAAGGCAGACAAGCCACACCAGAGGAAAAAGAAACCTTATCCCAATATTCGGGGTTTGGCGGTATCAAGGAAGTGCTGAACATCGGCACGGACAAGCCTGTAAGTGGCGACATGGAAGAACCGATAAGGCGGTTGCAGGAACTTATCGACACCTATCCCTATTTCACGGAAGCCATGAAAGCCTCTGTCCTGACAGCGTTCTACACCCCGAAATTCCTTATTGATGTAGTCGCAAAGCAGATACACGCCACATTCAAGGACAATGAGCTGCAAATGCGCTCATTCCTCGAACCGAGTGCAGGCATAGGCGGTTTCCTCCCGGTAGCCATGTCCGACACCTGCGACTATGCCATTGAAAAAGACCCGGTTTCGGGTCTGATACTCTCCCTGCTGAATGACAACACGGTTACACGGACAGCCGGGTTTGAAACGATAGACGAACAGGGCTTTGAACATACGAAATTCGATGTCATAGCCTCCAACATCCCTTTCGGCAACTTCCGGGTTTTCGATGCGGAACTCTGGAAGAAAGGCGGCATATACGAACAGGCCACCAAGACCATACACAACTACTTTTTTGTCAAGGCTTTGGAACTTTTGAACGAGGGCGGCCTGCTGGCTTTCGTCACATCAAGGGGCGTGGCCGATACACCAAGCAACAAATTCGTGCGTGAATACCTTGTGAACCATGCCGATTTGATTAGTGCTATCCGTATGCCCGACACGCTTTTCATGCACACAAGCGGCATCGAGGTAGGCAGCGATTTACTGGTATTCCAAAAGCATACGCACAAGGCGGCACTCTCGCAGAGGGAACAGCTCTTTTTACAGGTCGGCAGGGAGAAGGCAGATACGACAGGCACAATGACTGAATACGCCAACAAACTGTTTACGTTGCCGAAAACCACCCTTGCAACAGGCAGCCGCATTGCGATGAACCAGTACGGCAAGTATGTACGCAAATACCAGTGGCAGGGTGATGAAAACGCCATGTCGCAGTATCTCGCCGCATTGCTGAAACTCGACTTTGGCCGCTATTTCCGCAAAAGCCTTTTCACAAGTGAGGGACAGGACGGCATACACACGCAAATGTCCCTTTTCGGCAGTGTGGCCGTTAAGCAGCCACCAAAAGGCAGACGAGCCTACACGGACGAGCCGGAAGTGTGGATGAAAGAGGGTGCAATGGTACTGTTCGAGGGGCAGGTGGGCATTATCCAATACCGCAAATCCGAACTATACCAAGAGACGGCCACCGATTTTGTCCCGGTGGACGAGGGAAAGGTGAACACGGAGAGGGCTAACGACTATTTCTCTATCCGCAAGGCATACTTTGAACTTGCAATCAAAGAGCAGGAGGAACAGACGGAACAGCCGCATTTGCGTGAACGGCTGAACGCTTGCTATGACGCATTTGTAGCCAAATGGGGCTTTTTCCACTCCAACGACAACAAGGAGTTTATCATGCTTGACAGCCTCGGCGTGGAAGTGTTCACGATTGAAATGCAGCTCAAGGGCGACATATTCAAAGCCGACATCATGCGTGAGCCTGTAGCGTTCAAGAAGATAGACACGACCGTGCAACTGACACCGGGCGAAGCGTTGGCAAGCTGTCTGAACTTTTACGGCTGTGTGGATATGGGCTATCTGACACAGACCACAGGCAAAGACGAGGACGAGGTTATCGACGACCTCAAAGGCAAGATATTCTACAACCCTGCCATCGGAGAATGGGAACACAAAGGCAAGTTCATAGCCGGAAACGTCATCGCCAAAAGCAAGGAAACAGGCTCTTATCTTCCCGATCTCACAGGCAAGGAAAAGGACTGGGCGGAAACCGCTGTAAAGGCATTGGAGGAAGCCATGCCCGAAGCGATACCCTACGAGGAACTCGACATCAACATGGGCGAGCGTTGGATTGACACGAAGCTGTACGCCGATTTTGCCACAGAACTTTTCGGAACGGAAACCGATGTGATGTATTTTGACGTGAACGACACCTATTTAGTGCGGCTACAAGGATATTCACCTGTAGTCTATAACACCTATTCCGTAAAGAATTACAACGGAGAGGACTTGTTTGTACACGCCCTGCAGGACACCGTACCCGAAATAACCAAAGAAATAGAGCGGAACGGCGAAACGGTACGAGTGCCGGACGAGGAAGCCATACAGGAAGCGGCCACCAAGATACAGGAGATAAGAAACCGTTTCAACCAGTGGCTCGACTGTCAGCCGATAGAGGTAAGGGACGAATTGGTAAGGGTGTACAATGAGCGGTTTAACTGCTATGTCCGTCCGCATTATGACGGCTCGGCACAGACCTTTCCGCAGCTCTCTTTCGAGAATTTTCCGTATGACAGCCTCTATCCCTCACAGAAAGATGCCATTTGGATGATTAAGCAGAACGGCGGCGGTATCTGCTGGCACGAGGTAGGCACAGGCAAGACGATGATAATGTGCGTTTCCGCTTACGAAATGAAACGCCTCGGATTGGTGCAGAAACCGCTCATTATCGGCTTGAAAGCCAATGTTCACGAAATAGCCGACACGTTCCGCAAGGCTTACCCCTCGGCAAAGGTGCTTTATCCGGGCAAGGAGGATTTCACCCCTGCCAACCGCAAAGAGGTATTCTCGAAAATCAAGAACAACAACTGGGACTGTATCATTCTGACGCACGACCAGTTCGCCAAAATACCGCAATCGGAACAGACCATGATAGACATATTCACCGAAGAACTGGCCGATGTGGAGCGTAACCTTGAAGTGTTGGAACAGTCCACCATGCGCTACCGCAGCGGAAAGATGCAGGACGGTCTGGAGAAGCGCAAACAGAACCTCACGGCCAAACTTAAGGAGTTGCGAATGAAAATGAACGACCGGAAAGACGATACAGTCGATTTTCACTCGATGGGCATAGACCACATATTTGTCGATGAATGCCACATTTTCAAGAACTTAATGTTTCAGACACGCCACACGAGGGTTGCCGGTATCGGCAACACCAAAGGCTCGCAAAGGGCGATGAACCTGCTGTTTGCCATCCGTGACATTCAGCACCGGACAGGACGTGACCTCGGCGCAACATTCCTTTCGGGCACGGTGGTTGTGAACGCCCTGACCGAACTGTATGTGATGTTTAAGTACCTTAGACCAAGAGAATTGCAACGTCAGCAGATTTCTTGCTTCGATGCGTGGGCGGCGATATTCACACAGAAGACAGCCGACTATGAACTGAACGTGACAGGTGCAATCAAGCGCAAAGAGCGTTTCCGCACCTACATCAAAGTTCCTGAACTGGCAATGTTTCTGCGTGAGATTACCGACTACCGCACCGCCGACATGATAAACCTCGATGTACCGGATAAAAACGTGCGCTTTCTCTCTCATGCGCCCACTATCCAACAGGAGGAGATGATAGACCGTCTGGTTTCCTTTGCACATAGCGGACAGTGGGAGGATTTGGGACTTGATACGCCCGAACCTGACAATCTCGATAAGGCTAAAATGTTGGTCGCTACCAACGTGGCACGGAAAATGGCTCTCGATATGCGTTTGTTGGGCGACAAGTTCAGCGACGATGCAGACAACAAGGCCTCTATCTGTGCAAGGACAATCTATGACTATTATGTGAAATCGAACGCCAACCGGGGTACGCAGTTCGTGTTCAGCGACCTCGGCACATACAAGCCGAATGAGTGGAACGTATATACCGACATTAAAGAGAAGTTGGTGAACCTCGGCATTCCGGCCGATGAAGTGCAGTTTATCCAGTGCGCCACCACCGAAAGGGCAAGAAAACGCCTGTTCGAGGACATGAACAACGGTAAGGTGCGTGTGCTTTTCGGCAGCACCACCATGTTAGGCACAGGGGTGAACGCCCAGCAGAGGGCTGTAGCGGTGCATCATTTGGAGATTCCCTGGCGACCGGCTGACATGGAGCAGCGCAACGGCAGGGCGGTACGCAAGGGCAACACCGTGAAACTGTGGGGCGGCAACGTGGTAGATGTGGTGATATACGGCACGGAAAAGACACTTGATGCCTACAAATTCAATTTGCTGAAAAACAAGCAGATGTTCATCAACCAAATCAATAACGGCACAATAGCCGTGCGCCGTATCGACGAGGGCGGCATGGACGAGGACAACGGCATGAACTTCGCCGAGTTCGTGGCTGTCCTTTCCGGCAATACAGATTTGCTGAACAAGGCAAAACTTGACAACAAGATTATGCAGTTGGAAAAGGAACAGGCCATTTTCAAGAAAGAACGCGTCCGTGCCGAGCGCAAAATAGCTTCCAATCGTGAAGAGGTTGAAAAGGCACGGCGTACAAAGGCCGGTTTCATCAATGATTGGGAATACTTCAACTCTTACGAGGGCACAAAGGTAACGCAGCTTCTCAACCTGCCACAAGCCACAGCCGAGGAAACAGGCCGGGAATTACACCGCATCGCTAAAACCTACCGTAGCGGAGCGTATGGCACGATTGGTACGTTTGCAGGGCTGAATTTGCTGGTACGCAGCGAGTACAGCATAAACGGCACATTTGACCGAAACACGTTCTTTGTCGAGGGGACAAGCGGGCTTAAATACCGTTGTGGACTGACAGGTGCGTTACCGCTTGGCTTCGTGGAATCTGCTCAATATCCGCAGGCTACACTAAACAAATTGCCCTCGCTTATTGAGAAACAACAAAAGACGGTGGAGCGGATTGAAAGCGAAATCCCCATATTGCAGGACATCGTTGGCCGCCAATGGAGCAAAACAGATGAATTGGTAAAACTCAAACTGGAATGCAAGGAGCTGCAGCGGAAGATTGACGAAAGTCTTAAGGATGCGGAACGCTCTCTAACCCCTCCCGAAACAACGGCTACCAAATACGAACCTGCTACTAAGGCCGCTTAAACCATAATCATATCTTAACCTTTTTCCCTCTGTTCGGTTGTGAGAACCCGGCAGAGGGATTTTTCTTGTGTTCCCCGATCTGACAGCGGCAATATCCGTTTATATGCTCCAAGAGGCTACTTTACTGTTATACAACCGATACTAAATGTAGTATATACTAAGGTTAGTAAAGTAGGATATTAGGAAATATCACATCGGAAATGATAGAATGCAACTACATTTAGTCAATCAGTATTTTAGTATAGTAGTAGATACTACAATACTAAAATATAAATAAGTAGTAAAATAGTATGCACTAATCGTAGTAAATACTAAAAATAGTAGTATCTTTGTATCAGATATAAAGATATGAAATTATGACAAAAATAATCGCAGTTTTGAACCACAAGGGTGGTGTCGGAAAAACGACTACTACCATCAATCTTGCTGCCGCATTGCAGCAGAAAAAAAAGCGAGTGTTGCTCATCGACATGGACGGTCAGGCGAACCTCACGGAATCCTGCGGTCTCTCCATCGAAGAGGAACAGACGGTGTACGGAGCGATGAAAGGCGAATATCCCTTACCGGCATTCGAGCTGGGAAATGGTCTTTCCGTTGTTCCGTCCTGCCTTGATTTGTCAGCGGCGGAATCCGAGCTTATCAACGAGCCGGGACGGGAACTGATACTGAAAGGCCTGATTGCAAAATTGCTTGAGAGCCGGAAATTCGACTATATCCTGATTGACTGTCCGCCCTCGCTGGGTTTGCTGACGCTGAACGCCCTCACATCGGCGGACTTTCTGATTATTCCGGTACAAGCACAGTTCCTCGCCATGCGCGGAATGGCGAAGATTACAAATGTGATCGAGATTGTCAAAACCCGTTTGAACCCGAATCTGAACATCGGCGGAATTGTCATCACACAGTTTGACAAGCGCAAGACGCTCAACAAGAGTGTAGCGGAACTCATCAGCGAATCGTTCTGCGACAAAGTGTTCAAGACCGTCATCCGGGACAATGTGGCATTGGCCGAAGCTCCGATAAAGGGTCTGAACATCTTTGAATACAACAAGAACAGCAACGGGGCAAAGGACTACATGGAGTTAGCAAAAGAAGTGTTGAAATTAAAGTAAAAACGATATGAGCAAAAGTGATTCATTGAAAAACGGCATGAGAAGCGGACTGGACGGCTTGCTGTCATCCACCGGGAAGTCCACGCAAAAGAAAGAACCTGCACCGGTCAAAACGGAAAAAGAGCCTGCTGTGCATTGCAATTTTGTTATCGACAAAAGCATCCATACCCGGATGAAATACCTCGCTATCGAAAAGAATATGTCGCTCCGAAATATTGTGAACGAGGCGATGAAGGAATATCTGGAGAAGCACGAGAAATAACCAGGGCGGCTTGCCGCCCAATCGACTTTTATACCAAATACCGCTATCTTATGACACACGTCCACAAGGTAGCGGTTTTCCCATTTATATCCCCTGACAGTTTACCTGTTCTATTCGCCTCTTATAGCTGCAAGGCTGCATTTCCCTTTCTATCCATTCCGCTTACCGCTTGTCCGGTCTCGTTCCTGCCATCGCCGGTTGGTTTTCCAGACGCAAATTTGGACTGCCGCGCTTGATTTCACCGCTTTGAAGTGCATTTCTCGTAAAATTCTTCCTTTCCTTGAAAGAGTAATTTTCCGGAAAAAGCGTTGAAAATAGCTTGTTCGTCAGTCCCTTGAAGCATCTGTAAATCCCAAGCGGTTCAGGCAGAAAAAAGAACCGAAAAGAGGGATAAAAAAGAAAATCAATTCAATAACAATTAAATTTTATGATTATGGCAACAACAGCAGCAGCCCAAGCAGTAGAGAAGAACATCACATCGGTAGCATTGGCAAACATTCAGCCAAGTAACTACAACCCACGCAAGAACTTTGACGAGACAAGCCTTGCGGAACTTGCCGAGAGTATCCGTCAGCAGGGAGTGCTTCAGCCTATCGGTGTGCGCCCCATTGCGGACAACCGTTTCGAGATTGTCTTTGGAGAACGCAGATACCGTGCTTCCCTCATGGCTGAATTGACGGAAATTCCGGCTACCGTCATGGAAATTTCCGACGAGACAGCCGAGGAAATGGCAATCACCGAGAACCTGCATCGCAAGGATGTTACCCCGATTGAGGAAGCCAACGCCTACCAAAAACTCATAGACAGCGGTCGCCACGATGTCCAATCCTTGACCGTGCAGTTCGGCAAGACGGAAGCGTATATCCGTACACGACTTAAATTCGTTTCCTTGATACCCGAAATCGCCTTGCTGTTGGAGCAGGACGAAATCACAATCAGTGTGGCAAGTGAAATCTGCCGTTATGGGGAAGAGATACAGCGTGAGGTGTACGACCAACATCTGAAAGAGGGAGTGCAGTACAATAGTTGGCGAGGCATGAAAGCCTCCGAGGTGGCACAGAGCATCGAACGGCAATATACCGCAGACCTCAATCGCTATTCATTTGACAAAACCCTTTGTCTTTCATGTCCCCACAATACCAATAACATGATGTTATTCTGTGAGGGTAGTTGCGGAAATTGCGCCAACCGTGCTTGCTTGGTGGAAATGAACACATCGCACCTTACCGAAAAGGCTATGCGGCTCATGGAACAGCACCCTGCCGTTCCCCTCTGCCACGAAAGCTACAATTACAATGAAGCCGTCATCGACCGACTTACCGCTATGGGCTACGAGGTGGAAAGCCTTAAAACCTATGCAACGAAATACCCCGAATGCCCCCAAGCTCCTCAAAAAGAGGATTACGATACCACCGAGGAATACGAGGAAGCAGAAAAGGATTACGAGCAGAAATTGAACGGCTACACCGAGAAATGCGAAGCAATCCGCACCCGAAGCGAAGCAGGAGAAATCTCCCTCTATCTCCGTATCGAGAGCAACGACATTACACTGTGCTATGTTGCAAATACCGCTACCACCGCAAACGGTACGGCAACCGAAATGCCGCTTTCACCTATCGAGAAGTTGGAAAAGCAGGACAAACGCAACAAGGAGATTGCCCTCGAAAAGACCGTTGAAGACACCAAAAAGCGGATTTTAGAGGTCGATATGTCAGAACGCAAATTTGGACAGGACGAGGAGAAAATGGTGTATTTCTTCCTGCTCTCCTCACTCCGCAAAGAGCATTTCAATGAGGTAGGCATTGAAGATAAAGGCTCTTATTACTACCTTACGAGCGAGGACAAAATGCGCATCATCGAGAACCTTACCGCCAAGCAGAAAGCCGTTATCCGCAGGGATTATCTGATTGCCAATTTCAAAGACGCATTCGGCAACAACGTCACTGCCTCCCTGTTGCTTGACTTCGCCCAAAAGCATATGCCCGAAGAACTTGCCAATATCCAAGACGGATATAATGGAGTGTACGAAAAGCGACACCAACGCATCGAGGAAAAGAAAGCCGCTTTGCAGGAACAAGCCACGCAGGAAGCGGAACAACCCGATGAACCGCAACCCGAAGCGGAAGCACAGACCGAACCGCAAGCGGAAGAAATAGCTGCCTGACAAATGTTGTCATAACGGATAGGGGGAGGGAGAAATCCGCCCTCTATTCATTTTTGTATGCTCCGGACAAAGGACCCAAGTACCTCTTTTAACTTTCTGACGAACCCGTCACCACCCGCCCTTCCTCCATTCATAACGTCCGTTCCCTCTCTTTTTTACCATTTTCAACTTCCCTTTTATAACGTTTCCCCGGCTTCATTCCCTGTCAGTCCGTCCCGGTTTGGTTTTATCAGATGCAAAGGTCGGCCGTCGCGCTTGATCCGGCGGCTTAAAGTGAATTTCCTGCAAATTCTTCCTTTCCTCAGAAAGAGTAATTGACAGGAAAAGCCTTCCGTATGAAGCTGTACCGACAACCGTGTACCGCATCCATAAAATCCCAAAGCGGTTCCGACAGAAAGGAATCGAACGGAGGGAAGAAAAAAACAAATCATTAAAATTCAAGATTATGGACAATATCAAGGAAAGCAAGGAGTACCAGCTCGCCAAAGACTGGGAAAGAGCAGTGAACGATTACGGCTTCAACCCCAAACGGTTTGCAGCCGCTATCCCCGAAATGCACCCCACACTGCAGCAAAGCCTTTACCGACTGGTCAAGGAGTGTATCGTGGTCATGGCGGACGAGACACGCAACTACGATGACCGCAACCGTGCATCGCACGAGGAAGCGAAGTGCATCATGGAATACCTCAAGGTTCACGGGAAACACATCCCATTAAGATAACAGACGTATGAAAACGAAAGAACTACAATTTGACGGCAATATCTACATCTGCCGTATCGTGAAATCCAACGAAGGTGAAGAACTACTTATCGGCTCTACCGCTCTGCTCGATGCACTTCATCCGGGCAGTTTCGAGGACGAAAACGAAGGTTTTGCAAGTAAGGAAGCCGAACAAATATATGACGAGGTTTTCTTTTTTACCGATGCGAAGACCCTCAAATTACCGGACGATGAACTCATCACGGAATTAAAAGAGGATAACCCCGAATGGTTCAACTAAAACAAGTCAACAATCATCTAAACAACAAAATCATGAACAAAGAGTATGTAATGCACATTGCACAGACCATCAAAGAACAGTTGGTATCACTTACACCCATGCCCATTCTCATGTCGTGGGGAATCGGCGAGTTTGTCGCTACGGTATTCCGGGAATTGCCGGCACTGCGGATCAAAGTAAACGGACGGTTACACGCCGGATATGTCGTTATCGCTCTCAACGGCTCCGATTATTATGAAGTATATCTACTGAAAGAGAACGGTGCGGAGTGCGTCAATGAGGAAGTATGCTTCGACGAGTTGGGCGATGTCATTGACCGAGCCGTCGAAAGCGGTACAGACAAAGAGGAATACGATAAATTCTGCGACCGGCAACTTGCCGAACTTTTAAGCGGTACACGAGCCTAAATAAGTGAACTACCATATAAATAACACTGCCCTCATTTTCACGCGGGCAGTGTTGTTTGTATGAGGTTGGATGCGTCCAAGCCGCAATATCCTATTATAAACTTACTTTTGAAATTCTTGTTCCACTTTTACCGTTACATACATCTGGTTACGGCTTGTGGGATTGTCCGGCTCCGTCATTTCCAATATCCCCCTTGTAGTTCCTTCGGTAAATGTTGCCGCCCTTGCCACTTGGCAAAGACGAGTCTGATACGGACACCGGAATACGAAAAATACGGAATAATACCCACGCGGCACCATAATATGTTGACATTCCGTCCTGTATCTCCTGTATTTTTTCGTACCTTTGCGGCACAAAATGTATATATATGGAACAACAGGTTATCCCATCGGATTATACACAATATGCAGAGGCAGTAGAGATAATCAAACATGCCATCGAACGCTGCCGGTATAGAAGTGCGGCTGCAGTCAACAAAGAAACTCTCTCGTTGTATTTTGGAGTGGGTAAATTCGTGTCTGAAAATTCCCGCATCGGCTGTTGGGGTACTAAAGCATTGCCTACCATATCAAAGCTCCTTCAACGGGAGTTGCCCGGTCTGCACGGCTTTTCTGAATCGGGGTTGAAACGGATGCGCTCATTCTATGAAGAATGGAGGACATTCTTAATTCGTCCAACAGTGTTGGGCGAATTGGAAAACCATTCGTCGAAAAAGGGTACGGATCTAATTCGTCCAACGCTGTTGGACGAATTAGATATTGACGAGCATCTCCTGCTGCAACTCATCGGGCAACCGTTCAATACCGAATTTACTTGGGACGATTTTGTCAAGATCAGCTTTTCGCATCATATCGAAATCCTGACCCGTTCAAAAGACATCGCGGAACGGTTGTTCTATATCCATTGTGCCGCTCAAAATGCGTGGTCATTGTCCTCTCTCAAAAATTACTTGAAAGAAGACATCTATTCAAATCGCGGCTCTTTGCCAAGCAACTTCCTTCAAGTGCTGCCCGAAGCCACTTATGCCGTAAAAGCGGCATTGGCGTTCAAGGATGAGTATATGCTCGAAATGGTTAATTTGGAGAATGTGGGAGAACGTGAACAGGACTGGAACGAAAAGGTCATCGAAAACCAAATCGTAGCCAACATCAAGCAATTCATCCTCCGTTTTGGAAACGACTTCACTTTTATCGACAGTCAGCATCGCCTGATAGTTGCCGGAGAGGAAATGTTTGCCGACCTTGTATTCTTCAACAGGGAGCTGAATGCCAGCGTAATCGTCGAGCTGAAACGGGGCAAGTTCCGTCCGAATTATCTCGGACAGCTTAGTGGCTATCTGACTGTATATGATATGACCGACAAGAAACCGCACGAGAACCCTTCAATCGGTATCGTCTTGTGTCAGGATGCTAACCGCCAATTTGTCGAAATCATGGTGCGCGACTATGATAAGCCTATGGGCGTGGCGACATATCGCACAGCCCAAGAAATGCCTGAAAATCTACGCAAGACTCTACCGGACATCGACAAATTACAGAATTTGCTGTCCGAAAATGATTCCCAATCGGAAACTGTCAGATAATTCATTTACGTCCGCAAAACCGGCTTTATGCCCACAAGATTTTGGGTAACTGAAATTGAATATAAAAATCCCTGCAATAACCACGAAATTATTGCAGGGATTTTGATTTATTTCGCCCCACGCTTGTTCAGTACATCCGCTATCATGTCTTTTACGTCCTGTCCGACTTGTATGAAATTTTTATACAAGATGCGTTCCCGTTCCTCCCTCGACTTGAAAGTGTAGAACTTCGGTAGAGGTACATAGGCCGCTTCCTCCGCTTTTATCTCCCTCATATCGAAATCCGTCTTGCAGAAGAACTTTGTAGTCTTGAACTCTTCCGATTCCTGAATGTTCATCGAGCCTCCCGTACCGGTTTTCGTCTTCACGAAATCCCTGGCCGTCTGTCCGCAAATCCATCCCGTCGCCATATCCGAAATTTTCGAGGCGGGTACAAGGCTGTCCATGTTCTCATTGAGATTGATACTCGTTTTGTCCCGGTCGATGGTTACACCTTTCTTAACTTGTACCACTTTACCGAAAATGTCATTCGACAGCCATTCCAATGTCTCTTTCGAGCGAGCCGAACCGCTCACCACGTTACCCACCGTCGTGATGATTTTTTGCATTCCCACTTTTCCGTAGTCAGCCTCCAACTGCGGCAACTCCTGAAAACCCAATGTCACGCTTACCTTGTTGCTTCTCGCCGTACCTATCAGTCGGTCTATCTTGTGGAAATACAGTGTCGGCAGCTCATCCACGATGATGCTGACCGGAATATTCTTCCCCTGCCCGGTGTTCACACGGGTAACGAGACGGTTCAATATCAGAGCGTTCAACGCTCCGATGATACTTTCCATTTCCGGATCGTTGGCTATCAGCAGATAACTGGGTGACTTGGGGTCACTAACTTTCAGGTCGAAGTCGTCCCCATCCTTGTGGAATATCCAGTAGGATTCTTTGGTGGCCAAACGGCTGGTATAGACACGCAGCGTACCTATCATACCTTCCAACTGCTCCATCGCCTTGTTCTTGAAGGCCGTCTGGAACGGGCCGAGCAACGGCGCGACCTCGTTGTCCGTCTCCAGTACCTCAAAAATAGTCTGGTAGCTCTCATTGAGAAATGAAAGGATATGCGGCATATCCGAGTATTTTCCCAGCCAATAGGCAGGTTCCACGATGCTGCCACCCTCACGGTCACGAACGACACCCGTCGGCTTCCAGAACTTCGTCTGCGGATCTTGCCGTTTCTCCGCATACAGTTTCTTTCCGTTTGCATCGTAGGGTTCCCGCTCGTAGTTCACGAAAAAGTAGATACAGGCGGCAAGAAAGTTCACGGCAGAAGTCTGAAAGAACTGGTCACTGCCTCCGCCTCCCTCTTTCTTGCCTTTCTGCAGGGATTCCAACAGGGTTTCCGCCGTTTCGCTTGCCGCCGCAAGATTATTGATGTACTTTGCCTGAATGGGGTTCACCCGTTTGCTGTACTCCACATCCACGAAGTTGATGATGTTGAACTTACATCCTTTTGGCACTTTGCCGAGCTTCTGGTTTTTCTTGTAATGATAGTAAAGTTTAGTGGCAAGTGTCGGAAATTTGTAGTCATAGACCACCATCGCAAAGCCCTTGGCACTATGTTGGCGGATGAACGGTTCTATGATGCTGAACGTCTTACCGCTGCCCGGAGTTCCGACTACCCATGTTCCTCTGAAACAGTTGCTTATCGACACCCATCCCTTGCGAAATTTACCTTTGTAATAGTACCGCATCGGTATATTCACGCTATACTGGTTCTCAACCTTCTCTTCGCTCTGCTCGAAACTTTCATTCTCGAAGTTGAACCGGTCTTTACCCAGTCCCTCCTTTATGAACTTCGAGATGTTATCCAGTGCGATATGTACCAATATCACACCGACAAGCGTGGTCGCCATGTAGAAGATGATATTTAGTGGCAACGTGTAGAGCCTCGTTTCCATCGGATGATGGTACAACCACACGGAGAACACAATCAGGAACAGTCCGCTGATTAGCGGATATAACACCTGTCTCCGGGCATCGAACTCCAGATGCTTCTTGTTCCTCGTGCCGATACAGGTGATGCAGATAAGCAGGAACGTCGCAATCTTGCTGTACACAAGATTACCGTCATTGTAAATCATCCACCGCTTGATGCGCCCGTGAATATCAATCAGTATGCCACCCCAGTGGTCGAGCATGGCAGGGTCGATGGCATACTCGAAGAACTCCATCAGCACGGAGATATAGATGACCGCACGGAATATCTTGTAGAACCCTTGTAATTCTTTGCTTTCTTCCATTGTCTTTGTACTTTCCCTCTTTTCGTTCCTACCTGTTCAGTGTGATAATCGGCCTCACCTTGTGTGCCTGTATCTTCGGGGTCTCCTGCATCGCACCGCTTCCTGTGGAGTAAAGCCATGCTTTCGCCGTCTCTTGTCCGGACACTTCCGTCGATGTCCAGTACCAGCAGTCGTTTTCATCCAACGGCAGCGGATGGCCGCCACACCGTTCGATGACAGGATTGACGGTTTCCCGGACGGCATACAGCAGCCGCATTTGTGCCACCGACGGGATATAGGCACTCTGTCCGTACCGCCACAGGTCGAAGACCGCTTCCGCCATAGGCGAAGCCGTCTCCCTTGTGTCGTACAGCGAAAAGGTGTTCATGTTCCCGTCCAATGCCCCGATGTCGGCCGACGTCCCTTGTGCGACACCGAGGCTGTCGGCGAATGCCACCGGAGCGATGTCCCACAGGTAAACCGCATAGCCGTTCCCTTCCGTACCTTCACGGCGTTCGGTATCAAAGACAACCGCTATTGCCCGCTTCCCCGATTGTTCATACTGCGCATAGGACAATGCCGTGCCGTCCTCGCAGAGAATATGCCCCGGACGTACCGCCGTATCGGGTACGTCGATATGAGCGTCACAGGCAGCGCACAATACCGCCGCCACTGCCATTGCAAACCATTGAATCTTTCGTATCATGTCATTTCCGTTTTTTGTTTTTCCTTTATTTTATCGGCAGTTTTACACCCAGCACGATACCTGTCCGCAGCAAATCCGCCCCTTTTATCATCATGTCACTCTTGACCTGCCAGAACAGTGTGCATCCCGACCGCAGTACATAATTGTGCTCGTAACCCACATGGATTCCGGCAAGAAACTTGTTCGTGTCGCTTCCTGCCGAAGCTCCGATACGCAAGTTGCCGTAATGGTTGCGTCCACGCACCACACAAGGTTTGTACGCCACACCGAAACCATAAGTGCGGTAGTTGCGCCAGAAGGATTCCGGACAAATATGACCGCAAGATTTACATTCCGTCCATTTCAGATAGCCGTTGGCGAAGAACTCCCACGCATGACGGTAGTTCATTTCATGCTCGTAAGCAAGCGTTACGTCCATGCCGTTCTCATACAGCAATCCCACGCCGAGCGAGAGGCGGCCGCCGTTGCGTTGCGCATGGGCATTGGTGGCAAACCCTATGCAGACAAGCATCAGTAACAAAACTATTTTCAACGTCTTTTTCATCGTCATTCCTCCTCCAATAAAGCTGTGTTAAATGAATCAGCCGACAGCACATCCTCGTAGTCGATGTTAAGGCTGATATTGCGCCCGCTGATTTGTTGTTCCGTCATTTCGATGGTCAGCAGCTTGTCGTTCGGAAAGGTCATCTTTTTCACGACAATCACATTCCGGTAGCCGTGCTTGAACGTCTTGCCATGTTCCAATACCAGGGCAGGCGTCAGCTCGATGGTCTGCGCGTTAGTTGCCTTCGAAAGTTTCTTGTCCGACAGTTTCACCCGTATCTCGTCGATGTCGAAACGGATGTTCGTTTTGTTCTCGATGGAAAAGTCGATGAAGAAGTAGTCGCCCACCGAGTAAATGTTGTTCAGGCGCATTACCATTCGGTGCGCCTTGGTCGCCACGTTGCGGATTTTCGCGGGCGAGTTCCACACCCGTCTTGCAAAACGCACCATGTCGGCTGTGGACATCGAGACCGTAGGATTGTTGTAGGCATCCCGTTCCTGTAGCTGAATTTCCTTGTCTGCCACCGCCTCGCTTATCCGCGTGGTGTAGATGAGTGCATACTGCGTGCGATAGCGTTCCGTTACGATGGTGACGATGGCCAGCACTTCACCGTCCTCGTGTCCCGTCTCTTTGGGCTTCAACCGGATGATGTTTTCAATGGGTTGGTCGCCCGCCACCTTGTCGGTGGAAATGTCCACGAAGCGGACCGGCTCCGATGCTGTGATGACGGTCGTTACCTGTTCATTGACCGTCAGCCGTTCCATCTCTTCGTATGTACGCTGAGCCTGTGCGTCCCGTGCGGCAAAAAGTCCAGCCGCCAGAAGAAATGCCGTTACAATTATTTTCCTGTTCATATCGTTTCTGTTGATATTTTTTATTTCTTTATTTCCCTTATTTCGCTTTCTTTAATCCCATGACCACGTTCCAGTTCCTCCCGAATCCGTCGTCCGGCAATTTCGCAATACGTCGGCTCAATCTCGAATCCGATGTAATGCCGTCCCGTGCGGATGGCGGCAATGGCGGTCGTACCCGAACCGATGCAGTTGTCAAGCACCACATCGCCCTCGTTGGTATAGGTGCGTATCAGGTACTCTATCAAGGCTACCGGCTTCTGTGTCGGATGATAGAATGCTCCTGTCTTGTGTTCCTTGGGTATGGAAATGACAGAGGTCGGGTACTTGTCTTCGGCAACACGTACCGGAGCCAGTTTCATTTCACCGTAACAGCGGTTCGTGAAACCGTCCGTCTTGCGCCGTCCATGATTTTTCCGTTCCGGTGGACACGGCATCATCTGAGGATGATATACCGGCTGACGGTCGTAGAACACGATGATATCCTCATGCTGGCGTAGCGGCATCCGGTTGGCATTCAGGTGACCCGTTACCCGGTCTTTCCGCCACACGAGGTTATACCGCCACATCCGGGGTTGCGAGAGCATGAGCCGCGCCGAGAAGATGCCCTGCGCAAAGAGGATAACGGGGCTTCCCGGCTTGGTAATCCTGCGGTACTGTTCCCACAACGCTTCGAGCGGTATCTGCCTGTCCCAGTGTGCCGCCTTGTTGCTACGGTTCAACACGCCGTAAGGCAAATCCGCTATCACGGCATCGACACTGCCGTTCGCCATGAGCTTCATGCCCTCGATACAGTCCATATTATATATGTTGTCAATCTCTATCATGTTTTCCGTTTTTACTGTTTCTCACGTCCGTTCACCAGATAGACGAAAGTGCCGTATTTCAGCTTTACCTTATTCTTTTTGATAGCCTTGCCGATGGCGTTGCTCGTTTTCTGGTAGGCATTCGTAGCAGCTTGCATTCCCCATTGCGAGAGACTGTTGCCGTAACTGCCGGTATTCATGTTCAGATTCCCCGACACCGCACCGCTTGCCACATCCTTGCTCGTTTCCCGGAACTGGCTGTTCGGTACATAAAGCCCTTCCATGCCGTCCGTATCGTAAAGGGACAGGCTGACCTTCACCAGTTCGTCCTCGATGAGAATGCTGGTGATGTTCCCCTTCACACGCCCCGACGAGAAGCCGCTCATGGTGGCATACAGATACGACCCTCGTTTGACCACGCACTCGTTGATCTCCACGTCGTCGAGCAGACGCAACCGCACACGCGAGCCGTCCATCGCCTTGATGTCCTCGTCGATAATGGCCTTTATCAGTTTCGGTTCACGGGCATTGACCGCAAGCGTATTGAAGTAATCCGAAGCCGTCTTTACCTTGCGTACCACTTCGCTGGGCGGTTCGTTCTCTGACGGGGCTTTTACCGAACGGCTCTCTTCCTCTATTTTTCCCTTGACCTCTATGGTTGCCGTCGTGGGTTGCGCCGATGCGGTACTGTCCGTATCGGTCGCCGGTAATACCTCATTGCGTCCTCTCAACCTTGCTTCGGCAAGGGCTTTCTCCAGTTCCGCGAGAGCTTCTTGCTCGCGTGTCTTGGCATCGGCAATTTGCGCTGCCGCAGCCTTTTCCTGCTGTTGCTCATCGAGCAAGGCGATGTCGTCCACCGTGTATTGCGATTCATATTCTTCCTTGTTGTCATCGGGTTCATCTCGTTCTATGTTATCCACTGCGGAATAATCCTGTATCTTACCCCATGATTTGGCCATGTTCTCGTACTTGCTGCCTATGCCGTCACCGCCTTTAAGCCGGGCATCCGGCAAATCGGGGTTCAAAAACTCCGTTGTCTGCAGCGTCTTGTCCGGAATCTCCGCCGTTTCGGTATGAAACAGGTCGAAGATGAAGTACGATGCAACCAGAAGCGGGATATACAGGACAGCCGGAAGCATATACTTCGGCTCCCTGAAATTGATTTTATCAAATATCTTCATCATACATCTTTTAATTGAGTTGTACATACTTGCCTTCAATGCTGCAGTTTTTCAGCACTTCTGCGTTTTCCACTCCGAATGCGATCAGGATGCTGCCGCAACCGGGAGAATCGCCGCGTGTTCCGTCCGGGCGGTAAAACCGGATGCGGTGGCGCAGGAATTTCATGCCCGTCGCTTTCTCGAAAATGACGTCCTGAAACATTTTGGAATCGCAACGGTTGAACAACAGCGCGATTCCGTTGCCGTGTTCCGCCAGCTTTCGGACAAACTGTTCGATAAGGGGACGCGAGTACGGAGGATTGAGCCATACACGCCCTTCCCATTTCAGGGACAATCCGTTCATGTTCCGGTCATACATGACTTCGGCGGTCGGCCACAACGGACGGACAGGGGCGCAAGGGTCAAGGTCGAACCTGCCTAACGCTTTCAACACTTCCTTCGGGGTGTACCATTCGTCCGACGAGCGGACTGATTTTTCAAATCGTGTATTCATAAGCACTCCTTTATTGCGGTTCATATTTCTTGTTCTCGTTCCGATTTTCCCTTATTTCACCCCCTTGCAGCCTCTTGTGTCTTTCCCGTAGCACCGAATCCTGCATTTCCGTCGCCGTGCGTGTCGGCCGGCTGTTGCGGTATGCCATTGTAATGCGATAGATGTTCCAAGTGAACCCTCCGATAGCGAAACCAAAGACGATGACCAGAAAAAGTATCCGGTGTGCGTTGGCGAATCCCTGCACCTTGGCGGCAGCCTTGTCAATGCGTGTCGCTTGGGCGAACTTTCGTCCAGCGGACACCTCCCGCTCGTAACGGTCTTTGTATTTCGGATCGTTCTTGTCCGGCATCTTTTCACCGAAGAGCATCCGCCTGAATCCCTTGATATTCATAAATTCCGTTGTTTAGTAGTTGATCTTCGTTTTCTGTTCGATGTCCTTGTTCAGCAGGGTTCGCCAGTTCACGATAAGCAATCCGTGCGGGTTGTTTTCTGTTCGGGGCACACGCTTAAGTTGCCCCGCCGTGACCAGTTCCCGCATGAGGATGTTGCTCCGCCGCTCAATGCGTTGCCGTCCGTAGTAAGTGAACTCCATCTTCCCCTTGTTGAAAGCCACGCTGTCACAATAGATGGAGAACACCGAACTCGTACCCAAAATGTTGGAGTAGAAACCCTTTTCCTTGAGCGTGTTGTATTGTGCCAACCCCGTCTCATCCACCAGATACATCGCTTTTTCCATCGTATAGCGGATGTATTTGTCATCCGGCGGTAACGTGAAAAAATAATGGTGGAACATTTCCACATGGCTTTTGGCTTCCACGTCAAGCGTTTCGTCCATTGTCGTGCGGTTCACGAGGATAGGCACGTTGCCGTCCAACACATACACCTTCTTCTGCGCATCCGAGACCATCGTCCGGGCTGTCCAGATACTTGACAAGCTGATGATGACACATCCCACGAGAAAAGCGGTACAGATGATGCCCACCAGTCTTATTTTGTTTTCCAAATTCTTGATGACCATCGGTTATTCCCTTTTACCGTTCAACATCTGTACATATTCCGTGTGCAGCATGGGTATGACCGCATCCCGAAGTTCCGTCAAAAGATTCTCGAACTCCGCCGAGAATATCTCCACGTAATAGCCCTGCATCTCCACGTGGACAAGCACCCACCAGATTCCTCTTTTGCGCTTACCTGCGTTCCGCTGCAGCAGGGCAAGACGCAGCTTGTACGTCAGGTACGTCACCAAGGGGGCGATGTACCGGTCGTCGTACTCGAAGGCTTCGTCCAGTTCTTCATACTGCGGGTCGATGCGGTGGTTTTCCGCCACCTCGCAAACCTCTTTTCTCGCTCGTTCCTGTGCAAAGGACATGAATTTCTCATCCTTGCACCAACTTTTGATTTTCTCTTGCAATTTCATGTTGTTATGATTTTTATTGGGTTTATATTATCTTTTGCGGATTATCTCATGATGCCGCCCAACCCTCCGGTTGCCGTCATCTTCGCCTGCTGTGCCACGCCCTCGCCGAAGTTTCGGGTAGAGAATGCCGTGTCGCCCTCCGGTATCATCCATGCCGCCAAGTCCGGAACAAGGTTCAGGCACTTGAGGGCTACAATCGAAGCCGCCATCAGGTAGCCTGCCGAGAAGAACGAGTTTTGCAGGTAGGCGGCCATCGTCTGCTCGCTGGCGGTTATCGCCGTCAGGTTCTCGATTTGGATACATAATACAATGTCAAAAAGCAGCAGCACATAGAAGCCCACGAAGTAGAGCATCGCCCCGTAGAAATGCACCGTCAGATAGCGTGTCAGCCACTTCGCCCAAGCACCTTCCCATTTCGGCAGGATACTGAACGCCCACTGTATCGGTCCGAAAATCGTCAGCATTCCCAACAGGATTTGTTGGCAGTAAATCGTCGCCCACCAACCGATTCGGAACACCACGAGGGCAATCAACATGATGATTTTGTCTATCCCCACGATGACACCTGCCGTCAAAGATGTGAACCACAACTTCGCCGCATCCTTTTCCATGCTCGTCACTTCGTCCACGCCGGTCTGCTCCATTGTCGCCTCTATCAGATTGGGATCGGATGTGCCCGTGTGGGCGACATCCGCCTGCGCCTGCAGGTTCGTGTACATCGTGTCACGCACATGGATGAGCTGTTGAACTTCCTCGAACCTGTCCGATATCTGTGAAGCTTCAGCTTCGTACAAGTCATGGGTGTACGACCCGATGCAATTCGGGATGTAGGACAGAAAGTCCAGAAAACACCAGTTGTTCCGGCTGCCCGCCATACCCGTGTCCGCAGGCGGATACCACCAGCAGATGATAATCGACACGGCAAGCGGCCTAAACAGCTTCATAACGTCCAACGGCTCGTGCTTTACCATCATCTTGTAGGCGATACCTGCCGCCATGACGATGGAGAACAGTGCCGCGAGTGCCATGCACATCTGCAATATCCACCAGAACGGTCCCTGCGCCCCCGTAAAGGTGGCGTCCGTCAAGAACTCGTTGGTCTGAAAGATGACATCATCTATTTCCTCCTCCAACAGGTTGATGCCGAAATCCGAAAGTATATCTCCGTTTGCCATAGCCCTGTCTTTTTATTTCCCTCTGTTTACACTCTCGTTGTCATCTTCGCCGTTTCCGCCCGATTGCGAGCCACGCACCGCAAGGCGTGATTCCTGCCACCGGCTCATGGCATTACGGACAATGCCACCCTTATGCAGGGTACGGTTGTCCGTTGCGTTCAGCAGTGCGCTCGTTGCCGTTGCGTTCTGACGCTTGGCAAGGTAGCCCACTAAAATCTCGTTCTGCCGTGCCACGTCCTCGTAAATGCGCAGGTACTCCTTCTTTCGCTGGGCATTAGGCATATAGGCGTTTTTCGTAGCGTCGATGGCACACTGATAGACATGGTAGTATTCCGTCCATCGTTCTTTGTCAGCCGGAGTGCCGCCGGACAGAAGAATACGGTCGATGTTGCGCCGGAACCGTTCCATCTGTCCGCTGACCTTATCGCCCTCGGCGAGCCATGCAATGTCCACCTGCCGGTCGGCGACGTTCAACGCCTCGACCTTCGCCCGCTTGACCAAAGCCGAATCAATGGCTTCCGCTTCGTCCACCTGGTTGTAGAGATTGATACCGGCAAGCGTGCGGAACGAGAGCTTGTTTTTGGCCGCCGCCGACTTCTTGTACCTGTTATGCAGCACGGAATAATAGAGGTCGGGCGAGAGTGCGCCCGTACCCGTTTCCATGACCGTTACCTGATTCTGCTTCGGCGAATCATGGTTGTACGTTACATACTGTGCGTGTACGGCTGTCGTTATGGTGACCGCCACCGCCATGAGTAAAAGTTTTCTGTTCATATTCTTCTCTTTTTGTCGTTAATAATCCAGTCTTCCGGCTCCGCGCCAACGCCCGAAGGCGTCATCGAGAATCTCCCGCGTGGTACGGGAGCGATATACCTTTGCCTTCCAATAGCCGATACGCACCTGTATATACCGCCATGTCTCGAAATACGCACGGTTCAGATGCCGCTCGATGTTGTCCAATGAGCGGTTGATGGCCTCCAACACCATCAGCAGGTCGGAGGTCGAGCAGGCTGCCGCTCCGGTGGCATACAGTACGAGGTCACTCACGGACTTGTAGAGCTGTTCCCCCTCACGGGCAATCGCCCTCAGCCCCCTCGCATTGATGGAGATAATCAGGGTATCTGCGGATTCGATGCGTCCCCGTTTCAAGATCTTCGCATTGAAATCCTCCAACAATGATTTATAGTCGCCGATACGGTCGCTGACCGATGTGTAGGTATTCTTGACGTTCAGCACCGTGCGCAACGACTGGTACATGACGTCGATAACATCGAACGCACGGGTGTACCGGTCAAGGTCGATATTCAGTTCTTTATAGCTCCCGACTTCCTTACTGCTGTACTCGTGCAACAGTTTGTTGCTGTACTCCAAGGTACTGCGGGCCAACAGCAGACTGCGCTGCTTCTTGTGGTCGTTGATGTAGGCTTCGACGGAGACTATATCGAAAGTCCACTGCGCCTTGGCGATACCGGGCAGCAGGGCGAACAGCACGAGGGCTATCCGTATGGTTCGTTTCATGGCCGCACCTCCTTTCCGCCATTTCTGTTATTTCCGTTTCGGAGTGTCCGTGCGTTCTCCACCCAGCGGTCATGGCATTCCTCCACGAGTGTCAGCCTGCGGCCTTCGTCCGTGTCCAGTCCGGGCAGCACATCCTTCATCACGTCAAGGATGCTCCGTTTGTAGTGCATCATCTTTTCCAGCGATACCAAGTCGGCATATATCTTGGTGATTCTGCTGTCCACCTCTCGCGCTATCTCAAGGCGGTCGCTCGACCACAGCAGATGGTACACGTCGCCTGATGGCGTTTCCTCCGTCGGTGCGCTGCGGGCGTATTCCGTCGTGATTTTACAGGACGGATGCTCACGGGCGATTTCGGCTATCCGGTCGTTTACCAGTTTGGCCTTTTCCGCATCCGAAAGTCCCGGATCAAGGGTCAGCACGTCGGCGACGTGCGTGTCCGTATAAGCCGAGGTGAGTTCCCACTTGATTTGGATAATGGCACGGTGTATTTTTATGCCGAGAAAATATTTCGGCTTACGGGCAATGGAGACCGCAGCCTTGAATGTGATGATGCCGTTGATGTTCGGCATGGCCGCCTTGCGTACATACGAGTAGCCGTTCCATGCTCCGCCGTCCTGCCAAGTAAGACCGTATGCCGCCTTGCAGTCGTGCATGATGGCAGGGATGCGGTAATAGTCGTCCGTCGCCACGCTGTTGTCGTCTGCGGCTTCCGATTTCGCTTGGGTATAGTCGGACTGTTTCTTTTTCCACTCCGCGAGTTCGCCTTTCAGACGGTCTGTCTCCGTCTTGTTTGCGTTGTACTGTTGACGGTAGGCCGCCGCATCCTCGATGCTTGCCGTACTGATTTTTTTCAGCAGGACAGCGTTCTCGTTTTCCAATGTCCCGATTCGTGCTTCAAGATTGGCGACCTGACTGTTCGCCTCATTCAACAGCGCATCCAGTTCCGAAAGGTCGAGGTTATTTTCCGTCACCGAGGTCTGCATGGCGCACTCCTTGGTATGGGCGTTCAACGAACTACCGCATTTACGGCACTTGTACTGTGTCGAACCTTGTCCGAGCGTAACCCCGTCGGAACAGGTCACGCTGATGGTCACGCTCTCGCATCCCTTCAATTTGGCGGCGTCCGTTGCTTGGTAATAGTTCCGCGCACCGGAAGATATATAATAGGTGTAGCCGTCCTCGTTTTCGTTGAACTCCGCAAGCCGGACATTCAGTTGCGCCCGAAACGTGTTCAAGTCCATCGAGTAGGAATCGAAGACTTCCTCATAGACGACCTCTTCTTTGTTCCAGCTTTTGCTCACATGGATTTCGTATGCGTATGCCTTTTTGGTCTGCTTGTTTTTCTTGCTGATGATGTAAGCACTCATCCAATAGTTGATGCTGTAGTTGAACCCGTCGTTCTGGTCGTTCAACTGTCGCACGCGGCTTCTCGACCAGCCGGCATATCCTTCCGAATTGGCAAGTACCTGTTCCCGTTGCGAGGCGTTGGGATAGAAATTCGGGTCGCTCGTGTTGAACCGCACCCATGCGCCCCCGTTCAGGATGCTGTTGTCGTCCGTCGGAGGATAGTAGTCGCACAGCGATACGCTCCCTTGGTCACGCCGGGCAATGTACCACCGCTGCGTGTAATAGTTCCCCATCGCTTCGTCCAGGTAGTCGGTCATCCACGCCGTAAGATTGTAGTTGCTGAAGTTGAACAGACCGGCTACGTTATCCGGACCACCCACCATGTCAATCAGCAGGCCGCCGATGTCATGTTCCGCCTGCTCGAATAGACTCCCGTAGTGTTCATACAGGTTGCCGATTTCTTCAACCTTTCCGCCCAGCAGGTCATGGAACGAGCTGCTTTGCAACAGGGCGTCACCGAGATTGGCAATGCCAGCCGTTGCAAGACCGACACCCGTGTTATAAAGGTTGTCGAGGTCGCTTCTCAGATTCTCGTGCGTGAAGTTGCCCGGTATGCGGGCGAAGTTGTCCATCATCCGCTGCCAGTCGATGTTTCCCGTTTCGGATAGCTTCAGCAAGGGGGCAATCTCCGGATTGATTTCGAGAAAGGCGATGTCCGAAAAGGTCAGCGTGCTGTTGGTCACCACGCTCTCGAACTGCATACACAGGCTTTTGGTATCATCGCAGACTTTCATCAGGTAACTGCCCCAGTAGATAGCCGTCTGCGGCGAATGGAGCATCTGCTTCGCCACCACCCATATCTTGGGCATGATTTTCTCCGCCACCATCCGGTAGATGCGCTGGTAGTAGTAGTTTTCCGTGCGGCTGTTCCAGATGCCGAGGTCGCTCAGGGCTTTATGCTCCAAGAACTTGGCGGCGAATATCCCGGCGGTAGCGACCTCCGCTGCCGTGTAGTGCTTGAGGATGTCATCGACCTGCTCCCGGTAGTACCCTTCGGCGACCGCTTCCGTACCGAAAGCGGCCACCATCGCCGCAACGGTACGGGTGTCGTAGTTCACGCTGTAATACTGGGCGTGAACCGTCTGGCAGAGTGCGACCGAGGCGATGGTCAGGATAAGGAGTAGTCGTTTCATGGCTGCAATGCTTATTTGGATTCATGTGCGGGACGGAGGTTGAGCACATGCCCCGTCTCGTTTACTTTCTGTGCGAAAGGCAGGGACTTCCCGATACCGCTGGCATCCCAGTCCCGGCAATATGCCTCGATAGCTTCCTGGTGGTTGCACCGAAGTTCCTTCTTGTAAAGCTTCAGTGCCTCCTTTTCCGCCCGTTCGGTCGTGTAGGTCATGTAGCACTCGTGCGGCTCTTCCACGCCGTACACGCCGCTGGTCGTCCCCCGGCGGATAAACACTTCGCGGAAGAAGCTGCGCCCCTCCTTGTTCTCCAAGCGGTTGATGGTAAATATCTTCTTGCAATCCACCTCGGTCAGACCAAGAATCTTTCGGATTTCATCGAAGCGTTCCTTGAATTTGCTCTGGTCGAGCAACATCACCACGTCCGAGTTGTTGATGATGGCCTCCTTCACGATTTCACTGCCGATGATGTCCTGTATCTCCTGCGTCACCACGCCGACAGAAGCCCAGAATTTACGGGCGGTCTTGTACATGAACTTGATGTATTCCGCCATGAGCGGGCTGGCAATGGCCTTCCACGCCTCTTCGATGACAAGGACTTTGCGGTTCTTCTTGATGCGCATTTTCTGCAGGAATACGTCCATAATAATCAGTGTGACAATGGGAAACAGTTTCTTGTTCTCTTTGATGGCATCCACCTCGAAGACGATGAATGTCTCGTCAAACAGTGCAGAATCCACATTCTCATTGAGAATCTTCTCATACGCGCCTCCCTTGTAGAACGGCTGCAGCATGGTCGAATAGGTCGAGTAGCTGATTGTCGTGATGTCATTTTCGGTGCAGATCTGCTCCAGACGGTCGAATGAGTAGTCAAAGAATGAGTTGAAGTTCAGTTCCGACACTTTGAGAGCCGCCCGCCGTGCCTCAAGCACCTCTATCTGTTTGCGCACCATCTCATCCACCTCTCTGGGTGGTTTGTTTGGGTTCTTTCGGCTGGCCGCCGCAAACAGGTTTTTCAGCAGTACCTCCCGTTGCTCGTCGGTGTATCTTGTAAATCCGTTGAAATAGGCATCATAGTAGTCTATGATTATCTGCTCGACAATGCGGAACTCGATTTCGGGAATCTGGCTGTCCGCCCCTTTCCAAATCATCAGGATAAGGTTCTTGAGGAAGTCTATCTTCTCGATGTTGTATTCCTCCCGGTTGATGCGAAACGGATTCATCGTGATAGGCCGTTCCTCGGTATAGGAGATATACTTGCCGCCCAGATACTCGCACAGTCCCTCGTATGAGTTTCCCGTATCGACCATGACCACATCCGTTCCCTGCTCATGGAGCTGGCGCACGACCGAGTTGATATGAAAGCTCTTGCCACTACCCGATGGCCCCAAACAGAAAAAATTGGAATTATCAGTCAGTTTATTCTTTCCCTCTTTTCCCGTGATGTCGATAGCCACCGGCACGCCCTGACGGTCGGTGTAGTAAATCTTCAGCGGTGTTTCCTCACTGTGCAGCACACGCTCCTTGTACATCAGGCACATCGCCGCATCGGAAAGGGTCAGGAAACGGTCGTATTCCTCATTGAGCGTGTAGCAGTTGCCCGGAAACGAACCGACGAACAGCTCCAGTTGGTTGTACGCCCGCTTGCTGATATGGATGCCCATGCGTCCGAATGCGTTTTCCAGATGGTTCGTACACTTTTGCAGGTCTGCACCGGCAGACACGGCCACCACCATGTTGAAGTGTGTATATACCAGTTGCTTGCTCTCACGGGCGATGACTTCTTGTACACGCTTGATGTCCTCGACAGCCATCTGGTTGTTCGGATTGGGAATGCTCGCGTGGCGGTTCTTCTTTTTGTCGAGCAGCGACAACTCACGCTTCTGGTTGGGCAGGAAGATGATTTGGTTATAGACTACCGTCTCGGCGTTCGGGATGCTGTCCACCACCGACACCAAATCGACAGGCATTTCCGTGTTGTTGACCTCGATATTCGTGTACGGACGTACCAGTGAGGGCAGTGCTGCACAGTCCACGTCCACGAGGCTATACACCTTGCAGCGTTTGTCGCCCATCGACACGGTTTCATCGTCCGCCTTGAAGTTCGTCATCGACACGGTGCGGTCTTTGAAGTTCATGGCGAAGTAACGATCGACGTACTCGCTCGCTTCGGCTTTGTTCAGGAATCTGGCCTGTACGCCGCCGTCACGCAACTGGTCGTGTACTTTGCGGATTTTCACAAGGAAGTCGCGCCACTTTTTGCTATCGAACGAGAACAGACGGCTTTTCTTCGCCTCTTGCGTGATGGTCAGGTAGCAAAGGCTGTCCGTGTAGGGACGTCCCTTGAAATAACGGAAATAGGATGAAGACAGGAACTCCTGTCCGTCAGCCGGTTCGCTTGCAAACTGTTTCCGGACGAAGATGTCTTGCTTGTGGATGGCGTACCCTTCGCCCAACGTCTGCGCAAGGGCGGTGAACAGGTGCGTGAAGTCGTAGTAACTGTCAATGTCCGCCGAATATTTCTGTACCGGATTCTCTATCTTAAGTACGGCGGAGTATTCGCCGGTCTTGGTATACAGCACACCCACACCGTCCGTTTCCTCCGCCGAGAAATAGATGTCCTGAAAGATTCTCTTGCGCTTGCCGCCCGTACCGAACGCATAAACCGACAAGGCCATACCAGCGCACAAAGCGACAAAACATAAAATGATGTATAGGGTCATTTCGATATACGTGTAATTAAATAGGGGCAGGTTCGCCTTGCTTCAAGACAAACCCGCCCGCGTTCAACAATCAATAAAGCCATGCACATTGCCGTGATGGTTTTTCTTTCGTCAGATCTTGCGCGAGTGGGCATACACATACACACCCGGAGCGACCTTCTTGCTATGCAGTCCTTTCCGCTGTTTGAGGAGGATGAGCACGATACCAACTGCTACGGTGGCTGCCAGCACGACAAGCCCGGCAATGAAACCGAGTAGGCAGTAGGCGGCGACAAAGCCGATAATGGCTCCGCACGTCGTCACCGCCGCCCAATATATGTACCGGCCTTGGATGCCCAAAAACTCAAGAGGCCGTTGCAGTCCCTTGAACAGCGGGTAGTCCGGATAACGTTCGTCCTTACCTTTCATACTCGTCCTTGATGTTTAAGCGGCAATACCGAAGAACAGAGGCAACGCCTTGGCCGCCGCAATGAGGAAGATGCAGGCTCCCACGACCATCATGATCTTCTTCTTGACGTCCTGCTCCTCGTTGTTCATGGCGATATATACCGAGATTGCACCCACGATGGCCACAACGCCGGCAATGGCGTAGCACAATTTCACCATAATAGGCACATACTTGGCAATCTCCTCGGCGACAGTGGATAATGCGCTCGTACCGGCGGAATAGTCGCCTGCGGAGTTCTGCGCTTTCGCTACCATGCCGGACAGCAGCATGAAGGAGAACATCATTACTTTGGTGGGGATTCTGTTGACGAATCCGAATGCCTTTCGGCACAGTTGTTTGGTTTTCTGAAACATACGTTTACTTTTTTAGTGAATACTTTATTTGTCTGCGACCTGATACAAGTAAGGTTATATGCGGTAGCCGAAAAAAGCCGGGAAAACATAGAATGCCCCAATCAGGAACAGGCACGCGCCGACAAGCGTCATTATCGACTTGGTGATGCCGTCCTCGCCCGTGTTCATCTTGATATATATCTGACAGACGGACACGATAACGTAAACTCCGGCTATGGCGCAACAGATATACTGGACATATAGCATCATCGTCACCACGAAGTCGTGCATCGTGGCCAACGCATCCGCTCCCCAGCTATAGTTCACGCTGCCGCTTTTGGCAAAAGCCGTGTAGGGGAACGGGAGGCACAGCGCACATAGAATCTTTTTAGCTTTCGACATCTCACAACCGGTCTTGAATTGGGTTCCACTTTATTTCCGGCCGGTTGTCTAACCGTCCCTTGAAAATCATAGCCTTGTACATCTCCTCCGACGTGCGTGCGTCCGACAGGTAAGGCGTGGTCTCTTCCATCTGTTCCTCCGCCTCGGCCTTCAGCCGTTCCAGTTTCTCCTGCGCCGTTCCCGGTTTGTCCTTGACATCCTCAGGGGATGTTTCGGAAGAGGTAGCCGTACTTTCCGTCTCGTAGTTCTCGCTACCGATACAGAAGCCGGTCTCGCTTTCCGTGACAGCCACACTCTCTTCCTCTTCCGGTGCGCCGAGGTCGAAAACTTCCTCGTTCGGTTTGTCCGTCCCCTTTTTCCCGTAGAGGTCATGCGCTATGATGACGGCGTAGTAAATGATGTAGGCAACCGTCAGGACGATGGCAAAAATGAAATATGAGTTCATGTATTTAGTATGAATATTAAAATTTGTATTAGTATGATTTTGCAAAGAAACGCACGAAATATAAAACCATAAAATAATTGAGCATTAAACATCTATTTCGTTAATGAGATTTATGTAATTTCCAAAAATCGAACTATTAAATCGTACTATATTGCAGTCTCTATGGAGGGAAATGGAGAAATCGGGGCATAAAAAAAGCTCTCGTGGTGGAGAGCTTTAGGTGGCAAAGGAGAACACAGAATATCAGCGTTTCTTTCCGCGCAGGTAATCGTTCAGGTCTTTGTATTCCGCATAGTGGCAGGATTCATCGCTGACACGTCCATCATACATCCCGGCAATGGTCTCTGTGGTTCTCTGCCCGGCAAGGTCATTGTCGAGATAACAGTGGATGACCGAATATTCCTGTAAACGTGCCAGCGTCTTTTTCAAGTTGTTTACCGAGTTCATCACGAGGTAGTCGCATGGTATGGCAAGACAGACCGTCCGGTCGCCTGCCAGTTTCAGTGTCATATAGGAAAGGAAATCCATGAAGCCCTCGAAAACACAGACATTTTCCTGTGTCTCTTCTGTCAGATGTCTTATCAATGAGATGTCCTTGTTGTTCAGGCATCCCTTGTAATAGGCGTTGCGCACCTCGTAACCACCGGATATATTGCCGAATGCGAGAGCGAAGTAATGACGGCCTCGCAGCTCATAATGCACCTCCTTGCAATACATACGGCCGATGTCCGCGTCGATAAGCCGGGATTGGAGGTAAGAGAACAGGGCGTGATGGCGGAGTGGAATCACGATCACGTCTTTCATTTCAGCCTCCACCGGTCGGGGTGGAGCGGTCGGCATACGGGTTCTCGGTAGAGATGCGCCATTCACAAGCCTCTCGATATACGCCAATGCCTCGCTCACGCTGTCCGTCCGGCAAATGTTTTTTGTCAGTTCCACCAAGTCGCCACCGGTCGCCTCGCCGAAATCGTACCATTCATTGATTCGGTCATTTACCTTGAACGACGGGGTACGCTCGTTCCGTAACGGTGAGAAGTACCAGTATTGTTCCGATTTTATATGCTGTGCATGGTGGCCGAGCTGTGCCAGAAAATCCACGATGCGTACTTGTTTTGCTTCTGCTATGGTCATCTATTTTTCTTTCTCTTGATTTCAAAAAAAGGTTTAGTTTAGTTTTTCCCCTATATATATAAATACTAAAGTAAACTAAATGATATAAGCCCGCGCACGACTTCATTCTTCATTAAAAAGCATGGCCTCGGTAGGCGTCATGTCGTAATAGAACAACTTGTCCCGTTTGATGATGAGCTTGAGGTTGTCTATCAGGTATTGCATCAGTTTTATCATGACACTCCGGCCGCGTTTGAACCCGATTGCCTCGTAGGAGACCATCAGGCTCTGCAGCAGGTTGTCGAATCCCCGGATGGGCTTTTCCCCGAATGCGGCGGAGAGAGCTTCGCGGTGCTGTTCGATGCTCAGCTCCGTAAACCCCGTTCTTGCTTTGGGCTTCGGGGGCTCGCCAAACGAGTGTACTTCCGCAATGACGGGCAGTCCTGTTTCATTGATGGTAAATGCAAACGGCTTGAACTCTTTTTCCCGGATATGGAGCGCATGGACTTCGCTGATGCCGGGATTCTCGTTGCTCTTGCTGATGACCAGCACGGTCTCCGCCTTGTTGCTCATTTCCGTTCCGATATGTCCGCGCACGTTGTTGTCCCCTTTGTTCAAATGAAGCACACAGTGGATGTGCAGGTCGTATTTCGAAGACCATTCCATCATCCGGTTGATGACTTCCACCGATTCACCGGCATTATTGATGTCGAGCATCAGGTCGCGAATGCCGTCGATGATGACCAGTCCGTAGCCTTTCTGTTGGCGCAGCGCATAGTCGATGACCTCGATACGCACTGACGGCGAATATTCACGCAGGCAGAAAAAATCGAGATTCTCCGGATCGGTCGTCGTGGGCAACCCGGCCAGCCGCAATATACGCTCCAATACCGAGCGGCAATGGAAACGGCTCTGTTCCGTATCGACGTACAGAATACGCTGTTTGCCTTCGGGCAGATGTGCACGGTAATTCAATACTTGTTTCCCCGCCAATGATGCGGCGACAAGCGCAGAGACGTTGAACGTCTTTTTCGATTTCGCCTTGCCGGTCGATGCACTGAAATTGCCGAGCGTGGCAATCGTTGAGTTATCTATCCAGATGATTTGCGGAGGGGTCTCATAAATGTCCGTCGCCTTGATTTGCGAGGCATGGAGGATGTCCGACAGGCGGTGTTCATCCATCCCCATGCTGGTTGTGCGGTCAATCCTTCTTTCGTTTTCCATAGCGTCTCTTGTTAAGGAACGGTTCTGTGGCAGCGGCTTCCGTCACCCTGCGCACAGCCTCGTTCATGGTAGGTTCATAATTCTGCAACAGCCATTCGTCCAATTCCTCCTTGGCGAAATAGACCATTTTACCGCGCGGTTTGTAGTGCGGTATCTCCTTGCTCGATGTGAGCTTGTACAGCATACTTTCAGAAACCCCGATATACATGCAGGCTTCCTGAAATGTGAAAACTCTCTTGGTCGTGAAGATGGTATTTTCCAGCAGCGTAATACGCTCCAAGAGACTTTCGACCGGTTCCAATTTCTTCAGTACCGATTCAATGGCGGCGAGCCGTCCGCTCATCCGCTCCATGAATGTCATTCTATTCGGCATAATAACACAGTTTGATTTTTGACAATGGAGATGAAACCTCCGTTATGCAGCGCGCTAACGGAGGTCAAAGGTATGTCCTGTAAACGAAGATGTCGTGATTTGGGGAATGATACTATGCACGTGTCATTGTAACTCTCATGCTTTTACCTTTCACATACTTCGCTTCTTGTCACTTTCTGTCATTCTTTCAGCCGATCAATGACCTTTCGGATGCTGTATGCGACCGATGTCATGTTGTTCTTGATGGATGACAGCGCGGAAGACAGGGTTGACACCGAAACGGAGCGTGTCCCGTCCTTGGACTGCAGGAATGCACCCTTGCCGAGAACATTCTGCCACCGAGATTGGATGAACGAGTTTTCAAGAAGCGCATCGAACAGGATTACCACACGGCGGATATTGTTCACGCGGATGGAAAAACCCTTCTTGCAGGCGAAGAGAGCCTCCATGTCTTCAATGCGTACAGAAACACAGAACAGATGATAAGTATTGGCGCAAGCCACTATACCTTCCATCTGTTCCGGGGTAAAATCACAACCAAAAGAAAGAGAGAGAGCCGCAGGTCGGTTGATACGGGGTGGACCAAGCGGAGACAACGATTCCGAGGTGTCATACATCCGTTTCAACTTCATGCACTCATTAAACGTGAAATCCGGTGCGGCAAAGCAGGGCTGGACGGAACTGGCGCACTCGGTCAGCAGCCCCTTGACAATGTGGATGTTCATTTCGTGGCAGTTCCGGCAGGCCGCATGGTCACAGTCTATGTACCGGTGTCCGTTTACGAAATCGTCCACATAGCGGTGGTACTGTTTACCACCCAACACAACATCGTGGAGATAAACTGTTTTTGCTTCGGTAAGCAGGGCGAAAAGTTCATTCGCCACATCCTTGTCCGCAGCGAAGTGCTGCAGGTGTTGGCTTCCTCCAAAAAGAGAGAAGGCCGTCTTCAGGTCTTTTCATGTCGATTTACCTTTTTGAGTTTATAATATGTGATGAAAGCATTAACTTCGGTTGCATTTACAACCGAAGAAATGCCGTAAATAGATGTTTGTAAATTAGACATGGACCACATAATGCCTTCAATTAGTGAAACAAACCGTTTACAAGATTCACAGCCTCGTCCTTTTTCTTATTGATAATCTTGGCATACACCTGTGTCATTTTCACATCGGCATGACCGAGCAGCTTCGAGACGGTATATAAGTCCGCTCCGAGCGTCAGCATCATGGTGGCAAACGTATGCCGGCTGGTGTGATAGGAGAACCGCTTAGAGATTCCGGCTGCTTTCGCCCAAGGTTTGAGCTGCATCCTGATTGTATTGGCGGACGGCAGGTCGAACACATTATCTTCTGATGATTTGCCCCCACGTTCCGGCATCCACTTCAATGCTTCAGGAGAGAGGGGCAGGTAAATAGGCTCTTTGGTCTTTTTCATGGACACGGCCAAACGGTACTGTCCCCGGTCAACGAACACGTCACTCCATTTCAGCTTGATTATATCGCTGATGCGTAATCCGCAGAAGCAGGAGAACAGATATGCGCATTTTACGATCTCGTATTCCTCGTGGGGCATAGGAGTATCAATTAACGCCTGTACCTCTTCGATGGTCATGTACGACCGCATACTCTCCGGCTTGCGGATTTTCTCCGACTTCTCAAGTTCGTTGAAAGGGTTGGCCTTCATCTTTTTCTTCCTGACGGCAGAGTTCAACGCACCGTTCAACGCACGGTAATAATTGTGAAGCGTGTAGTTCGATATGTCCTTGCCTTTCGGATGATATTCCGTCAGCAGATAAGTGATGTAGCCACGACAGAAGTCCCCGTCAATCTGATCCAGTGTGACCATTTCTCCGGCATAGTCTTTCAGTATGCGCATGGCAATCTTGATCTGACTGCCATCTTTCTTACCGGCACTCTCTTGAGCCTCCATATAAACCTGCATCCAATCCAGCAGGAAAGTCTTGTCCTTACGGAACACAATCCCAGCCTCATTACTGGTCAGTTCGATAATACGCTTCGACTTGATGGCATTGGCGGCGTCCATTGTCGCCTGATTCTGCCTGCGGGAGTTGCTATCCGTTTCCGGGATAATATACATCTTGAGGTATTCATATGTCCGCTTTCCGTCGCGGTATATATCCAGATACAGGCTCTTGCTGCCATTGCTCAGCGACTTCATCCGAAGACGAATCGGCTCTTTGACTTTTGTATGATTCTTAACTCGTGCCATAGGGATTCCTTTCTCATTTTTTCTACTGCAAATATACGGATAAGTATCGAATTTGAGAAACAAATGAGAAACAAAATTGCACCAAATAAGAACCAATCTACTGAAAGTTCTGAAAACAACCGAAAATAAAAAGACGTTTATAAAATACTGATTTACAACATATATATTATCACTTTATTGGATGTTATTTTCATTCTGTGCATATGATGTGTAAATCTGGCAAATTTTACCTGAGTGACTGTTACCCACGCAATATTGAGGACAATAGTCAATACGTTAAAGAGAACAAGGCCATTCAAAAAACAAAAGAAAAAAGAGCGGCAGAATGGGGAGAGTTTCTCTCAATACTCAAAAAGCATGGGAAGCTGATTGAATAGTAAACACTATCCATAAAATGTATGTCTTTATTGCGGATTTCAGCCCTTTTTGATTATCGTATCAAAGAGGGCTATTTTTTTAAGGGGGGCATGATATTCTCTAACCACAGTATTTGTTTATTCGTTGCCCTTTATACCGTTACATTGTATCACGAATAAAAGGGAATATCACTTGGACTTTGTGTACCTTCAGTTATGATATTTTATAGCCATTGCCACTTTATTTCTCCTCATATCCTCCTATAAACCGTCTGGTAAAGTTAAATAATTGGTTGGTTGGTCGGTTTCGCTTTGAGGATTCTCGAAATACAGATTTTTTGATTATATTTTTGCAAGCAAGAAACGAGTCATTGACATTTTTCAGTTCAGTGATAATTTTAATTTGTCTAAATTATAAAACATGAATGATCTATTTCTTGCAGGTGATTTATTATGCTTCGTGTTTTTAGGAGGCCTTTCTACTCTCAAATGTCAAGGCAATGGAGCTTTGGCATATAAAATTTATCATTTATGTATAAAGTAGAAAGGGTTATCCATCCTACAACATGGATTAGAGAATTGAAGATTGGTGAAATCAAAATCGCCAATGTGTCATTGGAACAGAAGCATAGCTTCCGTAATCTTATCAGCAAGTACAATCAATCACAAGGAATACTTGCAGGGAAGTTCATTCATTCCACTTACAACAACAGAGGAGAGCGTATGGCTGTCTATGCCATCACCCTCGGAGAACGTGAAAAGGAAATCAATCATGAAGCAGATGAAAACAAATGGAAAAGAAAGCTGCCGCACGACTTCAACAGTAGCAAGCGGTGGATGGAAGAATCAGAACACGAGTGAGGCGTTGGCCATGAGCCACGGTATGTTAAACACTTCGGACACTGTTTATACTGTGCCTGACATTGCCCGTATGCTCGGACGCAAGGAGTGTACCATCCGCAAACGTATCGAGAAGGGACTTATCCCTGCCCATAAGATGGGCCGCTGCTGGTACATCCTCAAATCCGAGTTGGTGGCAGAACTGCGAGATACTTAGCAATCCTCTAAATAACAAGTGACTAAGTAAGAAGACCTTGGCTGACTGACTGTGAAGCCGGTTAGTCAAGGCATTTTATGAATTATACCATTAGAGGATGATACCAAAGACCATTATAGAGAAGATACTTGACCGAACACGGATAGAGGAAGTCATTGAAGAGTTCGTACCCTTGCGGAAGAGCGGTGTGAACTATAAGGCCTTGTGTCCATTCCATCAGGAGAGGACTCCCTCGTTCACTGTTTCACCCCATCGTGGGATGTTCTATTGTTTCGGTTGCAAGAAAGGCGGCAATGCCATCACCTTTTTGATGGAGCATGAGAATATGACCTACCCAGAAGCTGTGAAGTGGCTGGGTAGGAAGTATGGCGTGGAGATAGAAGAACGAGAAGAAACCGTAGAAGAAAAACAAGAACGGCTGAAAAGAGAATCCCTGCTGATTGTCAACGAGAAAGTGCATGACTTCTACCGTGCGGAGTTTCTGAAGAGCAAAACTGCCCAGACCTACGCCTATAAAAGATGGGGAAAGAAGTATTGTGATGAAATCTCCATCGGATTCGCACCGCAGGAGGGTAAGAGCCTTTCGCGGCTCCCGCTTCAAAAGGAGTTCTTGGAAGAGTTGGGGCTTATCAATAAGCAAGGCTACGACTTCTTTCAAAATCGTATCACCATTCCCATTCGTTCTAGGTTCCAGCAAATCATAGGCTTCACGGCCCGTGTAATGGGTGACAGCCTGCCGAAGTATCTCAACAGCAGGGAATCCCTGATATACAGCAAGCGAAACACCCTGTTTGGCTTGGATGTAGCATGGAAAGCAGCGGGAAGGGAAAGAAAGCTATACCTCGTAGAGGGCGCACCCGACTGTATGCGTCTCCAGTTGACTGGTGTGGGGAACACCGTAGCCGACCTTGGGTCCAACTGGACAGCTGAACAGTTCGCGTTGATACACAAGGCTGCTGACAAGATATGCTTCTTGCCTGACAGTGACCCGGCTAAAGACGGAGAAGCTTTCGGGATAGGGATAAGAGCCGTCATGAAAGCCGGACATACGGCCATGGAGCATGGGCTGACCGTTTCCGTCAAGGAGATACCAGAGGGAAAAGATGGAGAAAAGCAAGATCCCGACACCTATATCCATGATATGCAGACCTTCCGGGAAATGGAGGAAACCGATTTCATTCTATGGGTGGCCGCCAAACTCTTCTCTGTCTCCACTAACACAGAACAGAAAAGTGATGCTGTCAGGCACGTAGCTAACCTGCTTACCTTTGTAGAAGATGATACCAAACTTTCCATGTATATAGATGAGCTCACCCAGTATCACCGTGGCAAACTGTTTTGGCAAAAAGCTGTTGAGAACGAGGCAACACGCAAGGGAAAGCCAAAAGAGAATGATACGGACCTCCACCGGCAATATGGCTTCTGGATAGAACACTCCAAATACTATTCCACCACCGAGAAAGGCGGTATCTACGAATGGAGCAATTTCACCCTCACTCCGCTATTCCATATCAAAGACCCTATGATGGCAAAACGCATCTATATCCTGCAAAATGAGCTGGGTGTGAAGGAACTGGTGGAAATGGAACAGGAAGACTTGATTTCCTTACAGAAGTTCAAGCAGAAGGTGGAATCTTTGGGTAACTTTGTATGGAAGGCTGGTGACAAAGAACTCACCAAACTCAAATGCTATCTCTATGAGAAGACGGAAACCGCCATGCAGGTAAAACAGTTAGGCTGGAACAGAAAAGGCTTTTATGCTTTCGGTAATGGCATCTTTGACGGCCATACATTTCATGCCGTGGATGCCTACGGCATTGTCCGTTTAGGAGACAAAGGCAACTACTATCTACCTGCCTATTCCAAGATATATAAGGAGAAGACTGCCTATTTCAAGTTTGAGCGGCAGTTTGTCCACTTCAATTTCTCCATGGTCACCTTACAAGAGTTTACACGCCAACTGTTCCTGGTCTTTGGAGACAACGGGAAGGTAGGATTCTGTTTCTATCTTGCTACACTATTCCGTGACATCGTAAGGCTTGCCTCCCGTTCCTTTCCTATCCTCGACCTCTTCGGTCCCAAAGGCTCAGGCAAGAGCGAGATGGGTACCACGATCATGTCGCTGTTCATGATAGACAACGTACCACCCAATATTCAAAATTCCACTATTCCTGCCCTCAACGACACTGTGGCAGCGGTGGCCAACGCATTGGTACATATTGATGAGTACAAAAATGGCATCGACACCCTTAAAGTAGAGTTTATCAAAGGTCTATGGGACGGAACGGGGCGCACACGAATGAACATGGGGACAGACAAAAAGAAAGAGACTACTGCCGTGGATGCCGGTGTGATTATCTCCGGACAGGAGATGCCCACGGCCGACATCGCTCTCTTCAGCCGGCTGATATTCCTCTCTTTCCCGAAGTCCGACTTCACTCAAGCAGAGAAAGACAACTACCAGACGCTGCTCCAGATGCGCTCCAAGGGAATGAGTCACCTTACCCTCCAGCTGCTCCCTTTGCGTGAGAAACTGGCTTCGATATTCTATGATATGTACCGTCAGACAATGGATGAGGTGAACAGTCGCCTTACCGGTCGTACCGTCATTGACCGCATCGTGCTCAACTGGATTGTCCCATTGACCGTATTCCGCTGTCTGGAGACCTACATCAACATCCCGTTGACCTATTCCGAGTTGTTCAATATTACGATAGATGGTATTATCCACCAGAATATGGAGTGTAAGACCAATGACGAGTTGGGTGGCTTCTGGCGTATGGTGCAGTTTCTCAACAGCGAGGGAGAAATTGGCGAGGGAGCCGACTTCAAGATACGCTGTGTCACCCGTTTTCACTCCAGCACCATCAAGGGAACGGAATGGGCAGAACCGCATAAGATACTCTATTTGCAAAAGACGCGTATCTTCATGCTCTATAAGCTCAATGCCCACCGCAATGGCGAAACCTCACTGCCTGAAGAATCGCTGAAATACTATCTTGAAAACAGCAAGGAATATCTCGGCGAGCAGCGCATGACCTATCAGGTCGTGAAGAAAGGCAACCCAATTCTTGACTTTGAGCATAGGGATGGTAACGGCCAGCCTAAGAAAATGTCCGTTCAGCAGCGTTCCTATTGTTTCGACTATCAGAAGCTGGTGGAAGCGTTTGACATCAATCTTGAAATGTCATCAGAGGAAAATAAAAGTGACTATTAAAATATAGGTAAGAGAACGACCGTTTAGACGACAATGTACTGCGAATCGCGTGAATAAACTTTTGGACAAAAGAATTTAAGAACAAGGCAAATATTTTCTTTCAAGGAATATCTGCCTTTTTTCGCTCATTTTGTATATGAAAAGTTGAGCTTAAAACACCTGTCTTGCTTGTCTTGTTTGTCTTTTGATTGATTATCAGCGACTTAATCCTCTTTTTCCGTTGTCTTATCTTGTCTTAGACTGTCATATTTTTCAGTAAATCCGTAATTTTGTCCTTCTCTTGTCTGAATTTCAAAAATTTGTCTTACAAGAACAAGATAGTATCTTATTGATATTCAATGCTTTTTGTTAAATATGACAGATGAGACAAGCAAGACATCCCCATAGTATTATGTAATATAAAAATAAAAGGTGACCATAGCCACCTTTTCATTAGTCTGTCACCTCAAATTCATAGAGAAAGCAATAAGACTCCCTATCCTGTTCATGCCACAGCTTTTGTAACTCTTCTACATCTTTATCAGAAAGAATAGAAAGTCCTACTACCTCAGACAGGTAAGCAAAAGCCTTATCCTTAGTCGCAAAATATTCGTGCAGGTAGTCGCCATGGGGAGGATGCACCTCTACGAGGAACCTGTCTGAGAAAAACCTGCTTTCGCAGTCATTGGTCATATAGATACCCATTCCACTCTCTTCCGCCTGATAGTAATAGCACAGAGTTGGGTATTTACTGCATATCAAGTCAAAGACCTCGTTACATGGCTCCCAAGCAGTTTCCGTATGCAGATATAGTTCACCCCCCTTAAAATCCCTGTCAGCCCATTCACCACGACAGAACACCTCGTTCCATCTGGCACCTAACTCATGCACCAAACAACCTAACCATTGGGGGCCAAAGCCATTCTGCACTTTCGGCTCACTCATACGCTCCAACTTTTCCATCAAGTCGTTTAACTCTCTCAATTCCTCTTCATCGCCTGTTACGACGTAAGAAGTAAAACACCAATTCGGCATAATTTCTATTATTTTAGGTTATTGTTTATTCACTTCCATATAAACGAGTAAGGAGATTCTGCAAACGTGGGTCGGCAATCTCCCATAACGGTTTCATGGAAAATCGCTTATCCTCTTCGATGTGTAGCAAGCCAAGCCCATATTCAGCAGAGTCTATGGTGATACTCTCCATTTCCTTGATGGAAGCATAGCCATATTCATCTTCGCCCATACCTACCACAATGGCATAAATGGTGAAGTCATCCCCCTCTGGCTGCCCTTCCAGCACATACCATCGGATATTGGCAATAGTAAAGGTACACACGCAGATGGCCTCCTTTTGTTTGCCGTCCTGTGAGTAGAGCGGAAAGTTCTTGAATTTCTCGGCAAGTACCGGTGTCATCAGTCTGTTTGTCATACTGGATATTTTTTTTTGTGGACAATGGTCAGTTGTCCGTTACCTCATTTTAATTCTTTTCCCTTTTGTTGAAGCCTTTTGCTTCATTGGCGGGATCAGATGTTTACGAGCGAGACCAAGCCATTGCCACCGATGGCAGATGGACAAGGAATTTGCATCCTTTCTTATCGGAATACCCTAATCTTTGATTGGGGAAGGTTGCCGATAAGAAAGGATGCAAATAGCAAGGCGGTACTTGCGGTGTCTGACAGACAATGACTATCTTTGCGTAGTAAACATTCCGAAGCCAGACAATGACGGCAAGAAGTTATAGAAAAGATACTATTTGCAGTTTCTTTATCAATCATTTTCTACAGAAGACAGGTGCGCAGGACAGGTGCCAGTGGTTGCCACGTTAGGTAATGAAACGTAAGCTCTGACTGATGAGAAGTGCAGCCTCTCATCACCAAAGGCTGAAGTGGAATGCACGTTGTGCCAACCACCGGCACGGGTTCTGATGCGCACAGTATGCCCCAACCACTCTCCCCTGCCGCCCATCGTCCCTGATGAGCGGTGAAAGCGGTGCCGAAATGGGTTGCTGCTCGATGCGCAACGAGTGCAGGCACGGCTTTCAGGGGCAATGTCCATCGCATATCCCATGCTAGCCGTGGAAGTAGAGATCTGCTAAAATGTTTCATTTTGCCATGTTCTTTTGTATGATGGCTAACAGCGTGGCCAACATTCAAAATCACCATTCCTGTACAAATCTACCTTACATTCGGAGATGTGTGGTTGTTTTGTACAGGGGAGTTGTCAAGTCTTTTGACTGTGACCGTGCAGAATCCCCAAGCGGTGGCTCACTGTGAGAGCCGCCCGACGGCAAGTGTCCTTGTCGCCCTATTCTGCATACAGCTTTCACAAAGAGACCTCCCTGCCTGAACTCCATCAGGCAGGGAAGAATGGTCAGTCAAACAATGCCATGACATGCGTCTCAAATTCATCATCGGAATAGTGGTAGAAAATATCATCTGCCACATATCCGTAAAACAGGTTATCCTCTTGTGGATAACCGCCATGCCACCTGTCGCACACGCTGCAAGGTGCAAAGAGCGCATCCCCGAACTTCTCGTTCTCCACCTCACGGGCATCTATCCCCTCGATGGTGATGATATTGATATTCTCCATTGTATTACGTATTAAAAGTGAAAATCTATGATGCCACCGATATAAAGTCTGTCGCCCACTTTCATGTCATCGACAAGGCGCATCAGCTCCGCCGATGGCTCTGCAAAGGTCTGATAGCCTTCACCCTCCAGATAGAAATGACTGTCCGTGTGAAGCGGATTCTTGATTTCTTTTTCCAGCAGATAGGTTTCTTCCACGAGTTTCATCACATTATTTTCGTTGACACCTAATGCCTTGCGATGGATGTTTGCCACCCAAGACTTTTTCCATTCATTCATCCCACCAAGATATTCCAATGTCTCGCTGTCAATGAGCCGGAACATCCCTGCCGGCAGGATGCAGGTAGCCAGTTCTATAATTGCAGCCTTGCGCTCGTCCTCCGATATTTCAGAACACCAATCATAGCAGCTGCCGTCACCTTGTAACAAGGTATCTTCGTCCAGCCAATTTTCCTTTTCCATTTTCTCCGTAAAGAGTTGATAAACCATTGCGTGCATACTATAAAAATTAAAGGTTCAACTTAATTTCTTTCCCTTTTGTCTGAAGTCATGGACTTCTCCGCCGGTACTCGATTTTCGTGCAAGGATGGTATGGCATCCAATAGGGAGATAAGGCAAGCTATGGCGAATGAAAGTTGGTGGAATACCCAAATTCTTGAATTTGCGGAAGGCTGCCGACAAGTCTCATCCTCCATAGCGAAGCGGTGCTTGCCGTCCTCCCGGATGCCGTAACTTTGCCAAGAAAATGAGTGCTGGTGAGAAGAAGAGGTTTGATACAGAACAGAAGCAATTAGCTTCATTAAAAGTTTGTAAATAATAATAAAAAGATTTCGTTTTATTTAGGAGTTTCCTCGTATATTTGTACTCGATGGCAAATATAAACACGGCCGACGCATCGGCCCTATGCTATCACCGGTCTTAAAACAAATATACGAAATAACTTTTCAAAAAGCGAATTTTATAAGAAAAATCGCTTTTTGAAAAGTTACACTGTATTTATTCCCACTTTCAACTATCAAAAGCAGTAAAGCTATGGCAACGGCAGTTCTATGGTCCTGACTATTGAATTACCCTCCTTGTTGATGAAAAACCACCGCTTGGCGTGATAGTCCAGCCCATGATGGCTCTTGGCGGCATAGTCAATCTTGACCTTCCATCCCGACCACTCGCCCTTGCCTTTGGACTGGCGTACCATCTCCTGAATTTCCGCATTGGCACGCATCTGTCGTTCTGCCAGGTCCATGACATAGAAATCATTGATATCAAATGACTCCATGTTGTTGGTACGCCGCATGATGCTGTCCGTCACCGACCTCATGATACGCAGGATTCCCTCCTTCTCTTTTGGGGAGAAGTAGTTGACACCAAAAGCAGAATCCGGTTCAGAGATGCCTAATATTTGCAGCTGCTGGGGATAATCCACCGACTGCCGCAGGTTTTCTTCTGCCAGTTGCAGAAGGGACTCTTTGCGATTCGTACAGGAAGTTGCCACCCAAACGGCAACAAATATCATTAAGGATAATCTTATTGTTTTCATCTTTTCGCAGTTTATATCATGATAATGCGGTCTTTCTCTGGAGACAGAGCCAGTCGCTTGTAGTACACCGTTCCGTCCTCCTTGTAAAACTCTATCGCCTCTTGGGTAGCACCGAGTTCACAAATCTCCCTTGCCTCGTCAGCCGTCACCCTGTGGCCGCCGATGTGATTCCAGATGACGAACTTGCAGGACTGTCCTTCACGCTTGTAGTTGGCGCAGTTAAACGCTTTTATACCCACATGGATGTCGCCCCCACAGTGCGGACACGTGGCGATGCGCGATTCCAGCTTTACCTGACGGTTCTCATCCAAGACCAGCGTTGAGGAAAACATCTTCCACTCATTGTTGGCAAAGCCCTCCAGTACCACCCGATGCCCATGCAGGAAGTCCGAGGCCTCCTGCTCGATGATGGGGCGGTTGCAGATTATGCC
>OHKQ01000008.1_pt1 | contig 118128 bp, 79 predicted proteins | sample 1568891 | NCBI WGS metagenome assembly OHKQ01 (sample SAMEA3879596, study PRJEB24766) | human gut metagenome | biome: human-associated habitat; feature: feces | place: USA | collected 1985/1987 | reverse complement strand
ATTTGAATTACTGTTACTTCCCACCCTCTTTATTGGGGGTGGGAAACTTTAGTAATTTAAGCAGTTCTTCTGTGGACATGCTTGCCAGCTTCGCCAACAGAGCATCCCTTTCAGAAGAATTCTCCAAGTTTAGTAGTTTTGAATTATTCTGCATCTGTATATCAAGAGGATAATGCTCAATGTAGATTTGAGTAATGGCATGATCAGAAGTGGAATGCCCCATGCTTTCAGAGATATAATCCATATCCACTCCGGCATTATGCAGATTAGTGGCAAACGAATGTCGGCACCATGTGCCGGACGGACAGATGGACTTATCCCAATTCAATGCCTCATAGCAAATCTTAATGACGCGGTCTTTCACGTTTGAGTTCTCTTGCATAGTGTATTTGCGGCGTAGCTCTTCCGTTTCCGCTCCTTTTAATATATCGGGGAACACAAAACCGTCCCGAGTCGGAGGTGCAGCTATCTCGTCCAAGATATATCGTAAGGGAGGGATTATAGGAACTATCACCTCTGAACCGTCAGCACTCCGTCGGGATGTTTTCTTTCGATTGAAGCGGAAAGCTTTGCCATTTGTCTGATAATAATAACTATTATAGGTCAAGCGGCCAGCATCAGCCATATTGAAACCGTTGCAAAGATATTGGGCAAGAAATAATCCCAATGAATAATGCGCACGTTGCACATATTCTTCCGACCAATGTTCAGGATATTTCTTTGAAACAAAAAGATTGTAGAGTTCTGTCATCTGACTTACGTTCAAGAAGCTCTGCTTGCGTTTTGCACTCTTGGGAATGCTCACAAGCCCTTTCTCTTTTTTGTTGGAAAAAGGATAGGGAACATTTTTGAGGTAGCCCTCATGCACACACCTGTTCCATACGGCACGACAACAGCGCAAGTAGATGCCGGCTGTGGTATCACTGATTTTTCCGACAATCGCACCATTTTCGTCTTTAACTCCATTGTGCATACCATCCTTCCATTTCTGTAGTTCTGCCGCACAGATGCAAAAGCCCTTGATTGCATTTTCTCCAAGAATCTTTCTGAATGATTTGAGCGCACACTCATAACTTTCTGCGGTGGTGAAACGTACTCCTCCATCTTCTGTACGCAATTCGTGAATGACTTGCTCCCATATACTAATAAAGGATTGTGATTGGGTTGTGTTCTCTTTGGATAGCACCACTTCTTCACCCATGATACATTGACGTACCATCTCAAATGTCAGGATGCCGCCTTTGTTCAGATTCATCAAGATTTCTTTGTACTTGGGGGCAATGGTATCTTTCCACTCTTTCTGAAGTTTGTAGTTCTCGCTTTTACATTTCATCGCATTGCAGACGTCCGAGAACTTTTTCTCAGTAAAAGAACTTCCAACTGTAAAGTAGAAGAACTTGCGGTCAATCGTGAAACGAAGAGATAATGGAAACTCACACGCATTCTTTCTGCGGGTACGTGAATCCAACACGATAGAGACAGAACAGTTACGCTCTTTGAAAAGAGACAATGACTTGGTTAATTTTTCCATTGCATTCATTGTTTATGTTCAACATAACCTCTGAATACAGCCGCTTTGCAATGTGAGGCGTACATATACAAAACGCTGCATATAACCACTGAGTCCCTATCCTTTGACAGATAAAAACATTGTCGTTATATGCAGCGGTGCAATCTCGTTGTCTTCTGTCGCTGACTGGTAACCGGGCTTCTGCTAATCGGTCTCAACCCCTGAAGCAACTCTCACGTATTGTTTGAAATAGAGTATTCTCCGACTAATACTCCCTCTACGCTTCGATTCATCGGAATGGGATGACCCTCCCACGAAGGTTAGACAAACCCACTTTTCCTTATTAGGAAAGAGCACCTCTTGGTCATGGCTCGCCATAAATGCATTGCATTTGCAAAGTTACAACATTATTCTGTAAATCAATATACAAATGGAGTATATTTGAGTTTATTTAATCGTAAAGTGTCGTCACACTAACAAAATTTCGGGTAAAGGTATTACAGGATAACATGGAGCATCATAGAAATTCTATGTGTTAAACACGGCCAACTCAAACAGTTTGTTTACGCATTGTTTACGCAAGGGTAAGAAAAAAGGAGTTACGAAATTCGTAACTCCTTGATTTTGAAAGTGGACCAGCCTGGGCTTGAACCAGGGACCTCCAGATTATGAGTCTGTTGCTCTAACCAACTGAGCTACAAGTCCGATGAAGGTGGTGGGTGACGACTTTGTGGGGCGTCGGCTACCATTCTGACTGCAAAAGTAAGGATTTCTGTTGGAATAAACAAAAAAACGGGGGATTGTTTGTTCACTTTTTCTTTCTATGGTGGTTTCTTTCGTATATTTGTCGTAATTTTGCATAGAAAGGAGCTCGATTGCAAGCGAAAGGCTCCGTTTCCTGTTTTGATATAAAAAATAATTAAATATATGGCACAAAAACCAAGTATTCCTAAGGGAACCCGCGATTTCGGCGCTGTCGAAATGGCGCGTCGCAACTATATTTTCAATACCATCCGCGAGGTGTATGCACTCTATGGATTCCGACAAATTGAAACACCGGCTATGGAGAACCTTTCGACGCTGATGGGTAAGTATGGCGAAGAGGGCGATAAATTGCTGTTCAAAATTCTGAACTCGGGCGATTTCAAACTCAAAACTTCGGCTGAGGAATATGCTGAGGCTTCGGCAGCGCATCTGGCTGCACGCTTCTGCGAAAAGGGCTTGCGCTACGACTTGACTGTGCCTTTTGCACGCTATGTGGTGCAGCACCGCGATGAACTCCAAATGCCGTTCAAACGCTATCAGATTCAGCCCGTGTGGCGTGCCGATCGTCCGCAAAAGGGACGTTACCGCGAGTTCTACCAGTGTGATGCCGACGTGGTGGGTTCCGACTCGTTGCTCAACGAGGTGGAACTGATGCAAATCGTCGACGAGGTGTTCACGCGCTTCGGCATTCGTGTTTGCATTAAAATCAATAACCGCAAAATCCTGACGGGTATCGCTGAAATCATTGGCGAGGCCGACAAGATTGTTGACATTACCGTAGCCATCGACAAACTCGACAAAATCGGGCTTGACAAGGTGAACGAAGAATTGCTCGCAGTGGGGCTGACGCCCGAGGCTGTTGAAAAATTGCAGCCTATCATTTCGCTGTCGGGCAGCAACGAGGAAAAACTCGAAACCATGCGACAGGCTTTGGCCGAGAGCGAAACGGGGCTGAAGGGTATCGACGAGGTGGCTTTTGTGCTCGAAACGCTTAAAAACAGCGAATTGCACAATGCCATTGAGCTGGACCTGACGCTGGCGCGCGGACTGAACTATTACACGGGTTGCATTTTCGAAGTAAAGGCACTCGACGTGCAAATCGGTTCGATTACGGGCGGTGGTCGTTACGATAACCTGACGGGTATTTTCGGTTTGCCGGGCTTGAGCGGTGTGGGCATTTCGTTTGGTGCCGACCGCATTTACGACGTGTTGACGCAGCTCGATCTTTATCCTTCGGAAACGGCTTCGGGCGCTCGTGTGCTGTTCATGAACTTTGGCGACAAAGAGGCGGCTCACTGCCTGACACTGGCGGCTCGCCTTCGCAAGGCCGGCATTGCTACGGAGGTTTACCCCGATGCCGTGAAAATGAAGAAGCAAATGAGCTATGCCAATGCGCAGCAAGTGCCTTTCGTAGCACTGGTAGGCGAAAGCGAAATGGAACAGGGCGTGGTAACGCTCAAGGATATGCAAAAGGGCGAACAGCAAACGGTTAGCGTAGAGCAGTTGATTGAACTGTGCCGCTAAACAACTTTCTGATATTGTACGCTCGCGCCTTGTGAGCTAAAAAAAAGCACACACTGACCAAAAGGTAAAACCTTAGGTTGGTGTGTGCTTTTTTTGTGTGCAGATTTTCCAGCATGCCGGTGTGCGGTTTTCGGGCATTGGGGTTACTTTCGTCCGAAGTCGGCCGGTATTTCGCCCCAGCGCGGCGTGTCCCATTTCAGAATGGGAATGTCGGCATAGTCGTGGGTGCGGAGCCAGTTTTCGGCACGTTCGATGAGTTGGTACAGCTGTTCAGTGCGGGCATTGCGCGTCAGGGTGGTGCGGCATTTGCGAGCCTTGACCCACAGCATGGCATTGCGGCTGTCAGAATAGATGGTGCGCTTTATGCCTTGCTGTTCGAATAGCGCCAGGGCGTGAACAATGGCCAGAAATTCGCCGATGTTGTTCGTGCCACGCACCGGACCGTAGTGGAACACTTCGGCCCCGGTGGTGAGGTCTACACCGCGGTATTCCATCGGGCCGGGATTGCCCGAGCAGGCAGCATCGACGGCTAATGCGTCGGCGCAGACTTCGGGCGGAAGGGGGAGTACGGTGTCGTGGCGGTAGTCGGGCGGATTTTGCAGCGATGCAGCTTGCGGTCGCGGCTTTCGTGCCTTGGCTGCTCTTTTTGAGGAAGTGGCTGCCGAGGCATCGACGCGGCAAACCGGCTGTTCGGCAAAGGCTCGTTCGGCCTCGGCGCGGCTGCCAAATGATTTGTAGCGTGCCCCTTTCACGCCGTTAACCTGTTGCCGGCATTCTTCCCAACTGAGGTAGATGCCCGGTTCCAGACCTTGCCACACCACATAGAATTTACTTTTAGCCATAGAGTAAGTTGCAAAAAAAACAGAGAATGCAGGTGCGGCTTTGCTGAAAGTTGGCGCACCTGTATTCTCCGGTTAGGCATTTGCAGCACGCTGACTTGCCGGCATAAAGTGCAGGCAGATGCAGCGTCAGCGTGCTGCAAACTGGTTATGGATAGACCTTGGGCATTACATACGTTCGGGCATTTCGATGCCGAGCAAGCCCATGCCCAGACGTACCACCTTGGCTACGTTGAGCGAAAGCACCAGGCGGAATGCCTGCTTCTTGGCATCGGTTTCGCGCAGAATGCTGAAATCGTGGTAGAACTGGTTGTATTCCTTCACCAATTCATAGCAGTAGTTAGCCACGGCAGCGGGCTGGTATTCCGAACCGGCCTGACGGATAACGGCTGCAAAGTCGGCAATGTGCTGCACGATTTCCTCTTCCTTGGTCGAGAGTTCCACGTCGGTAGGCAGTTGGGCGGGCAGTTGGATGCCGGCGTCGGCCGCCTTGCGCAGGATAGAGCGGATACGGGCGTAGGTGTACTGAATGAACGGACCCGTGTTGCCGTTGAAGTCGATACTTTCTTCGGGGTTGAAGAGCATGTTTTTGCGTGCATCGACCTTGAGCAGGAAGTACTTGAGCGCACCCATACCCACGATGCGGGCAACTTCGGCCTTTTCGTCCTCAGTCATGTCGTCGAACTTGCCGGCAGCTTCAACCGTTTGGCGAGCCTGGGCAATCATGCCGGCAACGAGGTCGTCGGCGTCGACCACCGTACCCTCGCGGCTCTTCATTTTGCCGTTAGGCAGTTCCACCATGCCGTACGAGAAGTGAACGAGGCTCTTGCCCCATTCAAAGCCCAGTTTGTCGAGCAAGATGGAAAGTACCTGGAAGTGGTAGTTTTGCTCGTTGCCCACCACATAAATCATTTTGTTGATGGGGAAGTCCTGGAAGCGGAGTTTCGCCGTACCGATGTCCTGCGTCATGTACACGCTGGTGCCGTCGGCGCGGAGCAGCAATTTTTCGTCGAGTCCTTCGGCAGTGAGGTCAGCCCATACCGAACCATCTTCTTTGCGGAAGAAAATGCCCTTGCTGAGGCCTTCCTCCACCTTTTCCTTACCTTCAAGGTAGGTGTCGCTTTCGTAGTAAATTTTGTCGAAGCTCACGCCCAATGCCTTGTAAGTTTCGTCGAATCCGGCATACACCCATTCGTTCATTTTGCGCCACAATGCACGCACTTTGGGGTCGTTGGCCTCCCATTTCACGAGCATATCGTGCGCTTCCTGCATGAGGGGCGAATTCTTTTTGGCCATTTCTTCAGCCTCTTCCTCGCCCTTGCCTTCAGCCACATATTTAGCCTTGAGTTCGGCCACTTCGGCGCGGTAATGCTTGTCGAAAGCCACATAGTAGTCGCCAATCAGGTGGTCGCCCTTCTTGCCCGACGACTGGGGAGTTTCGCCATTGCCGAACTTCAGCCAAGCGAGCATTGATTTGCAAATGTGGATACCACGGTCGTTCACAATGTTCGTTTTAACCACGCGGTTGCCGTTAGCTTCGACCACATTGGCCAAGGCCCAACCGAGCAGGTTGTTGCGCACGTGGCCCAGGTGAAGAGGCTTGTTGGTGTTGGGCGACGAGTATTCAATCATTACCAGCGGACTTTCGTCGGTGGGGTGCTGAATGCCGTAGTGCTCGTTGGCATTGATTTCTTCAAGCAGGGCTACCCACTGAGCCGGAGCGATGACCAGGTTCAAGAAACCAGCCACAGCGTTGTAGGCCGAGATGAGCTTCGTGTTGTCGCAGAGCCACTGTCCGATTTCGGCAGCAGTGTCAGCCGGCTTTTTGCGCGAAATTTTGAGCAACGGGAACACCACCAGTGTGAGGTGACCTTCGAATTCCTTTTTGGTTTTTTGCAGCGTAATCTGTTCTGCCGTAACGTCGGCACCATAGAGTGCCTTCACGGCTTCGATAGCCGCTTGTTGAAGTTGTTGTTCGATTTTCATGTATATCTTTTTCTTGATTTATCTGATTCAACGGGCGTTTCGGTTATTCTTTGTTGCCCTGTATTTTTTCGACTTCGGCCCGGTTATGCTTCCATCGTCGGTGCGTCCAGAGCCACAGGTGCGGGTTGCGCTTAATTTCCGCTTCGAGCATTTGCATGTAGCGTTCCGTCAGTTTGTAGTCAGGATATTCGCTCATGTCCGAGGTGATGCGTTCAAGGCGGCACTCGTAGTAGCCCCGGCGCGGGCGAGTGACACTGGCAAAGTAAGCCGCAGCTCCCACCCGTTTGCCGATGCGTTCGGCCCCGGTAAATAGCGGCGTGTCCTGGTTCAGAAACGTCATCCAGTCGTGAATGCTGTTGGGGCGCGGACTTTGGTCGGAAATAAAGCCGATGTGTGTGGGCGTACCCAGGCGTTTGAGCGTCAGAATGCGGCGCAGCGCATCGTATTTCGAAATGTTTTCGTTGCCAAAGCGGCAGCGCATTTTGTAAAACACTTGGTCGAAAGCCTTGTTATGTAGCGGTGTGTAGAGTTGGGCACAGGGCCGTTTGCTCCACAGCGCGGTGCTCGAAATCCACTCCCAGTTGCCGAAATGTCCGAGCATCAGAAAGCAGAAGGGCTGTTTTTCGAGTTCGGTGTCCATCACGTCCATGCCGACGATGCGCATGCGTCGCATAATTTCCTTGCGGCTGATGGTCATGAACTTGATGGTTTCGACAGCATAGTCGCAAAAAAAGCGGAAGAAGCGGCGTTCGATGCGCTTTATTTCCTTCGGCGAATAGTCAGGGAACGATTGCGTCAGGTTTTGCCGCACCACTTTCCGCCGGTAGCGCACCACATGGTAAAGGAGCGGAAAAAGAAGGTCGGAAATGCGGTAAAGCCACCACAACGGCAGGTGCGAGAGCGCGCGCAATGCTTTCGCGCCTAATTTTTCGGTCAGAGTCATAGTGAACTTTTTGGGTGAAAATAAAGAAGAGCGTGACGCCTTGCGGCCAATGTTAGCGAGCCAGCCAGCTTTCGGGGTTCAACTTCGAGGTTTCCTTGCGCAGCTGGAAGTGCAGGGTGCAGTTGCCCGAAGCATCGGTGGCCACATTGCCCAGAATTTGGCGGGTACTGACTTGCTGCCCCTGACGCACCGAGGTAGACGAAAGGTTGCAGTAAACCGAAAGGTACGAGCCGTGGCGCACAATGACGTGATACATGCCCGCATCGGTAAATACCATGGTTACTTCGCCCTTGAACACCGCACGAGCCTGTGCACCCGGATGTCCGGTGATGCTGATGCCCTTGCTGTCGAGCCTTACGCCGCGCAGTCCGGGCACGTTGTACTGTCCGTAGTGCGTAGTGATGGCATACGAACCCGTGATGGGCATGGGCAGTCGGCCACGGTTTGCCGCAAAGTTGTTTGAAAGAATGCGGTCAACGTCGTTGGCCAGCGTGAAATTAGGCGTAGCCGTGCTTTCGTCCTCGTCGTCGCGTTGCGTTTTCTTTTTGGTCGATTTTGATTTCGACGTCGACTTACCCTTACGTCGCGCCGCCTCGCGTGCCGCCTTTTCGCGTTGCGCTTTCAGGCGTTTCTGGCGTGCCAGTTCCGCCTTTCTGCGACGTTCGGCCTCGGCTTTTCGGCGACGTTCAGCCGCTTCGATTTCAGCCTGAATGAGTTTGTCGATACGTTCGTTGAGTCGTGCATATTGCTTGCGCTGTTTGGCAATCGAAGCCTGCAGCTGCTTTTGTTTCTGGTTCAGTTCGTCGACCACCTTTTGCCTTTCCTGATGCTGTCCCTGCAGTTTCAGTTTTTCAGCCTTACCGGCCTCGAACAGTCGGTTCTTTTCAGTCTTTTTGTTCAGCAAGTCATTGCGAACGGCCCTCACCTTAGCCTCCTTTTGTTCGATGATGCGTCCCTGCGCCATTTGGAATTTCGAAAACTCGTTGACGTAGCGCAGTCGGCGATACATTTGGCGGAAGTTTTTGGCCGAAAGAATGAACTGCCACTGTGCAAAGCGCATACGGTTCCGAAACATGTAGGTAACGGCGTGCCGGTATTTGCGTTTACACTCGTACAAATCCTTTTCGAGCAAATTCAGTTGCTGTTCGATGTTGCGGATGTTACCGCTCAAGGCTGTAATTTCGGAATGAATGCCGTCGACATATTTTTGCTGTCCTTCGATTTGTGCGCTGATTACTTGCAGGTTGGCAAGCTGCGAAGTAACGTCTTTTTTCGTGGAGCGCAGCATTTTTTCCTGTTCGGCAATATCCTTTTTCAGCGTTTTCTGTTCGCGTTGCAGCGATTTGATGCTTTTGTTCGTCTGCGCCAGCGTCGGCACAGCCGTGCAGCATACCAGCATCATTACAAACAGATAACGTAATACGTTCATGGGAAAAATGGAATAGTATATTTCGCTTTATGTTTTCGCTTTCAAAATGAAGTTGTCTGAACTTTTATGAAATTCAAGATTTGCCTTAATTTTTGAGGTGTTTTTGGATCCTGAAGAAGGAGTGTAGCGAGCTACACGACTGATAAAAGGTCAGAAAACGGCCCAAAAGAAAGGTGAAGATTGAATTTAGAATAGATAAATCTCCAAATCAAATCTTCGTCAGAAAAGTTTTGACGACTTCAATGTGCCGCCCGTGTTTGCGGTCCGGTCAGCAGCCTTAGAGTTTAAGTCCGCTCAATACCTCGTCGACCGTTCGTCGCTGGTATTTCGACGAAATGGTGGTACGCGTGTTCCAGTTGCTATCGGCGCTCATGGCCGAGAGGTCCAACGAAAGTTTGATGTCGCGTCCCGTTCCCGTCACGTTCATTTCCATGCTGTGCGGAAACTGTCGGGTGCCGAATGCGCTGAAGTTGGCATACGTCCAGCAAAACTCACCCTTATCGGTGGCCTTACGTCCCTGCACACGCACCTGTTCAATCAGTGCGCGGTTGGCATGCGTCAAGAACGAGTAGGTGAGTTTCGGCGTGTTCGTAGGCGAGAGAATGGTGTAGCCGTTTGCCTTGAACAAGTTGAAACGGTTCATGCAGCTTTTCACGTCGCGGGTGCCCGGCACGAAGAGTTCGTTCCAGAAGAGCGACTGCAAGGCGTAAAAGTCGAGGTTAGCCTGTTTCAGGAAACTCACCTCGTGATAGCTAGCCCGTACATACTGCTTGTGGAAGCGGTCGACCAACAGCACATCCTGCGGCGTAAATTCCATGATGCCCACCTCCATTCCAAGGAAGCGGAGCGAAAGGCGAATCACGTCGTCGCGCTTCATGCGCAGTGCCCCGTTGACCGAAAGTTCCTTGCCCAGTCCGCGCAGCGCCACCTTCACGTTGGCCGTGACATACGGTTTGGCGTGGCTGTTGCATTGCTGAATCACCTGCTGTACGTAGGCAGTGGCCGTTGTGCCCTTTGAAGGATTCAGTGTATGCTGTGTACCGGCATTTTCAGAGGCGTCGGGGACAGGTGATTTCGACGCATTTTTAGCAGAACGGCAAGCCGTGAGGCATACCGTTGCTATGAGAATAAAAAGTAAATGCTTCATGAAGAAAAAAGGATTTGATGAGGTGGACAGCCGTGGGCCTAAACTCGCGTTGCATCAGATGCGCTTGCGCCAGATTTTGCGCTGCACCTTTTGCCGGTTTGCCTTTTCAGGATAAAGTTTCAGTGCCGTTTTCCAGTAAGTCATGGCCTTGGCTTTGTCGCCACAGCGGAAATAAATATCGCCTGCATGGTCAAAGAACATTGCATTTTCAGGTGTCTCTTCGACGTAGCGCAACGCCTCGTTCATATAGATGCGCGCCTGTTCGAACTGTCCCTGCAGAAACAGAATCCAAGCGTAAGTGTCGAGGTAAATGGGGTCGTCGCCTTTGATGTCGACTGTTTTTTTACTCATTTCCTCAGCCTTGTCCAGTTTTTTGCCCAGTACCGAAAGGTAGTAGGCATAATTATTCAGGCAAACCACGTTGTTGGCATTGTATTCGAGCGCCCTGTCGTAAGCCAGAAAAGCCTCTTCCGAGAGTTTGGTGTCGTAGAGCACATCGCCAAGCGTGGCCAGCAAGTCCGACGCCAGTTCCTTATCGGTGGTTTCGGCAATGCGTTCCGCGCCCTTTTGCAGCACCCGTATGGCATCGGCATTGCGCTGCAGCATAAAGTAAGCCATGCCCTCGTAGTAATAGAACATCACCTCCGACGGTTCATAGAGCAAACCCTCGCGACACAGCCGCGCCACCTGCTCCATGCTGTCTTTGTCAATCATGATTTGCAAGGCCAGCAACCGCGCTTTCGTTTGGTCGGGTTCGATGGTGAGCACGCGGTTCACGGCCGAAAGCACCGAATCCTCGCCCATGCCCTTTTCGCTCACATAGTCGGCATAGATGCGCGGCAGTTCCGCATTGTCGGGAAAAGCCGCGAAAGCCTCGTGAAACAGTTGCACCACCGGTTTTGCATCCGCCTTCTGCCTCAGGTTGTCCACCGCGTAAGCCGTCAGCGCCTCGTTGCGCGCCCCCGGTTGCGTGTGGCGGTTCATCACCACCTTGTGCAGAAAGTTGTGATACAGCGAATCGGCCCCAGCCGCCTTGTAGTAGGCCAGCAACGAGATTTGCGCAAAGCTGTTTTCGGGTTCAGCCGTCAGCACATCGCGATAAATGGTGAGTGCCTGTTCGTGGTAGCCGTGCTGGTCGTACAAGTCGCCCATCAGTACGCGGTAGCGCAAGTCGAGCGGAAATTCAGCGCAGAGGTCCTCGATGGCCTGGAAGGCATGTTCGTAGTCGTTCATGAGCACGAACGTCTGGAATTTTTCCATACTCAGCTGTTCGCTGCGTCCGTCAATGCGTTCCAGCCGCTCGATGGTGCGAATGGCCCCCGCAAAGTCACCGCTTGTGCGATACAGCCAAATCAGCGTAGCCAGCGTTTCGTTGGTCAGTTCCGCTTCAGCAATTTCCTCATACAGCCTGATAGCCTCGCGATACTTAGCCTTGTTGGCATAGTAAATGGCCAGAAACTCCTTGTACGTCAGGTTGTTCGGTTCCAGTTTCACCGCGCGGTGCAGCAGCGAGTCGCCTTCGGCGCGCGTCAGCGTGTCGGAGTACGAGGCGTAAGCCGTTTTGAGCATACCCATTTCAAAAATGGCCTCCGACGCCTCCGGGTTGATTTGCAGCGCCTTGTCCAGCAGTTCGTACTGCGCGTCGATGCGGTTCTGGTATTTTTGCCGCAGCGATTCCAGAAAGAGTTCGTTGAATCGCCGGCTGCGTTCGTAGCTTATTCTCACCGGCGCAGTGCCGTTGAGCGTTTCGGCCACTCCAGGTTCAAAGGCCACAAGCCCCGTCCGGCCTTGCGAATCGGGGTGGTGGCAGGCAGTGACGAAGCCGGCCAATAGTAAAAGTAAGAATAAGTAACGAATCATTGAAAGGTATAACTCAGAATGCAGTGAATGGAAGCAAGGAAAAAAGGCAGCACAGGGGCTATACGCCCGAATGGCCGAAACCACCGGAGCCGCGCTCCGTATCGTCGAGCGATTCTACGCCGACACATTCAGCTTGTTCGCAGCGCGCCACAACCATTTGGGCAATGCGGTCGCCATCGTGAATGGTAAACGGTTCGGCCGACAGGTTGATTAAAATAATTCCCACCTCGCCACGGTAGTCAGCATCGATGGTACCCGGCGTGTTGAGCACGGTGATGCCATGTTTCAGTGCCAATCCCGAACGCGGACGCACCTGAGCTTCGTAGCCGGCAGGCAGAGCCATGCTCAGTCCTGTGGGCACAAGTGCCCGTTGCAGGGGTTGCAAGGTGAGCGGTTCGTCGATATTGGCGCGCAAGTCGAGTCCGGCACTCAGCGGAGTGGCATAAGCCGGCATTTCGTGGCGCGAGCGGTTGCGTATTTTAATTTTTACCATCAGTTGTCAAGTTTCAGTTTCTTAGTTCAGGTTGCCCGCTGTCCGGCAGAGCCGAAGTGTGCACACACCGCAGCCGAAATGGGCGGAAGTTGCGAGCAAGTATGTCGCAAATTTACTCAATTCACCGCACATAGTCGTTTATTTCGCGTGGAAAAGTCCTTATGGCACACGTTTTTAGTTTGTGGTGTCCTGATTTTGGCAAGAAAAAGCCCATTCACAAATTCAGCCCGGTAAGCTCCCTGCTTCATCACTTTTGTCCGGCACAAATTGGCGCGCAGGGTGAAACCGAATTTTCAGAACCACCCTTCAGCGTAGCCGAATAGCCCAACAAAGGAAGTACCTTCCGCTTTCGCCGCCCCCAGTGTTGGGCGGAACTATGCCCATCTTTGCAGCATGTCTTAAACAGCGAACGCTTGCATACGTGAAATTAAATGGAAAAATAAGCCCATCCATCAGGCACGCTTGCAGCTGTTTGAGCAATGCAGCGAGCCAGTCATGCAATTTGCGCCGCGATTGTCCGAATTAGTTCCGAGCCAGTTGAAATTAGTTCCGAGCCAGTTCGAATTAGTTCCGAGCTAGTTCGAATTAGTTCCGAGCTAGTTTTGACAAATTCGGAACTGCTGAGAATCAGCACTTTGAAAAATACGCGAAAGCCGGTTTCCCGTACACAGAGTTCGCCTTGAAAAGCACGCCGAAACCAATTTGCGGTTTTTGCCTTTATTAGTGTTTTTGTTAAAACCCAAATGAACGCAACAAGCGTTGAACCAATTGCAAGCCCAAGGCATTGCGCAAGCACGTGTCGCAAAGGCGTAGGTGCACGTTGCCATTATTTCACCCGAATCACGCTCAGCCCATCGCGTTCGGGCAGGATGAGCTGTTCGACGCGGTCGTCGGCTGCCACCATATCGTTGAATCGGCGAATGGCCACGGTTTGGGCATCGCGGTCGTAGGCAGGGTCGACTACATGACCGTCCCACAGCGTGTTGTCTGCCAAAATCAGCGAACCGCTGTGCATGAAGGGCATGAGCAGGTTGTAGTATTCCACGTATTCGCGCTTGTTGGCATCAATAAAAGCCGCATCAATGCGCAACTGCATGGGCGGCAGCAGTTCGAACACATTGCCCACAAACATTTCGACGCGGGCCTCGTAGGGCGCACCTTCGAGCCAGGGGCGCGTAAAGCATTCCTGCTCATCGTTGATTTCGAACGTCAGCACACGTGCGCCGGGAGGCATTCCCGAAGCCATGGCCAGGGCCGAATAGCCCGAATAGGTGCCTATCTCAACCACCGTTTGCGGTTGGTGCATTTGCATCAGCATTTTCAGCAGCTGGCCTTGCAAATGTCCTGAGGCCATGCGCGGTCGGAGCAGGTGCAGGTGGGTGGCACGATACAGGCGTTTCAGGTAATCGTCGGGCGGTGTGGTATGTTCCAGTATGTAATCGTTTAGCAAATCGTTCATGGAAAGTCGTTGTATTTTCGGCAAAGCCTAACCGGCAGCAGCCGGGGTGGGGTAAAATCAAAAAAAAAGCCTACGGCATCGCCAGGCGAACCGTAGGCCGGTGTGATATTGAAGCATCCGGATGCACCGGTATGTATTCAAAACAGGAGGGGCTGTTTGCTGCACTTGGGGGTAGGGTGGGCCGCCCCCATGTGTCGGGAATTAGTTGGGGTAAGTTTCCTCGCCTTCGCTCTCGAACAGATTTTTCACAATGTTCATTTCCATGAACGAAGTGCGCTGCTCCTTACGCTGCGAACCGAGGTAGCAAATGCGGTCTTCGGGGCAGAGCATATTGTCAGAGAGGAGTTTGCGCAGGGCAGCGAGCAGGAACTCGTGTCCGTAGCTCTTCATCGGCATGTAAATGGCATATACGCCATACGAAAGGGCAAGGTGGCGCACCGTTTTGGCCTTGTAGCAGATGGCAAGAATGGTGCATTGTCCGCGGAACGACGACACGTAGCGTGCGGTGCGTCCGGTGTACGAGTCCATGATAATGGCACGCAGCTTCATGCGCTTCGTGGCCATCACGGCTTCTTTCGAGAAGAACTCGGTGACGTCGGGATTGTCGGACAGCGGAATGTCTACGCCGCCAAATTCCTTGAACAAGTCCTTTTCGGCCTGCCATGCCACGGTAGCCATGACCTTGACCGCCTCTTCGGGATAGTCGCCATAGGCCGTTTCGCCCGAAAGCATCAGGGCGTCGGCACGTGAGTACACGGCATTGGCAATGTCGGTAACTTCGGTACGCGTGGGGCGCGGATTGTGAATCATGCTTTGGAGCATCTGCGTGGCCACGATAACGGGCTTGTGGGCACGGATGGCCTTGTCGACCAGGCGACGCTGGATGCCGGGAATGAGTTCCTGAGCCACTTCGATGCCCAAGTCGCCGCGGGCAATCATGATGCCGTCGGCAGCTTCAAGAATTTCGTCGATGTTGTCCACACCTTCCTGGTTCTCGATTTTGGCAATGATGCGGATGTCGCTGTTGTGTTCGTCAAGAATTCTGCGCACTTCGTACACATCTTCCTTTGAACGCACAAAGCTGTGGGCAATGAAGGCCACGTCGTAGTCAATGGCAAATTCAATGTTGCGGCGGTCTTTTTCGGTGAGTGCCGGCAGGTTGATGCGTACGCCCGGCACGTTCACACTTTTGCGCGAACCCAGGGTGGCATCGTTTTCGACATGGCAGGTAAGCGTTTGTCCGTCGTTGTCGTCGACAATCAAACCAAGGTCGCCATCGTCAATCAGGATGTGTGAACCCACTTGAACGTCTTTCACAAAGTCCTTGTAGGTCACGGCAATGGTTTCGCGAATGGTTTTGAGTTCGGGGTTGCCCACAATGCTGACTATATCGCCCTTGTGATACTCAATAGGGGCGTCGGTGGCAGTGGTTCGAACTTCGGGGCCTTTCGTGTCGACGAGAATGGCCAAATGGCTCGATACCTCGCGCACGTTGTCAATCACACGTTTCATGCCGGCTGCATCCTGGTGTGCCGTGTTCAGGCGGACAACGTTCATACCGGCGTCATACAGACGCTGGATGAGTCCTACATCGCAACGTATATCAGAAATGGTGGCAACAATCTTGGTTTTCTTGTACATATCGTTTAGTTAAGTATGGGGTTCAAAAATGAAGGGAGCGTCCTTCAGCACCGTGAATCAGCACTGAAAGCCAATGTTCTTGTTGGGGTAATGCAGTAAATGATTATTGAGGAAGAATGTTCCGAAAAAGCTGTGGGGTTATTCGCCAGCTTTCAGCGCCTCGATGGCCAGTCGGTAAGAGTTGAGACCGAAACCGGCAATCACGCCTTTGCAGGCGGCCGAAATGAAAGAATGATGGCGGAACTCTTCGCGACGGTGTACGTTCGACAAGTGCACTTCGACCACAGGGAAATGCAGCGAACGGATACAGTCGTGCAGGGCAATGCTCGTGTGCGTATAAGCTCCGGCATTGAGCGCCACCCCGTCGATGCCTTCGGTCAGGGCTTGCTGCAAGCGGTCGATGAGGAATCCTTCGACGTTGCTTTGATAGTAAAGTATTTCGTCGTCAGGAAAATGCTGTCGCAACATTTTAAGGCAGTGTTCCATGCTGTTACTGCCGTAAATATCGGGTTCACGTTGGCCGAGTAAATTGAGGCTCGGCCCATTGACAATCAAAAATTTCATACCGGAAAGAAAGTAAGAAACTGGTTGGTGAGGTTCAAAAAAGAGGAGAACGTCGGGGCGAAACAATGCTTTCGGCGCGTTTGGTGTCGAACCATTGGCGCAATAGTTTTAACTTTGCAGAATCTTGCCTGCCACAAAGGCAAACAGGGCAAAAGTAGGTGCTTGTATGGCTTCGCCAATTATAGAATATCTACTTAAAGCGGCAAAGTGAAGTATTACGACCGCAAATTTACTCAATATTTATCATTCCACCACCTTGACCATCAACAAATATCGCAGTTATCTGCTGCTTGAAAAAGGACTTTCGGCCAATACCTGCGCTGCATACGTGCAGGACGTGAGCAAATTGTTGCAATATCTGACCGACGAACACATTGATCCGTGTCGCGTTACACTGGCCGATTTACACGGTTTTGCGGCCTCGCTCTACGATTTGGGCATCGCCGTTACCTCCATTGCACGCATCTTGTCGGGGGTGCGCTCGTATTACGATTTTCTGCTCAACGAAGGCTACATCGAGGACGACCCCACCGAGCTGCTCGAGTCACCGCGCAAACCCGAACATTTGCCCGAGGTGCTGACGCTCGACGAAGTGGAACGCCTGAAAGCGGCTATCGACCTGTCGCAAGCCGAGGGGCAGCGCGACCGCGCCATTATCGAGGTGCTTTACAGCTGCGGACTGCGGGTGAGCGAACTCTGCGCGCTGAAAATCAGCGACTTGTTTCTCGACGAGGGCTTTATGCGTGTCACGGGCAAGGGTTCGAAACAGCGTTTTGTGCCCGTTTCGCCGCAGGCCATTACCGAGTTGGAACTCTGGTTTGCCGACCGCTGCCATATCGAGGCAAAGCCCGGCGAGGAGGACTACGTGTTCGTGTCGCACCGTCGCGGAAAACATTTGTCGCGCATCACCGTGTTCCACAATTTGCAAGTGTATGCTGAACGCGCCGGCATTAACAAAAAAATTTCGCCACACACCTTGCGCCATACCTTTGCTACCCACTTGCTCGAAGGCGGGGCCAACCTGCGCGCCATACAGGCCATGCTGGGGCACGAAAGCATTGCCACTACCCAACTTTACACTCATATCGACCGCTCCTTTCTGCGTCAGCAAATACTCGAACACCTGCCGCGCAACGCGCACTAAACCCCGGCAGGCGCGTTACCGCTCGTCAATGCGCCCATTTTCGGGCGAAATAGCCCGACAATTCGCGTTTTTTTCCTACTTTTGCGATAGCAACAAAAGCAACGTTTATGACAGAAGTGAAACAAACGTGGAAGGAGAAGGGCTACGTCGACGAGCCCTTACCTGCCCATATAGATGTGAAGGCCGAAATCCGACGCCTTTGCCAAGCAAAAAATGCCATCATTCTGGCGCATTACTACACCGAAGGCGAAATTCAGGACATTGCCGACTATGTGGGCGATAGCCTCGGACTGGCACAGCAGGCTGCCAAAACCGATGCCGACATCATCGTGATGTGCGGCGTGCATTTCATGGGCGAAACGAACAAAATTCTTTGCCCCGACAAAAAGGTGCTGGTGCCCGACCTCAACGCCACCTGCTCGCTGGCCGAAAGTTGCCAGGCCGATGCGTTCAAGGCTTTTGTCGAAAGCCATCCCGACCACACGGTGATTTCCTACGTCAACACCTCGGCCGCCGTCAAGGCTTTGACCGATGTGGTGGTAACTTCGGGAAATGCCCGCAAAATCGTAGACAGTTTTCCGGCCGATGCCAAACTCATTTTCGGTCCCGACCGCAACCTGGGCAGCTACCTGAACAGCGTAACCGGACGCGAAATGCTGCTGTGGGACGGTGCGTGCCATGTTCACGAACGTTTCTCGGTTGAAAAAATCGTGGAACTGAAACGTCAATATCCTGATGCCAAGGTGCTGGTTCACCCCGAATGTCGCGGTGCTGTGGTGAAGCTGGCCGACGTCGTGGGTTCAACCGCTGCGCTGCTCAACTATGCGCGCCAAGCCGAAACGAGTACCTTCCTGGTAGCTACTGAAAGCGGTATTCTGCACGAAATGCGCAAAAGCTGCCCCGACAAGGAATTTATTCCCGTGCCTCCCGAAGACAGCACCTGCGCTTGCAACGAGTGCAACTTCATGCGCTTGTGTACGCTGCAAAAGGTTTACAACACGCTCCTCAACGAGTGGCCTACCATCGAAGTGCCCGAGGAAGTGGCCAAGGCTGCTATCAAGCCGATTGAACGCATGCTCGAACTCAGCAAATAAGGAGGCACACTAAGAAGCTGCTACTTATCAACCACCTCCGATTCCCTAAACACACACAGGTGCAACCGTTAGGCATTCGTGCAGAATGGTCGCGCCTGCTTTGTTGTTTTTAAACACTTTCCCACCATGAATATCAACGAACGTGTGGCCGCCCTGCGTCGGTGGATGCGCAGCCGCGGCATCAGTGCTTACCTCATTCCCACCGCCGATCCTCACAACGACGAATACATTCCTGCCCACTGGAACTGCCGTGAATGGCTCACGGGATTCACCGGTTCGGCCGGTTTGGCTGTGGTGACGCAAACCGAAGCGGCCCTCTGGACCGATTCGCGCTACTTTTTGCAAGCTGCCGACGAACTGAGCGGCACACCCTTTGCGCTGATGCGCGAAGGCGAGGACGGCGTGCCCGCACCCGGACAGTGGCTCCAGGCCAAACTCCGCGATAACGAAGTGGTGGGATGTCCGGCCGATATGCTCACTGTGGGCATGGCCGACGAACTGACCGGACTGGGCCTGAAGGTCGATACGAACGGCGATGCCTTCAACGACCTCTGGACCGACCGCCCCGCACTGCCCATGGGCATTATCGACGTGCAGGACGAACGCTATGTGGGACTGAGCGTGAGCGAAAAACTCAGCCGTGTGCTCGAACTGCTGGGCCCCGAGGCGCAACACCGCGATTACATATTCAACGACCTGGGCGAAATAGCCTGGCTGCTGAATTTGCGCGGCAGCGATGTGCCTTACAACCCCGTGTTCGTGGCCTACCTCGTCTACTTTGCCGAATCGCGTCGTTTTGTGCTCATGACGCACCTCGAAACCATCACCCCGGCCGCTCGCGCCCTTTTGGCAGAAGCCGGCGTAAGCTGCGTGCTCTATGGTTCGCCGCTTGCCCTGATTGACCGCCCCAAACACTACGACTTCAACACCGCGCCCTGCCTGCTGCGTGCCAAAGGCGATGTACACACACCCTCGCCCGTGGCTGCCATGCGTGCCGAAAAGAACGAGGCCGAGCTGCAAGGTTTCCGCGATGCCATGACGCACGACGGTGTGGCTATGGTGCAATTCCTGCATTGGCTCGACGAAGCCATGCAGCACGATGAGGCGGTAACCGAAGTCACCGTCGACGAACGCCTCACCGCCTTCCGCGCCGCCCAGCCCGGTTACAGCGAACTCAGTTTCGCCACCATTGCCGGCTACGGCCCTCACGGCGCCATCGTTCACTACGAAGCCACGCCCGAAACGGCTGCCCGCCTGGAACCGCGCGGTCTGCTGCTGCTCGACAGTGGCGCGCAATACAACTGCGGAACCACCGACATTACGCGCACCATTGCCCTTGGTCCTCTTACCGACGAGGAACGTCGCGTCTACACCGCCGTGCTGAAGGGTCACCTGGCCCTGTCGCGCCTGCAATTCCCCCTTGGCACCACCGGTTTGCAGCTCGACACAGCCGCCCGTGCCGACATCTGGGCCGAAGGCTACGACTTTGGTCACGGCACCGGTCACGGTGTAGGTTCGCACCTTTGCGTACACGAAGGGCCGCACCAAATTCGCAAAAACCTGCGCGATTGCACCCTGATTCCCTTCCGTCCCGGCATGGTTGTCACGAACGAACCGGGCGTCTACGTCGAAGGACGTTTCGGCGTGCGCATCGAAAACGTGCTGGCCTGCGTGCCGAGCCGCACCACCGCCTTTGGCGAATTTTGCGCTTTCGAAACGCTGACGCTCTGTCCTTACGACCTGCGCCCCGTTTGTCGCGAAATGCTCACGCCCGTCGAAGTGGCGCAAATCAATGCCTACCACGAACGGGTGCGCAGCGTGCTGATGCCCCTGATTCCCTCAGCCGACACGCGCCAATGGCTTGAAGCTGCCACAGCTCCGCTTCAATAGTAAACTCTTATTTTTTATCTCCTACTTTTTATTTTAATTATTTATGGAAACAACCAGACAACAAAAAATATCGCGCCTCATTCAGAAAGAACTGAGCGACATTTTTCAGAAACAAACCCAAGGCACTCACGGCGTACTCGTTTCGGTAAGTGCCGTGCGCATCAGCCCCGACCTCAGCATTGCGCGAGGTTATTTGAGCGTATTCCCTTCGGAACGTGCTGCTGAAATTCTGAAAAACATCAACGACAACGCCCGCCAAATTCGTTATGAACTCGGCACGCGCGTACGTCACCAGTTGCGCATTATTCCCGATTTAAAGTTCTTCCTCGACGATTCGCTCGACTATCTCGACCACATCGACCAGCTCCTGAAAGGCACCACTTCGTCGGCCGAAACTCCCGAGGGCAATGAGTAAGCTCTACCGTTTGCCGTTCTTTATGGCCGGGCGCTACCTGTTTTCAAAGAAAAAGGTGGGTGCCATCAACATTGTGTCGGCCATATCGGTGCTGGGTGTAGCCTTCGGCACAGCAGCCCTGCTGTGTACGTTGGCTGTGTTCAGCGGTTTCCGCGACCTCATCGGTTCGCTCTACACCGCCTTCGACCCGCAAATCGAAATTGTGCCGGCACACGACAAGTTTGCCTCCGAGTCCGACGAACGCCTGCGCACCGTACGCCTGCATCCCGGCGTAGCCGCAGCCTCATTCTGTCTTGAAGACAACGCCATGATACTTTACACCGGCCGCCCCGTTGTTATCACCCTGAAAGGAGTTGACGACCACTATGCCGAAGTAACCGGCATACGCTCCATCCTTTACGGCAACGGTTCCTACAGCCTGCACAATTCGGGCGTCGACTACGGCATACCCGGCATCGGCCTGGCGGCATCAATGGGCGGCATCAATTACGGTACGCTGCAAATTTGCGCCCCGCGCAAAGGCGAAAGGCTGAACCTGGCGCGTCCCACCGAAAGCATACAAACGGGCGACCTCACTGCGCCCAATGTCTGCTTCGACGTGAACCAGCGCAAATACGACGAAAACTACATGCTATCATCGCTCAGCTTTGCCCAGTCGCTCTTTGAGCAGCCCGGTCGCATCACCTCGCTCGAATTGAAGCTCAAACCCGAAGCCGACGTGCAGCAGGTAAAGCAAGAGTTGCAGCAAAAGCTCGGCCCCGACTTCCGCGTGCTCGACCAGTTGGAGCAGCAGCCCGAAATGTTTAAGGTCATGAACATTGAGAAAATCATAGCCTATCTTTTTCTCACCTTCATCCTCATCATAGCCTGCTTCAACATTGTAGGGTCTGTGTCGATGCTCATTATCGACAAGCGCGACGACGTGCAGACACTGCGTCACCTTGGCGCCTCCGACCACCTGATATTCCGCATCTTCCTGTTTGAAGGACGCTTCATAGCCCTGCTTGGCGCCCTGCTCGGCACCCTGCTCGGCGTAGGTTTGTGCGTGCTTCAGCAGCAGTTCGGCTTAATCAAGCTGGGCGGTTCGGCCGGCAGTTTCATTGTCGATGCCTACCCCGTGAGCATACATTTTGCCGACGTAGCCCTGGTGTTTGTCACCGTAGTCGTGGTGGGTATGTTCAGCGTGTGGTATCCGGTGAAATACCTCAGCCGCCGTTTCCTGTAACAAATCATGAATTTTGGATACAAAAATCCCCGAAGTCCGGTTTCAAAACCGTAACTTCGGGGATTTTTGTATGTGTGAGCGTGGTTCTAACCATCAGCGTTTTTTGGAGAACCACCCTTCTTCTAAGGGTTAATCGCGACCGGCACGCTTACGAGCCAAGTGGTCGAGAATGATTTTACGCATACGCATTGACTTGGGCGTTACCTCCACGTATTCATCCTCCTTGATATATTCGAGCGCCTCTTCGAGCGAGAAGATAACAGGCGGAATGATGCGAGCTTTGTCGTCGGCACCCGAGGCACGCATGTTCGTCAGCTGTTTGGCCTTCGTTACGTTCACCACGAGGTCATTGTCGTGAACATGTTCGCCCACCACCTGTCCGGCATACACTTCGTCCTGCGGATTGATGAAGAAGCGACCGCGATCCTGCAAGTGGTCGATGGCATAGGCAAAAGCCGTGCCCGATTCCAGCGAAATCATCGAACCATTCAGACGGCGCTGAATGTCGCCCTTGTAAGGCTGGTAATCCTTGAAGCGGTGCGCCATGATAGCCTCGCCTTGCGAAGCCGTGAGCACATTCGTACGCAAACCGATGATACCGCGCGAAGGAATGTCGAATTCAATGTCGATACGTTCACCAAGGTTCTGCATCGAAGTCATTTCGCCCTTGCGTCGCGTTACCATGTCAATCATTTTCGAAGCAAATTCTTCGGGCACGTTGATGGTCAGTTCCTCAATGGGTTCGCACTTTTGTCCGTCGATTTCTTTGTAGATAACCTGCGGCTGTCCCACTTGCAGTTCGTAGCCCTCGCGGCGCATGGTTTCGACAAGGATTGACAGGTGCAGCACACCACGTCCGCTCACAATCCAGCTATCGCCCGTGTCGTTACGCTTCACGCGCAGTGCCAAGTCCTTTTCGAGTTCCTTTTCGAGTCGGTCGTTGATGTGGCGCGAAGTGCAGAACTTACCTTCCTTGCCGAAGAACGGCGAATCGTTGATGGCAAAGAGCATCGACATGGTCGGTTCGTCGATGGCAATGGTGGGCAGCGGTTCGGGGTTTTCGAAATCGCAGATAGTATCGCCGATTTCAAAGTTATCAAGACCTACCACCGCACAGATGTCGCCCGACGACACAGACTGAGTCTTCTGACGGCCCATACCCTCGAAAGTGTGTACCTCCTTGATTTGCGTTTTTTCGAACGTACCATCGCGGTGAGCAATCGTACACTTCATGCCCTCGGTAATGGTGCCACGGTGAACGCGACCCACAGCGATACGTCCGGTGTAGTTTGAATAGTCGAGCGAAGTGATGAGCATCTGCGGCGTACCCTCCAGCTGTTTGGGAGCCGGAATCACCTCGATAATTTTGTCGAGCAGGTAGTTAATATTGTCGGTAGGCGTGTTGTAGTCCTCGCCCATCCAGTTATTCTTGGCCGAACCATACACCACCGGGAAGTCGAGCTGATCCTCGGTAGCATTGAGGTCGCACATCAGGTCGAACACCATTTCGTACACCTCTTCGGGGCGGCAGTTCGGTTTATCCACCTTGTTCACCACCACGATGGGTTTCAGTCCGATTTCGAGTGCTTTTTGCAAGACAAAGCGCGTTTGGGGCATGGGGCCCTCAAAAGCATCGACGAGCAGAATGCAGCCATCGGCCATGTTGAGCACACGTTCCACCTCGCCACCGAAGTCGGAGTGTCCCGGCGTGTCGATGACGTTGATTTTCACATCTTTATAGCGAATGGATACGTTTTTTGAAAGGATGGTTATGCCGCGCTCGCGCTCCAAATCGTTGTTATCCAGAATAAGTTCACCAGCGTTTTGGTTTTTGCGGAACAAATTTCCTGCCAGCAGCATTTTGTCGACGAGCGTCGTTTTTCCGTGGTCAACGTGAGCAATGATGGCAATGTTACGAATGTCTTGCATAAAAAAAATAATCTTGTAGCAGGCGCTGTTTGTTGTCACCTGCATTGCATCTAATACCTATTTATAGGTGCAAAATTACTGCAACCTATGCGAAAGGCAAAGAAAATCGGGTGATTTATATGTGAAAAAGGGTGTTTAAGCACCAAATTGGCAACTCAAATGCGAAATATTCTTGTCTATCTTCGAGAGCGCATTATAGATGGTGCTATGGTAGTATGCTGTTGGTTTAATTATCGCGCGACAAATTATTCATACTCTGCAATATCAACTTAGTCACTCATTTGTGACCAAGTAAAGTGACTAAGTCGATGCCCATTTGTATTTTCGACTATTAGGTTTTTACGGGTCACATCATTATATATCTTCATCTTTTGCTGAATCAATTTCATCGGCATGAGCTTCCAAACGTCTTGCAATATCCCGAAATGCTTCGGCAAGCTGATGATATTCTGATGGTTTAAACGACATTGATTTGTTCAACACCTGACACCCATGCAAGCGTTGCGAAAACCAACTTTGCGATTTGTTGAAGTACTGCTTCGATAATTGCGATTTGTTGATAATATCTTCCAACTCGCTAAATGCGGTAAATGTCGCATCCGATTTGTACGCGATGCACTCCTTCCGTCGCTCCTCATATTCCGCCAAATTGTGTATTTTACGTTTTCCTAGATACATAATTTATTTTATATTCTTCAAATCATTATTCTTTTTAAAGTCCATCAAGTCGACATTCTGCGTGGCTACACGCTAGGCAGCGAGTGTCCGTTGATTTTGCGGTAAAGGTCGAGGGCATAAACGTCTGTCATGCCCGAAAGGTAGTCGAGTACAGCCATGAGGCGGGTGCCTATGCGCGGGTCGCGCACCTCGTACTGGCTGGGCACTTGCGCCAGTAGCAAACCCGAATAAGCCTTTTCGGGCTCCATCACGGCATCGGTCATGAGTTCGAGCAGGGTGTAGATGATGTGGTAACCGGCCAAATCGACGTTAGTCACCTCTTTGCAGCGGTAAATGTGGTTTTGCGCCACATCCACACAGCGCCTGTAAGCATCGCGCAGCAGCGAAGGCAGATGGTCGATGAGCGAACCGCGGAAAGTGCCCTCAAGAATGGCCTCCTCATTGTCGACAAACACCCTGACGCAAGCACGCTCCAGGGCATTGATTACGCAGGAACGGTAGTAAACAATCTGGTCGTCGATGTCGGTGTCAGCCTGGTAAAGGTTGCGCAGCCGCCGGCGTTCCTCCTCGTCGAAAAAGGCTAGAAAAAGGTCCATCGTCTGTTCGTCCGACAGGATGCGGAGTTTGTGTGCATCTTCAATGTCCATTACCTCGTAGCAAATGTCGTCGGCCGCTTCCACCAGGTAAACCAGCGGATGGCGCGCATGGCGCATGGAGCCATCGGGGCTTTCGTCAAGGCAGGCAATGCCCAAACTCTCGGCAATGTGCAGGTAAGTAAGCCGTTCAGCCTCGAAATAGCCGAATTTCGGTTTGCGCAGGGCGCGGTCGGAGCCGTAGGGATATTTCACAATCGAGGCCAGTGTGGCATAAGTCATCACAAATCCGCCGCGCCGCCTTGCGTTAAACTGGTGCGTGAGCAGGCGGAAGGTATTGGCGTTACCGTCGAAGCGCGTCATGTCCATCCATTCAGCCTCCGACAGTTCTTTGCCGTCGGGCGTAACGAGTTCGCGCAGCCTTCGGCCCTTACCTTCGCTGAAATACGTGCGTATGGCCTTTTCGCCCGAGTGTCCGAAGGGCGGATTCCCCATGTCGTGAGCCAGGCAGGCCGCACTGACAATGGCCCCCATGCTCGTCATTTCGGTATGTTCCAGTTCGGGGTGTCGGGCAATGAGTTCGCGGCTCACGTCTGTTCCGAGCGAACGCCCCACGCTCGACACTTCGAGGCTGTGTGTCAGTCGGTTATGCACGAACACGCTGCCGGGCAGCGGAAACACTTGGGTCTTGTTTTGCAAACGGCGGAACGGGGCCGAAAATATCAGTCGGTCGAAGTCGCGTTGAAACTCCGTGCGTCGTTCTTCGAGCCGTGCGGGCTTGTTTTCCTTGCCCAATCGTTTGGACGATATGAGTTGTTGCCAGTTCATCATGTGTGTGTCGGGGCTGATTTTAGTAAGGGTCTGATTTTGAGAAACTGTTTGAAAATTGAAGTCGTCTGAACTTTTATGAAATTCAAGATTTGCCTTAATTTTTGAGGCGTTTTTGGGCCTTGAAGAAGGAGTGTAGCGAGCTACACGACTGATGAAAGGTTAAAGAATGGCCAAAAAGAAAGGTGAAGATTGAATTTAGAAGAGATGAATCTCCAAATCAAATCTTCGTCAGAAAAGTTTAGACGACTTCATTTAAAATAACTTTCAGGTGAATGCTGAACACAAGGGTCAGCACCTGCATATTTGGCAAAGGTCAAACAAATTAGCGAAAAAATGAAATATTCAGCATCTAAATTCTGTCAATTTGCTTTGCCATCCGTTTTTTTCGAGAGTTCATTTGCCGCCATTTGTTGTTCCGCTTTGTTTCGCTTGTCCTCGGCGGCTTTTTCCTTTTTCTGGATAATGTTGATAAAGGCCGAACTGATGATACCCGTGGGAATGGCAATCATGGCAATGCCGATGAGGCTGATGATGCAACTGAGCAGTTTGCCAAGCGGCGTAATGGGGTAAATGTCGCCGTAGCCCACCGTCGTAAAGGCCACGATGGCCCACCAAAGGCTGTCGCCCACATTTTTGAACACGTTGGGCTGTGCGTCGCGCTCAATGTAGTACATCAGTATGGCCGAAAAGCACACCATGATGAAGCAGGCGGTGTAGGCCGTGGTGAGTTCGTCGCGAACCGACGATAGGGCACGCCCAATGAGCTGAAACGACTGGGAGTGGCGAATGAGCTTGAAAATGATGAAAATGTAGGGCAAAACAATGATGTGAACCGTCGGCGTGTTCCAGTAAAAGTACGAAAGTACGCAGGGAAGTATGGCTACAAAGTCGACAAAGCCGTAGAACGAAAACAGATACTTCAGCCGGGCCTTGCCCTTGCGCAGGGTGGGGTGAAGCGAAGGGGCGGCAAAAATGCGCGCGGCAAATTCAAGCAAAAATACAAACGACGATATGTAGGTGATGGTGAACAATTCGACGCGGAACGGGGCCAGACTTTCGAACGAGGTGCCCATGACGGCTGCTATGGATAGGGTGATAAAAAACAGCACAAAGTAGTGTACAAACTTTCCGGTGAGGAAATGCTGTACGGCATAATAGAGTTTCATACGTGGCAATAGTTTAGACGGTGCAAAGGTATATCATTTCGGCAGGCAGTCAAAACAATATGTTCGGTTTTCAATCATTCCAACAGCTGTTTGCCCTCCAAACACCTTGTGTGCAGGTGTAATGCATACTTCTCCAGAAAGGTGAAATGTGGTTAATTTTCAAAGCCTTTTTCGCAGTCCTTATCGGTGCCTTTCAGTCCCATTCAGCCCCCTTTGTCCCAATAATGCCGTGCTTGTTCGAATTAGTTCCGTGCTAGTTCGAATTAGTTCCGAGCTTGTTGAAATTAGTTCCGAGCTAGTTTGCAAAATCTTTGAATTATTTCTGAGAATCTCGGAATTGCTGAAAATCAGCACTTTCAGAAAAATTCGAAAACGAAGAACTACGGCTCGCAGTTTCGTCCGCTCTCCGCCCAACCGGCCAATCCGTTTGTTTTGCGTTTATTGCCCCACAATGACGAATTTTAAGACTGCCGCGCACGCATCACAGCGTTGCTTCGCAATGGCGAATGTCGGTGATATCCGGGTTCAAGTAGTGAAAGTAATTTGGAATGGCTCAGCATTGGGCTTGCACAGATATGGGCACAGCACAAACAACTGCGGTACAATCCTGCCATTCAAATGTAAAAAGAGATTTCCGAACAACAGCTTTACAAGCAAAAGGCTTTAGCTGACTCGTATAATCAGTTAAAGCCTTTGCTATATTGACGGAATATAGGGCGGATACGGAACTTTGAGTAAGGAAGATTTTTAGGTAGTTTGATTTTCATCAACTGCCCATTGTTGAATACGCTTAGGAATTTCGCGTATATTCACTTCTTGTTTGGGTCACGTTTTACTCTTGTACTTTATGCCTTTTTTTACTGATGATGCGATCTAAGAGTCGGTTCAGCCGTTTGGCTAAAGGAGGAGCAAGAATTCCTACAATCAAAGGATTTAGGACAAAGTAGAATAAGAAATCTCTTAAACTCATGGTGCAGACTTATTAAAAGGTAATGATAAGTATATTCGCAATGGTTGTAATTTTTTTTTCATGCTGTAAGGTTTTTGGGAAGCAAGTAAATGTTTTTCAGTTGCAAATATATTATCATTTTTGGCGAAATGCAAATATAATTGTGTTAAATGTATGTATTTATGTTGTAAAGCATAACAATCTGTTTTAAAATAGAATGTTTGATGATGTAAAATGATATTTGTTATAGGAACTTGCTCCATGTGCATTGATGCACAAAAAATCCTGCCATCCCGGGCAGTACCGGGAAGGCAGGATTTTTTTGATTTTGAAAAGTAAAGTACGAAAGGTTCACCGGCGCTTCTGAAAGCGGAAGGTAAGGTCGTCGAGCGAACCGTCGGGCAGCACTTTGTAAAAGCGCTGGTTCGTGTCGGGCGAACTGAGCGGCCCGCATTGCGGACGGTAGGGGCCCAACTTTACATAATTAAAGGCCGATTGCAGCACAGCAGATTCGGGTAGCTGCGTGCGTCCCGAGTACCAGCCCGTTTTGTAGCGGCGGTCGAAGTGTCGGCGCACATACTGCAGGTGCGATGCCACGGTTTGCGGATCGTTGTCGCCCCCCATGAGCGCCACGCAGGTAATTTCGCCGGCATACGATTCGATGAGCGCCTCAAGCCTTTGCAGGGTCAGTTCCTCGCCCACATCGCCGCGCAGATAGGCACTGTGGCAACCTGTGCAGCCATTCGGACAGCACGAGAGGTTGATGGCCAGCGTCACTTCGTCGGGAAATTCCTGAAACACGATGTCGTGGTTTACGTATTTAAGCATAATCAGCCTTGATTTTTTGAGTGTGTGGTAAGCAGGTGGAAAGGAATAGCCCGTTAGGCATCCACCTTTTGATAGTAACGGCGCGAAGCCTCCTTCTGGCGGTCGAGCGAGAAGTTCGACACACGCTTCAGGTAGCCGATGATGCGCGTCAGGTAGTCGAGGTTCGTTGAGTGGCAATGCGGACATTCGCGCAAGTGGTGCTTGTCGATGTGGCCGCAGTCGTTGCACAGCGTGTTCGGAATGTTGAACGTAAAGTAGTTGCATCCCTCCTTGGCCGCCACGCGGAGCAGTTGTCGGTATTGCGGAGCCGAAAGGTGTTCGTCGAGGTTCATGTGCAGTGCCGAACCACCCGTGAGGTGCTCAATGAAGCGACGTCCGTGCAGGCGGAACTTTTCGATGATGTCGGTTTGCTCGTCCTCGACCACATAGAAGTACGAGTTGTAGCAGTCGCGCGGCACGTAGTAGCCATCCTCGCGGTCCCAGCGTGCGTGCTTCACACCCACGTTTTCGGCCGGAATCATTTCGCAGTTGAACATCACCTCCTTCGTGCGGTACTGGCGGTTGTAGTGTTCGATGAGGCCCAGGATGTTGCCGACAAACTGTTCGTACTCCGTGTTATCGCTGATGGTGATTCCCAGGCTCTCGGCCGCTTCGACCATGCCGTTTACCCCGATGGTGAGATACTGACGCTTGATGTTGATGTAGCCGGCATCGAAGAGCGGAAGCATGCCCTTGTTGAGCATATCTTTCAGGTTTTCGTTGTAGGCTAGCTGCACCTTGTGCATGAGGTCGATGATTTCGGCCAGGAAGTCGGTATAGGGGCGTCCTTCGCGCGTGGCCTGCTGTACGCAGCGGTTCAGGTTGACCGTGAGTACCGACTTTGAGCCCGTCGACACACCGCCTGCACCGAGGGTGTAGCTGAAGCCGTTGTCCTGAATTTCGTTGCGCAGGCGGCAGCACGAAGCCAGCGAGTCGGCGTTGTCGCTCATGTAGGTGAAGAAACTGTGACCCTCGGCATACATCTGTGCCGTGAAGTCGGCATATTCCTTGTCGAGCACATCGCCGTCTTTCGAAAGCAGTGCCATGGTTTCAACCGGGAAGGTGAGCACGGCCTTGGTGCGCTCCTGATTGAACCAACGCATGAAGCGACGTTGCAGCCAGTCGAGCGCAGGCCATGACGGACGCGAACCGTCGGGGAAACGGAATTCGCCGAAAATGCTGTCGAAGTAGAACTTATCGTAGTACGAAATGTTCCAGAACACTGACTGGAAGTTGCGTGCGCCCGTGGGCTGGTTGATGGAGTAGACGATTTGTTCGAAGCAGTCGGTAATTACCTTGTCGATGGTGCGCTGACGCGACGAAAGGTCGACTACGCGTTCGGGGTGCGTGTAGTAGTCTTGGCCATATTCCGATTCGATGAAGTGGCTCATGTACATCAGGAATTCGGGCGTGGCGCAAGCACCTGAAAGCATGGACGACACCATGAACACCATGTTGACGAATCCGCCGCAGAACGATTTCAGGTTTGTCGGTGCCGTAGAGTTTCCGCCAATTTCCTTGGTGCCGTTGAGCAACCAAGGGTACATGGTAATCGAAGCACAGTAGTTGGCCAGCGAAGTTTCATCGTTCTTGTAAATGTAGTGATTGTTGAGCAAGTACAGGTAGCGGTCGGCCAGCTGTTTGCCATACATATTCTTGATGCGGTCGCAGAGCAGTCGGCGGTTCAGGCGTATGAATCCCTGTTTGGGCAGTTCGCCGATGAGTGTGGCAATGTTTTTGTTTTCGACATTGGCGTTGGCATCGTACTTCGAACCACTGGCCGGATTGGCCGAATTGCAGTAATTGATGAGGAAACGCAGCTTGTCGGCTGTTTCGCGGTCGGTCTCGTGCTCTTTGCGGTAAAGCATGAAGGCCTTGGCCACGCTGAAGTACTGTTCGGCCATCAGTGCCACTTCCACTTGATTCTGAATTTCTTCAACAGTCATGCCCTCGCTGATGTTCAGGCGTTTAACCAGATTGTTCATGCCCTCGGCATCGATGTTGACATGTTGCGAGCGGAAAGCCTTGCCCAAGGCATTCTTAATTTTCTCGATAGAAAAGCGTTCGGTAGATCCGTCACGTTTGGTGATGTTGAAGTTTGCAGTAATCATAAGTGTAAATGGTTATATATATCTTGTATGTCGTAAGTTTGTTGCGAAGTGTTTTGCGTAAAAGGGCGCAACAAGTTGAGGGACAAAATCAGTGCCCCCGGTTTTTACCGGCATCCGGTGAATGCAGCAAACGTACTGGCGTTATCTCACATTCTTAGTTTTGGAAAGTAAAATAGTTTTCGTAAAGTAAAGAAAACCGACTTGATGTAGCTCTGAACGGTTTTCGTCGGTAGGTTTGTTGAAGCTCGACTTTGAATAAAGATTTACAGATTAAATTATTCTCATGGCTTGTGAAAGCCCCAAAGTTCCCGGGAGCAATGCGCAAGCAGTCGGCTATGCGGCAGGTATTCTGGCTCGCCCAGCTTAATCAGCCTTCCCAACTATGAGCGAATGAGTCAGTGGCATGAACAGATTAAGCAAAAATTGGGCTTACAGCAGCGGGTACTGCGGCCGATTTACACGGCCTTCCCTCTTAGCGGCCTCGTTTTGGGGTGGAGGCCGAACCGCAATTCGGGTGCAAAGATAGTGAAAGGCGAGCGCACTGGCAAGCGAAAACGTAAGTTTTCGGTGGCCATTGCCGAGCCACCTCCTATCTTATTAAAAGATAACGAAAGGCGAGCGCACGCGGCTGAAACGTAAGTTTTCGGTGGCCATTGCCGAGCCGCCTCCTATCTTATTAAAAGATAGTGAAAGGTAAAATGCAGATGAAAAAAGGCAAAAAAAAAGAGTAGGCTGTGAACCTACTCCTTGGATGTTAAATGATACCCGCTTCGACCATACGCACAACCCGTTCGGTGTAGCGGTCGTCGCCCTCAGGGTCGTATTTCTTGTTGAGGCTGTTGCCAAAGAGCACCGCGATGCCCTGATACAAGTTGGCCTTGAATGACCCCATAAATGCCTTGGCAATGTGGTAGCCCGTTTGGTTACATTCGCGGTCGATGAGTTTCAGCAGCAGTTTGCCCTGCGAACGCGTCAGTTTTTTCAGTGCCGGCCCATATTGCTTTTTCAGTCCCGCCTCGACCATTCGCATGTGCGCATCGCGCGCCTTTTTGTCGGGCAGTGTTTCCAGATAGTCGTGCGTTTCGACCAGTGTCAGTTTGGCGAGTTTCGCCCAGGGCAGCACCTTTTTCACGTTGTAGACCAAGCGATTGTAGCGTTGCTGTTCGCGCTCGTTTTTAAACTGCATCGGCGCATATTTGGGCAATGTAGGGAAAAGAATGTGCGGAATGGTTTGTCCGTGGTACTTAGTTTCGCCCACCTGCATCATGATGGGCACTTCGGTGTCCTCGACCTGCGCCGAGTCGGCCTTGGCCTCCGGTTTTTGCGCAGCAAGTGGCAAGGCCATGAGCATGAAAAGCCAAACGATATAGGTTCTGAACATAATTCGGATAAGTATGAAAAAAAACAAGAATACCGGCCCGTAAATGAATAGCTTGCCGGAATTTTGCCAAAGAAACGGCTAATTAAACGGGTCAAAAGTACAAAGAAAATGTAGGTTGCGTGCGTTATTATATATTAATTGCCTCCCAAATCTCCGAAAAAAGCCGTTACTTTGTATGAAAGTAGAGGCAGATTAACACCTTGCAAAGCATTCATACCCTGCAAGGAAGCCTCGGAAGCTAACCCTATAAACCCAACAATGACAATGGGACGAAAAGAAAAAAACAAGGCAGGCGGACGCTTGAAGAAAAAAGCCGTGATGCAAAAACTCATGGACCTGTTTAATGCCGAGCCTGAACGCGAACTGAACGTAACCGATATATTCCAGCAATTTCACGCCACTACACACCCCGCCAAAATGGTGGTGCTCGACAGCTTGACCGACCTGACGCTCGACGATTACCTGTCGACCGACGGAAACGGCAATTACCGCAACGCCGTGCGCTCGAACGTGATGGAGGGAACCTTTGTGCGTAAACGTAACGGACGAAACTCCTTCCTGCCCGACGATGGCGGAAAGAGCATCCTGGTGTGCGAACGCAATTCGCTCCATGCACTCGATGGCGACCGCGTGCGCGTGACCATGCTGGCACGACGCTCAGGACATACCCGCGAGGCCGAAGTAACCGAAATTCTGAGCCGCGCCAACGACATCTTTGTCGGACAGCTGCAGGTGGAGCGAGGCTATGGTTTCCTCATTACCGAAAGCCGCTCGCTGGCCACTGACATCTTTATTCCGAAAGATAAACTTAAAGGAGCCGAAAATGGCGACAAAGTGGTGGTGAAAATTACCGAATGGCCCACCGATTCGAAAAGCCCCATCGGTAAGGTTGTAGACATTCTGGGCAAACAAGGCGAAAACAATGCCGAAATGCACGCCATACTGGCACAGTACGGACTGCCCTATAAATATCCCGAAAAGGTGGAAAAAGCAGCCGAGGCACTCTCGCCCGACATTACCCCCGAGGAAATTGCCCGACGCGAGGATTTTCGCGATGTAACCACCTTTACCATCGACCCGCACGACGCCAAGGACTTCGACGATGCCCTGTCTATCCGTCAAATTGACAAAACGGTGTGGGAAATCGGTGTGCACATTGCCGACGTGAGCCACTATGTGAAGGAAGGCGACATCATCGACAAGGAAGCCGAACGCCGCGCCACGAGTGTTTACCTCGTTGACCGCACCATACCCATGCTGCCCGAACGCCTGTGTAACTTTATCTGCTCACTCCGCCCCGACGAAGAAAAACTGGCCTATTCAGCCATTTTCCGCATGAACGAAAAGGGCGAAGTGCTTTCGTGGCACCTGGCCCACACGGTGATACGCTCGAACCGCCGCTTCACTTACGAAGAGGTGCAGTACATTCTGGAACGCAACGGCGAGGCTTCGGACGAGGATCTGGCATTGCCCGGCGACCATCCCGAAGCATTGCCCGAAGGCACGGCACCCGAAGGCGACTATGCCGCCGAACTCATTGTGCTGAACCGCATTGCCAAGACCCTGCGCGCACAGCGTTTCAAAAACGGATCGGTGGCCTTTGACCGCGCCGAGGTGCGCTTTGAGGTGGACGAAAAGGGACACCCCGTTTCGACCTACGTCAAAGTGGCTAAGGATGCCAACAAACTCATCGAAGAGTTTATGCTGCTGGCCAACCGCAGCGTGGCAGCCAAAATAGCCATTGTGCCCAAGGGACGCAAGCCGAAGGTATTTCCTTACCGTATTCACGATGTGCCCGACCCCGAAAAAATGGAGAAACTCAGTGCCTTCATTGCTCGCTTCGGCTACAAAATACGCACGGAAGGCACGAAGACCGAAGTGTCGAAGAGCCTGAACCGCTTGCTCAGCGATGTGAAGGGAAAGAAGGAAGAAAACGTGGTCGAAATGGTGGCGCTGCGTGCCATGATGAAGGCGCGCTACAGCATTCACAACATTGGCCACTACGGATTGATGTTCCAGTATTACACCCACTTCACTTCGCCCATTCGCCGCTACCCCGATACGCTGGTTCACCGACTGCTCACGCGCTACGAACAGGGCGGACGCTCGGTGAATGCTACGAAATACGAGGAACTGTGCGAACACGCTTCGAACATGGAGCAACTGGCAGCTACGGCCGAACGCGCCAGCATTAAATACAAGCAGGTGGAGTTCATGGCCGACCGCATCGGACAGGAATTTGACGGCACGGTGAGCGGTGTGACAGAGTTTGGCCTGTATGTCGAAGTGGACGAGAGCAAGTGCGAGGGCATGATTCCGCTGCGCATGCTGCTCGACGATTACTACGAGTTCGACGAACGCAACTTCTGCCTGGTGGGTCGCCGCTTCCGCAAACGCTACGGATTGGGCGACAAGGTGCGTATCCGCGTGGAACGTGCCAACCTGGAACGACGCCAACTCGACTTTGCCCTTGTGTCGGACGAGGCTGAGGTGTCGGCCAAACACATTGCATCGCCCAAGGCTGCCAAACCGGTGGTGGAAAAAGGCAAGAAAAAAGGTCGTAACAAAGGCCGCGGAAAGGCGAAACGCTACAAGTAAACGAGCTACGGATGCATTTACGCATAACCTGAATTGGATGTCCGGTCAATAATGCCGGACATCCAAATTGTTACCTCTAATATATAAATTCATGAAGAAAAACATGCTGCTGAAATTCCTCTTGCTGTTAGGCTGTTTCAGCGTTATCACGCCACATTGTATGCGGGCGCAGACCCCGGACCAGGAAAAAGCGGTGAAAAATATTTTCAAAAAATTGAGCAAACAGCGCGGGGCGATGAAAACTGAGGTGAAGTATTCGGGCACAATGTCGGCCGAAATAGCCGGTTTTGATTGGCACCGCGGCGAGGGGCGCGGATGGACCCACGGAACGCGCATTACGTTGCCGCGCATCGAGCGTGAATTGCTCGACAGCCTTTGCCGGTTGTTCGAACGCTTACGCAACGAGTTGGCCAATGTGCAGCAGGTAAATATTTACGCCAAACACGGAAAAGGCACCACTTACTTCGATCCTTCATCCACTTTCTACGCCTTCAGCCTTCAGCCCGACAGCACATTCTGTATGCTTACGGCTGTGGCCGAAAACGAGGTATGCATTCCCTCCGACTGGCCCACACGCAACTATTATTACCACCCATCGGCCGAGGCACGGCGCACGGCCTACTTTGCCGACCTTGCACCGCGACAGAAACGCCTGGTGGCCTTGAGTCGGCTGTGGGAGGGCGTGAAGCGCAACTTCGTGTTTATGAACCGCACCGCGGTGAACTGGGACAGCCTTTACGCAGCCATGATTCCCGAAATGGAACGAGCCAAGACCGATGATGAGGCCGCCCGCCTGCTGCAACGCATGGCTGCCCGGTTGAACGACGGTCACACCTATGTTTTTCAGCAGAAACGCGGCAGTGAACGGTCGCTTCCCTTTACGACAGTGCTGATTGAAGGCCGCGTATGGGTGGACCGCGTATTCAGTTCGTCGCTGCAGAATGAAGGTGTGCGACGGGGCATGGAACTGACGCACATCAACGGCATGCCCGTGAAGGAGTGGGCCAAAAGCCGGGTGATGCCCTACATCTCTTCGTCGACTGCGCAGTGGACCGAGCACGAAGCCTACGACGGTTCGCAACTGACGATGGGTAAACCGGGCGAAAAACTGAAATTGCAGTTTGCCGAAGGCGAAAAGGTGTTACGCATCACTTGCAAACTGGGAGCCTACAAGGCCGATTTGGCCTATAAGGAACCCGATGTGGCGTTTCGGGTGCTGGATACGAACGTGGGCTATCTGCGCATTCGTACGTTCAATGGTTATCACCTGATGGGCGAGTTCCAAAAGGTGTATCCCGACTTGCTCAAAACCCGTGCGCTCATTATCGACATACGCAATAACGGAGGCGGCAATTCGGGCAACGGCGACTTTTTGGCCAGTAGCCTGGTGGCTGATACGCTGATGAGGGGGGCTTGGAGCAGTCCAAAATACATTCCAGCATACGCCTCGTGGGGCACGAAACTCGACGATTACCAGGTTGCTGAACAACCCTTGATGCACAACAAAAATATGGAACCGTATGGCAAACCTATCATTGTGCTGGTGAATCGCGGCACCTTTAGCGCGGCCGAGGACTTTGCAGCCCTTTTGCAGGGTAACCGTCAGGCGAAGCTGGTGGGTATGCCCACGGGTGGCAGCACGGGCAATGGGGTATACATTTCGCTGATGGACGGTGTGGCGGCGAACATCTGCACCAAATACGACAAAGCACCCGGTGGCGATGATTTTGTAGGACGCGGCTTGTTGCCCGATGTGCGTGTTGACGAAACGTACGACAGCTATTTCAACCAGAACGAAAGTGCTGCCCTGCGCAAGGCTCTCGATTTGCTGCTGATGTAATGGGTACAGCTGTGGTATTCCTTCTTCCGTGATACCTCTTTTTTTAAAAACATAAAAAAATCCCCGGAACTCAGGTGTTACTGAATTTCGGGGATTGCCTGTTTGGGGAAGGCTGTTACTGCGGTTTGAGCCAGACGGTGAAGGGGTAATGGTCGGAAAAGTGTACGCCACTATCGATGTTGGCTGCAAAGGGACGCCAATGGTCGGAGCAGAACACGTGGTCGATGCGCACATAAATGCGGTCTTTGGCAAACGAGCGGCCAATGCCGTTGCCCGTGGCACGGAAAGTGTCGGTGAGGCGGCTGCACACAGCATGGTGCGCGTAGGAAATGGGCGTGTCGTTGAAGTCGCCCATAACAAGGATTTTGTGCCCTTTGACGCTGTCGATAAAGTGCGTCAGTGCATCAGTTTGCTTGGCACGCTCAATGCTCGACACCGAAAGCTTCGACAAAAGGGTGCGTACCCCGCCTTTCATATCGTCCATCTCCTCGGGGTGGCGCGAAATGTGGCTGTAGAGGCTGCGGTCGTCGGTCGAAAGTCGCTGCGATTCAAGGTGAACATTGACCACGATGAGCGTGTCGTTCTTGGGCATTTCCAGATAGAATGCAGCAAGCCCGTTGCACTCAGAGTGGCTGATGAGCTGCTTTTTGACAATGGGAAAACGCGACAGCACCCCGACTACGCCCGCACCGATGAGCATGTCGTCGTAATGATAGCCATAGCGTTTGATGGAGGCATCGCGGATTTCAACGTCCTTTGCATTGCGCGTGGTGGCTTCTTGTATGGCTACGACGTGACACTCCTGTGAACACATGAAGCGCATGCACTCAAACTCTTTTTCGTCGGGGGTAAGGGCCCAGTTGTTGTAGGCCATACAGTTATATGACATTACTTTCAAGCAGCCCTTGGGCGGGGGCGAACTGAAATTGACGGGGCAATAGTCGCGCAGCGACCCGATGCAGGCAATGAGACCGAACAGAGGAATGAAGCCGGCGCGCAACTTGAGCAGGGCACTCAGCAGCAAAAGGAGCAACACGGCGGCTACAGTGACGGGAAAACCCAAACCTAACAGGGCGGTGAAACGGCTGAAGGTATTGGGGTTGAGGTAAACACTGGCAGCACTGCTCCACATGACTAATACGGCGAGCCAGTTGATAACGGCAAATATTTTATTCATTCTGTGTGTGTCTCAGTTATCGGCGGCTGATGCGGAAGAGTTCGCGTTTTTCCTCGGGCGTAAGGCTGTCGTAGCCCGAAGCGCGAATTTTATCAAGAATTTCGTCCATGCGCGCTTCCTCCTCCTTGCGCTTCATGTTGTACTCGTAGTCGTTCTGCCGGGTGGCGGTGTGATGGGCATTGCCCGTTTCCTCAGTGTGCTTACGGCCCACAGCGTTGCGCAGGCGTTCGGTCATCGAAGGCTTTTGGCGCACGTCTTCCCAGCGTTGCCAGCCTCCGGGCGTGTAGGGGTTGCGCGACTTGCTCCGCCAATAGCGTAGCAGCAGCCAGCCGAAGAGCATACCGCCAAGGTGGGCAAAGTGGGCCACATTATCGGTCGAGGTGTAGGCCGAAATCAACTCAATGGCAGCATAACCAACCACAAAGTATTTGGCCTTCATCGGAATGGGCGGAATGAGCAGCATGATGCGTTCGTTGGGGTAGAGCATACCAAAGGCCAGCAGCACACCGTAGCAGGCACCCGAGGCACCGATGGTGGTCCAGAAGTTCAGGAATTGCTTCATGGGAATGAGAGCACCCTTTCCGGTATTGACCATCTCGTAGTTTTGCATGCCTTGAATAAAGTACTCGGCCGTTTGCCACACTTCCTGACAAAGTCCGGCACCGATGCCGCACACAAAGAAATAGGTGAGGAAACGCTTGAAGCCCAGCGTGCGCTCAATGAGGCCGCCAAACATCCAAAGCGAAAACATATTGAAAAACAGGTGGGTGAAACTGCCGTGTAGAAACATGTAGGTGACCAACTGAAAAATGTTGAAGTCGTCGGCCAGTATGAAGTGCAGACCTAACCACTGCGTGAGGTTAATGCCCTGTGTTTTCAAAACTTCCTGCAAAAGATAGCAGATTACGTTGATAATCAGTAGGTTGCGCGTAATAGGAGGTATGTTTAACATAAAAAGGGAGTGAAAAAATAGCTTGGTTAAGCGATTGAACGCCATACGTTTTTTTTAATTTTGCCTTTCAGCCCGCTTAGGAGCGGGTGGGGGGGTAGCCCGGTTAGCTTTCGCTGCCAGCAAAAGATGCTTCGCCCAAGTCGTCGTCGGTCTCGGGGCCTTCCTCGTTGTTGACATAATGCCAAACCGTGGCACCGAACACTTGGCGAGGCGTGAGCGTAACGCCAACCGGCATGCGCGGTTCGGGTACACCGCTTCCCAGCACCGTTTGTCCCACTTCGACGTAAGCCTCGTCCCAAAGCCCTTCGTCGATAAAGCTTTGCAGCGTTTGCTGTCCGCCCTCAATGAGCAGCGTTTGTATGCCCTGGCGGTAAAGTTCGGAGAGCATGGTGCTTTTGTCGGCAAAAGCCTGGAACCCTGCCGGCAACTCGCCTTCGGCAATGCGGCCCAATACCACGCGTAGTGGGTTGTTGCCCGCCCAATGGCGCACGGTGAGCGTCGGATGGTCGAGCGACAGGGTGCGGTGCCCCATCAGAATGGCCTGATTTTCGGCGCGGAGGCGATGAACGTGCATGAGCGAATGCTCGGTTGAAATGTGCGCCGGTTCCTCGTCGGCACTTTCGCGCCAACGGTCGATAAATCCGTCGGCCGAACGCGCCCATTTCAGCGTGATGTAAGGTCGGCGCAGGGTTTGAGCGGTGATGAAACGGCAGTTCAAACGCTGGCATTCCTCTTCAAGCACTCCCACAGTAACCTCAATGCCCGCTTCGCGCATGAGGCTGATGCCGCGGCCCTGTACCTTGGCAAAAGGGTCGACACAACCCACCACGACGCGCGGTATGCCCGTTTTGACAATGAGCAGCGCACAAGGCGGAGTGCGGCCAAAATGAGCACAGGGTTCGAGACTGACGTAAAGCGTGCTGTCTTTCAGCAATGCACGGTCGGCCGGCCGAACGCTGTTGATGGCGTTGACCTCGGCGTGAGCCTTGCCGCAGCAAGCATGGTAGCCCTCGCCAATAATGCGGTCGTTGTGAACAATTACGGCACCGACCATGGGGTTGGGAGCCGCGTGCATCCGGCCGTTGCGAGCCAGCTCGATGCAGCGTTGCATATAGGTTTCGTGAAGTGTCATGCAGTTTTTTATCTGAACAAAAGTCAGTAGTATAGTAGATATTGCTACCGAATTATTTTACACTAATCCAGTAATATATAAATATGAATGAAGATTTTTTACGGTTGCGCCATGTGCTTTCGGCACATTATGCCGAAGGCGAAGCCCGTGCTATCGCCTTTTTGGTGTTCGACGAGGCCTTCGGCATCAGCCGCACCGATATTTATGCCGACAAAGTTAGGCAATTTTCGTTAGATGAACGGCAGCAGTATGTGAATATATGCCAACGCCTGCAACAGGGCGAGCCCGTGCAGTATGTGTTGGGCAGTGCCGACTTTTGCGGACACCGCTTCGGCGTAGCTCCGGGCGTGCTTATTCCGCGGCCCGAAACCGAAGAACTGGTGGCTTGGGCGGTCGATGAGGTGACACGGCTCCGCGCAGAATTGCCAGCCGGCACCGTGTTGCGCGTGCTCGATGCCGGAACCGGTTCGGGCTGCATTGCCGTGAGCCTGAAACTGGCTTGTCCCGACGTAGAAGTTGAGGCTTGGGACCTGTCGGCTGAGGCTTTGCACATTGCTTCGGAAAACGCCCGTTGCTTGGGAGCCGAAGTGCATTTTGTGCAGCACGATTTGCTGATGCCTTGGCCCGCTGAGGCAGCTTTTCACCTTGTTGTGAGCAATCCACCCTACATTTGTCAGCGCGAACGTGCCGAAATGGAGGCGCATGTGCTGCTTCACGAACCCGGCAGCGCTCTGTTCGTGCCCGATGCCGACCCATTGCTATTTTATCGCGCCTTGGCTCGTTCGGCTGCGGGGGGTGCCTTGCTTCCAGGGGGTGTCTTGCTCGTGGAAATCAATCGCGCTTATGGGGCCGAAACAGCCCGCCTGTTTGCCGACGAAGGCCTGCTTCGCACCGAAGTGCGCCCTGATGCGTTTGGCAATGACCGCATGGTGGGCGGTTATCTGAATCAATAGGCAGCAAGGGCGTTAGCGGCTTTAGTATCGCCCAAATAGCGTGTATGATGAATCAGCTGTTTCATTGCCATTGAGCAACAAAGTGGAGTGATGCCAAATGCCTCCTCCGCACCCTCTCTTGGAAGGCTGTGTATTCACTTTGGTTGTAAATGTTAAACAATGGGAGTTTGAATGCGTGAATTTTGATTAAAAAACAAATCCATCAATCGCTTATGCTTTCAGTGGTTTAAACCATAAATCGGCCGATGCTTCAAATTTGCTCCGCGATTGTCGGATTTAGTTCCGAGCTTGTTCGAATTAGTTCCGAGCTTGTTGAATTTAGTTCCGAGCTAATTTTGGTAATCTCGGAACTATTGATAATCAGCACTTTGTAAAGTACACTAAATTCGGATTCTCGCCTATGAGTTTCGCTCAGGAATAAACGTAGAAACGAACTTTTAATTTTTAGCTTTATTGGGATTTTTGTTAAAACAGATACGAACTAAACAAGCGCGGAACAAGAATCAAATATAACTGATAGCACAACTCATAAATCTGAAAAATTTTATCCTTAGGGAATACAAATCGGGTGGGTGCATTGATGAAGTCGAGAATCAATAGGCAGCAAGGGCGTTAGTGGCTTTGTGCTGTGTGTAAGTAGCTGATTCTTGAAATTTTTGCGCAATTAGAAACAAATGACGAAATTATTTGTTACTTTCGTAGGCAGTAATAAAAAATGCATCTACTTCTATAATGAAAGGAGGTAACCATGTTGTATATTGCAAATCCTATTTATGACACGGTGTTCAAGTATTTGCTTGAAGACGAACGTGTGGTGAAAATTCTGCTTTCTGCCTTGCTCAAAAAAACGGTAGTAGAGGTGGAAATGCGTAAAAATGAATATGCCAATGTGCAGCGCGACAAAATTTCGATGTTTCGCATTGATTTTGGAGCCAAGGTGCGCGAGGACGATGGCAGTGTCCATTTGGTGCTGATAGAATTACAAAAGACGTGGCTCGAAACCGAAACGCTCCGCTTCCGCCAATATCTGGGCGCACAATATGCCAATCCGGATAACATGCTGAAGGACGATCAGTTGTCGAGTCGTGGCATCCCGATGGTAGCCGTTTATTTGTTGGGACACCGCGTGGGCGATATAGAAGAACCCGTTCTTTACGTGAAACATCATTCCTATGATTACGAGGGTAACGTGGTGACGAAGGGATTGCCCGACCCGTTTGTTGAGAGCCTGACGCATGAAGGCATTATTGTGCAAATTCCGCGTCTGCACGGCCGAATCAATAACAGGTTGGAGGAAATTTTGAGCGTGTTCGACCAAACGCTCAAAAACAAGGATAACCGCCAGGTTATGAACATTGACGAAACCAAGTATCAGTATGATTCGGACATGATGCTGATTATCAACCGCCTGGTTGCCGCTGCTGCGGATGCACAAGTGAGACACAAAATGGACGTGGAAGATGAATTCTTCAAGGCGATTGAAGACCGCGACACGGCTATTATGCAACGCGATAAAATGCTGAAACAACAAAATGAATTGTTAGCCGAACAAGGTCAGCAGTTAGCCGAACAAGGTCAGCAGTTAGCTGAACAAGGTCAGCAGTTAGCTGAACAAGGTCAGCAGTTAGCGGCTCAAGAAACCATTATCGTGTCGTCAGCCCGTCAGATGAAGTTAGCCGGCGTGCCTATAGCGCAGATTTCGGCAATCACGCATCTGTCGCAGGAAGAAATCGAATCTTTGTGACAAAACGCCCTCTGTATCGTTACGGTTTTTACAGCCTGTATGTAATCAAAATACTTGGAAAATGCCCTATTTATATGGCAAAAAGTATGCTTAGCTGTAAAATATTCTATTTTTCGAAAAAAACTTGGGATATTCCTTGCAGTTATGACAGAAAACCGTAACTTTGCAACGTGTTTTTCATAGTATTAGATTTAAGGTTAACAAGGTTGGGATACAGCGGTATCCCTTTTTTTGTACCCTAACGTGAATACTTACCTCATTATATAGCACTTATGAAGCATTTATATATCGAAACTTACGGTTGCCAGATGAATGTGGCCGACAGCGAAGTAGTGGCCTCTGTGATGAAACTGGCCGGCTATGAGCCTTGCGACACCATTGACCAGGCTGATGCCGTATTCCTCAATACCTGCTCCGTGCGCGACAATGCCGAGCAGAAAATTATTCATCGCCTTGAAGCGCTCACAGCCATGCGACGCAAAGGACGCCGAATCATTATCGGTGTGCTCGGCTGTATGGCAGAACGTGTGAAGGAAGAATTGCTCAATAAACACGGGGCTGACCTCGTGGCTGGACCCGATGCTTACCTTTCCTTGCCCGACCTCATTGCACAGGCTGAAACCGGACACAAGGCCATCGACATTGAACTCAGCACCACCGAAACCTATCGCGACATTGTGCCGACACGCTATTGCGGAAGTCGCATTTCGGGTTTTGTCAGCATTATGCGTGGTTGCAATAACTTTTGCCACTACTGCATTGTGCCTTACACCCGCGGCCGCGAACGTTCGCGCGACGTAGAAAGTATCCTGCGCGAGGTGCGCGACCTCGAAGCGCGCGGTTACAAGGAAGTGACCCTGCTCGGACAAAATGTCAACTCGTATCTTTGGAAGGCCGATGCCGATGCGCAGGAACTCAACTTTGCCGCCCTGCTCCGCACCGTGGCACGCGCTGTGCCGGGTATGCGCATTCGCTTCTCGACCTCGCATCCCAAGGACATGAGCGACGAAACACTCCACGTCATTGCCGAAGAACCCAATGTGTGCCGTCACATCCACCTGCCCGTACAAAGTGGTTCGAGCCGCATTTTGGAGCTTATGAATCGCAAATACACCCGCGAGTGGTATCTTGACCGCGTAGCTGCCATTCGCCGCATTGTGCCCGACTGTGGTTTGTCGACCGATATCTTTGCCGGTTACTGCACTGAAACCGAGGAAGATCACCAAATGTCGCTTAGCCTGATGCGCGAATGCGGATACGATTCAGCTTTCATGTTTAAGTACAGCGAACGTCCCGGCACCTTTGCTTCGCGTCATTATGCCGACGATGTGAGCGAGGAAACGAAAATTCGCCGACTCGAGGAACTCATTGCCTTGCAAAACGAACTCAGTGCCGAGAGCAACCGCCAATGTGTAGGTCGCGAATACGAAATTTTGGTTGAAGGCGTGAGCAAGCGTTCGCGCGAACAACTTTTCGGTCGTACGGAGCAAAACAAGGTCGTTGTTTTCGACCGTGGCAATCACCGTCCCGGTGAGTACGTACGCGTTCGCATTACCGATGCTTCGAGCGCCACGCTTCAAGGCGAAGAAGTGTAGTCAATGCTAAGGCTGATGGTGTAAACACCTGGTGTGCTTGCACCACATCTGCTTAGCCGCTAAACTCCGTATACTCCTAAAAAAGCAGCCATACCTTGTTTGCATTGGGCAAGGTATGGCTGCTTTTAATGTTTATGGCAGAATATAAGTTTATGGTAGGAACTTATTGTATTACCATTTCAATGAAAATCAGCAGGCTGGAACGATGTGTCCGGCCTGCTGATTTTTTTAGGTAGTATTTGAAGTTGTCTAAACTTTTCTGACGAAGATTTGATTTGGAGATTTATCTCTTCTAAATTCAATCTTCACCTTTCTTTTTGGCCGTTTTTTGACCTTTCATCAGTCGTGTAGCTCGCTACACTCCTTCTTCAAGGCCCAAAAACGCCTCAAAAATTAAGGCAAGTCTTGAATTTCATAAAAGTTCAGACGACTTCTTTTTTTTAAAAAGGGAAATCAATTCCGTTACACAGTAAGTTTACCGCTGTGTAAGTTTCCCGACGTTTTACTCATCCATACTATCCAAGTCGTCCACTTCATCCATTTGCCACGCGTCAGCCCGACGTTGCAGTTCGTGACGCACACAGTCAGGTTCGAATCCGCGGTTAAGCGCAGCGCGCACCAGTTTTTGGTAACGCTCGTAGTCGGTTTTGGCCTTCGTCGTGCGCTCCTTGGCAGTCAGAAAGTCAGCCAACACCGCGCGGTAATCAGCCTCAGGAATATCGGCCAGCGCCTCGTCAATGCAACTATCGGAAATACGCTGCATACGCAAGGCATAGCGAATTTTGATGCGCCCCCAATGGTCGAAACGAAATTTGTCAGAGGCAAAAGCCCGGGCATAGCGTTCTTCGTTCAGGTAGTTCTCGTCGGTAAGTCGCGCAACGAGGGCTTCAGCCTCGTCAGGCGTAGCCCCTTTGCGTTGCAATTTCGCTGCAATGTCAGAAGGGCAGCATTCGCGTGCCGCGCACTGAGTCGTAGCCCAAAGGTAAAGTTCGGCAGGTTTTTTAGTCATGGTCGGATCCTACTTTTTGATGACACTGCGCACTACGAACCACGCATGGCGGAAAAGCGTAGGTAACCACCCGTAATGATTAACCATGATGTCGAAGCGTTCGCGCAGCGAAGCCTTGTGGTTACGCGTGGTCATACCCTCGTTCAGGTAATTGGCCACCACAATGCGGCAGTTCGTAATGGGCAAATGCTTACGCGCAGCCTCGCGCATGATGCGAATGCACCAGTCGAAGTCGGCCGAGAAGCGGTATTTGCGGTTGTAATGTAACTGTTTAGCCAAGTCGGTACGCGCAAAGAAAGCCTGATGGCAAACGAGCATACCGTTTTTAAAAGAACGCCAATTCAAATGTTCGGGCGGCGACAAGCGGCGGCGGCGCACAAATCGTCCTTCATCGTCGACCAAGTGCGTATCGCCGTAAACCACTGCAGGCAATGCCTTCTTGCGGTTCAGTTCGTCCTGAGCCGCCTGAGCCATGCGTTCCAGCGTATCGGGCGCATGCAGGCAGTCGCCAGCGTTCAGAAAAAGGATATACTGTCCGGTAGCCATGTCGATGGCCTTGTTCATAGCATCGTAAAGTCCCTTGTCGGGTTCACTGATGCACGCAATTTCGTGACGCACAGTCGCAATGCTGTTACGTTCCTGATAATGATGTACGTTTTCGAGGGTATTGTCCTGTGAATTTCCGTCGACAATGAGGTGTTCCACATGAGGGTACGTCTGTTCTTCGACACTTTGTATGGTGCGGTTAATCAGTTTCCCGGCATTATAGGTTACCGTAGCGACGGTTATTTTAAGCGGAGGCATTTAATGAATAAAAAGGTTTAAGGGGGGATTAGCTTTAAATTGTTGTAGGGTAGAGTTCCCGGCACACCGTCAGATGCAAGCATGCGGCATGCCGTCAGGAACCCCCGTCCATTTATTTATTTTGGTAAATTTCGAGGTAGCTTTCAGCCACCGTTTTTTCGGAGTAAGCCGTCAGAGCCTTGATGCGGGCGTTGCGGCAAAGCGCCGTGTAGCTGTGTGAATCGAGCGCACGCTGAATGCACTGTGCAAAGTCGAGCGCATTTTGGGGTTCAGCCAGAAAGCCGTTGACTCCCGTGTCAATCATCTGCGGCACACCGCCCACGCCAAAGGCCACGCAAGGCACGCCACAAGCCATAGCCTCGACAATCGTGTTCGGCAAATTATCCATGAGCGTCGGCATCAGTAGCAAGTCGGCCGCCTGATAGAGTTGTCGCATCTGTTCCTCACTCTCCACATAGCCCATCGAAACAGCTTCAACCGGGAAAGCCCCGGTCAGTTTGTCAGCCTCTTTGCCTGCCAGCACGATGGCCAGTTTATTACGCAGTTCCGGCCGTTCGTTGCACAGCATACAAATGCTTTCAATCAGGTAGTCTATGCCCTTTTTCGGGTCAGTCACCTTGAATGCCGTAAAAAGCAGCAAACGCTTGTCAGCCGGCAAGTTTAGCTGTTTGCGCAGTTCCGCTTTGTCGGTCGGCATTTCTTCGGTGCCCACAGGCGCATAGAAGTCAGTGTCAATGGGGTTCGGAATGCTCACCACCTGCTGTTCTTTGAGCAAAGGCGCCTGAGCAGCCAGTCCTGCCAGCCATTGGCTACAGCCCACCAAGGTGAACCGTCCGTGCGCATACGTGCTTAGTTTGCGGTTAAACACACAAGCCGAAAGGTCCTTGTGCTGCGGTTTTTTCAGTTGCGGACAAAGACCGCATCCCTGTTTCCAGCGTTCGCAGTCGGCCGCATTGTGACACACCCCTGTAAAGGGCCACATATCGTGCATGGTCCATACCACCCGTTTACCGCTTTTCAGGATACGTTGCAAGTTGTCGAGCGAAAGCATAGCCTGGTTCGTCCAATGTAAATGCACGACGTCAGCTTCGCGAAACTCGGGCAATTTGGTAATGTCGTTGCCGAAGCGTGCCGTATCGACAGCAAACAGTCCCTCGCGCGAAAAGCCGTTGCGGCAAAATATGTCGAAGCGCTCCAATGCAAACTTCACTTTCCGCCACAGCGTGGGTTTAAGGTTTACCACATCTGTACGTTCGGCAGGCAAACTGCGGTCGCGACACAGTAAGGTGGCATCGACACCAGCCTTGCGCAAGGCTTTGAGCAGGCGCAGGGCCGCAATGGCAGCTCCGCCGGTGTGGTCAGAAGTATTGATGAGGAGTACTTTCATGGTGAATGGTTTGGCAGTAGAAAAAGGAAAAGCAAGTGCTTCTCCCGTTTGCATGCCCGTGTTCAAAAATATTTTGAGATGATTCTGTCAGATGAATTATGCTTTGAACACCTGCATACGTGTATTTGAAGAAACAGAATTTCAGCGTTTATTCATAATCAGCAGGGTAGCGCCGGCATTTTCTTTGATGTAATTGCCTGCAGCGCGTCCCGCCTCTTGCAGTTGTTCCTTGTGCGTCAGGAAAAGGTCCATGACACGTTTAAAGTCGTCAGCATCCTTGATTTCGCGGCATCCGCCGTTTTCGATCAGCGCACGCGCCTCGCGGAACTTATGGTTATTCGGTCCGATAATCACCGGCACACCGTAAACGGCAGCTTCAGGCACATTGTGAATGCCCACACCGAAACCGCCACCCACGTAAGCCACCGCCGCATAGCGGTAAATGCTCGACAGCAGTCCGTAGCAGTCAATAATCAAGCAGTCGGCCTCGGCCACACTTTTCGGAGTAGCCGCCGAATAGCGCACAAAGGGGCGTTTGAGTTTTGCTTCGATTTGTCGCAGATGTTCCTCGCTCACCACATGCGGAGCGAGCACTAGTTTCAGGTTCGTTCGTGCGTTGAAATACGGAATGATGATGTCCTCATCAGGTTGCCACGAGCTACCTGCCACCAGTACTTTCCAGCATCCGGCAAAGCGTTCAACCAGCGGCAGAGGTTTCGCCGCATTCCGAATGTCGATAACGCGGTCGAATCGCGTATCGCCCACCATTGTAACCTGCTTAACCCCGATTTTCAGCAACAGATGGCGCGACTCTTCGTTCTGCACATACAAGTGCGTGAGTTTATGCAGCATTCGGGCATATCCCCGTCCGTACCAGCGGAAAAACACCTGGTTGGGTCGGAAAATGCTCGACACGCTGTAAGTAGGCACCCCATTTCGGTGAAGCACCTCGATGTAATTGCGCCAAAATTCGTATTTGATGAAATAAGCCGCTTCGGGGCGTGCCAGTTTCACGAATTTCTGCGCATTCAGCGGAGTATCGAAGGGCAGGTAGCACACCACGTCAGCCCCCGCATAATTCTTGCGCACCTCATAGCCCGAAGGCGAGAAAAAGGTAAGCAGAATTTTTTTATCGGGGTGTTCGCGGCGCAAGTGTTCCATGAGCGGACGGCCTTGTTCAAATTCGCCGAGCGAAGCCGCATGAAACCACACATAGCGGTCCTTTCCGCTGAGTCGGCGCAGCGTTTTCCACGTGTTGTGATGGCCATGCACCATTTTCCGCACCTTTGCGCTGAACAAGGCGGCAATGTGACAGCCCAGCACCATCAGATATATTACTATGGAGTACACGGTCTGTTAGCTTATATTGGTAAAGTAAGGGTATGTCTGCACACAAGTCGGCGATGCGTAGGCGCACAGCCCATCGGGGCGCGCGCCATGCAAGCGCAAAGACTTGAGTGCAGACAGATGAATAGTTATCGTAGAGAAAAAAGGAAAAGTAAAGTCAGAACGGAAACCAAAAAATCCGTTTCAACGTCTAACGTCTTATCCCAAAGCCGCAATAGCAGCCTTCATGCGGTTCAAGGTTTCGTCCTTGCCCAGGAAAGCAGCCAGTTCGTACATGTCGGGACCCTTGCCAGTGCCGACCAGACACACGCGCCAAGGGTTCCAAGGCTTTTTGCCCCCAGCTTCGGCCCAGGCATCGACAGCCGCCTTTTGCGATTCGATGCTGAAATCGTCGAGCGATTCGAGCACGGCAGCCAGTTCCTGCATTTCGGCAGCAGCACCTTCCTTCCAGTTCTTGCGCGTAAACTTGTCGTCGGTGCTGTAAGTCGGTGCGATGAAGAAGAAGTCGCACAAGGGCCAAAGCTCCTTGATAAAGTTGATTTTCTTCATTTTCATCATGCCCACCACCGCTTCGACACGTTCCATGGGTGCTTCGATACCGTTTTCGCGCAAAATTTTGTCGAATGTAGGAGCAAGTCGGGCGTTGTCGGTCATTTGGATATATTCGCGGTTGAACCACTGACCCTTCACGTAGTCGAACTTAGCACCACTCTTCGAGCATTTCGTCAAGTCGAACTGTTCGATAAGTTCCTGCATTGACAGGATTTCCTGGTCGGTACCCGGGTTCCATCCCAGCAAAGCCAGGAAGTTGATTACCGCCTCAGGCAAATAGCCACTTTCGCGGTAGCCCGACGACACCTCGCCCGATTTCGGGTCGTGCCATTCGAGGGGGAATACCGGGAAGCCCAAGCGGTCGCCATCGCGCTTCGAGAGTTTACCCTTACCGTCGGGTTTGAGCAACAGGGGCAAGTGAGCGAAGGCCGGCATGGTGTCCGTCCAGCCGAAGGCACGGTAAAGCAGCACATGGAGCGGCGCCGAAGGCAACCATTCCTCGCCACGGATAACGTGGGTAATTTCCATCAAGTGGTCGTCGACGATGTTAGCCAAGTGGTAAGTAGGCAGGTCGTCGGCACTTTTGTAGAGCACCTTATCGTCGAGAATATCGCTCATGATGCGCACTTCGCCGCGAATGATGTCGTTCACGAGCACCTCTTCGCCGGGTTCCACCTTAAAGCGTACCACATACTGTTCGCCGGCATCAATCAGGCGCTGCGTTTCCTCGTCGCCCAATACGAGCGAGTTGCGCATATCCATACGTGTACGGGCATCATACTGAAAGTTCTGCACCGCTTCGCGTTTAGCGTTCAGTTCTTCGGGCGTATCGAAAGCCACGTAAGCCTTGCCAGCCTCGAGCAGTTGGTGCACATATTTGCGGTAAATGTCGCGACGTTCGCTTTGGCGGTACGGACCATGTTCGCCGCCGAAGCTCACGCCCTCGTCGAATTCCACGCCGAGCCATTTGAACGATTCGATGATGTAATCTTCGGCTCCCGGCACAAAGCGGTTCGAGTCGGTATCTTCAATGCGGAACACCATTTCGCCTCCATGCTGACGGGCAAAAAGGTAGTTATAGAGCGCGGTGCGCACACCGCCGATATGTAATGGACCCGTGGGGCTGGGTGCAAAACGCACGCGTACTTTTCTTTCTGACATAGCGATATTGAAATCTGTTGTTTTTGTTTGTGCAACAAAATTACACCTTTTTATTCACATAAGTAGGTGTTCAAAATTATTTTTGCGGTTCAACGCCTACTTATTGCTAAGTGTTGAAAAATATTGGGGGGTTGAGTCGGTGTTCTCCGTACTATTTCAAGTTCCGCCTGAGTAAGTAGATGAAGAAAAGTAAGTTCCAGCATCTATTACTCAGGCGGAATGGTTTGAAAAAAACAGAAATACCGATTTTGTCTGCCGACAGAGCCGGACGTAATTAGCGCACCTCGATTACCGAATGCGAACCGCCGGGCAGGCGTGTCAGCCTGATTTGCGGCGAAATTTGCGAACGAATCTGCGTGGTGTGGCTGATTACGCCCACCTTACGTCCCTGCACGTTTTCGAGGTTCGAAAGTGTCATCATCACCAAGTCGAGCGAGTCCTTGTCAAGGTTGCCAAAGCCTTCGTCGATAAAGAGCGAACCGATGGTCAGGTTTTTACCCGACATTGAAGCCAAGCCCAAGGCCAGCGCCAAACTTACCACAAAGGTTTCGCCGCCCGAAAGCGACGACACATAGCGGTGCTCATCGAACATGTTGCGGTCAATGATTTCGAGCGTCAGCGTGCCCGGAATGTTACACAGCTCGTAGCGCGGCGAAAGCTGTCGTAAGTGCAGGTTGGCATGCTGCACAAGGTAAGCAAAGGTGTAGCTCTGTGCCAGCGTGCGGAAACGTTTTCCGTCGGCCGAGCCAAACAGCATGCACAGGCGCGTCCACTCGTTGTGGTTTTCGCGCGCCTTTTTCAGTTCTTCCTCCACCTTGCCTGCCCGTAGCAAGCAGTTCTCGTGCGAAATCAGCTTCGACATCGTCACGCTCAGTGCCGCGCTCACCTCGTTCAGTTCGTGTTGCGTTTCCGTCAGCTGTTCGCTCAGTTTCAGTTTCAGCACCTCAGGTTCTCCCTCCGGTCTTTCCGCGCCCGCCTGCAAGTTGAGCAACGTCTGTCGTGCGCGTTCCAGGTGGTTGCGGCTCAGCAGCTGCTGTTCTTTCAGGTTTTCCAGTTTAAGGCGCAGCGCCTTCCAGTCGCGCTTGTCGTTAAACAGCGCCTCCAGTTCCGAAAACTGCACCGGCGAGTGCGTACCGTTAAAGCGCAGCATCATCAGGTCAAGTTCCTGCTGGCGGTTTTGCAGCAGTTGCTGGTTCGTTACTCGGCTCTTTTCCAAGTTCACCAGCGTACCCTCCAGCTGTTTCTGTTCGCCCAGCGTGCGGTTATGCAGCGTTTGCAGTTTCATTTCCGCTTCGCGAGCCGCCGCAATGTTTCTTTGCAGCGTTTCGGCCTCCTGCTGCGGCGACGAGTTGCCAAACAGTCGCGTCAGTTCCTCCTGTTTGCGGTTCAGCGCCTCGCGTGCCGCGTCTCGGTTTTCGCGGCAAGTTTTGAGCGCACGTTGCGCCTCGTCGACGTTGGCCGACGCATTTTTAATTTCCTCGCGCAGCAAGTCGGCCGCCCGTTCCGCCTCGTCGAGCGTGTGGCACGTCTGGTTCCAGTCGTGGTTCAGGTTTGTCAGTCGCAGACGGATGCCGTCCGGGTTGTTCTTCCATTCCGTAAACCATCCCGACAGCGTAATCATGTCGTCGAGGTCAGTGTAAATTTCCGAGCAAGCCTTGTCCGAAATGTTGATGGTGTATTGCAGTTCCTCGGCTGCCGCAGCCGTAATTTTCGCCTTGGTCGAAATTTCGTCCAGGTGCGTTCGCGTGTCAGCCATCATCGTTTCGAGTTTTGAAATATCCTCGTTCAGTCGGTTAATTTCCTGTTGGTGAAAGTTGTAAGTCTTCAGTGCCAGGTCAGCCTCGTCGGCCGCTCGCATCGTATTGTCGATGAGCAGCTGAATCATCATGAAGCGCGCCTCGCTGTTCACCGTAGCCGAACAGTCGGTAAAGGTTTTGTCAAGGTTCTCACACATTTTCCACTCGTTCACGTCAGCCTCCTGTCGTTCCTCCAGTTCGTGCAGTGCCTTTTCGTCGGCCTCGATGCGCGCCGCGTCGGCCGCAATGTTCTGTTGCAGTTCGTTGAGTGCCGTTCGCTGCGCATTCATTTTTTGCTGCATGGTGCGGTAGTCCTTGCTCAGGTTCGTCAGCAAGTCGCCCAGTTCGCGTTCCGTTTCCGTGTGGTAAGGGTGGTGCGTAGCTCCGCACACCGGACAAGCCGAACCCTCCTTCAGCTGTTTGCGCAGCTGCACGATGTTGTCCGACTGGCTCAGCGTGTAGGCCGTGCTAATCAGCTCAAAAGCCTCCTCCGTAGCCGCCAGTTCGGTTTCCATTTTCTTCACCATGCCCTGCTTCTGCGCCAGCTCCGTTTGTTCGCGTTTTTGCGCCGCTCTTTTTTCGGCAATGCGTTTGTAACCCTCCGAAATGTGGCGCCATAGCGTGTTCGCCCTTTGCAGTGCCGCCAGTCGGTTACGGTTGTCGGCCGCCTCGCGTTGCAGTTTGGCCGAATCCAGGCCCTGGTTGGTTTGTTTGTGAATGAGCAAGTCGCTTTTCAGCGCATTCAGTTTAGCCTGCGTCTGGTGCTGTTCCTGCTCCGCCTTTTCGCTTTGAATGCGCAGGTTCTCACGGTCCCTTTGCAGGTTGTTCTGCTTTTTATGATTGTCGACATTGCGCTGCGTTTCGGTGTAAAGCATCGACAGTTTGTCCTTAATCAGGTCGAACTTATCGAACATGGTGCGGTGCACCGAAAGCGTCTGCTTGTGCTGCTGCTTCACGTCGATTTCAGCCGTAGCCTTTGTCAGCAAGTCCTGCTTAATTTTCAGCACATTCTGCCGGTTCGTCAGCACATTGCCAATTTCGTTCAGCTGCACGTCGTGCTTTTTCAGCTGTTCAGCCGCTCCGCTGATTTCGCCCGTCAGCGCATAGCCCTTGTTAATAGCAGCCGTTCTCAGTTCGCGATGCTTTTCGGCCTCGGCACTTCGTTCGTGTGCCATGTCGAGCTGTGCCGCCTCCGTTTCGGCCTGTCGGCGAATTTGTTCAATGGCCCTCGTTGTGTTGTGCTGTTCCTCCTTGATTTGCTGCAAATCCGTTCGGCGCATGGTAATTTCCTGAAAGAGGGGTTGCATACCGATGAGCGCATCGTAGCGTTCCAGTTTCAGTTCCTCGGCTCGCGTTTCCATACACGCCTTGTTGGCCGCAGCAAACTGCATTTCGCAGCGTTTCACCTCAGCCACCGCCTCGTCGTTTCGTTTCAGCCATTCCAACTGTTTCTGCAAGTTTTGCAGTTTTTGTTCCGTTGTCAGTTTTTGCGCCGTCAGCAGCTGTTTTTTCTCCGTTTCCTGCTGCAGTTGTTCCGGTTCCAGGCAGTCGTGCATCATGCCCTGAATCTGGTTTTCGAGGTCGCGCGTCAGGATGCCTGCATCGTTCGTAAACTGGTAAATCTGTTCCGACACTGCGCCATACACCTCCGTGCCCGTCAGTTTTTCGAGCAGCACCGCTTTATCAGCCGTTTTAGCTTTCAGAAAGTTCGAAAAGCTGTTTTGCGCCAGGATAACCGTACGCGTAAACTGCTCGTAGGTCAGCCCCACCGCCAGGTTAATTTGGTCTTGAATTTCCGCTTTGTCAAATTTCTGTTTGTTGGGAGCCAGCTGTTTCAAGGTGCGTTCCGGTGTTTTGTAGTTGCCGTTTCGCGTCAGTCTGATGCTCCATTCAGCCTCGTAGCGTTCGCCATCGTTGGTAGCAAACACCACCGTAGCTCCTCCCTCCTTTTGTCCGCGGCGCAAAATGCCTGCCACGTTGCCCGCCTGCATTTGCTGGGCACAGCTCACCAGTTCCAGGTCGCCGGCCGGAATGCGTTCCACGTTGTCGAATCGCGGAGCCTTGTTGTAAAGTGCCAGGCAAATGGCATCGAGTATGGTCGATTTGCCCGAACCCGTGTCGCCCGTAATGGCAAAAAGCCCTGCCGAGCGCAGCGGCTCAGCCGTAAAGTCAATGATTTGTTCACCCTCGATTGAGGTGAGGTTGTTGAGAATGATTTTCTCTATTTTCATTGTGCGTAAAGGTGTAACGTAGAAAAAAGAGCGTCCGACAGCATTGTCCGTCCGCCCGTGATTCGGTATCGGTGGCAGAGGTCATATTCGTGCGTCCTCCGCTTTCCGCGTTCAATGTTAGTTCCGGCTGTTCTGTTCTTCGTTGAGTGCCGTGTGTTCAGCCTGTTTGAATCGTTCAATCAGCGGTTCGGGCATATCCTCTCCGTAGCGTGCGCGGAAGTGGTCGCACGCCAGTTTCAGCGGACTGATGCTTTGCATAGCCTCGGCCGAAAGTCCCATGGTAGCCGCGTTTTGCGCCTCGTCAGTTTGTTGGCGCACACGCACCATGCGGCAGAACAGCACCGCCTTGTCGGCCAAAGCCTCCATCACATCGTGCATGAGCGAAGGTTCCGGTTGTTTTTCTTCAATGTTTATTTCGAGGTACGGCCAGTTCAGTCCCTCATCGTGTTTGCTGCGCGTGGGCAGTTGAGCAATTTCCTCCATCACCTCAGCCACCGTAGCCTTTTGCTGCTTATTGGCCGGAATGCAGCGCAGCGTGCGCAGCGGCGTGTAGGTGAGGCGCTGCACCGACGCTTTGCCATCGGTGTCGAGGTCGATACACATCACCCCATGCGAGTAGTTGATTTCCGAAAACGACATAGGCAGCGCGCTGCCCGCATAGAAAATGCTTTGTTGTCCGCGCACGGGTTGTGATTTATGAATATGCCCCAGAGCCGTGTAGCTCACACCGCGTCCCACCACTTCGGCGCTGACGCAGTCCTGTCCGCCCACCACCAGGCGTTCGGAGTGTTCGTTTTCGCAGATTTCTGCTCCGGCCGCATAAAAGTGTGCCGCCACAACCACGGGTAGCCCCTTGAAGTTCGATTTTTTCAGCCGTTTGTGCAGGTTTTCGAAATAATAATTCAGTCCCTCCTCCGGGCTCAGTGCCGAAGGATAGTCGCCGGTGCGCAAGTAAGGCAAGGCAAAGCAAACACATTCGGCTTCCGAACTCTGTCGCGACGAAAGCGGCAGCAGGTAGTGGTCGAAATCGGGTTTACCCTCGTCATCCATGCGGATGGTACCCCTTACATATATATTGTGTTGTTTGAGCAGTTCAGCCGGAGCTTCGAGTCGTCCGGCCGAGTCGTGATTACCCGCGGTCAGTACCACTTGCAGTCCGGGTACCGCCGAAGTGGCTTGAAGCAGGAAGTTATAGAGCAATTTTTCGGCCTGTGCCGAAGGGTTGGCCGAGTCGTAGACATCGCCCGTCAGCAGCAACACGTCGGGTTGTTGTTCGCGCAGTGTGTTTAGTAGCCATTTCAGGAAATGTTCATGTTCGGCATATCGGGTGTGTCCGTGAAACACGTTGCCCAGGTGCCAGTCAGCGGTATGAATAATTTTCATTTAAGTAGTCTTTTGTAGCAAATTCTGCGCTGTGCAGTTGCCGTTTGTGGGTTGCTTCCCTTGATTGTTTCAAAGCGTTGGCAAAGTTAGTGCAAGCCGAGTGGCGAGCAAAGAAAAAACTCGTTTTTTATTTGCTCGTCCGAGGCGCCGCCTAACTTGAGCGCAGCCAAAGTGCAAGCCGAGTGGCGAGCAAAGCGATGCATTAACAAATGGCTTAATAAACGTAAAAATCGGAGGTTCGCCCATGTTGCCATTTGAGGCCGAAAACAGCGTGCGCGAAACCGACTTTGTGTAAATTTTGAAAGCGCTGATTATCAGCGGTTCCACGATTGTTGAAACTGGCTCGGAACTAATTTCAACAAGCTCGGAACTAATTTCGACAAGCTCGGAACTAATTTCAGCGATCGCGGAGTAAATTTGGGGAGTAGCCCGTTGCGTCACTCAAACAACGGCAAGCAGCGATAAAGAGGAAAAGTAGATTTTAGGGAAATTTTACTCGTTCGGCAGCTTGCTGCTTAACATACAGAATTGAAAAAAACACTTCGAACCGTGAGCCATGTACAGAACGAAGTGTCAACGAAAAAATTGGAATTATTGCTTTTGGCCCAAAAACGCCGTGCAGCCAACGGGGCAGTACACTTAGTTTCCACAATCCGGAAATTCGTGAATACGCACGCGCAAGCGGAGTGCCGCCTTGAGGTTGTCGGTTTTGCTCAAGCCCAGCTTGGTGCGAATGTTCGAGCGGTGGCTCGTGATGTTGCCGCTGCTGCGGTGCAGAATTTCGCAAATTTCGCCTACCGTTTTGTCCTGCAGAATTAAGGCCACGATAACCAGTTCAGTGGGTGTGAGTTCCGGAAAATAATCCTTGATGACATCCGCCTTGCACTTTTCCTCCATGAAAAAAGCCGCAGCCGCGTCGTACAGGTTCTTCTTCGTTTTTTCGCCCAGCACGTTGAGCAAATCGTTGTTGATGGTGCCCTTGCTGCTGTCGTTAACCAGTTTGGCAAAGGTGTAGAGTTCGTCTTTCGACACTTGCAGTAATTTAAGCAGCTGCGCCTCCTCCGATTTCAGCAGTTCGTGTTTGTTTTCGAGTTTCCGAAAGTTTTGATGCAACAGCCGCCCCAGAATGGGCATCAGCACAAAGATGAGCAAGATGAGCGGCAGATACGAACGGAAGAACGACCCACCCAGAATCAGCACACAGGCAGCGTAGGCCGAAATGGTGATGGCCGAAAGCATCACCGACACCCGATACATGTAGGCACAAACCGGAAGCATGATGAAAAGTACCGAAAACTTGATGTTGCTCATAATGAGCATGCGCTGAAAGGAATAGTTGTTGAGCGTGGCGCAGTAAATCATTTCGGCAGCCGTTTCGGCCTGAATGGCCAGCAGAATGATGGAAAAGGCCGTGTTGAGCTTTATCCGCTTTATGAAATACCCCACAGCCACCAGCGAGGTAAAAGTAAGGAGTCCGCCATTCAGGTAAAAATAATTGGCATTGGGCAAGGGAACGGTCAGTGCATACACCGGTACACACAAATACAAAAGCACAAGGCTGAGGCTGAACACCTGCCTTTGCTGAAACTCCATCAAACTGCCCTCTTCGATGGAATTGCTGACCAAACCGGTCAGAAATCGGACGATTTGTTTCATTTAGCCGTAAATAAAAGTCGAAGCATGTGTTCAGGCCTGATTAAGCCTGTTTAAGGATGCTGGAAGTGGTAAAAATGGTGCAAGGCTGTGCTTTATTTTTAGAATAAAGCATCATTAAGCATTGCTTTCAAGCAAAGGTATACATTTTATTGGTGCTTTAAGTAATTCAAAGTATTATACCCATTCTTATTAAGTATTATTAGCCGTTTACCCCTCAGTATTTTAAGTATTTGTAAGCATAAAATAGCTATTTCGGTACTTTTTTTATTTAAAAACGGTCATGTATCTTTGCACCCCGAAAAAAAATCTAAACGGAGCCTCCTTACTTAACACTCAAAGATGAAAAGGAACAAATTACGGCTGCTTCTGCTTGCAGTGATGCAGTTTGCAGGGTGGCATTACAGCATTTTTGCCCAAAACCCAAACGATTCGGTGCGAATTTTCTTTCATCAGGGCAAGGCCCACATCGACCCGAAGCTCGGGGCAAACCCCCATTTATTGATGCGCTTGCAGCAAATGCTGACCGACACCCTGCACCCGGCCACAGCCGACCCCATACTGCAAATTAGCGGATGGACCTCGCCCGAAGGCGGCGAAACGCTGAACCGAAGGCTGGCCGAAAAGCGCGCAATAGCTATTTGGCAGTATGCTGTGAAGCAGAGCACCCCACATACCCGTCAGCAACCCTGGCGCATTGAGGTGAACTTTAAGGGCAGCGACTGGCAACGCCTGCATGAACTGCTGAGCAACGACCCCCTGACCCCTTGCAACCGCGAAACGCAGCAACTGCTGGCCGAACTCACCGATTCAGGACCCTCACACCCCGATAAATGGCTGGCACGCTTCAAGCAGCTGGCAGGCGGCCGCACCTATGCCTACGCCTACCGACACCTGTTTCCGGCACTCCGATCGGCCACCGTGAGGTTGGTGTGTTTACCCCGCGCGGCTGCACGGAGAGCCGACACAGTGTGGGTGGTGCGCCGCGACACTGTTTACCTGCGCGACACACTGAGGCTGCGCGACACGGTGTTTGTGGCAAACAGGCAGCCGGCAGACAAAAAGCCGCTGCACCTGGCGGTGACTACCAACTTGCTGCTCGACGCCGTGACAATTCCGAATTTGGGCGTCGAGGTGATGCTGCACAAACGCTGGAGTGTGGCGGCCAACTGGATGTATACATGGATGAAATGCGACCACAAACACCGCTACTGGCGCGCGTATGGCGGCGAATTGGCGTGTAACCGCCGATTGGGGCGAACGCCGGAACGGGGCAACTGCTTGGCGGGACACCATTTGGGCGTGTACGCACAAATGCTTACTTACGACGTGGAGTGGGGCGGACGAGGATATCTGGGCGACAAATGGACCTGGGGCGGCGGACTGACTTATGGCTACGCACTGCCTGTGGCACGCCGCTTGAACTTGGACTTTACGGTGAACGTGGGATATTTAGGAGGCATTTACAAGGAATATAAGCCGATTGACGAACATTATGTGTGGCAACGGACACGCCGGATGCGGTGGCTGGGTCCGACGAAGGTGGGCGTTCACCTGGTTTGGCTGTTCGGACGCGGCAACAAGAACGCCTGAGCAGACAACGGATGCTCATAACAAGAAGTGAGGTGATAATTCTCCATTAACGAACAATGAAAACATTTATTCTGTATATCCTGCTGCTGTGTTGCGCTGTGCTGACGGCTTGCGAACATAAGGACCTGTGCTACAACCATCCGCACGACAAGGAACTGCGCATTCGGTTTGATTGGAGCGCCATTGATAAAAAGCACATTCCCAATGTGGTGAAAGTGATTTGTTCCCCTTTGTGGATGGACGAAAAGAATAAATACCTGGAATTTGATTTACCCCCCGAAGGAGGCATTGTGCGTGTGCCCGACGGTGAGTACGAACTGATGGCCTACAACAACGACAGCCCTGTGAACCAGGTGGTTCAGCAGCACTTGAGCATTCCCGACCTCTATGATTATCGCGTGTGGCGCTTTATTCTGACTACCCCCAATTCGCGTTTGCTGCCCAACGATAAAATGGCACCCGACTTTTTTTGTCTGGCAGTGAACAAGGAAAAACTGCGCACCGCTGCCCGAGAACGCAAAATTGTGATGCGTCCGCTGCGGCGCACGGCACACGTGAACTGTACGGTGAAGGGCATCGAAACCCGTGAACGCTCCGGAAAAATTTACGGCGTGCTGACGGGGTGTTCCGACTACATGGACCTTGCGTCGGGCATCTGTCTGGAACGCCTTTTGCGCAGCAACAAAAGCAGCGTGCTCTTCGAAATGGAGGCCGACGGCAGCGTGTTGCAGGGCAACTTTAACCTGCTGCGCGGCGGCTTTGCACCGGGGAGCCCTTCGTTGGCCGGACACCGCCACCTTCTTGAAATATATGTGCTGCAAAAGAATGGCAAATTCCGCCGATTCGAGGGCGACGTGACGAAGCAGGTGCCGTGTGACAACCCTATCGGAACAGCCATGCCCGACTTCGACATTTACCTGGAATTTACCATTCCGCCTCCGGCTACAGAAGGGGGCGGCGAGAGTATGTTCGACCCCGATGTCGACGATTGGGACGATGTCGAAACAGTACTGCCGCTGGCTGTCGGACCGGCATTTTGCAGAACGCATCTGGCTAAGGCCATGATTCATAACTTACGGACAACACCTGCTTAATTTTAAAAAAAACAAAATCGAAACAAAAACAAATATATCCAACAATGAAAAAAAATGTGCTTTTACTGGCAATAGCGGCACTGACCGTGAGCTGTTCGAACGAGGAAATCATGGAGCCTATGGCTCAACTGCCCATCGGATTTAGTGCTGCTACCACCCATGCTGCCATGATGCGCAGCACGCTGACCGACGGCAATACGCTGAAAAATAATTCGTTCGAGGTGTATGCCTTCAACGCAAAGGACGGCAACCTGTTTTTAGGACGCAAACTGAAAGGGCAATCAGATGCGCTTGACTTCAGTCAGGGTGTGGAAATTGCTTATCAGGATAATGCCTGGAACTACAAAAAAACCGAGGAAAAGGCTTACTGGCCGGTAGATGCGCTGAACTTTTACGCATTTCACCCGTTGAGCGACCCTTCGATGGGCTACACCGTCGAGGTGCAGTCTGACCAAAAGCAGCAGTTGAAGTATTCGGTGCCTACGAATCCGAAGGGCGAAAAGGACATTCTGTATGCCGTGGCTAAAAAGGTAACGAAGGATACGAACGAGGGCAAGGTGAAACTGACGTTTAAGCACGCACTGTCGCTCATTACGTTCAAGGCTAAAACGGAATTGGCTTCGATGACGGTGGACATTGAGGATTGGAAAATTCATGTGATTTCGCACAATGGCACGATGACGCTGCCCGAAGATGAGGCCGGCACTCCGACGTGGCTGGTGGGCAAAAAAACGCCTATCGACAACGAGAACCTGGTGACTAAGAACATGGAAAAACCCATTGACGGCATCGGACACAGCGAAGCGCAGAGCCTGGGCAGCAAACTGTATATTCCGCAGACGTTGAAGGCTTGGGATACGAAAAAGACGATCAATGATGTAGACGTCATGGCAAAAGAAGATTCGCAAACGCCGGATGAACTTAAAGAGACGTATCTTTCAATTCTGTGCAGAATCAGACAGAACGGCAACTTGCTTTGGGGCAAGGAGGGCGAATACCGCCGCTTGTATGTGCCCTTTGGCGATACGTGGGAGCCGGGCAAACGCTACGTCTATACGCTGGTGTTTGGCGGTGGATACGATGAATATGGTAAGTCTGTTCTGAAACCACTGGAAATCGAAGCCGATGTGGAGGATATGGAGGATGCTCTGCAGGATGTGGAAACCAGCGTGGGACTTGGCAAACAGAATTAAGCCGCAGTCCCTATTTCCGAACAAAAAGTACTGAAAAACAGCGACAGCAAACGCACGTACGATGCTGTTGCTGAAAGCAAAAAAAACAGGAAGCCCCGTAGCCACGGTGGCTTCCTGTTTTGGGTTTTTGTTGCATTTGGCTCTCAGACCGATGGTAAAAGGCGGCTGACGAGCGTGGCCATGCCTTCGGAGGCCTTTTGGCTGATGACCTCGATGTGGTAGTGGCCCGGCACTTGCACGGGCTGTGGGTCGATGAGGTAAATGGGTATGCCGGGGCGGGTGTAGCGGATGAGGCCGGCGGCAGGATAGACTTGCAACGAGGAACCGACGATGACAAAAATGTCGGCCTGAGCGGTAATGTCGGCCGCTGGTACGAGGTTGGGCACAGCTTCGCCAAACCATACAATCCACGGACGGAGCAGCGAACCGTCGGCGGCAAGTTCACCGTGAGCCACGCGCAGATGGTCGGGCGGCAGGGTGCGGATGCAGGCCGGGTTGTCGGGGTTGGCCGAGGAGCATACCTTCATCAGTTCGCCGTGCAGGTGAATGACGTGCGACGAACCGGCGCGTTCGTGAAGGTCGTCGACATTTTGCGTCACCACCGTTACGTCGAAATGCTGTTCGAGCTCGGCCAGCAACTCGTGTCCCCGGTTGGGCCGCGCCGCTACGAGCTGTTCGCGCAGGCCGTTGTAAAAATCGGTGACCAGATTAGGGTTGGCTTGCCAGCCTTCGGGGGTGGCTACTTGTTCAACGGGATACTGTTCCCAAAGTCCGCCGGCATCGCGAAAGGTGCTGAATCCGCTTTCGGCACTCATGCCGGCACCTGTAAGTACTACGAGTTTCTGCATGCTTGTATGTTTTTGGTCGTTGGGCAGGTATTTTCAAGAAAACAAATACTTACTCATCTACAAAAGTACAACTATTTTTGAAAAAGGTTTGTAACTTTGTCAAAACCTTAAAGAACTGACCTTTTAAGTAGGTGTTCAAAATTATTTATATAATTCCTATCGAAGTATTTTTACTTTGCATTACGTTCTTGCACCGCATTTGTTTGCTCTGTGCTCAGTCACATAGCCCGCTATGCTCCTTCGCACAGAACAAACAACTACGGCACAATAACGCAATTCAAATGTAAAAATAATTTTGAGCACCTACTTAAAAAAACATTTTGACTTATGAACGAAAAAGAACAACTGCGCAGCTGCGTGGACTGCGGCACGCAAAACTGTAAATTCAAAAATCGCACTTATCCCGAATTTTGCCTGACCACGAACTTGGATCAGGCCGATTTGGATTGGGCCATGGAACGCTACAACGACGACCGCAACCACGAGGTGATGGTGGCGAGCGCAGAGGTGGAGTACGAGGGCTATTGCCAGTTGACACGCGTGGAGGAAATCATGACCTTTGCCCGCAAAATCGGGGCGCGGAAAATTGGTATTGCCAACTGCATCGGACTGATTAACGAGGCGCGCATCTTTGCGCAGATATTGCGGAAAAATGGGTTTGAACCCTATGCCGTGATTTGCAAGGTGGGCGGAAAGGCCAAGACGTCGGTGGGCATTCCGGCTGCTTGCGAGGGCATCGGGGCAGCCATGTGTAACCCCATTCTGCAAGCCCGGCTGCTGAACGAGGCGCATACGGACTTGAACGTGGTGATTGGTCTGTGTGTGGGACACGACAGCCTGTTCTACCGCTATTCTGAGGCCTACGTGACGACGCTCGTTACGAAGGACCGCGTGACAGGACATAACCCGGCTGCGGCACTGTACACGGCACGCTCGTATTACAAAAAGAAGCTGCACATGGATGAGTAATTAGCATTGAGCGTTCTTTGACATTTTGCTACAAAAGAAAGGCTGGTGGGCCTGTCTGAAACACATTTCTATACTATAAAAAAAAGGCTGTTCCGGTCTTACGTTTAGCCTTTGCGAGGCAGCGCGTAAGAGGCCGGAACAGCCTTTTGCATGGAGCCGACACCCCGTTTTGCGCACAAAAGCAGGGGTGGGGCAGTATTTGTTTACTTCTTGGCTGGGTTATTCTTTACCTTGAGGCATTCTACTTTGAAAATCAGCGTAGAGTTGCCCGGAATCTGCTGGCCAGAACCACGTTCGCCGTAGCCGAGGTCCGAGGGAATGTAAAGATTCCATACCGAGCCTTCGGGCATCATGGTGAGGGCTTCGCGCCATCCCTTGATAACTTGGTTCGGACGGAAAGTGGCGGGCTGGTTGCGCTTGTACGACGAGTCGAACACGGTGCCGTCGATGAGCGAACCTTCGTAGTGAACTTCTACTTCAGAACTGTCGGTGGCTACGGGGCCGGTGCCTTCGGTGAGTACGCGATACTGCAAGCCACTGGGCAACGTCTTGATGCCTTTCAGCTTTTTGTTCTGCTCCAACCATGCGAGGTTAGCCTGCTTGTGCTTTTCGCTCTGGAACTTGAACTGCGATTCAAGCAGCACCATAGCGCTGTCGGACTTGAAAGCCGTGGGCTGACCCAATACAACCTGGGCAAGGGCACGCTCAAATTCCTTGTTGTCCATATACAGGGTGTCGGCCTTGCCGGTAGCCTGCTGGTTGAACACGCTGATGTTGCGACGATTCATGTCGGCAATTTTCAGTCCGGCAGCAAAGGCTTCGCGCTGTTTGCGCTCGTCCTCGGTAAGGTTGGCCTGAATGCCTTCAACGGCATACTTTATATAGGCAGAATCCACACCGAGCTGCTGGGTAAGGTAATGACGGAGGCTTTCGCCCTGAGCTACACCGAGTGCGTAGCTGAAGGTCTTGCCGTCGACGCTCTTGAGCTGCTTAGCCGGTTGCAGCAGTTCGGCCTTGATGGTTTGCTTTTTGCTTTTCTTTTTGCGTTGTGCGGTGGCGGGAGCGCAAACGGCTACTGCCAGGGCAATGGTAAGGAGTGATTTGAATTGCATAGTTTTTGTTGAAAAAGAAAAAAAAGAACCGCGCGACGCTCGTTCGTGTCGCACGGTTCTGCTTTATTTGCTGAAAAAAAATTCGGCGAATGAATTACTTAATGTCTACGAGCGTAATTTTGAAAATCAGAGCCGAGAACGGAGGAATGGGACCAGTACCCGCTTCGCCGTAGCCCAGTTCGTAGGGGATGTAGAGTTCCCAGGTAGCGCCGACAGGCATTTGCGGAAGTGCTTTTTTCCAACCTTCGATGGTGCGGGCCAGAGGCATCGTAACGGTGCCGTTGGCCTGACGTTCAGAGGTGTCGAACACATTGCCGGTGGGGAGTTTACCTTCGTACTTCACGGTGATGCTGTCGTTGACGGTGCAGCGCTTGTCGCCCGAACCGGGAGTGAGCACCTTGTAGTAAATACCGTCGGTGAGTTCCTTTACACCGGCTTCTTTAGCCTTGGCAGCCATGAATTCGGCGCTTTCCTTCTTTTGCTTGCCGAACATGTATTCCATGATGTGCTTGTTGGCCGATTCACGGTCGAGGGGCTTGCTTGAATCGTTCTTCAATACCACTTTGTCGGTAGCGAAGTTGGTGAAACCAGCGATGAAGTTTTTGAGGCTAATCTTCTTGGTAGAGTCGCCCTGGAACACCTGCTGCTCAATCATGGGCAACTGCATCTTGGTTTGCATACCGGCCTGTACACCCATGTAGTAAGCCATTTTCTTCTTGTCGTCGCCCGACTTCATACCGGCTATGTAGCCCTTGATGAACTCATCGACATAAGCCGAGTCGCTGCCCTGCTGTGCGAGCATGGCTTCGAAATTGCTGCGTTCGGCCGACATAACAATACCCATTTCGTAGCTCAGGGTATCAACTTCGGTTTGAAGGTGAGCCTTGGGCGCACCATCGTTGCACGCGCTGAAAAGCGCAGTTGCGGCAACGAACGTTGCCATCACGATTTTTTTCATTGATATAGTTTGTGTTTGTTGTTAGGCAATATCAGTTGACCACTTATTTTACCACTTCGATGAGTTCCACGTCGAACACCAATGCAGCGTAGGGAGGAATAGCCTGTCCGGCACCGCGTTCGCCGTAAGCGAGGTGGTAAGGAATGAAGAAGCGATACTTGGCACCTTCGTTCATGAGCTGCACACCTTCAGTCCATCCGGCAATCACACCGTTGAGAGGGAATACGGCGGGTTCACCGCGCTTGTACGATGAATCGAAAATGGTACCGTTGGGCAGCGTGCCTTCGTAGTGACACTTTACGCGGTCGGTAGCAAGGGGCTTGGCACCATTGCCTTCCTTGATAACCGTGTACTGCAATCCGCTGGGAAGTACCGTCACGCCTTCCTTCTTGGCGTTTTCAGCGAGGAAGCGTTCGCCGTCTTCGCGAACAGCTTTGCCCATTTCTTCCTGTTGCTTCTGGAGGAAAGTGTTTACAATCTGCTGTGCCTCGGCATCGTCGATTTTCGTGGTGTTGCCGGCCAGCACATCACTGACAGCAGCTGCAAAATCAGCAGCGTTGATTTCATTAACCGACATGTTCTTCAAGTTATGGCCGATTACCATACCGAGCGCGTAGCTAAGCTTTTCCATAATGGGGATAATGTTATTTTTTAGTGATAATAATTCAAGTAGTAGCATGAAAAGGAGCGCGTCGGGGCTTGTGCGCCGGCAAATGCGGCAAACAGGGGCAAACCGACAGAAAACAGTTTGGTAGCCAACGGCTCATTTTCCGAATGGCAAAAATACAATTATTTTTTCAGTAACCAGTGGTTGCTATTCATATAGTTCACTTTTCATCATGAATTTGTAACAAAGTAATCGCGTTGGTTTCGCTTTTTTGTGAATCAATTTGACATTCAGGATGTTGCGCTGAATTTTTTAAAAAATAAGGTTCGCACATTTCGGGGTAAAAAACTTTGGCTATTCAGAAAGGATTCTTTATTTTCGCCTTTGCTAACTTCTTACACTAATACTAACCATGGAAATGTTTAATCATGCGGCGGAGTTTATCGCTTCGCCCACAGGGCAGATTGTAGTGGTCGTTGCCACTTTTGCCCTAACCATTATGGCTTTCATAGCCGACAAAGTGCGTTCAGACATCGTGGCGCTGTGTTCGCTTGCGTTGCTGTTAGTAACTAACGTGTTGACCCCGGGCGAGGCTTTGGCGGGATTTTCCAATTCAGCCGTAGTCATGATGATTGGCCTATTTATCGTGGGCGGAGCTGTGTTCCAAACCGGTTTGGCCAAAATCATTTCGGGACGTTTGCTGAAACTGGCCGGTACGAGCGAAAAGAAACTTTTCTTTCTGGTGATGCTCGTCACGGCTACGGTAGCTGCCTTTGTGAGCAACACAGGAACAGTGGCACTGCTGCTCCCCATTGTGCTGGCCATGGCCAAGACGGCCGGAACCAGCCCGAGCAAACTCATGATGCCGCTGGCCTTTGCCAGTTCGATGGGTGGCATATTTACGCTCATCGGTACGCCGCCCAACCTGATTGTCGATGGTTATTTGCGCGATAACGGACGCGAAGGTTTTGGCTTTTTCGACTTTTTCCCCATCGGCCTTATCTGTATGGCCGTAGGGCTGTTGCTGCTTTATCCGCTCTGCCGCTTTTTCTTGAACAAAAAGGAAAAAGACCAGGTGGAACAAGGCAATGACCAGTCGCTGGCCACGCTGCTGCATGATTATCACATCAACGACCTCGTGTTCCGCCTGCAAGCCATCGAAGGCACTTCGCTGCTCGAAGGACGCACCGTAGGCGAACTCGATATTCGCCGAAACTATGGGGTTACGATTCTTGAAGTGCGACGCGCCAACCGTTCCATGTTCAGCACCAGCATTCAGGAAACAGTGACCATCGAAACCATGTTTCAGGCAGGAGATACGCTCTATGTGTTGGGCGAACAAGAAAAAGTGAATAAATTTGCAGCCGATAATCACCTTTCGGTGTTCGAAGACGAAGAACGCGAAGGCAGAGGCAAACTCGATTTTTACGAAGTAGGTCTGGCCGAAGTGCTCATTTCGCCCGATTCGGCACTCATTAACCGCCCGCTTATCAAGGCCAATTTCAAGGAACGCTTTGGCGTGAACATCCTGGCCATCAAGCGTCAGGGCAAGTATATGTTCGACAACGTGCTGGAGTCAAACGTCAAGAATGGCGATATGATTCTGGTGCATGGCGCATGGAAAGGCATTGAAAGCATGGCCAAGAAGAACCGCGAATGGATTGTCATCGGTTCGCCCAGCGAAGATGCCGAAAGCGTGGCACTCGACCACAAAGCCCCTCTGGCTGCCGGAATCATGGTGGCCATGGTGTTCTTTATGGTATTTGCCGACCAAATCGGCGTTAAGCCCGTAGCCACGGTGATTATCGCCGGATTGCTCATGGTGCTGACGCGCTGCGTGCGCAGTGTAGACGCTGCCTACAAAATGATAGGCTGGGAAAGTATTGTGCTGATTGCCGCTATGATGCCCATGTCGACTGCCTTGTCGAAAACGGGTATTTCTGCATGGATTGCCACTACGCTCGTTGAAAACCTTCGCGACTTTGGTCCCATTGCCGCAATGGCAGGTGTGTATATCGTAACCTCGTCGCTGTCGACGTTTATCAGCAACTCTGCCACAGCCATTCTGGTTGCTCCGATAGCTTGGGCAGCAGCCGAGCAGCTTGGCGTTTCGCCCACGCCGTTCATGATGACGGCCGCCGTGGCTGCCAGTGCCTGCTTTGCCACACCGATTTGTACGCCGCCGAATGCCATGGTAATGAATGCCGGACATTATAACTTTATGGACTACGTAAAGGTTGGTTTGCCCTTGCAAATCATCATGGGTATTGTAGCCATTACGACCATTCCCATTTTCTTCCCCTTCTGACAAGCAGACTGAGGAAGCTGAATAATCCAAACGCGGGTGCGTAACGCTGATGCGTTGGCGCACCTGCGTTATCTACGATTTTAATAGTTCACTTAATCACTCAATTACTAATTTACAACACATCATGTTTATGAAAAGAATCATGACGTTCTGCGTGTCACTGCTCATGGCATTAGGCATCGCACAGGCTCAATCGTTCGACTTTGGTATTGTAGCCGGTATGAACCTTACGAAACTCCAGTTTAGCGGTAACGACCGTGACGGCGGTTCGGCCCACCGTTTGAACTCCGACGCCAAATGCGGCTGGTACGTAGGTCCGAAAATGAACTTCAGCACCGTGATTGGCCTGGGCGTTGACGCAGCCCTTCAATACTCTGAGCGCGACTTAGACATCGAAGGCGAGTCTACGAAGTACCGCACCATCGAAATTCCCATCAACCTGCGCTACAACATCGGTCTGGGCAAAACTGCCGGCATCTACATCGCAACCGGTCCGCAGTTTGGCTTTGCCCTGCAGAACATGCGTTGGAACAACCTCGGTTCGGGTGCCAACTTCGATCGCAGCAACATGAACACCACGTGGAACATCGGTGCTGGCGTACGTTTGCTCCGTCACCTCGAAATCGGTGTAGGCTACAACTTTGCCTTGAGCCGCACGGGTAAAAACATCTTCGAAAATTTTGGTGGCGAAGCCGGTCAATCCAACGACTACGAGCTGCGTTACCGCGCCAACAGCTTCCAGGTGCAAGTAGCTTATATGTTCTAAAAAATATTAGGGAACATCTACTTGAACATAACCGGGAAACATTTGCTTGGGAAACGTCTACTTAAGGAATGTGCTCATCGCAGCAGCCCTTCCAACCGTAGCGTCCAAGCCCCTTACGCTGAACCAAACCGCTGCATCGGGGCTACACCGCAGGTGAAGCATCCGGTGCAGCTTAATTACATAAACCTTATGCTCAGATTAAATTGTTTTTTCCAAGCCAAGGAAGGTCGCTACGAGGAAGCCCTCGATGCAGCTTTGGCTTTGGTAGCCGCTTCGCAAAAGGAAGAAGGCTGTGTTTCGTACGACGTGTTTGAAAGCGGCACCCGCGCCGACGTGTTCATGATTTGCGAAACATGGGCAAGCCAGGAAGCCCTCGATGCCCACAAGCAAACCGCACACTTCATCCAGTATGTAGCCCAGCTCGAAGAATGCGGCGCATTGAAACTCGAACAGTTCGATTTCCCCGCTAAATAATGCTGTAAACTTTCACTAAAAAACCTCCGGCGCTTCGTATCAGCGAAGTGACGGAGGTTTTTTGTGTGAGATAAAATATTTTCACGAGGTGAAAAACATGCATAAATGCTTTTTCGAATGCCTTTTTGGGGCGCATTGAATGCCTTTCCCGGGCGCATCAATGCAACTAAGACATCAATACAGATGCTACAACTTGCACAATCAGAGTAAGCGCAAAGCCTGCGGCAGCTGCATAAAGATAGCCTCGGGCATCGAACATAGGGCTTCGTTTCACAAAATACAAAATGATGCCGACAATCGGTATGAAGAATGAGACAACCAGTCCCATGCAACCCGCTGAATCCTTTTGCATTTCCGGGTTCTGATAATTGCTGTTCATGTTATTCATTTCGTCTGACATAGTAGTAATAAATTAAGATTAGTAAATAAAATCATCGGATGCAAATTTATTACTTTTTTTCTTGTAATGCGTATCAATCGTCGTTTTTTTTAACGCATAACATTCTTTTGTCTAAAATCAGTCCAAAATGCTTTCTTTGTGATTGTTCTAATACTCAAACGTGCTGCCACCCAAAAATTCGCGAAGCAGCGAAGTTGGCGGAAGGCCACGCGTTGAAATCGGTTTGAGATAAGTCAGGAATTTGCGCAAGCGGTAAGCCTCGGAATATTCGGCCGACTTTTCAGGCACCTGCTCCAGCAAAGGCAACGCCTGTTCGCGCAAGGCAGCCAGTTCAAAGAGCAAAGCCGTGTTCACCATTTCGTCAGCCTGTTCCTGGAATGGGAAAATCCACCGTTCCTCGCCCCTTCGCACCGACGGCCATTGGCGAATCGTTTCCTGCGCCGAACGCGCCCGATATTTGTGGTCGCGCACAATGCGGCGCAGCAAGCGGTTGTCGGTAGTTGGAATGTAGTTATGGTCGTCGAGCATGATGGTCGTCAGTGCCGAAGCATAAATTTTAAACTTATGCTTATCGGGCACCCCTTCCGTCAGTTTCGGGTTCAGTGCGTGAATACCCTCCAGAATCAGAATATCGTTCGGAGCCAGTTTCAGTTTTCGTCCGCTCGGTTCTCGTTTTCCCGTTTCGAAGTTAAAGCGTGGCGGTTCCACCTCCTCGCCCTGCACCATGGCATTGAGTTGCGCGGTCAGCAAGTCAATGTTCATGGCATCGATATGTTCAAAGTCGTATTCCCCGTTTTCGTCGCGCGGCGTATGTTCGCGGTCCACGAAGTAATCGTCCGTCGAAATAGGCACCGGTTTCAGTCCGCAAGCAATCAGCTGCACGCTCAAGCGTTTCGAAAACGTCGTCTTACCGCTCGACGAAGGTCCCGCAATCAGAATCACCTTATAGTCCGGGTTAGCCGCGATGCGGTCAGCCAGTCGCGAAATTTTCTTCTCCTGCAGCGCCTCGCTCACGTTCACCAACTGGTTCGTGAAGCCCAAGTCGCACGCATGGTTAAACTCTCCAATCGTCGTAACCCCCAGAATCTCGTTCCAGCGGTGCTGTTCGCGAAACACCTCAAACATCTTCGGCTGATCAATCATCGGCTTCAGTTCATTCGGGTTTTTCGGGTCAGGAATGCGCAGCAGCAGTCCGTCGCCGTAGCTCACCAAGTCAAACAAGTAAAGTTGCGACGTCTGAATCAGCAGCGAACCATAGAAGTAGTCCGCCACGTTGTCGAGCGTGTAGTACGTGGTGTAAAGCGAGCCCAAACCCTCAAGCAGCTGCGCCTTACTTTCCAAGCCGTCGGTACGGAAGCGCGCAATAGCCTCCTCCGTCGGGCAAGTGATGCGGTGAAACGGCAAGTCTGCCTTCACGATTTCCTGCATACGCGTTTTCAGACGCTCCACCACATCGGGCGTCACGCCCCCCTCAATGTCGAGGTGACAGTAGTAACCGTTCGACACCGGCGTATCGATGCGCAGCGGCGTTCGGCTGCCATACAAATCGTACACCGCCTTGTACAGCACAAAGAACAGCGAGCGCGTGTACGTGCGCAGTCCCGAAGGCGAAGTAATGTCAAGAAACTCCACATCTTTGTCGTTGAAAAACATGAAGTGCAACCCCTCCACCTTATTGTTCACCTTAGCACTCGTTGCGCCATGCGGCATATTAAGGTCCAGCATTTCGTACACCTCTTCGAGGGTGAAACCGATGGGCACGCGGTGTGAGCGTCCCGTATTTTTACACCGGATAGTGATGTTTTTACTCATGGTTTGAAATAAAAATGTTAGTTATGTAAAAAATTGCCTCGGCAGGGCAGCCGCAAAGCCGCTCCCCTTGGCGCAGCCACAGCCCAACAGCATGTACATGGCACACACCGTCCAGCCGGCTACAACAAAGTTACACAATCCACCTCAAGTAAACCCACTTTCAGGTGTGAATTAACCTTACACCCAGGCAACTTCCACCAAAAATGCCGACTTTTGGCACTATTCGCCCCAAATAACTTGAGTTTCAGTTTGTTACATCGAAATAACTTTGTAATTTTGCACTCGCTATGCCGCCCGAAGGTTGGGTTTGTCGAACCTTTAGGGTTTGCAGTATAGTTTTTCATTCATTTTTTCCAAATTCATACACAATGTATTTAGATTCTGCAAAGAAGCAAGAGATCTTTGGTAAGTACGGACAGTCTAACTCGGATACCGGTTCAGTAGAAAGCCAGGTAGCTTTGTTTTCTTACCGTATTGCCCACTTGACGGAGCACATGAAGGCTAACCGTAAAGATCATACGACTGAACGCTCACTCGTTAAGATGGTAGGTAAGCGCCGCGCGCTCCTCAACTACCTGAAGAACAAGGACATCACGCGTTATCGTGCACTTGTTAAGGCTCTCGGTCTGCGTAAGTAATCTGTGCTCTCGCAACGTGAGTGCTTAATAACAGAAGCCTCAAACAAAACAGCCACCGCTGCACCCTGCCAAAGGGAACAGCGGTGGCTTTTTTTTGAGATAAATCTCCCATTCAAATCTTCGTCAGAAAAGTTTAGACTACTTCTTTGCCCATAGCCCCAACAGCCCAAACAGCGCAGGGTGTGAACCGGTCAACGTAGAACATACGTTTGGCGGATTCACACCCTGCGCTGTTTGCCATATTTCCCCTTAGCAGCCCAATGAAATATTTTCGGCCGCCACCTTTTCGTGCATGAAGAGCATAGCCGTTTCGTTAAACTTCTCCGCACTTTCCGTCGTCAGGTATCGGCATTCGCCCTGACGGCTCAGCCTACACTCCATTTCCGGATGTCGCGTCAAGTAATCGCGCAGCGAAGCCGCCACATATTCGCCCTGCGGCACCAGTCGCACCCCCGGCGGCGTGTATTTCAGAATTTTGTTCATCAGCAGCGGATAATGCGTGCAGCCCAAAATCAGCGTATCGATGGCCGGGTCGAGCCGCAAAATGCCCTCGATGCGCTTTTTCACAAAGTAGTCAGCCCCCGGCGAATCGAACTCAAAGTTCTCAACCAGCGGCACCCACATCGGGCAAGCCTGCCCCGTCACCTCAATGTCGGGCCAGAGTTTACGAATTTCCATGGTGTACGAACCCGAATTGATAGTACCCGCCGTAGCCAGCACGCCCACATGGCGCGACTGCGTCAGCGACCCGATAGCCTCCACCGTAGGGCGGATAACGCCCAACACACGGCGCGTAGCATCGATGCGCGCCAAATCGTTTTGCTGAATGGTACGCAAAGCCTTGGCCGAAGCCGTGTTACACGCCAATATCACCAAGCGGCAACCCTGTGCAAACAGCGTCTCCACCGCCTGAAGCGTGTAGCGGTAAATCACCTCGAACGAATGCGAACCATACGGCGCGCGCGCATTGTCGCCCAAATACAAGTAATCGTATTGCGGAAGCATTTGGCGCATTTGGCGCAGAATGGTGAGTCCGCCGTAGCCGGAGTCGAACACCCCGATAGGACATTTTTCCATGATAACGCAAGTTTAGGGTTCAACAACGATCACCGGGTCAGCCTCAATCACCGGTTCCGTCGCAGTTTGCGGCGAATCAGATTTTGCAGGCTTAGTTTCAGATTTAGCCTCCTTTGTCGCCTTAGTCGTGCTGGCAGGCGCCGCAGTCGAGCGTTTTGTCACTCCCGTTGCCGGCACCGGTTGCACCACCCCCGTCAGTTTAGCCCGCACAAAGGGCGTAGCATCCTCCGCCACTTCGGGGTGAATGAAAGGATAGGCCCGCTGTGCCGTGTTCAGTATGTATTCGTAGCCATGTTCCAGTCCCACCGCACGGATAGCCGCGTTCAGAATCGTGTGAACCGGCCGCAGCAAATCGCGTTCGGCGCAAGCCAGCAGCGAATCGGCCGAGCGGCGAAAGGCAAGTCCCCTTTCCATGGCATCCTGCAAGTCGCGCTGACGTTTCAGCAAAATGTTTTGAGGAAAGTCCTTCTGTCCCTGCAGAAAGTCGGCAAACAGGCGTTTAAATTCTTTTTCGTTGTACACCGCCTCCTGTTCATACTTTTTGCGCAGTTCTGCCAGGTCGCGCTGGGCAGTCGCATATTCGGGCATGGCGTAGAGCAGCGAATCGTAGTTAAGGTATCCATATTTCACAGCCGATTGTGCCTGTGCACCAAGGGCTGTGAGGCAAAGCATGAAGCAGCAAATAAGTAAGCGTTTAGTCATAATGCAACTTGTTAGTCAAAAAATTGGGTGAATCGGTTCGATTCCAATGTGGCAAAATTACGATAATTTGACGAGAAACACCCATTGCTTTTCAAAAAATGAAGCCACTGCACCTCATGCAGCCCCATAGTCACCGAAAAAGCCCCCAAACGGTCGGTAATGACCGTTGGGGGCTTTAGAGTAAGGTATTGATTGAGTGATTACATATTGTGCAGATTGTGTGAGTCTATTACTCCTCGTCGCTGCTCCAGCTGTCGTTGCTCCAGCCTTTATCGATGCTTTCGAAGGTTACGTCGTCTTGACCTACATCGTTCATATTTCCATTGATACTATTGTTTCCACCACTGTTAGCCAAAGGTAATTGCGCTTCGAGTTCGATGATTTGCGCCGCAGGAGCTTGATATGTTTTTTTATTCATGATGTGTCGAATGATTAAAATATTGTATGTGTGAATCGTGTCGGCATAAAGCAGGCGTTGAGGCTGTGCAAGCGGCGGGCTTTGTCAGCATAGCCGCCGTGCACCACCCTTATATAACAACGCCCACTTCAAAACCTTGCTTACTTCATTACTTTTTTACCATTGATTACGTAAACGCCCTTCTCCAAGCCTTGCAGTGCCGTAGCTGCTTCCACCTGGCTGCGAACCAATTTACCTTCAAGGTTGTAAACGTCCACCTTGCCGAGTTCGGTGTTCACACCTATGATGCCCGTCACTTTGCCGTCGAGCTTCAAGCTGAACTGTGTGGCAGTGGTGCCGGTAGCCTTAATCAGCGTGCGGAAGGGGTTGAGCGTACCGTAATTGGCCTTGACGAACTTACCGCCCGTATAGCCGTAGTAGGTAGTGCCGTTTTCCGAAGTTACCTTCGTCGTGTTGTACGAACCGATGTGTGCAAAGCTCGGCGCATTGTCTGCCTTCACTTCCATCGTTTCGGGCGTAGCTTCGATTTCTACTTCTTTTGCTAAAGCCGTGCTAAACGGCTTCGCGCTGTTGGCCACAATCAGATAGGGCACATTGGCTTTCAACTGACCCGTTACTTCGGTAAAGTTCACGTTGTCGCCATTTACCGCATTGAACTTGTAAACCTTGCCGTCAACATAGGTCGTATTCATGGCAAAGGGAAGTACAAAGCTCGAAACATAGCCGTTACCGAACTTAAACGCACGGTCATAGCTTACCTGCGTAGCGGTGAAGGCTTTGGGAGCGTGGAAGGCAACTTGATCGTTCACTACGAAATTAGTAGCTTTTGAGTCAACAATAGCATTCGCTGCCTGGATGGTACTGCCTGCAGGCAGGTAAACCAGCGTGTTGTTTGCCTTCGGAGCACCAGCCATGATATCGTCCATTGTGACATTGGCATCAACAATAGCTTTGCTCAAATCGAGGAAGGACATGGGAAGGTTGCATTCCTGATTGTTGTTGTTCGGGTCAAAGAAATGGTTGTTGATTTGCAAGAACTTGCTGGCTGCTTTCGTAACGTGACCTGATACGGTGAGGTTTTCGTAATACTGACGACTACTAAAACTGTCATCTAACAGATTACCTTTTACAGTGAATGGAACGAAGTCAACGTGGATGCCCTTGAACATTTGAGAGAGCATCGGGTTATCGGCCGTGATGATGTCGATTGAAGCCAACGTATTCTTTGCGGTAGTATTCAACTCGGCACTTACCTCAACGGGAAGTGCGCCCATCATCCAGCCCAGGCAGTCAGTGTTGGGTGTACCATCTTCATTAAAGGCCGTCATAAGGATTGTGCGACGCGTTTTTTCGATCTTGTCAGCGTTCATAGGAACATTCGACACGAAAATATCGCCTACAGGAATACCACCAAACGAGAAGTTATTGATAGCCAGGTTGATAGTACCATTGGCATTCTTAGTAACGTTGATGCTTGCATTGTTCAGAGCAGTGGGCACGCTCACATTTGCCGAATTGGTAAGTACTACGCTCAATGCACCATCGTAAATGCCTGAGGCAGCATCGGCTACGGCTTCGGTAAAGCTGAACACATACTTGGTGGTTTTATTGCTGGTAGCATCTACAACATTGACGGTATGCGTTTTGGCCGCATTGTCATAAACGCTTTCCGAAACAGTAGCAGTTCCGTTAGCCGTACCTTGGAACACGAGTCCCGGGTTGTAAGCAAAGGGCAGGGTGTATTCGGTTTGTCCTGCTTTCAGTTCAGTGAAAGAAACACCGCTGATGCTCAACGAAGCAAGTTCGGGTGCGGCAACTTGTGCATCTGATTTAAAGCGGAGTGTATAAACCGTTTTGCTTGCGGAGTTGAACGCAAAGTCGTTACCACGAACTTCAAGCGTCATTTCATGGGTTGCCGGATTGTAAGCACCCTTTTCTACAGTAGCACCTACACCTTTTACAGCAAACTCTAAAGAAGTGTTGGCATCATAAGCAGCGTCGCTGATTTCAACGAGGCCATCGGCATTGGGCGTATATACCTTACCACCGTAGGTGAGATTTGTGAGTTCGTGGTAGTAAACAAACTCTACATTGTCAATCGTCAAAGAGTTACCTACACCCAGTTGTTTTTGGTCACCAAAGTAGTCACCGGCGCAGAAGATTACATTCAGTTTTTCGGGAGCAGTAGTGTTATCCTTGTAGGTAAATTCAATCGTCTTGCTGGTCCAATCCGCAGCATCGCCTTCAATCTTTGCATTGATTTCAGCAATGAGTTTAGCATCAGGCGATGCAGTACTCTGCATGGTTCCCAAAATAAAACGGTCACGGTCGGTCATCGTTTCTGCTTTACCGTTATAGCCGACTTTTTGCTCGTTGGTATATGAACCTTTCCACAAGTAAGCAACTACAGAAGCTGCTTCATTATCATTGCGGTTAGCTTTCTCATCATTGGGATTCTCAAAGTGAGCACGCTTATAGTCAAACTTAATGGCATCGGGACGGAAGTTAAAATTCATACCTCCGAATGAGCCACCGTCTGAAGAAACTATTGTAATATTATTTTTAACTTCTGCATAAGCCCAGGGAGTACCCAAAGTAACATAGGCAGGGGCTACTGAACCTATTCTTCCCAATCCTTCGTAACAATTATGCAAATAAACGGCTGCTGTACTACTATTACCTGCTGCCTTAGTAACTAAGTTGGGATCATCTTTGTCTGAGAACCCCAATATTGCACCTTTCTGGCTGATATTAGAGCCATTCCAATTTACAGGGTCTGTACCAACGACCTTCGTAGCAACGTTTTTTCCACGATATACCACGCAGTCATCCCAATTTTCAAACCCACCATTCGGCAGTTGTTGCGCCTGTGCGCCCAGAATACCCCCCCCGGCCAGCGCCGCGAGGAGAAGAAATTTTTGTTTCATATTTAATTCAGAAGAAATATAAACAGCGGCCCTTTTCACCAACCGTCGGCAGTAAGCGCAGCAATGCAGGTACTGATGGACGGCGGGTGAAAAGAGCCGCTAAATTAAAATGTTAGTGATTACAAATAGATTGTTGAATAGCGTACGCAGAAATTACTTAATCACCTTCTTACCGTTGATGATGTAAATTCCCGAACCGAGGCCGTTGAGCGCAGATGCAGCGGCAACGCGGCTGCGAATCAACTTACCCTCGATGTTGTAAACGTCGACCAACTTGTTGAAATCGAGCGACGCGTCGACAATACCCGTTACCTTGTTGTCGATAACCAGCGTAAGCACCTCGGCCTTGCTGTTACCAAACATGATGGCACGGAAAGCAGCACAAGCCTTGTCGTTGACAGGTGCAAAGGCATTGTCAGCATTCAAGGCAAACACCTTTTCGCCTTCGGCATTGAGCGAATCAGCTGCGGTGAGCACACCGGCAAACGTCATGCCGTTGTTCGTAACCTTAACCACCGTGTCGTTAGCAGCCACAGCCACCTCGGCAGCAGCGTTGGCAAAAGGTTTCGCGCTGAGCGGCTTCACCAGGTAGGGAGTGAGTGCTTCGAGCTGCTTAGCCGTTTCGAAGTAAAGCTTTTCGCTGTCGGCCTTGACAAACTTGTATGCCTCGCCGTCGAACTTCTCAGTGCCAAAGGGCAAGAAGAGCGTAGCGTAGCTGTCGGCCTCGAATTCGCGGCTGTAGTTCACAGCTTCGGCCGTAAATGCCTTGGGCGAAACGAAAGTCAGCGTATCGTTGAGTGCCAATTCCTTGGCGTTGGTACCAACAATGGCATTGGTAGCCTCGATGGTGTTGCCTTCGGGCAAGTAAACCAGCGTGTTGTTAGCCTTCGGAGCACCTGCCATGATGTCGCTCATCGTGACATCGGCAGCCACCGTAGCTTCGCTCAGGTCGAGGAAGCTCATCGGCAGGTTGTGTTCCTCGTTGTTGCTGGCAGCATCCACATAGTGGTTGTTGATTTGCAGGAACTTGCAGTTTTCTTTCGTTACAGCACCCTTAACCTTGAGGTTTTCGTAGTACTGACGACCACCGAAACCATTTTCTTTCATTTCACCACTTACGGTGAAGGGAACGAAGTCCACGTGGATACCCTTGAACATCATGGCCAACATGGGGTTCTCGGCCGTGATGATGTCGATCGAAGCCGAAGTGCGCTTGTCGGTGGTGTTCAAATCGGCGCTAACCTCAACGGGGAGTGCACCCATCATCCAGCCCATGCTCCAATCGAGCTTGTTGCCAGCTTCGTCAAAGTCGGTCATGAGGATGGTGCGGCGCGTCTTTTCGATTTTGCCGTCCTTCATGGGCACGTTCGATACAAAGATGTCGCCCACAACCATACCGCCGAACGCGAAGTCGTCGATGGCCAGGTTGATTGTACCGTTTGCATTCTTGGTGATGCGGATATTTGCATTGCTGAGCGCCGTAGGTACGCTGTTATTGTCCTGAGCCGTGAGCACTACGCTGAGTGCACCTTCGTAGTTGCCGGTAGCAGCATCTTCCACAGCGTCGGTGAAGCTGAACACGTAGCTGGTTGTGTCATTCTTCGCCGGGTCTACCACGTTAACCGTGTGCGTCTTAGCCTTGTTGTCGAACACGCTTTCGCTCACCGTGTAACCCTCGTTGGTCGTACCCTTGAACACGATGCCGGGGTTGTAAACGTAGGGCAGGGTGTAGGCCGTTTTGCCAGCTTCGAGTGCTTCGAAAGGCATGCCGCTGATGGTGAGCGACGTGAGTTCGAGTGCAGGAGCGGGAGCTTCGGCCTTGAAGCGGAGCGTATAAGTGGTTTTGCTTTCGGGGTTGGCAGCGAAGTCGTTACCGTGAACCTCAAGCGTCATTTCTTGCGTGTCGGCGTTCAGTGTGCCTTTTTCAACCGTAGCACCTACACCCTTTACATCGAACTGCATGGGCGTGTTGGCATCGAAGGCCACTTCGCTGAGGTCGATTACACCTTCGGCATTGGGCGTATATACCTTGTCGCCGTAGGTGAGGCTGTTGAGGCTGTGGTAGTAAACCAGTTTCACGCTGTCGACCACCAATGAGTTACCGGCTTTAACCGTAGTAGCATCAAAGTAGTCGTTGGCCGCAAACACAAGGTTCATTTTGGCAGGAATAGCCGTAGAATCATGATATTCAATGGGCACAACCAATTTGGTGAGTTCCTTGTTGACGTCCTTGATATGATAAATGCTTGACGCAATCAGCAGTGCATCATCGCTCTTGGTAACAGCACCGCCTTTGTCGGTGGGCATACCCAGGATGTTGCGGTCGCGGTCAATCATGGTTTCCTTCTTGGGGTCACCGAAAACGGCAATGTCAATAGGTACTTCAGCCTGCTGCCATTGTCCTTTCCAAAGGTAAGCCACAAACGTTGCAGGAATGTCGGCCGATGCTTCAGGGCAAATGCGCTGGTAATAGAATTCAACAGCATCGGGGCGGTTGGTAAATTCAATACCACCAAACGAACCACCATCGTTCTGTTGTCCCATGACTGAGGTGTTCCAAGTGGTGCCAAGTCCCATGTAACCCGGCACAATTTGAGAACTCAACAGCGAGTTGGGCGTATTGGTTAATTTTACGGCCATCGTGTCAGTGCCAAGGCCTAAGGTGTCTTTGGCAACTACCGTTGCACCCAGTGTGTTCATGCCGTATACATTGGCAATGGTCCATCCTTTAGGTTGCGTACCGATTGACTTTGTGTGTTTACCATCTTTACCAATGTAAGGGAAGCATTCTTCCCAAGGAGTGTCGAAACTTCCATTGGTCAGTTGCTGAGCCTGCGCCGTAAACGAAGTAGCTACGAGCGCAAGAAGCGTCCATTTATTCATAATGTTTTTGTAAATGTATATATATAAAGAGGGCCGTCTCAAGCAGAAAAGCATGCCTGCGACAGCCTTTACTTGATGTTAACTCTTAAGAATGTAAGTTTTAGGGTAGCAAAAACTTATTTTACCACCTTTTTACCGCCCACGATGTAGATGCCTTTGGGCAGCGCGTTGCTCCAGGCGTTGGCTACGCGCACACCGCTGAGCGAATAAACCGCCTTGTTGGCCGACTGCTGCACAGCCACCTGGCCAATGCCGCTCTGAATGGGTTCGCCAATCACCACCACGATGTTCATATTCGGCATGGCAATGTGGATGGTGGCCGACATATCGGTGTCCGTGAGTTCACCGTCGAGTTTGATGGGCACAGGGCCAAGCATCGGACCAATCCATTGTTCGGTCATAACACCTTCCATGTTGCCCGGCAGAATTTCAATGTTCGTGTCGGTGCTGATTTTGTTAGCCTTTTCACCCTTCACCATCTTTACACCCTTGAGGTCGATGGTACCTACATACATAGGGTCGGCTCCGGGTTCGGGCGAAGGCAGGAGGAAGTTAGGCAACACAAAGTCGCACGTGCCGTTGTCGTTCGTCGTTACTGACAAAGTTGAAGTGGCTTCGGGAAACGAATGCTCGTTGAGCGTAACGACAATCTTTTCAGTGTACTGCTTCTGAGCCATAGCTGCGAAGGCCGCGAAGCAAAGCGAAAGCGTGAGTAAAAATTTCTTCATATCAAATAGTGTTTGTTATGTGCTGAATAGTTTATTTGTGTTTCTGTGGCATTCGCTGTTCATTTAGAACAGGTAGTTGAAGCCGATGGTACCGTAAATGGGGAAGAGGTCGAAGGTGACGCTCTGGAAATCCGAGGGGAAAATGCCGTTCAAGCCCCATTGCACATTGGCCGTGACGCTGAGGTGCTTGTAGGCCTTGAACTCACCGCCCACCTGCAAGCCCCACTGAAAGCGGCGCAAGTTGTGCGAAAAGTCGTAGGTAGCCATCGTTACTTCGGTCTTCGTGCCCGTAGGGTTCTGGTCGCGGATGTAACCATCGGAAGCCTTTCCCGTAAATTCGCCCTTCATCATCCACGAAAGGTAGGGTCCGGCAGCAATTTGCCAACGGTCGTTGAAGCTGTAAGTGGCAAGAATCGGGAAAGTCAGGTAGTTCAAGTCGACCTCCGTGTTTACCTTGCCCGTAAAGGCACCGATGATTTTGCCCGAGCCGTCCACGTTGACAGCCTCCATGTGGTAGTTTTTCACCGTAGCATCGGTTTCCATGCCCTTGTTTTCGAAGCGCACGCCCACCATCATGCCCCAGTGTTTGCCAAACTTTTTGTGTGCATCGCCTTCAAGCTGAATGCAAAGCGTCGGGTTGTAGGAGTCGATTTTGCGGATTTCGGCCGGAATGGGCAGTGGAGCCGAACCGCCGATGCTGACACCGGCACCCACACGCACGTGCCAACCCTTCAAGGCAGCTTTCAGCAAGTTGATGTCGGTATCCTTGGCCTCGTTAGGGCCTTTGTTTTCGTCGGCTGTCAGGGTAGCGATGTCTGCACCCGTCTGTGCCGCCGTTTGAGTTTGAGCCTGGAGCGAAAAACCAGCTCCGAGGAATGCGAGGAGTAAAAATATCTGTTTCACGATGTGATGTCTGAAGATGAAAAGGAAAAAGAGTGGAGTGGACTAAACCAGCGGTGCCGGGCTTACAGAACTTGGCTTACTTGCCGTCTGTTTCGATTTCCCAAAGTATGCGCAATTCATCAACATAGAGTGTCGAACCGACTGCACCTTCGAAGTAAGCACCCTGACGGCTTGATGTACAAACCACAGTAATAGCATATCCGTCGTTGCTCATGCGCTGTTTGTCAAACTGCTTGCCAGGCATCAAACGGAATGGTTCTTCGAAGTGCGTCCATTCTGCAGGTTCACCCGGGTTGTCAATGCGTGCCACCATCACGATGCGGTCAGAACTGAGCACATTGTCGCCATTGAGCGGAACGAAATTCGAGGGATCGACTTCGTAGACGACTGCATATATGTCGGCAGTGTCATGACGTTCGGGGCATACTTGCTTGTTCTTGTCGGTAAACACCTCGCCCGCTTTGTACTTGTAGTATCCCGTCAGTTTCAGCGGCTTACCGCCTACAAGTTGCAGACCGAAGCCCGTGGCCTTGAGCGGTTGGCTCATGGCAATTTTCGTGTCGAACGTACCGATAAAAAGGTTGCCGGCAGCGATGGGCATTTTCACCAAGTCGCCAAACGAACCTGTGCGGCAGGTAGTCAGTTTTACACAATTACCCTTCACGCCCATAGGGTCAGACACAGTGGGATAATCGTCGTATTTCTTACCCATACCTGTAATGGCGTAGGCACTATTGCCCGAAGCCCAGTATGAACGGCGCGGGTTCGTTGCGTCGGTCGGGTCGATTTCGTACCATTGGTGGTAGCGGCCGGTGGCATCCAATTCAAAGTGTTCGAAACCGAGCAGTTGAGTTGTGGTAGGTGTGGTAGGATAGTTGAAAGAAACTTTATAGTCCTTATGCCATTTTCCGTCCTCGGAATGAACGGTGTAAGTTTGAGGCGAAGTAAAGTCGCGCATCACGCCGTTAGCCTCCAATTCTTGACCATCGAGCGTCATGGTGATGCGTGCCCCATCGGTCAGCACAAAACGCGGATTTAAATGCGTCCGGTCTGCATCTCTTTTAATATTGAACGAAACGAGGTCGTTCGTTACGATGGGTTTGCCAACGATAATATCCATTTGTTGTTCAAGCCAAAGGGAATCGACAGCAATGATGTCGCATTCCGCATTGAGCGGTTCGTCTTGAATACATGAGCTGAAAGAGCTCATCACGAGCAGAACTTGAAGAAGCAGGAGTATTTTTTTCATTTGTAATTTAGTATAGTGCCTGCCTGAAAGTTTTTTGCTTCAGGTTGCATCATTCGAGTTGTTTGTAGAACGTATTTTTCTGTAGAACTTATTTTTTGGATTCGGCCGCGATGGACCGTTAATGCCCAATCTGACAAAATCCGGTGCAAAGTTAAGAAAAATATTTTGCTCAATCGGGTTTTCTTATTTTAGCCCTTTAAATTTACCACAAAAATGGTAAGTTACCGATTTTTAAAAGGTAATACGGCTCATTATCAATGGTTTCAAATTTAGGCTTGTTTCTGCGTAAAATCACATTTTTTGCCACTAATAATTGCCTGTTTCCGTCTTTTTCCCGCCTTTTTTCCTGCCTTCTTCACCTCATGAAGTCCCGTTCACTTGGTTTCTTGTCAGGAAAAATGGTTTTGAATTGAGCAAATACGGGGTAGTAAATGGGTGCCGCCGGACGGCATATTCCGGTTTTGGGCCGTGTGAATAACCGCCTGTCCATGGTTCGCCCATTCACATGATTTCTTCATGCAGCTGCCTATTTGCCTTTGCTGCGAGTGTTAAACCGTGAGGTCTGGCGTGTGTGAATTTACATTTAATGCTAAGTAGGTGTTCAAAATTATTTTTACATTTGAATTACGTTATTGTGCCGTAGTTGTTTGTTCTGTGCAAAGGAGCATAGCGGGCTATGTGACTGAGCACAGAGCGAACAGATGCGGTGCAAGAACGTAATGCAAAGTAAAAATACTTCGATAGAATTATATAAAAATAATTTTGAACACCTACTTATTCCTTTTTTTAGGCCTTTGCCGTTGTTAGAGTTACGCAACGGGCTATTCCTTTCATTTACTCCGCGATTGTCCGAATTAGTTCCGCGCTTGTCTGAATTAGTTCCGAGCTTGTTGAAATTAGTTCCGAGCTTGTTTTACGCATCTCGGAACTGCTGATAATCAGCGTTTTCATAAGAACCACAGCATCGGTTTACCGTTTACAGGTTTCGTGCTCACAAAACGCGCTGCAACTCATTATTCGATTTTACTTTATTAGGACTATTGTTAAAACCGACGCATGCTCGCGCGCGTTTGAATAGCCCACTGGCGGAATATCGGGCATCACATTGTATGTTCCAAAAAAAATTCCCACTTCACGAAAACAATCGTGAGTGGGAATTTGTAATATAACGATGTATAAAGCTCGTAGGGTAGAGTTACGAAGTACACAGGGTCAAAGGCTCATTGCGCAGCTTACAGCGGCGTGTAACAAGCCGTAGGGCCATTCTTCGTGAACTCTGACAGGCGCCTGAAATTAGGCATTAACCACTTCAGCTTCGGTTTCGGTGAGTTTACGCTTCGAGGTGCGACCCAAGGTGCGGAATGCGATGGGAGCAGCCAAGAAGATTGATGAAAGCGTACCGAAGACGACACCCAGAATCATGGCGAAGGCAAACGAACGGATGCTGTCGCCACCGAGGAAGAAGATACAGAGAAGAACCAAAAGCGTGGTGGCTGAGGTCATCACCGTACGGGTAAGGGTGCTGTTCAATGATTCGTTGAACAAACGGAAGTAGTCGCGGTTGGGATAGAGCTGGAGGTTCTCGCGCATACGGTCGAACACAACCACCTTATCGTTGATAGAGTAACCGATAGCCGTCAGCACTGCACCGATGAAGGTTTGGTCTACTTCGAGCGAGAAGGGAACCCAACCCCAGCAGATAGAGTACATACCGAGGATGAACAGCGTATCGAATACCAATGCAAGCGTAGAACCAACTGAGAAGGCTACGTTGCGGAAACGCACGAGGATGTAGATGAAGATGGCTGCCAGCGAAAGCAATACCGAAATGATGGCGCTCTTGGCCATTTCAGATGCTACCGAAGGACCTACCTTCTGTGCCGAGATGATTGAACCACCGGCGTGGTTGTCGCGGTCGATAAACGTTGCGTAGTCGGCCTTGATGAGCTTGGCTTCGTGCAGGGCATCGAAGATAAAGCGTTCAACCTCCTGGTCGATGTTTTCTGCATCTTCGTTGATACGGTAGTTCGTGGTCAGACGAACAGCCTCGTTGCTCGTGGTGGTAATGGCGATGGCCGATACCGTGGCGTTGGGATCCTTGGCATTAACCTTGGCAGCTACCGCTTTGCGAACCTGTTCGGGCGTTACACCCTTCTGTTCGAACTCGATGACGTAGTTGCGACCACCGGTAAAGTCGATACCCTTAGAAAGTCCGCGGGTAGAGAGGAAACCGATTGAAACCACAGCACCAATCAAGAAGATGGTTACAGAAGCCTTGGCCTTGCCCATGAAGTTGACCTTCGTGTTGGCCAGGAAGTTGCGGCTGATGCCGGTAACGAAAGTAAGGTTGAGCCACTTGTCCTTGTTGAGGAAGTGTTCGTAAACCATACGGGTAATCCATACTGCGGTAAAGAACGAAGCACAGATACCGATACCGAGCGTCATGGCAAAACCGCGAATCGGTCCGGTACCGAAGTTGTAGAGGATGATGGCGGTGATGATAGAAGTGAGGTTCGAGTCGAAGATGGCCGAGAAGGCATTGCCGTAACCATCGGCAAGGGCAGCCTTGAGGTTCTTACCGGCGCGAAGTTCCTCCTTCGTACGTTCGTAAATAAGCACGTTGGCGTCGACAGCCATACCGAGCGAGAGCACCATACCGGCAATACCGCTCATGGTCAGGGCAGCCTGGAATGAAACCAGCACACCAAACATGAAGAAGAAGTTGAGCAAGAGGGCTACGTTGGCCACCATACCGGGGATGACGCCGTAGAACACGCACATGAAAACCATGAGGAGTACGAAGGCAACAACGCAAGCCGTGAAACCAGCTTCGATTGAAGCAGCACCGAGGCTCGGGCCGACGGTTTCTTCCTGCACGATGTTCGTGGGAGCAGGCATCTTACCGCTCTTGAGCACGTTGGCCAAGTCGCGGGTGTCGTCGGTGGTGAAGTGACCAGAAATCTGTGAAACACCACCATTGATTTCGCTCTGGATAACCGGCGCGCTGTATACATAGCCGTCGAGTACGATGGCTACGCAACGTTTCAGGTTTTTGCGCGTGATGGCAGCCCATTCACGACCGCCGTTGGTGGTCATGGTCATCGAAACGATGGGGTTGTGCTGCTGGTCGAATTCGTCAGAAGCCGTGGCTATGACGTCGCCCTGCAGAGCCGGCTGACCAGATACTTTGCGGAGTGCATAGAGTTCGAATACGTTGCCCTTCATGCCAGCAGCAGCTTTCACGCCCCAAGCCAACTGCAAATCGTTGGGCAGGGTGGCTTTAGCCGCGTCGCTGTTGATCATGGCATTGATGGCAGCGGTGTCGGCAGCAAGTGCATAACCTACTACGCAACCGTCGCTCGACATGCCCTGAATCTGAGCCAGTTTGGCAAAGAGAGGATGCTGCTGTGCAGCCTTGTCGGCAGCAGCTTTTTCGGCAGCCTTGGTGCTGTCGGCAGCAGCCACAGCCTTGGTGGTGTCGGCCACAGCGGCAGAATCAGAAGCTACAGCGCCTTCGCCCTTAGCCAAACGGCTGTCGAGCGACTGCAAAGCGGTATAAATTTCAGACAGTTTGTAAGTTTCCCAGAATTCGAGGTTGGCTGAACCCTGAAGGAGCTTACGCACACGTTCGGGTTCCTTGATACCCGGCATTTCGACCATGATTTGACCAATCTGGCCTTTACCCGTGAGGATTTGAATGTTGGGCTGAGCCACACCGAAGCGGTCGATACGTGAACGTACCACCTTTTCAGAGTTCTGAACGGCAGCTTTTACTTCTTCGTCGAGCACCTTTTTCACATCGGCATCGGTCGACGAGTAAGTGATGTTCATTTCCTTGAGTTTCGAGGCGAAGATGCCACCCATTTTGTTCTTGCCGTTCTGGGCACTGTAAGCGTTGACGAAAGCCTCGACAAAGTCGACATTGCCTTCTTTGGCTTCTTTACGAGCCGTGTCGTACGCTTTCTTAAACTTGGGGTCGTTAGCGCTTTCGCCAGCCAGGTTCTTCACCACGTCGGGCACGCTCACCTCAAGCACTACGTTCATACCGCCCTTCAGGTCAAGACCCAGGCCGATTTGCAGTTCCTCACACTCCTTGAGCGTTTTCCAGTTCAAGTAAACCTTTTCATTGCGCATGGAGTCAAGGTAAGCCGCACCGTCTTTGCCTTGTGCCGTCAGCTGTTCGGCCTTGCTCACGTACTTGTTCGTAACGAACGAGAAGGACAAATAGAAGAGGCAAATCAAAGTCAGCAGCACTGCAAGTACTTTAACAAATCCTTTGTTTTGCATTGTGTGATTTTGTGATTATTGTTTGTTTTGATATTGTTTTTCTGTTTCTTTGCGGCAACAAGGCATGAAAAAAAGCCTAATTCCGCCTTTGAACGTGCAAATATACTCCATTTTTTTTGAAACAATGCTTTTTTATTGTCAATTTGTGCTTGATGCTTTTCATCCGAAGTTAAAAGGCATCAGTTTCAGCATGTTCTGTGGCGTTGTGTGCCATTTATGAGGTGGAAACCGGGGGTGGCGTGCGGTGCAGCAACGGTTTGCCGCAGGAGGATGCGGTTGCGGAGTTGGTGCGAAGCGTAAAAAACGCGTTTCATTTTGCCCGTTTCTGTCGCACAGCGTTGGAAGTTCCGCTAATTATCCGTAAGTTTGCCGCATGAAACGTTTATTTTTTCTTTCAGCGCTCTGCGCATTGCTTGCAGGCAACGCATGGAGCCAACAGTTACGGCTGCCCGCCACATTTGGCAGCCAGATGGTGATGCAGCGCGAAATGCCCTTCGCCGTGAAAGGTAAGGCCGCAGCCGGTGCAGCAGTCGAAGTGACGCTTAGCCCCCTTGCAGGTGATGCGCAAACTGCGCGTGAAAAACTCCCCGGCACTGTGCGTGTGAATGCCGGAACCGACGGTCGCTTTCAGGCCATGCTGCCGCCTATGCAGGCCGGAGGTCCTTATACGCTGAGCGTGCGCTCGGGAAAGGAGGAACTGAAATTCGACTCGGTGTATGTGGGCGAAGTGTGGATTTGCTCCGGACAATCGAACATGGAAATGCGTCTGCGCGAAATAAGCACAGCCAAGCGCGATTTGGCCATGGCCGACACGTTGCAGCGCGTACACCTATATAATATGGAAAGTACCTGTCCGCTGTATGCGCAGGTGTGGACCGAAGAACAAATAGCCACTGCCGACCGCGGCGGCTTTATCAAGCCAGCACGCTGGGTGCGCTGCTCGGCTGCCCATGCACGCAATTTTTCGGCCATCGGTTTCCATTTTGCCCGCGTTTTGGCCGACAGCCTGAAATGCCATGTGGGCATTGTGTCGAACGCTGTGGGCGGATCGACCACCGAGGGCTGGATAGACAGTACGACACTGGCTGCCCGCGTGCCTGAAATTTTGCAGGGCTGCTGGCTCGACAACCCCAACATCATGGGTTGGGCACGCAACCGCGCCAAATTCAACTTGAAAAATACCAATCCTACCGAACATGCCCATCCCTACGCCCCCGGCTACCTGTTTCGTGCAGCCATCCGTCCGCTCGAAGGTTACCCCGTGAAGGGTGTGCTGTGGTATCAGGGCGAATCGAATGCCGAATTGGTGAGCATGCACGAACGTTTGTTCCGCACCTTGCAGGAATCGTGGCGTAAGGAGTGGAACCGGAACGATTTGCCTTTTTACTTCGTGCAGCTTTCGAGCATTTCGACCCGTCCCACCTGGCCCGCTTTCCGCAATAGTCAGCGCATACTGGCCGACAGCCTGCCGCACACTTACATGACGGTGTCGAGCGATGTGGGCGATTCGCTCGATGTGCATCCGCGCAACAAGCGCATCGTGGCACAGCGTTTGGCAGCTTTGGCATTGCACCATGCCTACGGCTACAGCCAGGTGGTGCCCAACGGACCGCGCCCGCTGAAGGCAGTCAGCTCGAAGCCCGGCATGGTAACGGTGTACTTTGACACGGCCGAGGGACTTCGCTGGTTACGCGGAGATGTGCTGAAACACTTTGAACTGGGTGGCAAAACAGGTTTGTATGTGTCTGCTTCGAAGGTGCTGGTTCAGGGAAACACGGTGCAGGTGTTTGCATCGCGTATGTCGCACCCCACGAAGGTGCGCTTTGCGTGGAAGCCTTTTACGCGTGCTGCGCTGGTGAACCGCGCCGGTATGCCTTGTTCGACTTTCGAGCTTGAGGTGAAGGCTGAATAGGCTGCGACGCGGCCTTGTCGGGGGAGTTTGAAGCGGTGTCATCAAAATTTCATCTGCGCTGCTACGGTGCGTAAGAAACTGAAAAACAAGGGCGACTCGAATTGAAACTGTTCTGAAGTTACTATCCTTGGCACAAGCTAACGAAATTTAATGCCTCGGCAAGGCATAAAAAGCCAAAGGTTTTTGTAAATTTGCTTGCGCAAACCAGATATGCCGCGTACGCCTTTTCCGAAAGGCACGACACGAGGCAAAACGGAAGGTTGAACCTGAAAAAAAATAACCCTAAAATACGTTTTTTTAAATTTTCAATTATGGCATTTTTAACTAACGACAAGCTCGTAATTGTTGGTGCTGCCGGTATGATCGGTTCCAACATGGTACAGACCGCTTTGATGATGGGTCTGACTAACAACATTTGCCTTTACGATGTATTCTCAGCTGAAGGTGTGGCTGAAGAAATGCGCCAGAGTGGTTTTGGTGATGTAAACATCGTGGCTACGACCGATGTTGCTGAAGCCTTCAAGGACGCTAAATACATCATTTCTTCAGGTGGTGCTCCCCGTAAGGAGGGTATGACTCGCGAAGATTTGCTCAAGGGTAACTGCGAAATCGCTGAACAGCTGGGTAAGGACATCAAAACTTACTGCCCCGATGTGAAGCACGTGGTTATCATCTTCAACCCCGCTGACCTTACTGGTCTCGTAACTTTGCTTTACAGCGGTTTGAAGCCTTCGCAGGTTACTACGCTCGCTGCTCTCGACTCTACGCGTTTGCAGAGCGCTTTGGCCAAGAAGTTTGGCGTTATGCAGAGCGAAGTGAAGGGCTGCGCTACTTATGGTGGTCACGGCGAACAGATGGCTGTGTTCGGCAGCAAGGTTACCATCGATGGCCGCAAGCTCAGCGACTTGATTGGTACGCCCGAATTCACCGACGAAGAATGGGCACAGATGCGTCACGACGTTATCCAGGGTGGTGCTAAGATTATCGAACTCCGCCGTCGTTCTTCATTCCAGAGCCCCGCTTACCTCTCAGTTGAGATGATTCGCTCAGTGATGGGTGGTGAGAAGTTCCGCTTCCCCGCTGGTACGTTCGTTAACAACGAAAAGTACAACAACATCATGATGGCTATGGATACTACGCTCGATACCACCGGTTGCCACTACAACATGCCCGAGGGTACGGCTGACGAAATGGCTGCTTTGGATGCTTCATACGCACACTTGTGCAAGATGCGCGACGAGCTGGTTACGTTGAACATCGTTCCCGAAATTTCTAAGTGGAGCGAAATCAACCCCAACTTGAAATAATCTGATTTCAACTTCTATACTCTCTTAAAACAAAAGGGCTTGAAGGCTGGTTTTACGGCTTTCGAGCCCTTTCCTTGTTTGCCGGGCTATGCTGCGCTGTGGCATACTTTGGTGGCTAAGGGAGGAAAAAGCATGGATCAGTAGCAAAAAGGTGTGGAGGTGGCATTGGGGGAGGCAAAACGTGGCTGCTTCGTACGTTTTGAGCATCGGCATGGGATAAAAAGTTATATCCCGATTTCATTTTTTTTCGCGTGTGGAAAATGCGCAGGAATGCCCGTAGGTAAAGGGCTGAATGCCGATTCGAAGGTGTGGCAAACTTTCGAGGTGCGATATTAGGCAGCGAAAAAATTTGGAGAACGGGATACTCGTGTTGTATCTTTGCTGTCGCGAAGTCAGGCTGCACCTCAGCATAGCTCTTGAGAGCCAGCTCTCGTCGCTCTGCATTCGGTTTGCACTGACATTGCTGTCGCGAAGTCAGGCTGCACCTCAGCATAACTTTGCGCCCGAAACAGATGAAAAAACAATATTCCTTATTGATTCTCATTCAGCGTTCTTTGACATTTTGATACCACAGAAAGTAAGGCAGGAAGGCCTGTCTGAAACCCATGCATGCCGATGCTGTTCTATACGCCAAAGTATGTACGTTTGGGACTTTTCGGCTTTTGTATGGCAAACAAAAAACAGCTCCACTGAACCCACGTGGGTTGTGCAGTGGAACTGTATGAAATTTGGGAACAGTCAGGATTGACGAAACTGTCCCGCTTATGGCGTTAGCCAAATTGTTTTTTAGTTGATAGCGTCAGCCAATTCGCTGCCAGCCTTGAACTTGATGACCTTCTTGGCAGGAATCTGGATTTTCTGCTTGGTTGAGGGGTTGATGCCTTCACGGGCGGGACGCTCGTTGATAGAGAACGTACCGAAGCCGATGAGAGCCACCTTGTCGTTTTGCTTCAAGGCATCAGCAATGCCGTTGAGCACGGTGTCGAGTGCCTTTTTAGAATCAGCCTTGTTGAAGCCTGCTTCAGTAAGTGCGTTGATTAAATCTGACTTGTTCATTGTATGTATAATTTTTTTTGAAAATATTCGTGCTTGATAGCCACTTCCAACCGCCACATCCGGGCTACCCTTGGGTATGCTCGCCTTGTGTACAACTGAAGAGCTAAAGCCCCTGTATGTGGGCATTTGGCACAAATGATGTGGCAAATATAGGGGTTGATACGCGGTTCGGCAAATATTTATTTGTTTTTTTTCCGTTTCAGCCCCGAAAAAGGGCGATTTAGGGCATAAAAACCCTTTGAACACGGCTGTTGCTGCATGGTTTGCTGCTGGTGAGCCGTATTTCGGTTAGCACGGGCAAGAGGGCTTCCGGCCCCCTTCGAAAAGCCCGGAATGGCCCGTGTTTGCGCTAAATGACTACCAGTTTTCCGGCTACGCTTTCGGAACCTTCGGCGTCGGAGAGGAACACATAGTAGACACCCGGTGCTACACGTTTGCCCGATGCGCTGCTGCGCACGTCCCAATGGAATGAACCACCAATGGCGGTGCCGCGAGCTACGAGTTGCGAGTTGGCACTGACGATTTTCACTTCAGCCCCTTCGGTCAGTCCGGTAATGGTCACCTTTCCGCTGAATCCGGGACGCACGGGGTTGGGGAAGATTTTGATGTTTTGCTTGTTGAGCGTTTCAGCGGGCGGCACAATGCCCGTTTGATATGAGCAAAGGCCCTTGTTCGTGCCAATCATCAATTCGCCCGAAGTGGGGTTAAAGGCCAACGAGTAAATGTTGTCGGAGAGCAGCGGCGAATTGGCCGTGGTGTAGTGTTCAAGCACTTCAGTGCCTTCGGGGTTGACGAGGTAGAGGCCCGAACCCATGGTGCCAATCCATTTGCGGTTTCCACCGTCGACGACAATGGCACGCACTTCGATGTCGGTGAGCAGATAGTCGGCGTAGTTCGTACCGTCGTTGCGCGGCACTTTCGGCTGATAAATAGTGGCCGTCGTGCCGAACCACGCATTGGGGTCGGTTACGGCAAATACGCCAGCTGCGCAACCCAGCCAAATTTGTCCGTTCAGGTCCTCGCACAGCGTGTGTATGTATTCTATCTTGCACGTCTTTCCGTCTTCGTTGCTCATTGAGGTGCGGAAGGCTTCGTCATCGTCGTCAGCTTCGTCGAGGGTGCCGTGAATGTTGAGCCCGAGCAAGCCCGAAGTAAAGCGAGAGTCGGTACGCTTGGCACCCACCCAAATGAGGCCCCTTGAGTCGATGAGCAAGTTTTCGGGCGTGGGGTCGTTGGTATATTTGCTGGTTTTCACCGTGGTCCAGTTGCCGTCGTGCTTCATGACTTTCAGTCCGTTGCGGGCTTCGTAGTTTGTCATCCACAGGTTTCCGTCGGCATCGAAGGCCAATGCGTCGGTCATGACATAGCTCACGTCGCCCTTCGCACCGGGGGCAATTTCGAGCGTTGAGTTCGAGTGGTTGTAGTGTTTCACAAACTGAAAGTCGCGAAATTCCAACAATCCGGCACTGCTTGCCACAAAGTGGTGCGAGGCATCGGCCGGGTCCTGAATAATGTCCATCACGTTGCGGTAAATCGCATTGTTGTTCAGCGTGAATCCTTCGTCCTGAAATTTGGTCCATTTGCCATCCTCGTAGGCCATGGCCGTGGGCGGATAGTGTCCGCTACCATCGTAGCTGAAGCGTCCGCCCGCCACGAGCAAACGATTGCCGGCGTAGTGCATTTTATAGCACAAATCGCGGTAGGGACCGAAATTGCCGATTTCTATGCCTTGGTCGGTAATGCTTTTGTCGGCCTCGCTGAATTTGCAGTTTCGCAACTTGCCTTGGTTGTCAATCAGCCAGTAGGTGCCGTTGGCGCCATAGGCTATGTCGCGGTAGGTTTCGGCACTTTGGTAAATCGTTCCTTCCTGCAAGGGCTTTTCGGGGTTCATGGTCATGATGAACGGACCGGCAAGGAACTGGGCATGCCCTTTTTGATAGGTGCCGTACGTAAAAATGTTGGGCGTGATGCGTTGCAAATGGTCGGGGGCGGAGGTGGAGGAGGGCGTGAGGAAGCAGATTCCTTGGGTGTCGTCGGTCAGTCCGGAAACAACGGGTACTACGAGGTAGGCCCCTTCGCCGGCTGGCAGAAACTGTTGGGCGGTGGTGTGGTCAATGGCCGTTTTCCACTGCGAAAAGTCGTAAAGGTTGTCGGTGAGTTTGCCTTTGATAATGGCGCGGTCAATGGCTGCGTACACGGTATTATTTATGACAAAGGCATCGCTGACTGAGTGGCCGAACTTGAAATAGGCCTTGACTTCGGCGCGCGGAATGTTGATGACGATGACGCCTCGCGTGGTGGAAATGGTGGCCCATTCACCGGATACGCACAGATTGCGGATGGTAATGGCTTCTTCGGTGAAATCTTTTACCTGCGGCAGGTTGACCACGGTGCCGTCGGCACTGAGCAGGTCGATATTGTTGTTTTCGTAAACAATCACAAGCACTTGCTGCTTTTCGCTCCATTGCATTCGGGCTATGCCCTTGTCGGAGAGTCCGGTAAACTTGTCGATGGTGGTTACGCTTTGGTCCTCGGGGTCGTAGCTGAGCAGGTTGCCGTTGAACAGCGCGTAAATGGAGTTCCCGGTGCTGACCACGCGTGTTGCTTCGTGGTAGGCCAAATGCAGCCGCCAGGGGTTGGAGGTGTCGGCCCATGCCGACGGAACAGCCAGTACAGCTGTCAGTACCCAAAGCAGTGAGAGGATAAAACGTCGTTTCATGTGCGGTGTTTTTTTAAAAAAAGATTCTTGAAGGGAAAATCCGGCTGGCCCCTGCAACGGGGGTGCAGAGGCGCAACCTGTGACGGAAATTAGTGGGCGATGTTGCCGTTTTTGAGGAATTCAACGAGCTTCTGCACGGCACGGGCACGGTGTGAAATGCGGTTTTTCACATCTACGCCGAGTTGGGCAAAAGTGAGTCCCGTGTCCTCGGGCATGAACACGGGGTCGTAGCCGAAGCCTTCGGTTCCGCGTTTTTCGGGGGCTATTTCGCCACGTACAATGCCTTCGAACAGATGTTCCTCTCCATTTAATATTAACGCAATAACGGTGCGAAATTGTGCAGTGCGGTCTGATTTATTTTGCAGTTCGCTGAGCAACTTGCGCGTATTGGCTTCGGGGTCATGACGGTCGGGGTAGGCATAGCGTGCGGTGTGTACGCCGGGGCCTCCGTTGAGTGCTGCTACTTCCAGACCGGTGTCGTCGGCAAAACAGTCGAGTCCGTAGCGTTCCTTGACCCAGCGCGCCTTGATGAGCGCGTTGCCTTCGAGCGTGTCGGCAGTTTCGGGAATGTTGTCGTGACAGTCGATTTCGGCTAAACTCATTACTTGTATTTCGTTGCCCAGCATGGCGCGTATTTCTGATAATTTATGGGCATTGTTTGTTGCAAAAACCAGTTTCATAGCAATAAAAAAAATGACAATAAAAAAAGCGGCTCCCCATTCTGTTCCGCCGGGGGTGGATAATCACAGAATGAGGAACCGCTTGGTGAATAATCATGTTAGGGGATAGCGTCGGAACGCTCCTTTTCGTTACGTTTCAAACTGTTCAGGCCTTGGGGCTTTCGGTGGCAATGGCTTGTGCCGGTGAAGCATTGGCTGCACTGTTCGCATTGAGCGCGTTGGCAGCATTGCCTGCTTTGGCTAAATTGGCGTTATTGGCCGCGTTGGCATCGGTTTTTTGTTTGGCCTTTACCTTGATGCGGTCGAAACCTTCGCCAAATACACCAATTACCTTCGACTGCGAAACGAAGGCCGTGGGGTCAATGCCCTGAATGATGCGGAAAATATTGGTGCTTTCGCGCTTTTTGGCCAACACAACGAGCACTTTGCGCTCTTCCTGCGTGTACCAGCCTTGTCCGTGCAACACCGTTACGCCACGATGGGTGGCGCTGATGGCGGCAGCAATTTCATCGAACTTTTTCGAGAAAATAAAGAACTGTACTGACTGGCGGCCGCTTTCAACCACATAGTCGAGCGTAAGGTTCGTGATGATGAGCGTGCAGTAACCGTAGAGCAGTTTGTCGATATTGCCCGAAGGAGTAAAGATGGATGAGGTGACGATGATCAAGTCGCAGAGCATCATCATTTGTCCGAGGGTTACGTCCTTGTACTTATTGATAATGGAGGCAATGATATCTGTACCACCAGTTGAGCCGTTGCTCAGGAACACGATGCCGATGCCGATACCGTCGATGGCGGCACCCAAGATGCACGACAGGAAGATGTTGTTCTTGACAACCTGCGGCAATCCGCTGTTCGGGTTCACTGCGCCGAACCAGTCGGGGTGTTCAACCGCAAGGGTGCGCATCACTTCCTGCGCCATGCCCAAAAGGAAGGTGAGCATGAACACGGCATAAATGGTTTTGATACAGAAACGCCAGCCCAACACCCTCACGGCAATGATAAGCAGGATGATGTTGACCAAGAAGAACGTGTACTGCACGGGGAAGCCCGTGGCATAGAATATTACAGCGCCGGCACCTGCCAAACCGCCCGACGTGATTTCGTAGGGCAGCTGGAAGCAGGAAAAACCGATGGAGTAAAGCAGCAAGCCTATCGTGATGATTACGTAGTCGCGGACATCTTGCATCAAAGAGTTTCTGAAAATAGTTGCCATATTTTGCTTGTGCTTTTAAGGGTTAAAGCTTACTTTACGACAATGTTGACGATGCGTCCGGGCACCACGATGACTTTCACAATCTGTTTGCCTTCCAAATGCTTTTGCGTTTGTTCGGCAGCCAGCGCGGTAGCTTCGATTTGCTCCTTCGTGGCGTCAGCCGGGAAGTTGAGGGTGAAACGCGTCTTACCGTTGAACGAAATGCTCAGCGTTTGGCTCGACTCTTTCAGGAATTCTTCGTTGAACACGGGCCAGGGTGCATCGCACACCGTGGTGTCGTGACCCAGGTTGTGCCAGAGTTCTTCGGCAATGTGCGGCGTGAAGGGAGCCATGAGTACCACGAGCTGTTCGAGTACGGCGCGGCTCGTGCATTTCTGCTGGGTCAGTTCGCTCACTGCAATCATGAAGGCCGGTACGGAGGTGTTGTATGAGAATTCCTCGATGTCCTCGCTCACCTTCTTGATGAGCTTGTGCAGCGACTTCAGGTTTTCGGGAGTCGGTTCAGCGTCGGTTACTGCCCAATCGCCATTTTTCGGATAGAAAAGATTCCACGTCTTTTTCAAGAAACGGAAGCAGCCGTCGATACCGTTTGAATCCCAGGGTTTGCTCTGGTTGATGGGGCCCAGGAACATTTCGTACAGACGGAGCGTGTCGGCACCGAACTTTTCGACAATCATGTCGGGGTTTACCACGTTGAACATCGACTTCGACATCTTTTCGATGGCCCAACCGCAAATATACTTGCCATCCTCAAGCACAAATTCAGCATTGGCATATTCCGGACGCCAAGCCTTGAATGCCTCGATGTCGAGTACGTCGTTTTGCACGATGTTTACGTCGACGTGAATCGGCGTTACATCGTAGTTGTCCTTGAGATTCAGGCTGACGAACGTATTGGTGTCCTTGATGCGGTACACAAAGTTCGAACGGCCCTGAATCATACCCTGGTTCACGAGTTTCTGGTAGGGTTCTTCCTTCACCGAAACGCCCAGGTCGTACAGGAACTTGTTCCAGAATCGGCTGTAAATCAAGTGTCCTGTAGCGTGTTCCGAACCACCGATGTAGAGGTCGACGTTCTGCCAGTATGCACCAGCTTCCTTGCCTACGAGCGCCTGTTCGTTGCGCGGATCCATGTAGCGCAAGTAGTAGGCCGACGAACCGGCAAAGCCCGGCATGGTCGAGAGTTCGAGAGGGAACACCGTTACGTGGTCGATGCGGCTGTTATCGGTAATACATTTAGCAGCCTCGTCCCAAGCCCACTTGGTGGCATTGCCCAACGGCGGTTCGCCCGTTTCGGTGGGCAGGAACTTGGTTACCTCGGGCAGTTCGATAGGCAGACATTCCTCCGGCACGAGTTGCGGCATGCCGTCCTTATAATAGATGGGGAAAGGTTCGCCCCAGTAGCGTTGACGCGAGAAGATGGCATCGCGCAAGCGGAAGTTCACCTTGACGCGACCCAAGTTGTTTTCGGTCACAAATTTCTTCGTAGCCGCAATAGCTTCCTTTACCGAAAGTCCGTTCAGGCTGAAGCCCATGAGGCTCTGTTTGCCCTCGGCCGGTGAATTTTGCACCGTACCCTCTTTGGCGTCGAAGCTCGTTTCGCTCACATCAGCTCCCTCAATCAGCGGAATGATGGGCAAGTTGAAGTGGCGTGCAAAGGCATAGTCGCGCGAGTCGTGTGCAGGCACTGCCATGATGGCGCCCGTGCCGTATCCGGCCAATACATAGTCACTAATCCACACCGGAATGGCATCGCCCGTAAAGGGATTGAGTGCATACGAACCACTGAACACACCCGTTACGCGGCGGTCAGCAATGCGTTCGCGTTCCGTACGCTTTTTGGTAGCTTCAAGATAAGCCTCAACCTCAGCCTTCTGTTCGGGCGTGGTGAGTTGGCCAACGAGTTCGCTTTCGGGAGCCAGCACCATGAAGGTAACACCGAAAATCGTGTCGGCGCGCGTAGTAAAGATGGTAAATTTCAGGTCTGAATCCTTCACGGCAAACTGCATTTCCGTACCTTCCGAGCGACCAATCCAGTTGCGCTGCGTTTCTTTGATAGAATCCGACCAATCTACAGTGTTGAGTCCGTCGAGCAAACGCTGTGCGTAAGCCGACACACGCAGACACCATTGTTTCATTTTCTTTTGCACCACGGGGTATCCGCCGCGTTCGCTCACACCGTCGACCACCTCGTCGTTGGCCAGCACCGTACCCAGTTTCGGGCACCAGTTTACCATGGTTTCGCCCAGATAAGCCATGCGGTAGTTCATGAGCACCTCCTGCTGTTCGCGGCTGCTCATGTTTTTCCATTCTTCGGCCGTGAAGTGCAATTCTTCCGACTGAGCGGCGTGGATACCCTCCGTACCTTTTTCTTCGAAATGCTTAATCAGGTGCTCGATGGGTTTAGCCTGTTGGCATTTTGAGCAATAGAATGAGTTAAACATTTTAGCGAAAGCCCATTGCGTCCAGTGGTAGTATTGCGGGTCGCAGGTGCGGATTTCGCGGTCCCAGTCAAAGCAGAAACCGATTTTATCAAGTTGTTCGCGGTAACGCGCAATATTTTTATTGGTAGTCAGAGCCGGGTGTTGTCCGGTTTGAATAGCATATTGTTCAGCGGGCAAGCCGTATGCATCATAGCCCATAGGGTTCAGCACGTTGTAACCGCATGAGCGTTTGTAGCGTGCATAGATGTCTGAAGCAATATATCCGAGCGGGTGTCCCACGTGCAATCCGGCCCCAGAAGGATAGGGGAACATATTCAGCACATAGAATTTCTTTTTCGTATCATCCGCCTCGACGTGATATGTTTTTTCAGCAGCCCATGTATGCTGCCACTTCTGTTCAATTTCTCTGAAGTTATATTCCATTACTATGTTTTATATTATATTGGGTGCAAAGTTAGTGCAAACCGAATGCAGTACAAAGAAAAAGCTTGTTTTTTCTTTATACTGCTGAGGTGCCGCCTAACTTGGGCGGAGTCAGAGTTAGTGCAAACCGAATGCAAAGCAAGAAAAAGCTTGTTTTTTCTTTATACTGCTGAGGTGCCGCCTAACTTGGGCAGAGTCAGAGTTAGTGCAAACCGAATGCAATTTTGAATAAAAGACAAGCACAGGGCATCAAACGGCAGGTGAATCTCTTTATGGCGTGCCGATTTAGTTAAAAAAACATAGTATTATTGTCAGACTGAAAACTATGGAGTATTTTTAGGGCCGAAAAAATTGTAATGATATACTCTTCGTTAAATTCGAACCCAAGTTATTATATGAAACACGTCTTACTCAGCCTTTTGTTAACACCAGCAGTTCTCTGTGCTCAGACCGACAGGCCGAAGCAATCAACTTCGTCAGACGGTGCATCGAAGATGTGCTGCAAGGTAATTGCTCCACTTCATGACGAAGTACAGAAATACGTACGTCCGTTGGGCGAACCTTCCACCCTGCCCAATGAAAATTCAAAGATTCAGATTTTCGACAACGGAAACGAATACGTTTACCGACTCGCCCTTTGCATCAGCCCCTATTACACCCGTCAATACTTTCAAGGCGATAAAGCCAAAGCACGCGAATGGGTGAAAGAGGCCGGTGAATACCTGAACACCGTTTATCAGCGCGATCTCGGCATTCGCTTCGAAGTTATTTATGACGATAGGCTGATTCTTACAGAATATCCCGAAGGCTATTCAGATTCGAAATTTACCAACGACTACGGTACAAAAATTATCAACGGCCTGATTGGCACCGAAAACTACGATTGCGGCATCCTTATTCGTCCCAGTACCACTGTCGACGGCATGGCAATGCTTGGTGGTGTGTATCAGAATATAACCAAGGCCAATGTGATGTGTACCACTACCTTTTCAACCATAGCCCACGAATTGGGACACCTGTTTGGTGCCCCGCACTCACACCAGATATCCGGCGGGCAGTGTGTCGAACCCGGCAAGGGAGAATCCATCATGGGTTATGGCGACAATAAGCAGGCCTTTGCTTTGGCCAGTATTATTTCCATCCGTCGCCGTTTGGGAACCACGCCCTATTATCCCGACAGCCGTCGCGACCCCGCTACGCTCGTAGGCACATCCAGCACTACGGACAACATACCCTACGTGGTTGCATCCACCCGCACCAAACCCGTACTGAACCGCAAACTCATACGCAAAAACTACACCATTACCCGCGGAACACGTTTCCAATTCAACATCCCCGTTGAAAACGAACAGTCCTCGTTCACCTATGGTGCGCAAAACTACGATGTAGGCAACTATAATTATCAAACCAATGCCCTACAGCCCATTTATCCGCTTGCGCTCAACCCCAATGTCATGTTCCAACCCTACTATAATGAAGGAAGGAACGATGAGTGGAAACTCGATGCCGTGATGGTAAAATATTCCGACTCTTTCCGCCCCGGCCGCTACCAGTTCCTGCTTGCAGCTGCCGATGGCGCGCGCTACGACGTCGAACCCGTCTACCTGCACATTGTTGAAGGAAAGGCTTTCGAACTGAAAACTGACCTCGGACTGGAGCAGTTCCATGGAAAAGAAATCAACCTCACCTGGGAACCCTGTACCGAACTCTACGGACCCGACAGCCGCGTACGCATTTCGCTCTCCGATGACTTCGGACAGACCTTTAAATACGTACTCGACGACCAAGTGCCCAACACCGGACAGTGGAAAGGCTATTGGCCCTACATCACCATCAACCGCACCCCCTACCGCAATTTCAGCCAACCCATTCGCGGGGGCGTAGTGAAAATTGAGGTAATTGGCGAAGCCGCCTATTCCGTATCCAAGGAACAGCCAGCCATGGCCAATCCGACCATCATGTACACCGGCGGCTTCGAACTCATCGACCGTAGCAGCTATGTGCGCTTCAAGGAAGGGCCGGCTCCCTACCTCCGCCTGAAAGCCGGCGACGAAGTGCCCGCAATGACCGACCTTGTGGCCTATCACAAGAACAATAGCGGAATGACCCAAACCGTGAAGGGCAAGGAGGAACGCGAAGGCAACGTGATTCGCCGCCGCTGGACTGCTACGCTCAACGGCACAACGGGCACCTACACCCAACTCATCATCATCGACGACCCCCAAGCAGCCGATAAAGCAGCATTGAGCAATCAGGCCGACGCCATTCAGCTCATGGCTACCGACCTATACAAGCATAAAGGCGAGCAGGGCTATCCGCTTTCCACATTGCCCGCCATGCAAAAGTTCGATAAGGCCTATACGGATGTGTTCGATGCCGAAGGCCAATTAAAGTCCGATGTTACGAGCGAACAGGTTGATGCGTTGCGCCGTTTGTTAGCCGAAATTACTCAGGTAAAAGACAACGAGGTGGTTAAACCTGCCAATCGTCATTATTACAAGCTGCGTAATTACCAAGATGTGTACGGACGCTACGACTACTTCTACCTGGCACCGAAGGTGAACGAAACCGACGACAATGGATTTACTAAGGACGTGGCACAGGCCACGGTATGGCGCTGTACGACCACTGGCAACGACACTTACGCCTTTGCCGATGCCCAAGGCAAAAATATGGATCTCGAACAGCTGTTTTCGGGATGCAGCAACCAGTTGACCCTCGACCGTGGCACCACTTGGGGAGCTTTCACCCTGATCAACGAACGCAAAGCCTGCGCCCAGTTGAGTCAGAATGGTAAATACTTCTCGCGCAATGAGTACTACGTTTACGACCCTGAGGGTTACAGAATTAACCGCAACGGTAATTTGTCGACCGACTTCCAGTTCGTACCCGTCGATTTTGTTGAGGCTCGCAAGTCGCCCGGCGAACAGCCGTGGAACATTCTCGAAAGCAAGCAGCAGCTCATGCTCAACGATGCTTACACCGACCTGTATGTAGGACGCGCGCTGACGGTGGAACAGCTGAATTATACCCGCCATTTCGACGACACCGAATGGCAAACGCTTTATCTGCCCTTTGAAACGAACGTCAGCGACTGGGCTACGCATTGTGAAGTGGCTGCTGTCGACCGCGTGCAGCTACCTGCTTCCAACGGCCAAACGCGCGAGGCCATTGCTGAATATGCCGTGCTGACCGAGGGCAAACTTCAGGCCAACCAGCCCTACCTTATCCGCGCCAAGGCTGCGGGTACCGTCAGCTTTACGTTAAACAACGTGCGTATTCAGCCCACCGACGAATCGCCTGTCAACCTCAATACGCCGGGCTATACCGTAAGTATTTGCGGAAATTATGGCATAATCACGGGCGACAAACTGACCGCGGCCAAGGGCTATGCTCTGCAAGGCGGCGAATTGCGCAAGGCCACAGCCTCTACCCCCCAGTTGCCCTCTATGCGCTGGTATCTCAGTGTAGTGCCGCAGTCGGGTAGTGCCGAAACCCTGCCCGAGCGCATTGTGTTGGTGAAAAAGGGCGAAGCACCCGTGGCCACCCTTGCCATTGCAACCGCCGAAGGCTACGGCACCATCTACACCGAAAGCAGCTATGTCATGCCGCAAGGCGTGGTGGGCTATGCCGTGACGCAAGCCGATACCGATCGTCGTGAACTCGGCCTTACCGAGGCTTATGTAGGTGGCGAAACTGTGCCTGCACACACAGCCTTGCTTGTGAAAGGCGAAAAACGCAACTACCTGCTTTTTGCCCCCACGCCCCAATCGGCCGAAGGTAAGCCCGCTCCTCAAGGCAATCTGCTGCTTGGCACAGCCACTGAGGCGCAGACCGCAGCACCCAACGGAGAGTCAGCCGCCACGTATCGCTTCTACAAGCTTTACTATGCCGACCCCGACCACACCGGCACGAAGCGTCTGGGCTTCTACTGGGGAGCTTCAGAAGGTGCCCCCTTCCGCAGTCAGGCCCACAAAGCCTATTTAGCCCTGACCAGCGAAATGGCCATGAACATCAGTGGCTTCCTGCTTCCCGGCGACGTTACCGGCATCGACACCCCCTTAGCCCCCGGTACGCAGCCCCTCGTGGTTTACACCCTCACCGGTGTTCGCCTCCATCCTTCCACGCTCAGTGATTTGCCTGCTGGCATTTACATTGTCAATGGAAAGAAAATGGTCATTAAATAAACTTGCCAAATACGCACAGATTAAAACTGAAAACAATGAAGAAAAAGTATGTAGCACCCTCCGTGGCAGTCATTGCCCTTGATGCAGCTTTGCCCTTGATGAACTCAGGAGGCCCGGAATCATCATCGCCCACCATTGGCGATTACTTCGACCCGGAGGATGCTGTTGATCAATTTAGCTCGAACAAGTCATGGAATGATTCATGGAACAACGAGTAATACGTAGATGTTGAACATTGTTCCCAACATCGCTGTTTATACATAAAAAAAAGGTTGACCGCAAAGTCAACCTTTTTTTAGTACCCTTTTGTCACGATGTATTCATTCGCTTCCCTGCAGTTTGTTTCATTCCCCATCTGCTTGCTTGGCACTCTTCCGTTCATAGTCAATGATTTTTTAAATAAAAAGAAGTCGGCAGGAAGTGGCTTGTATGCACTTTCTGCCGACCTCTTATGGTCAGTCTGTTCGACACAGCTGTTAATCAACTTATTCCTCGCCTGCGAAAAGAGGATCCCAGGCAGGAAGCAACGTGGGCTTCTGCTTGAGCAGTTCGAGCGTGGCGGCAGGAACGTACTTCTTGTCGACTACGAGGCGGAATGAATATTCGTCGAACCATTCGTCCGTCATAATCAAGTGGCCGTTGTGGCCCGAAGTAGCACCCCAAGAGTTTTCAACCATCCACTTCGTCGGTTTGCCGTTGGCGTCGAGGTCTACGGCCATCAGCGTCATGGCATGGCTCGACGCCGATGCAAAGGTGCTGATGCGTTCAGCCTTCGTCATGGGGAAGTTGGTGCCGAAAAGCGACTCGTAGTCGTAGTTCTGCAACGAAAGAATACCCGTTTTGCCGTTCAGAAATTTGCCCACGTCGCATGAGTAGTACATCATCGTTGAGTCCTTGATCGAGGCAATGGCCATCTGCTTGATTTCCTCCATCGGCAGGTTCAGGTAAGTCCATTGCTGGCCATCGTACGAGTGACGGTCCATGTCGATGGTGTAGGTTTTATGATACGGACGCGAAGGGTCGTTCATGAGCATCACATAGGTGTTCTTCAAGTCGGTGCCCACATATTCCTTGTAGAAGCTCTGCGGGGTGTACTTTTTCGTGCTCACCGGTTTGCCGTTGGCATCCTTCATGGTCCAGGTAAACTCCTGTACGGGTTCGCCGAGCGAAACAGCCAGAATGTGGTAAATGGTGCCGAGCATCTCTGTTTTGCGCTTTTCGAGTGCAGCTGCTTTCTCGCCCTTTTCAGCCGCCTTGCGCAGCGTCAAACCGTATTCGCGGAGTTTCAGGCTGATGAGTTCAGCCATTTTGGCCGTGTTGTTGGCGCTGAACGATTCAGGCATCACATCGGCAGGCACAATGCCGTACTTGCTTACCACGTCAACCACACCGCAGAACGTACCACCGTCCGACAGCGGGTGCTGGAATAGCCATTCAACGAGTTTGTCGCTCATCGGCTTCTTGGCATTGTCGATAACTGCTTGCAGGAAGAGGTTCGACTTTTCCAACTGGTCGTAGAAGAACGAGTAGCTCTGTGAGAATTGGAAAGCACCGAGGTTGTAGTCCTTAATCATTTTTGAGCGCATCACGTTCATGCCCGTGAACAGCCAGCAGCGTCCCGAACTCTGTTGGTCAGTAATGCCCTTTGAAGGTACAGTGTTCGAGAAATAGGTGTCACCTACAGCCGGGTTGTTGGCACGCGTAGCCAACTGGTTGATGGGTGCACCGGCCAACGCGTTGCGCAGGGCAGTAGTGGTTTGAGCGGCAGGCTGTGCCTTTTTGATTTGTTGCAACATTTCAGGCGAAATGCCACCCTTGCCTACAGTCTGCGCATTCATGGGCAGTGAGGCAGCCAGCAAAAGAGAATACAGAAAATGCTTAGTCTTCATGATTCGTATAGTATTTAAATGATAGATATTCGGGAAATGAATTGGCAGCCTTAGCTCCAGTACGGATGCAGTTCGTTGCGCGAAAAGCGTGTCCAGGCCCATTTGCCGAAGGAGTAGAAAATGATAGCCGTAATCAGTCCGCCAAATACGTCAATCAGGTAGTGTGCCTGAATGTACACCGTGGCGCAGCACAGGAAAAAGTAGAAAGGCAATGCACCGAAAAAGAGGTAGCGGCGGTTATTGATCAGCAGAATCATCAGAATGGTGCTCATACCCACGTGCGATGAGGGGAAGGCTGCCGTGGGACGTTCACCCGTGGCTTGGCTTGATTCTACCAGCGAACGGAAAAATCCGTCGGGACCCGGTGCGTGTGCCAATTCGTTGTGGTAGCGGAAGTAATCGCCCACTTCCGGAAAGTGTCCGGCCAGAATCAGGTCCTGTCCCACTGCGTGAAAGTAATACTGCGGTCCGGTGACGGGCAGAAACAGGTAGATGGTGTAATACAGAAAGAACGATGTCAGCACAATGAAGGCCGTACCCTCGAACTTGCTTCGGTCGGTGAATAGCGGGGCCAGCACTGTGAGCGCAATGAGCGGATAGTAGGCAAAGTAGCCCATGTGGAACAGTTCGCTCCATATTTTTTCGGGAAAACTTTCGGCAAAACTGATGGCCGGCTGACAGCCAAACAGCACTTGGTCAGCTTGGGCAAAGATATGATCGGCATTGCCAAAAAGTTGGCAGAACTCGTAGGTGTCGGGATACCAGTAGCCTAAGAGCGAAAGCGGAAACAGGTAACGCAGAAACAGCGTGTAGCGGTTGGGGCGTGCGCGGTATATCAGGTAAATCAGCGTCATGCCCACCACCACAAAGGCACGGCCTTCAATCAGGCGCCATGGGTCTGCCATATCGTGCCCGAGCAGGGCTATCAGCAGGGTGGTAAAGAGCGTATAGGCCAGCGTCACTAATTCGATAGGCAGTGGCAATCGGCGGTTTTGAACGTTCATTTTTGAGTTGTTATGTTTTTTGATGCAATGAAGCGGCAGTTCGCAGGCAGCACCGTTACCACGTTGCGCTGTCTGGATGGCGAAACAAGGGGTATCGCCGATTCGTCCATCTTCATTTTTTTGGCAGTTTCTTGGATATTTAGAGGTTGTCGAACCCGGATGCTATTGATAGGATGCAGGTGCCACTTTTCAACTTATTTTTACAAGTGATTGGCACCATTTGGTGTCGGCCAATGCCTACAGCCAACCCTCGCGGCGGTACCAGGCCACCGCAGCCTTCACGCCGCGCACCAGCGGCCATTTGGGCGCATAGCCCAATTCTTCGCGTGCCGGACTGATGTCGCATTGCCAGTTACGCTGCCGCATGATGCGGTATTTGTCAGAGTTGAGCGTCGGTATGTTTCCGGTCAGCCGTGCCAGTTTTTCGCCGGCAAAGCAAACCGCACGCAGCACCCACAGCGGAGCGGTGATGTGCAACACGCGCTTCACGCCCAGTTCCATTTGCAGCAAATCGCTGAAGGCACGGCTCGTGTAGCTTTTTCCGTCGGTCAGGAAGTAGGCCCTTCCCGTACGTCCGCGACGCAAGGCCAGAAATGCTGCTTCTACGAGGTCGTCTACATAAATGAACGTCAGCACCTGCGGCTTGAAACCCACCGCAAAATCGATGTGGCGTTGAATGCTTTTGGCCATCATGAAGTAATCGCGTTCGCGTGGTCCGTATACGCCCGTCGGGCGCAGCACCACGTAGTTCAGTCCGGGAATTTCGGCAAGTCGGCTTTCGGCTTCGAGTTTCGACCGTCCGTAGGCCGTGTCGGGCACCTTCGGGTCGGACTCGTGAATGGGGCGGCGTTTCGTTTCGCAGGCCGGTCCATACACGCTGAGCGAACTGATAAACACAAAGCGACCCTGTTCGCGCAGGGCACCTGTGTCGATGAGGCATTGTGCCAGTCGCACCGTGCCCTCGGCATTCACCGCAAAAAAGTCAGCTGGTTTGCGGCACTTCGTGGCACCGGCTGCATGAATCACATAATCGAACGTACCCTCGGTTTCAGCATGCGCCGTGAGCTGGCGGGTCAGTTCTTCGGTATGGCCTAAGTTCAGTTCGATAAAGCGGATGCGTTCGTCGGTCAAATATTTTCGGCTGCTGTTCCGGCGCACGGCGGCCCACACCTCCATGCCTTCGTTCAGAGCCCGTTCCACCATGAAACTGCCAATGAAGCCCGAAGCACCCGTAATCAGTATTTTTTTTCTTGTACCCATTGTTTGAAAATTTGTCAGCGTGCCGCTGGTTTTTCGCCCTGCAGATAGTCGTAGCAGGTTTGCAGAAAAGCCTTGGCTGCATTCACGCGCAGTGTCGAAGGTTGCGGCGCTTCGCGAAACACACTTTCGGGTTTCGTCATGAGGTTCACCACCGAAATGCCCGTGGCGTCCTTCCAATAAATACCCTCGCTCCACACATGTACTGCCGAAGGATGCGTGTAGCTCCGGCTCATCACGTCGCGGCTAAAGGTAAAATCGTCGTGTGGTAAACCCATCTGTCCCAGCAGCGTAGCCGCCAGGTCGGTTTGGTTGCATATTTTGTCAATCTTTCGCGCCTTTGCCACCACGCCTCCCGTCCATATCAGCGGAATGTGCGATTTTCGTTCGTTCGTGTCGCTGATGCCTTCGGGATAAAAAATGCCGTGGTCGGGCAGCAGTATAATGAGAGTGTTCTCCCATTGCGGTGTGCGCTTCAGACGGTCGATAAAGCGGCCGATGCAGTCGTCGAGGTAAGCCATGGCATTAGCCACCTTGTCGTTCGGTATGCGGCTGTACGGCACCTTCCACGGTTCGTGGCTTGCCAGCGTCAGGAATCCCGTGTGCCAGGGACGGTCGGTGGGGTAGCGCATGATGCGAGCATACAGGCTGTCGAAGGTAATGTGGTCGGTCACGCCCCAGTCGTGGGTGCGGCGCACCTCGGCCGGGAAATACGTTTCGCCCATGGTGCGTTCGTAGCCGGTCGAAAGCAAGTAACCGTTGGTATTGGTAAAGTTGATGTCGCCGCCATACAGGAACTCCGTGCGGTAACCTGCCCCTCGCAGCGTGCGTGCAATCGAAGGCAACGTGGCGCACTTCGAAGGCAACTTCATGACGCTCACATCGGGGTAAGCCGGATAGCCGCTCAGCGTACATACCGTACCGCGGTCGGTGCGGAAGGAGTTGGCATAGCATTGGGTGAACAATACTCCTTCGGCCGCCAGACGGTTCAGATTGGGCGTAATGTTCGGGTCGGTTTCGGGGTCGACGGCATTTACCAGCGTACCGCCGCAACCCTCCATGAGTATGAGCAACACATTGGGGCGCTGTGTGGTGAGCAGCGTGTCGGGGTCGATGCTCTGCGTGTTGTAATGCAGCATGGCCAGAATGCGTCGGCGTTCCTCCTCGTCGAAGAAGTTGAATTCCTCGGCAAAGTTTCGTTCCTTTTGCATGGAAGCCAGCAGACTGAATGCCGGATTCACGGCTGCGTGGTTCAGAAATTGGCGGTCGGAAAAGTAAACCATGCCCACGTTCGCCGTGCTTTTGCCCACGCCGCCGCGAATGCCCAAAAACAGCAAACCGCCGGCCACCAGCCAGATGCCGGTGAGCAGTGCAGGGCGTTTTGCTTTTTCCAAAGGATTGCGCAGCAACAGCCGGTAGAGGGCAAACACGCCGGCTGTCGTCAGCACTATACACAGCGTAACGCCCAGGGCATAGCCCTTCGATACGCTCGACAAAGCCCCTGTCGGGTTGTCAAGGTAGGTCCACACCGTGCCGTCGAGCTTGATGCCCCAAAATCCGTAAAGGCAGGTGTCGCCCACGAATATCAGGGCCATAATTACGGCCAACAGTCCGACATATACCTTATATATAAGGCGCATGGGCCGAATGTTCAGCCATAGTCCGATGCCCAGCAACAGCCAGAGGGGGGCAGTGGCGTATCCGGTTGTAGCCAAATCGAGGGGCAGTCCGTGCCACAGCACATCGGCCACATCGGCCGCCGTCATGACACCGCGAATGCCCGCTTCCTGGGCAAAGATAAAGGCCACTTTGCCCGCGGCAAACAGCGCGAGAGTCAGCGCGTAGAACAGCGCAAGAATTTTAAAATGTTTCATCAAATAGTTTACGGTTCAGCGCAGCGAACACCGGGGTAGGGATTGCCCTACAGTTGCTGCATGTCGTTCAGTCGTTTGTAATATCCGCCCTTCTGCAGCAGCTCGTCGTGCGTGCCGCGTTCCACAATGCGTCCTTCGTAGAGCACACATATTTCGTCGGCATTCTTGATGGTCGACAGTCGGTGAGCAATGGCAATGGTTGTGCGCGTCTTCATGAGTCGTTCCAGCGCCTCCTGCACCAGTCGTTCGCTTTCGGTGTCGAGTGCCGAGGTAGCCTCGTCCAGAATCAGGATGGCCGGGTTTTTCAGAATGGCGCGCGCAATGCTGATGCGCTGTCGCTGTCCGCCCGAAAGTCGGCAGCCGCGGTCGCCCACGTTCGTGTCGTAACCATGTTCGCTTTCCATGATGAAGTCGTGGGCATTGGCTATCTTAGCTGCTTCAATCACCTGTTCCATTGTGGCATGTTCCACACCGAAGGTAATGTTGTTGTAGAAACTGTCGTTGAACAGAATAGCCTCTTGGTTTACGTTGCCGATGAGGCTGCGGAGGTCGGCAATGGCCAGATCCTTCACGTTCACGCCGTCAATCAAGATGTCGCCACCCGTCACGTCGTGGTATCGCGGCAGCAGGTCGACGAGGGTCGATTTACCCGAACCGCTCTGTCCCACCAGTGCAATGGTTTGTCCTCGTTTCACGTTTAGGCTCACATCCTTCAGCACCTCCTGCGTCGAGCCATTGTAAGTGAAGCTTACGTTGCGGAATTCAATGTTCTGTTCCAGTCCGTCGATGTGTTTGGGGTGGGCAGTTTCGGCAATGGTGTTTTCGGCGTTCAGAATTTTGTTCACACGTTCCACCGAGGCCATACCCTTGGGAATGTTGTAAGTAGCTTTCGAAAAATCCTTGAGCGGCTGAATGATGCTGTACAGAATCACCATGTAGAAGATAAACGTCGGGGCGTCAATCGGCGAATGGTCGCTGAAAATGAGCGTTCCACCGTACCAAAGCACCATGACAATGAGTACTGTGCCCAAAAATTCGCTCACGGGGTGCGCCGAGGCCTGACGAATCGACACGCGGTTCGAAGCATCGCGAAACTCGTTGGTGCAGCGGTCAAAGCGTTCGGTCATTTTGCGTTCGGCCGTAAAGGCTTTGATAATGCGCATACCGCCCAGGGTTTCTTCAAGCTGCGCCATGGTGTCGCTCCATTTGTTTTGGGCATCGAGGCTTTTGTGTTTGAGTTTACGGCCGATGCGTCCCATCATCCAGCCCATGAGGGGGAGTACGATGAGGGTAAAGAGCGTGAGCTGCCACGACACGTAAATCAGCACGCCGAAGTAGCAAATCAGCAGAATGGGGTTTTTAATCAGCATTTCGAGCGAGCCGGTTATCGACGTTTCGATTTCGTTCACGTCGCCGCTCATGCGCGCAATGATGTCGCCCTTGCGTTCGTCTGAGAAGAACGAAAGTGGGAGCGATACAATTTTATGGTACACCTTCATGCGGATGTCGCGCACAATGCCCGTTCGCAGGGGCACCATGATGGCCACCGAGGCAAAGTAGCATCCGGTTTTCAGGAAGGTCATGATAACCAGGAACAAGCCGATGGCAAGCAGTGTTGAGGCTGCACCGTATTCGTCCATCAGTTCGGTGGTATACCAGTACATGTTGTTGATGATAATGTCCTTCATGCTCATGCCGGCTGCCGACCACGGAATAAATTCGTAGCGATTTTGGTCAATGCCAAAGAGCAGCTGTAGCATGGGTATGATTGAGATGAAGGAGAATACATTGAGCAATGCCGACAGCAGGTTGAAAAGCAGCGAACCGGCCATATAGCTTTTATAGGGCTTGACATACTGTCGGAGCATCCTGAAAAACTCTTTCATGGGTGTGTGAAGTTATTGGGGGTTGATGTGGTTGATTAAACAAAATGTGTACCATGCGTTGGTTTCCCCACGGGGCTGTGGGGCAGTGCGCTGCGCGGCAGGCGGGGACGCATGGTGCTGAAAATTGCACACTTTATGGCTAATGTGGCAAAAATACAAATAATTATTTAAGAAACTGTTTAATTTTTCAACCAAAACAGCATTTATTTTCCGCTGTCGTGCTATTTCTCTGTTTTTTCGTACACCGTTTTTTTGAAATGCTGCTTGATTCAGTTTGGGCGTTGCCGGCGTTCTGACTTCGGGCGTAGGTGCTGAAATGTGAAATATATTCAAAAAACGCCCCCTTGGTTTCCTTCTGTTTGCGAGGCTTGTGCCCCTAGGTCTGCCTTTTGCCTCAATGCTTTCCGCGATTGTCGAAATTAGTTCCGAGGTTGTCGAAATTAGTTCCGAGGTCGTTGAAATTAGTTCCGAGCTAGTTCGAATTAGTTCCGAGCTAGTTTCAACAAATTCGGAACTGCTGATAATCAGCGCGTTCATAGTTTCGCTTAGCGTGCTTTCCCGAAGGCCTATTTCGCTCTTCCGACAAACTTTTTCTTTTTACCTTTGTCGTACAACGGAAATCATTGTTAAAGGTCTTGGGCGGGGTGTATTGGGGGCCATGCGGCCATAGCAAACAAGTGCAGTGCCTGCTTGTTTCTCACGAGGATGCCAATGAACCCGTAAAATTATGTTGATTGATCGGGTTGATTGATTGGGTGAGCAGAAAAGCACCAAACTGTGAAACCTTGCAAGCCAAATGAACCCCAAAGCCAAACTTTTCATTGCAAGGTTTTATTTCTTGAGACTATATGCACCAAAATACCTAAATTTGCCCTTCAATTCGCTATATATCCGAATAATAGAACACATTTGCGGCAAAAATGCTAAATTCGCTCGTGAAATAAGCACGACATCTAAAAATCAATCAATATATAAAAGTATCCCTATGGAACAAAAACATCATTTTACCGGACTCACCGACAAAGAAGTGATTGAGAGCCGCGAGAAGTACGGAGAAAATGTGCTTACACCCCCCGAAAAGGACCCACTGTGGAAGCAGTTTATCTCGAAATTCGCTGACCCCCTTATCATCGTACTCCTTATTGCCGGAGCAGCCTCAGTAGGCATTTCGCTCTATGAGTACTTCGGACTCGGACACGGCCCTGAAGTGTTCTTCGAACCCGTCGGCATCTTTGTAGCCATTTTCCTGGCCACCGGACTTGCCTTCTACTTTGAACTGCAAGCCGATAAGGAATTCACCGTGCTCAATCAGGTGAACGACGACGAAGCCGTCGAGGTGATACGTAACGGCAATGCCACACAGGTGACACGACGCGAAGTGGTGGTGGGCGACATCGTGGTTCTGAACACCGGTGAAGAAATTCCCGCTGACGCACAACTGCTCGAAGCCGTGACGCTGCATGTGGACGAATCAACCCTTACCGGCGAACCCATGTGCGAAAAAAGCACTGACCCCGCTTTCTCCGACCCCCATGCCACCTATGCCACCAACGAGGTGATGAAGGGTACAAAGGTGATGGAAGGACACGGCATTGCCCGCGTTATACGCATCGGCGATAAAACCGAACAGGGTAAAGTGTTCGAAGCTGCACAAATTGACAATAGCGTAAAAACACCCCTTAACGAACAACTTGAAGGACTCAGTGCTTGGATTACCAAACTGAGCTATGCCTTTGCCTTGCTCATTCTCGTGGGACGCATCACGATATATTGCTTGCAGCCCGATTTTAATATCAACGACTGGGCTCCCTTCATGGCCTACGTGCTGCAAACCATCATGATTGCTGTGACACTCATCGTAGTGTCTGTGCCCGAAGGACTTCCCATGGCTGTGACGCTCAGCCTGGCCTACAGCATGCGCCGTATGCTGAAAACCAATAACCTGGTGCGCAAAATGCACGCTTGCGAAACCATGGGTGCTACTACGGTGATTTGTACCGACAAAACCGGTACGCTGACGCAGAACCAAATGCGTGTTGACGATACCCACTTCTACGGCACAGAAGACAATAACCCCGACGACGATGCTGCCATTCGCCAGCTCGTGGCCGAAGGTATGGCGGTGAACTCTACCGCTTCGATTGACTTCTCCGATTCGCAGAAGTTGCAAGTGCTGGGCAATCCCACCGAAGGTGCACTCCTTTTGTGGCTCCACGCACAAGGCACTGACTACCGCACGCTACGCGAAGGGGTGAAGACTGTGGAAGAATTGCCCTTCTCGACCGAACGTAAGTATATGGCTACGGTGGTTGAATCAGCTGTTATGCCCGGTAAGCGCGTGATGTATGTGAAGGGTGCTCCCGAAATTGTGTACTCGCTCTGTGCCACCCTCGACGGCGGCGTAACGCGCGAGGAAATTGACCGCCAACTCTTCGCTTATCAAAACCGCGCTATGCGTACCCTTGGTTTCGCTTACCAGGTTCTGGAGGAAGGCGATGCAACCATCGAGGGCGGCAAAGTGGTGGCCGACAAACTCCACTTCATGGGCGTGGTGGCCATTGCCGACCCCGTGCGTGCCGATGTGCCGCAGGCTGTGAAGGAATGTATCGACGCGGGTATTCAAATTAAAATCGTGACGGGCGATACGCCGGGTACGGCCAAGGAAATCGGTCGACAAATCGGTCTGTGGAACGCTACAGATACTGACCGCAACATCATTACCGGTCCTGAATTTGCTGCACTTTCCGATCAGGAATTGCGCGAACGCATCGAGGAACTGAAAATTATTTCGCGTGCACGCCCCATGGATAAGAAACGCTTGGTTGAAACCTTGCAAAGCATGAACCATGTGGTGGCCGTGACGGGCGATGGTACGAACGATGCACCGGCTCTGAAGGCAGCCCACGTGGGACTTTCAATGGGCGACGGTACGTCGGTGGCCAAGGAGGCTTCAGACATTACCATCATCGACAACTCGTTTACCAGCATTGGCAAGGCCGTGATGTGGGGACGTTCGCTCTATCAGAACATTCAGCGCTTCCTGCTCTTCCAGCTTACGGTGAACGTAACGGCTTGCTTCCTGGTGCTTTGTGGTGCTTTCATGGGTACTGAATCGCCCCTGACGGTGACGCAGATGCTTTGGATTAACTTGATTATGGACACCTTTGCTGCCATGGCATTGGCATCGCTGCCTCCGACGGAACGTGTGATGAGCGACAAACCGCGTGACCGCAAGTCATTTATCCTGACGCGCGACATGGTGATGAACATCGTGGGTGTAGGCGGTTTGTTCTTCGTAATGCTCCTTGGGTTGCTCTACATTTTCCAGCATGCCGACATTCGCCAACTCACTGATTTGGCCACTTTGCAACTGGGTGCCAAGAACGAAATGACGCCTTACGAACTGACGCTCCTCTTTACGCTCTTCGTTATGACGCACTTCTTCTATCTGTTCAATGCTCGTGCTTTCGAAACCGGCCGCAGTGCCCTCCACTTCAAAGGTTGCAAGGGGCTGCTTCTGATTGTAGCTGTTATCCTAGTGGGTCAGGTGGCTATGGTCGAAGTCCCGGGTATTCAGCAGTTCTTCAACGTGGTAGGTTTGTCGCTGACCGACTGGGTTATCATTATCGCAGCTTCGTCGCTCGTACTTTGGGTACGCGAAGGTTGGAGCCTGTTGAAAGGACTGATGCGCAAGTAATGATTTGCCTCGTGTCAAAACCTACTGGTTGAGCGAAGTCATGAGTAGGAAGATGTAGATAATATTTATACATAAACTATTTTGCAAACCTACTTATAGGCATTTTTTCATCACTCCCCCATACAATCGGCATATTTTGTGTAATTTTGCAAGGCCGAATTGTTTGGGGGAGTTTTTTGCGTATTCCCCGCGGCTGTATTTGGTCAATAAATAACAGAATATATACAATGGAAGAAAAAAAATTTGCCCGTACTCTTGTCACGGCGGCCCTTCCCTACGCCAATGGCGGCGTACATATTGGTCACCTGGCAGGTGTGTACGTACCTGCTGATATCTATGTGCGCTACCTTCGTTTGAAAAAGCGCGATGTGTTGTTTATCTGCGGATCGGACGAACACGGTGTGCCCGTGACTATCCGTGCCCGTAAGGAAGGCTGCACGCCGCAGGAGGTGGTCGATCGCTACAACAAGGTTATCAGCGAATCGTTCAAGGGCTTCGGCATTTCGTTCGATGCTTTCGGACGTACAACTTCAGAGGTACACAAACAAACGGCTTCAGACTTTTTCCGTAAGCTCTACGAAAAAGGCGAATTCCTGGAAAAAGAAAGCGAACAGTACTACGACGAGGAAGCACACACCTTCCTGGCCGATCGCTATATCACGGGCGAATGTCCGCATTGCCACGCTGAGGGTGCCTATGGCGACCAGTGCGAAAAGTGTGGTACGGCTCTTTCGCCTACCGAACTGATTAACCCGAAAAGTGCTGTGAGTGGTGCCAAACCCGTGTTGCGCAAAACGAAACACTGGTACTTGCCGCTCGACAAGCACCAGCAGTGGCTTGAACCTTGGATTACTGAGCAGCACAAGGAGTGGCGCTCGAACGTAATGGGACAGTGTAAGAGCTGGTTCGACATGGGATTGCAACCGCGTGCTGTGAGCCGCGACTTGGATTGGGGTATTCCCGTTCCGGTTGAGGGTGCTGACGGCAAGGTGCTGTATGTGTGGTTCGATGCGCCCATCGGCTACATTTCAAATACCAAGGAAATTCTGCCCAACGATTGGGAAAAGTGGTGGAAGAGCGATGATACGCGTCTGGTGCATTTCATCGGAAAAGACAACATCGTGTTCCACTGTATCGTGTTCCCTGCCATGCTGAAGGCTGAGGGTTCGTATATCTTGCCTGACAACGTACCTTCAAATGAGTTCCTGAATCTGGAGGACGATAAAATCTCTACTTCGCGCAACTGGGCTGTTTGGCTCGATGAGTATTTGGTAGACTTCCCCGGCAAGCAGGACGTGCTGCGCTATGTGCTGACGGCGAATGCGCCCGAAACGAAGGACAATAACTTCACGTGGAAGGATTTCCAGGCTCGCAACAACAATGAATTGGTAGCTGTTTACGGTAACTTCGTGAACCGTGCGCTCCAGTTGACGAAGAAATACTACGAGGGTGTGGTGCCTGCTGCCGGCGAACTGACCGACTACGACCGCGAAACGATTGAAGAATTTAAGGGCGTGAAGGCCGAAGTGGAACGCTTGCTCGAAGGTTTCCGTTTCCGCGATGCACAGAAGGAGGCTATGAATTTGGCGCGTATCGGTAATAAGTATCTGGCCGATTCTGAACCTTGGAAGGTGATTAAAACGGATCCGGAACGTGTGAAGACGGTGCTGAACCTGTCGTTGCAGCTGGTGGCTAACCTGGCCATCGCTTTCGAACCGTTCTTGCCTTTCTCTTCAGAAAGACTGCGCGGTATGTTGGGTATCAGCGAAGTGGAATGGGACCGTTTGGGTGCAGTTGACCTCTTGCCCGAAGGACACCGCTTGGGTGAACCCGCTCTGCTCTTCGAAAAAATCGAGGATTGCGTGGTTGAAGAACAGGTGCAGAAGCTGCTCGATACGAAAAAAGCCAATGAAGCGGCTAATTATAAGGCTGAACCCATTCGCGAAAACATTCCTTTTGAACAGTTTGAGAAACTCGACATCCGCGTGGGTACGGTGCTGAACTGCGAAAAGGTGAAGAAGAGCAAGAAGTTGCTGAAGTTTGAAATTGCCGACGGACTTGAAAACCGTACGATTGTCAGTGGCATTGCCCAGCACTATAATCCGGAGGATTTGATTGGCAAGCAGGTTTGCTTTGTGGCTAACCTGGCACCGCGTACCATCAATGGCATCGAAAGTCAGGGTATGATTCTTTCTGCCGTTAACTTCGACGACTCGTTGAGCGTGGTGACGGTTGACCGTCAGGTGGTTCCCGGAAGTACCGTAGGTTAATCAACCGCCCATTTACTGATTGATAGGGTGGTTCAAAACGTTCTGATTTTTTAAATCTAAGATGCTGATAGCGTACAAAACGACTTGTCAGAACTATCCTATATGAAATAAGCCCCGATACAGGTTTCACATTTTGATGTGTGAATACTTGTATCGGGGCTTATGTTTTAGCGTAAAATCAATGCGGTTAGCTGTGGGTAATGCGAGGTATCGTAAAAAAAGTCGTGGGGATATGTCTAATTGGGACTTTTCTCCACGATTTTTCTATTCCGCCTATCTTATCGCATGTTCCCAACCCTCAATCGTGCCGGTTTCCGACGAAAAGTTCACGCCAATTTTATGAACCGGTCGCACGTCCGCCTCGTACTCTCGCGCATAGCCTTTGTCCTCAATCTGCTGCAACGCCCCGGCAGCCGTGCCATCGAGCTTGAACTCAAAGATATAGACGAACTGCGGCGTTTCGATGACGCAATCCACGCGCCCTTTGCTCTGTTCCTTTTCTATATATATGGTATAGACGCTCATCAACCGCAGCAACAGATAGAAGGTATACTGGAAGTACCGCTCGCGCTCACGCTCCTCGTCCTTGCGGCGCATGGAGTAAGGAATGCTGG